>Ga0068855_100008664_pt1 | contig 12292 bp, 11 predicted proteins | sample KBSCornC52_FD_66592 | JGI IMG/M metagenome (GOLD analysis project Ga0068855, IMG submission 66592) | Corn rhizosphere microbial communities from Kellogg Biological Station, Michigan, USA - KBS Corn C5-2 | ecosystem: Host-associated > Plants > Roots > Rhizosphere > Soil ...
GACTTCGCCCTGGTCCGGCTTCTCGGCGGCGGCGTCGGGGATGACGATGCCCGAGGCGGTCTTGGTTTCCTGTTCCAGGCGCTTGACGACGACACGGTCGTGCAACGGACGCAGCTTCATATTGACTCCTTCAATGCATTCGCAGTAAGAATCGCGGCCGGTCTTACGGTAAGTAAGTGCCCGCTCGCAATGGATTTCGCAAGTGCTCCGGCGGCCCACGCCACCATCGCTAGCACTCGCGTCTGTTGAGTGCTAGCAGGCATTATAGGGACCGGCGATGACGATTCAAGGGTGGGGGCTCGCGAGGCGTTGAAGATTGCCGCCGCCCCTGTGCGCAGGTCGCCTTCCAAGCATCGCCAATCTGACCGGAAAGCCAGAGCCGCTGCGCAGCGAAAGGTGCTGCCCTGGAATGGAGCCGCTGGCGCTCGCTCTCGCCGAAATAGAAGGCGTCGGCTCGCAGCGCGATGCGCGATGCAAATCGCCACGGCGCGCCGTCAGGCGCCGGTGGCTTCGTGGAGCCAATGCCGTTCGGTCGTCCAGCCGAGGAACACGCGGCCTGGCAGAGCTTGGGCCTCACCACCCGGTGCACGTTCGACAGCGGCCAACCGCGCCAGGGCCGGTGAGAAGCGGTCACGCAATGGCGACGGGCGACGACGCAGTTCGTCTTCAGCCCAGGTCAGGAAAGCGGTGCGCTCGGGCTCGGAGTCGAGCGACATGAAGAAGATCATCTGTCGCCACGCGTAGGCAGCGTTCTTGAGCCGGATCAGCGCCGTGTGTTGGCTCGCGGGCGGCGCCTGCAGCACGTCGAGTACCCAGCCGAAACAGCGCCGCGCGAGCGTGGCCCCTTGCCTGCCGATGCGGGGTGCGAGGTCCAGGCCTGCGGCCAGTACTGCAAGGTTGTGGGTCGTCAATACCTGCTGCTGCTCGATGACGGTGCCGTTGCCCGCGACGTGGCTACCGCGGCCCGGTCGCGAGCCGGCGTCTGCCCGCAATCGACATAGCTCGGCGAAGTCGCGGCCGGCGCGCTCGCCTTGAGCCAGCGCGGCGTCGATGGCGCTGGCCGTCGCGTCGTCCATGCCGTAGTAGCGCGCATAAAGCGTGCCGCGCAGGAATCGGCCTGCGGCTGCCGCAGCGCGCGCGAACTTCGGAGTGAACGTGCCCATGAAGATGTCGGCGGCGACTTCTTCGGTGAAATCCAGCGTCAGGCCCGCACTGCGGGCAAGCCCGTCGAGCTCTCGCAGGAGCTTGTTCGGCAGAATGGCCTGCGGAAACGATTCGAGTGCCAGCAGCGAGATGCGCTCCAGCGCCTGGCGCTGCTGGCCGTGCGAGAGGGAGGCCTTGCTGGGCAGCTCGAGGATCGATGCGACCCACGGCAGTTCGCTCGCGCGCACCTGGCTCTGCAGGTCCAGGAGCAGCAATGAGCGTCGGCGCGCGAACGCGCGCAGGATGGCTGCGTAGAGCGTCTGCAGCGACTCGTCCGCGAGATCGCTGGCGTGCAAGTCCGCAGTGATCTGCGGCAGCAGGTTGGCGAGCACTTCACCCGACGTGATGAGACCGTGCGCGACGAGTGCCTCCGGGGTGCCAGCCTGGCAACGCATGAGGCGCCGTCTGATCGCCGGCGGCACCTCGGCGCCAGGCGGCAGCTCGAAGCGTGCGGCTTCCGTCGCGTCGACGGGGCCGCTCAGCGCGGACGGCTCGTCCAGGCCGCGCATCGGGGGCCATGCGTCGAGCCGCTGGGCAACACAGTGAGCGAGTTCTCTGCGAGTGGGGGCCATCGCGCGCACCCGCTCGCGCTGCCGTGCGGCGCGGCAGGCTGACGAATCAGGCGCTCCGCGTGTGGCCACGTAGCGCGCGAGCACGAGACGGATGCGGCCGACGGAACGTCCATCGAGCTTGCGCGGATCGAGCGCGCAAACGCGCAAGTGCTCGAGCAGCTGCCCCAGGGAGGTACCGGTATCGCGCGGACGCTTGCACCCGGCGTGCTCGGTGAGTGCGCGATCCGACTCGGCGATCAGCGCTTGGGCGCGATCGTGCCAGCCCTGCGGCCATCGTGCGCATGGCCAACCGCCATCGATCACGAAGCGGTTGTCCGGGCCACGCTCCCAGCCGCCGCTGGCATTGCGACGCGCGGTGGGAGGCTCTCCGTCAACGGTCTCGAGGAACAGCGCAACGATGCGGTCATAGAGCGGCGTCCACACCGTGAGCGACTCGCGCTGGCGTTCTATCTCCAGTGGTGCCTTCACGTCGCGCAGGACGGCCGCGGTGGTACCGGCATCCTCAAGGCAAACCGTGCCTGGTTGGCGCGCCGCCTGTACCGTCGGCCGCGGATAGAAGCGAAGCCTCGAGAAGAATGGCTCGAGCGTGTCGATCAACTCGAGCGCTGATTCGCCATGCCCGTTCGCCAGCAGCCAGGCAACGACGAGCCAGGCACCTTCTTCCGGCACGTCGATGGCGTAGTTGCCGCTCGTGAGCAGCCCGGCCAGCCAGGCCTGACCCTCCTCGCACAGACACCAGCTGTTGAGAGCATGCCGTAGTGCGTCGCGAGGGATATCGTGGGGCAAGCCGTTCTCTCGCGCCAGGACGTGCTCATGTTTGAGCGGCGCACCGCCGGCCAGGGCGGCACCGGTCGCGAAACCGCCGGTGGCGACCTCCAGCGTGACCCAGCTCGGCCACCCTGCGAGGGGCGTGCGGGAGCCGACATGGAGCGAGCCCTGCACGAGTCCGCGCAACACAGCGCGCCAGCGGGCGACGCGCGTTTGCGCAAGCTCGCTGGCTTTTGCGTCTTGGGCTTCCAGCGCCGCGCGCATGGCGCGCGCCAGTTGCAGTTGCGCGTACGGGGAGCCGGTCGGGGCGTCCATGAGACTCGTGAAATGGATCCGGGGGCTGGCATCGAACCAGCGCCTTCTCGGTTACAAGCCGAGCGTTCTTCCACTGAACTACCCCGGAGTAGAAGGCTCGCGGCGAGTGCTGCATTCGCGAGGGCCTCGTTTGTAGCATGCGCAGAGAGAGACGGAGCAAGCGCTCGCGGCCTCGGTTGCGCAGGCGGCGCTGCATCTGGAGTTCGCCGAAGATGGGGGATGGGCTGCTTCCTTCGTCCTCGGCATAGTCGGCGTCTTCGCGCGCACAGACGCGTGGCAAGGGAGTGCCTCGATGCCTGATTGGAATCTCAAGTTCAAACCCGAATATGACTACGCGCGCGGCTGGCTGCGCGACGCCGGATTCGAGGCCGGCTGGCTACCGCTCGTGCGGGAACTGGCCCAGTTGATGGGCAATGACGGCTTTGAGACAGCCCACGCCGATGCGTTGACTCGCTTGCGGGCCCGCGGACGGCAGGATGCCGGCGGCAGGATGGTCACGCGCGACGTTGGCCTGCTTTGCGCGCTCGACGGTGCTGGTCCCACGCTGACGAGCGAGCAGCGCATGCGGGTCGCGGCGCTGAAGATGCTGAGTCACGTGTACCTGCTCAACAGGGCGGGCAACCGTCAGGTCTGGTTGCACAACCTGCCAGACGACTTCAAGCAATGGGCAACGGACGCCATCAACGCCTGCGGCAATGACGACGACGTCAAGAAGCTGCTGCGCTCCGCCAACGAACGCTTCGGATTCGACGCGTGCAGACACCTTGCCGTCGCGCCGCAGCAGGCGATGGCGTGGTGCCAGAAGACGTCGATCACGTTGGCGACGGCGAAGGCCGTGGGCGCCTCGCCGGCGCGTGATGCGGCCCGCGATGTGGTCAGGCGCTGGTTCGCAGAGCCGGGGCTGTCGGACGCTGTCCTCGACGGATTCATCGATACGTTGAGCGACGGTTTCAAGAACATCACGGCCGCGATCAATGCGGGTCGCATCGTGTTGACCGATTGGGCGCCGTTGCGCGGGGCGACCACGCAGGAAGACCTCGGCTGGCTTGGCGTCAAAGCCTTCACCTTCGCGGGTCGGGGCGAGGGGTTGGACGTCGTCTACATCGAGGAGGGGTTCTTCAAGCAATCGGCCCTGGACGTCTTCTCCGGCCAGAAGCACTACACCCGGATCTTCGTGCACGAGCTCACGCATCTTGTCGCGGGCACCGACGATGTCGATCGCGGCGGCATGCGCTACGCGTTCAATGGCTGCGGCCCGCACGCCGGGTATCCGGGATCGGACTGCATTCGCAACGCCGACAACTGGGCGTGCTTCGCGGCCGATTGCGCCGGCGTGATGTCGCTGGGCGAGCGCGCGAAGGCGCGCAAGAATGTCCCTCGTCCCTGACTCGCGTCGAACTTCCCGATGTTCCGGCTCGCTCCCCTGATGTTGACCGCCGTCGCGATGGCGGCGTGCGGCCGGCCCTCCGATTCATCCGCTTTGCCGACGCCGGCCCCCGCGCCGACCGCGGCCCAAGGAAACGCCATGAACCACGCTCCCTCCGCCGAACCCATGCCCTACGGCCCGGCGGCGCCACTGGTGCACGAGGGCGTGCGCTACGAGGAAGACTTGACCAGTCCGACGCCCGCCGGTCAGATCGCGGGCGGCTTGCTCGTCGCGTTCGACGCCGCCGGGGGACACCGGCTGTGGCAATTGCAGGTCTACCGCCTCGAGGACAAGCCGGGCGCGCCGATGGCGCACCCTGGCGTGCACTTCAAGTCCATCACCGTGGTGCCCGGCCAGGAGGCTCTGTTGATCGAAAACCAATCTGGCGGGCAGTACCGTGTCGACCTGGCGCAGCGTCAGGCTCGTCAGGTCGGTGGCCCGCCGGAGGAAGCATCGCCGGCACCGCCGGCGAAGCCGAAGCCAAAGCCCTGAGTGCACACACCGGACGGCTGTCCGTGGTTGGGTGGCGAACGGATGCAGCGCTTGCGCTCCAGAGCCGGTCGCGCTTCTCTTGCTTGCCGCCAATTGCGCCTTCAGTCGCCCTGCAGCGCCCGTTGGACCAGATGGCTGTCGACCACCTGCTCCATCGTGACGATCTTGCCGCCCTCCAGGCGGTACAGATGCGCGAAGCTCGCCGTCATGGCCTTGCCCGTCTTGCGATAGGTGCCCGAATACACCCCGAAGGCGGCGACCCGGTCGCCGTCGGCGAGGTACGTGTGGACTTTGGCGCTGTAGCCCTCCCATTCGGTGGCGAGGCGGTGGAAGACGCCGGCGACGATCTGCTCGGTGCCGACGTAGGTGCCGGCGTAGGGAAAACCTGCCGCCTCCGTCCAGCGTGCCTGCGGGGCGAGCGCGGCCGCCAGGTGTCGGCCGTTGTCTTTCGCGCTGCCTTCGTACGTGCCGCGAATGATCTCGAGGTTCGTGGTCGTCACGGCGCTCAGCCCCACTTCATCTCGCCCTTGACCACCTTGGCGCCCAGCTGCAATGCCACCGGCAGGCCGGCGTTGGGGTAGCGCCTGGTCATCGCGGCGATCAGGGCCGTGCTGTCGGCGGCCTGCGCCGCTTCGTGCTCGAAGGCCAGCAGGTAGTCCCGGGTGTAGGTCACGGCGTCGACGCCCAGCGGCGCGTTTTCCGCCATGTGGCCGGGCACCACCACCGCCGGCTTGCGGGCCGCGAGCGTTTCCAGGTCCTTGATCCAGCTGGCGCGCGACGCGGGGGTGGCGGTGTCGGCCGTCCAGACGTGCAGGCCGGAGAACACCATCACGCCACCGAATGCGGCCTGGAGCGACGGCACCCAGACGTAGCGGCGTTCGGCCGAGCCTGGGGGCGTGACGATGTCGACGGCGTGGCCTTCCAGGCTCAGCGACGGGCCGTCGAAGGCCTCGGGCATCACGATGTCGGCCAGCGACTGCGGACCGTTCTCCTTCAACTGCGGCCCCCAGATCGCGAGCTTCTTCTCGACGCTGGCCTTGATCGCGGCGATGGTGGCCGAGGCGGCAATGACCTTGGCGGAAGGGAAGGCGGCCTTGATCGGGCCGAGGCTGAAATAGTAGTCGGGGTCGCCCTTGCTGATGTAGACGGTGGTGAGCGTCTTGCCCGTGGCCCGGATGGCTTCGGCCACCGCGCGCCCGTCGGGGAGCGAGAACCCGCCGTCGATCAGGATGGCCTCCCTGGCGCCGGACAACAGGACCGGCGCGCGGTAGAAGCCGTGCTCGCCGGCCGGGAACGGCTTCCACGCCAGCGGCGAGGCGGCCTGTGCGCCCAGGCTGGCACCGCCCAGCGCGGTGAGGGAGCCTGCGGCTGCGGCGGTCTGAATGAAGTCTCTGCGGGTCATCATGGTCTTCCTTCGGTTGGTGGCCAGTGGCGGGAAAGTGAGTGAGGGGCGCGCGATCGCCCCCGCTACGCGGCGACGACTTGGCGGAGGAACGCCTGCGGATCGGAATAGGCCGCACTGGTCTGCAGCAGTTGTCGTCGTCCGTCGCGTTCGAGGATGAAGGTCGGCACGCCGCGGGCGTCGAAGGCCTGCAGCACGGCCTGCGCGTCTGCGACACGTGCGTCGTTGGCCGTGATCAGTGCCGCATCGGGCTGCTGCAGTCGGGCGCTCGCCTCGGCAAGGCCCTTGTCGGCGAGCAGTTCGACCAGCGTCTGCCTGTGCGTGATGTCGCGGCCATCGACGTAGCGCGCCCGCTGGATGGCGCCGAGAACGTCCAGCTCCCGATCCGGCGCCGTCAGCGCAGCGGCCGTCAGCGCCAGCGTGGCAAGACCACTGTCGAACGCCTGCTGGCGATCCGCCAGCACCCGCGTGCGGTACAGCTCGCTGAAGGGCTGCCCGGTCAGGCGCTCGATGCGCTGGTCGTTGGCCCACGCGTAGGCGGCAAAGGCATCGTCCATCTTGCGGGCGCCCGGGCCCGTGAACAGCCCGCTGGGCAGCAGGCGCAGGTCGATGTCGGTCGAGGCTGCCGCCGCCACCGTGCCGCTGGCGCCGTAGCACCAGCCGCAGAGCGGGTCGAACACGTAGTACAGGGCGGTGCGCATCGGGAATCCAGTCGTCATCGTTCAGTGCCGCCATCGTAGGAACGCAAGATTGAAAGATAAATGCCGATGATGTAGAAGCGCTGTATGGAAAAAGCAAACAGTGAACCCGGGCGGGGCCTGGGCGATTTCGCCAATCTCAAGCGACTGGCGTACTTCGCGGCGGTGATCGAGGCGGGGACGTTCACGGCCGCGGCGGATCGCCTGGGCATCACCAAGGCCGTCGTGAGCCAGCAGGTGGCCCGTCTGGAGCGGGATTTCCAGACGACACTGTTGACGCGCAGCACGCGCTCGGTGCGCCCGACCGAGGCCGGCAAGGCGTTCTACCAGCGCTGCGCCTCGATCCTGCGCGAGGCCGGCGAGGCCTTCGACGAACTGGCGGACGTTGCCGGCGAGCCCACGGGCACGCTGCGGCTGACGGCACCCACCGACTACGGAATCATTGCCGTGGTGCCCGCCATCGCGGAATTCATCCGGCGATACCCCAAGTGCAAGGTGGAGGCGGCCTTCACGGACCAATCCCTCGACCTGATGTCGGGGCAGGTCGAACTGGCGCTGCGAGTCGGATGGTTGACCGACCTGCATCTGCAGGCGCGCCAGATCGGGTCGTTCCGGCAGGTGCTGGTCGCCGCGCCGGGCTGGTGTCGACAGGTGCGACGCCTGGCCAGCCCGGAAGAACTGGCCGCGCTGCCGTTCGTGGCCAACACTGCACTGCGGCATCCGGCGCAATGGCGATTCGCGCGCGGCGCATCGACGCAGCGCGAGGTGAGCTTCCACCCGGCCATCTTCCTGGACGCCACCCTGGCGGTCCGCGAGGCCGTTCGCCAGGGCACGGGCTTGTCCGTGCTGCCGGACTACGCCGTCGCCGACGACCTGGCGTCGGGCCGGCTCGTCGAGGTGATGCCCGAATGGACGCTCCCGTCCGGAGGCATCCACGCCGTCTATCCTGCAGCGCGCTTCCGCACCGCCAAGGTTCGTTCCTTCGTGGAGCTGATGGCCGCGGGACCGGCGTCGTAGCGCGCGTGGACGTCGGTCGCGTCAGCTCCCGGCCGTCGCGGCCCGCATGGCCGACGCCATGCGCTCGGCCGTCCCGCGCGTGTCCCAGTAGACCTGCGCCTCGAACATGCGGTCGCCGCGCAGGCGCATGACGTCGACGCCCGTCCAGGTCATGGCCTGCGCCGCGATCGTCGCCGTGGCGCGCCATTCGATCATCACGGTGTCACCGGCGAGCGCCCAGCGCTGCACCGCCACGCTCAGGCCGGGCAGCTGGCGCACGACGTCGTTGAAATGCCGCACCACGCCCTCGCGATCCGCCGGTTCGGTCATCGGCGGGACGAGGTTGCGCGTGTCCGCGTGCATGAGCGCCCGGAAGGTGTCGGGCTCGGGCTGGCGCCACAGCGCCGCGAATCGCGCGACGAGGGTCTCCGCATCGCGGATCTGCTGTTCGGATGGCCGGTCGTAGGCCGGGTGGAGCGTGTTCATGGGGGTCTCCGATCAAGAGGAAGGGCGCTGTCTCGCGCCGGGGTTCAGGCCGTCACCGGCAATTCGTAGCGGAGCTGCTCGCCGTCCTCGGGCACCCGCAGGCGCCGGCCGAGGCCGGTGGCAGAAGCCATCTGGCGGACGCATTCGCGCGTGACCGGGCAGTGGTCGAGCGCCTCGAGGTGGTTCGCGATGACGATGCCTTCGGTCAGGCGCGCCGCGGCGCAGACGTCGTCGGCGTCCATCAGGATCTCGCCGCCCAGGTCGAACCGCGCACCGCCGGCGGGCAGGATCGCGATGTCGGGACGCCGCTCGGACAGGACGCGTGCCACGTCGTCGGTGAGCAGCGTGTCCCCGGCGATGTAGACGCTCGGCTCGCCGGGCAACTCGATGAACCAGCCCACGCCATGCGCCATGAGCCGGCCGACCCAGCCGCGGCCATGGACACAGGGGATCGCCGTGATGTGGCCGCCGAGGAAGGCCTGCCGGCCGTCGCGGGCCAGGCGCGCCGTCGCCAACCCGCGCTGCTCGAGCCAGCTCGCGTCGTCGGCCGTGCAGAACACGGGTGTCGCGCGCTCGCGCAGGAAGCGGCGGCCCGCGCTGTCCAGATGGTCGAAGTGGCCGCGCCGGCAGTGCGTGATGAGCGCGTGCGTGGTTCGCGCCAGCAGCGCGTCGGCGCCGCGCGGCAGGTCGACCAGCGGATTGCGCGATCCGGAGCCACCCCCGAACCGCAGTCGCGGCAACGCGCCCCGGCCAGCGAGCATGGGGTCGACGAGCAGGGCCACGGATTCGGCGCCGGTCGTCCATTCGAGCATCAGGGTTGCATTGCGCAAGGTCGTGATTCGCATGACGGCAGAAGGGCAGTGGGAACGGCCCGACTGTGGACGTGCGGGGATGAAGCGAAAATGGCTCGAAACGACAAAATCATCGCCATTCATGCCAATCCGCCCGACCGCCCGCCTCGACATCGGAATCCTCCTGTTCGACGGCTGCATGCCCGGGGGCCTGTTCGCGGTCGCCGACATGGCGCGCGCCGCGAACCTGCGCGCCGGGCGCGAACTGTTCCGCATCACCTGGGCCAGCCTGGACGGCCAGCCGGTCGACCTCGACGGCGGGGTGCGGATCGTGCCGACGTGCGCACTCGCCGGCGCGTCCTGCCAGGCGTGGATCGTCCCCGGCGTCTGGGCGGTTTCGGAGACCGACCTGCACCAGGCCGTGTCCGCGCTCGCGCCCGTCGTGAAGGCCCTGCGTGCGTTGCCGCCGGCGACGTCGCTGTGGAGCTACTGCACCGGCGTCGCGCTGCTCGCCGCGGCAGGACGGCTGGACGGCCGCGCCGCGACCGCCACGTGGTGGCTGCGCGGGGCGCTGGCCGCCCGCCACGCGCGCGTGCGCTGGCGCTTCGACGAGCTCATGGTGGAGGATCGCGGCCTGCGTACCGCCAGCGGCCCGAACGGCCACCTGCCGCTGATGCGGCGGGCGCTCGAGGATCGCCTGGCCCCGAACGCGCTGCGCGACATCGAGGACGTGCTGATGCTGCCGCGCCCGCGCGAATGGATGCCCGTCTTCCAGGCGGTGGAGTTGATCGCGCTGGACGATGCGCGCCTGCGGCGGGCGCTGGTGTTCGCACAGCGCTGCGCCGCCCGGGAGTTGACGCTGGAGGTCGCGGCGGCGCACATCGACATGTCCACCCGCAGCTTCGCGCGCCACGTGCAGGCCCGCACGGGCCTGGCGGCCGGCGAGTGGCTGCGCCGCGTGAAGCTGCGCCAGGTCGGCGAGGCGCTGTCGGCGTCCGACGAGCCCGTCAAGACCATCGCCGACCGCTACGGATTCGGCGGCGAGGCCGGCCTGTACCGGGCGTTCCATCGCACGGTGGGATGCACGCCGGCGCAGTTTCGGCGCCGGTTCGGCGGGGCAGGCCGCGCGGCCTGAGGGCCTGTCCGCAGCGGGAGAGTCGACGCTGCGTCGCGCGCGCTCGCTGCGCAGGCCTCGAATCCGTCACCTCGAACCGCGGTGCCTGGATTCGCGACGAGGGGCGAGGGAGCTCAGCACGACCTGTGCCTCGTGGACGAGCTCGTGGGGCGACACGCCGATGCGCGACGGCATGTCGTCCGCCACACGGCCGGAACCGAACAGGAGCTCCATGTCGTTGCACACATCGCGACGTTGCGGTAGATCCATCGCGCATCGCAGCGACGGAACGAGGCACTCGTCATCGAGCGCGCGTTGATGCTCGACATGGCTGGCGAAGGCGTCCAGTGCGTCGGTGTGGCCCGCCACGGAAGGGGGGCGGACGACCAGGTCGGCGAGGCGGCGCTTGAACTGGACATGGGCTCTGAACGACGCGAGCGGAAACTTCTTCCACCCGACACGACGCCATGCAGGCAAGAGCACGCGCTCCCGCGACAGGATGTGCAGCACCGCCCCGTCGCACAACTCATGGAACATCTGCGCCTTGCGATGGCCCTCCTTGCATGCCGAGAGACGGTCGTTCAGCCAGAGAATGCGATCCAGTTGACGGTTGATGAGTGCTCGGCTGTCCACGGCGGGGCGAATCAATGAGGGTCGACACGTCGGACAGCAATCTGCGGGCCCGTCCCACTGCCGAGCTTGCGAGAGTGACGAGCCGGGTCGAGCGCCAGGCATTTCCGCGGCATCGCCGACGATCCCCGGGCTCGAAGCACTCGGCAGCAAGCCGGAGCCCCCCGGATCGGCGACGTGGGCACCAGAAAGAAGTGGCTGCCACCATCGAGGCGGCAACCACTCTCACCAAGACGCCGGATCAGCGATTCGTCGTCCGACTCATGGCAGCGCGCGCAGCGCCGGCGACACCGTGTTGGCGAACTGGTAGCCGTTGGAGGCATCCCAGTTGATCGACCAGGTCATCACGCCGCGGATCGCCGGGTGGTTGGCCGGCGGACGGAACGAGCCGCAGTTGCTGCCGCTCGCCAGGCACTGGAGCGCGGCGACGACGACGGACGGGCTCACGTAGCCGCTCCCCGCCGCGGACGGGGTGGCCGGCAGGCCGATGCCGATCTCCGCGGCCGGCAGCGAGTTCAGCTGCGTGCAGGCGAGGGCGGTGATGAAGTTCTCGCTGCCCTGGCTGTACACGCCGCCGTCGCAACCCAGCATCGAGCCCGAGTTGTAGTACTGCGTGTTCATCATCGTCATGTTCGCGCCGATCATCGAGGCGAACGAGAAGTACGAGCTCTGCGAGTTCTGCGTGTCCAGCGTCTGCGGCGCGGCCGTGACCAGGGCTGCGGGCTTGGCGGCCTTGAGCTGGCTGATCGCCGACGCCATCGACGACGGGTTGATGCCGTTCTCGAGGTCGATGTCGATGCCGTCGAAGCCGTAGCTGGTCATGATCGCCGCCGCGCTGCTTGCGAAGGCCGAGGCGCTGGCCGAGTCGTTGACGGAGATCGAGCCGTTCTGCCCGCCGACGGACAGGACGACCTTCTGGCCGCGGCCGTGCGCCGTGACGATGTCGGCCTTGAACTGCGCGTCGCTGTAGCCGGTCACGCCGGGGTCGATCGCGAAGCTGATCTGGCCCGGCACGCCGGTGGCGTTCGCGAAGGCGACCGCGATGATGTCGTAGGTGGTCGGCACCTGGGCGATGGTCAGCACGGGCGCGCCGTTGTTGAAGTTCTGCCAGTAGCCCATCAGGACATGCGGCCGCAGGTCGCCGTTCGAGGGCGGCGGGGCCGGCGTCGGGGGCGGCGGGGTCGGGGTGGGCGGCGGCGGCGTGGGGGTGGGCGGCGGCGGGGCCGGCGTGGGTGGCGGCGGGGTGGTGCCGCTGCAGGCCGTGGTCAGCGTCCAGGGCTGGCCGGAGCCGGTCGGGCCGTTGTGGGTCGCGGGGTCGTCGCCCTGCGTCCACCAGTTGGCCACGTAGATCTTGCCGTTCTCGGTGACGGTGGCGCCGCCGTTGTAGGCGGTGCTCGCG
>Ga0068855_100008665_pt1 | contig 12292 bp, 9 predicted proteins | sample KBSCornC52_FD_66592 | JGI IMG/M metagenome (GOLD analysis project Ga0068855, IMG submission 66592) | Corn rhizosphere microbial communities from Kellogg Biological Station, Michigan, USA - KBS Corn C5-2 | ecosystem: Host-associated > Plants > Roots > Rhizosphere > Soil ...
GAGTACGGCGGCACGGGCTGGAGCCTGACCCGGAAGTACATCTTCGAGATGGAGATGGCGCTGGCCGGCGCGCCGTCGACCTCCAACATGGGCCTGCGCATGTGCGCGCCGGTCATCATGGCGTTCGGCTCCGATGAGCAGAAGCATCAGCACCTGCCGAAGATCCTGAACACCGACGTCTGGTGGTGCCAGGGCTATTCCGAGCCGGGCGCGGGCTCCGACCTGGCCTCCCTGGCGCTGAAGGCCGAGCGCGACGGTGACGACTATGTGCTGGCCGGCTCGAAGATCTGGACGACCTACGCCCAGTGGGCGGACTGGATGTTCTGCCTGGTCCGCACCAGCCAGGAGGACATCAAGCAGAAGGGCATCTCCTTCCTGCTGCTCGACATGACCACGCCGGGCATCTCCATCGTCCCCTTGCCGACGCTGGACGGCCCCAGGCCTGGCGATCAGGAGATCAACCAGGTCTTCTTCGACAATGTCCGCGTGCCGGTGAGCAACCGGATCGGCAAGGAGGGCGAGGGCTGGACCTACGCCAAGTACCTGCTGCAGTTCGAGCGCGGCTCGGCCTATGCGCCGGGACTCACCCACATGCTGCAGCGGGTGAAGGAGATCGCCGCCATCGAGCGCAGCGGCCGCGGCGGGCGGGTGCTGGACGACCCGGCTTTCCGGCGCAAGCTCGCGGAAGCCGAGATCAAGACCGAGGCGCTCAACGCGACCGAGCTGAGGGTGTTCGCCGGGCGCGCCAACGGCGAGGCCATGGGCGCGGTCTCCTCCATGCTGAAGCTGGAGGGCAGCCAGATGCAGCAGACCATGACCGAGCTCGCCCTCGAGGCGGCCGGCGTCTACGCCCAGCCGTTCGTGCAGGACACCTGGGCCGAGATCGAGGGGCGCACCAATGCGCCGCGCGCCGGGCCGGAGTGGGCCGCGGCCGTCGCGCCCATGTACTTCAACTACCGTAAGACCTCGATCTACGCCGGCTCCAACGAGATCCAGCACAACATCATGGCCAAGATGGTGCTGGGCCTCTGAGGGCCGGGCCTCTCGCCTAGTCGAGCGGAATGGAGACTTCCGCCCGCGCCCCTGAGGCCGGGAACTCGATGACGATCGCGCCGCCCGCGCCTTGGATCAGACGCTGCATCAGCATGGAGCCGTAGCCTCGCCTCTGGGGCGGCGTGACGGGTGGGCCGCCGGACTCCGTCCACACGATCCTCACCCGGTTCTGGTCGCCTTCCCACGCCACCGTCACTTCACCAGCCGGCGCCAGCAGGGCGCCATGTTTGACGGCGTTCGTCGCCAGCTCGTGGATGAGCAGCGAAACGAGTCTCCGGGGCCCGGGGCCGATCCTCACGCCGTCCATGCCGTCCAGCCGAAATCGCGCGAGGTCGTAGGGCTCCAGCTCGGCGGTGAGAATCTCCCGCAAGGCGGCGGGCTCGGCCGGCGCCCGATCGTCAATGTCGATCTGCCTCAGTCCCGCGCGGATCCGGCGATTGATCGCGCCGGCGCGCTCAGGTTGGTCGCGAAGGCTCTGCCGGACGACGGATTCCGCCACGGCGATGGCGTTCTTGACGCGGTGGCCTTGTTCGCGCGCAAGCGTCAGGTGCGTCGCGTCTTCCTCGCGCAGGCGCAGGACCGCGCGCTTGTACCAGTCGATGATCAGGATGATCAGCGCGCTCGCGCCGCCGTAGAGCGCCAGATCGAGCGCGTCCGATAGGGTAGGCGGCGCAAACCGATAGAGCGGCGGCATGAAGAAGTAGTAGGCGGCGAATCCGCCGAGCGCCGCAGCCAGAATGCCCGGGCCCCGGCCGCCGACGAGCATCGCGACTAGGACGGCGAGATAGTAGGTGGAAAAGACCGCCAGCTCATGCGCCCCGCCGAGCTTGAACCCCTGGCGGACGAGAGTGGCGGTCAGGACGCACAGCACGGCGAAGGCGTAGCCTTCCACCGAGTTCGGCCGCACGCCGTTGCGCCGAATGTGCATCAGGAAGGCGCCGAGGGAGGAGCCGCCGAACGGCTCGGCCGCCGTGGAGGCGTCCGGGCGGTTGCGCGCCGGCCGGGCGGGCGAGCCCCGCACCCGCTTGAGCGCGACCCCGGCCGCATCGGCGATGGCCTGCAGCTGCGCGACGTCCTGTTCCGTGGGATCGCGCCTCTCGGCCCAGTAGGCGCCCAGCGCCGCGACGGCCTCATCGCGACCGACCGGCGCAATGGCCATACTGCGGACGAAAGTCGGCCGATAGGCGTCGACCGGGACCCGAGGGTCCTGGTAGATGTCGCCGATCGCGACCGCCTCGCCGTGTGTCATGCACCAGCCGGACACGCAGGACTTCAGGGGGAAGCGCCGTCCACGCCAGAGCGGCGAAATGGCGTCCTCTTCGGCGTAGTAGCACCGGTTCCCCTCGCGCAGGACGAAGCTCGCGCCATCGGCCTGCAGGCGGTCGCGCACGCTGCGGCTGACGATCGTCATGACCTCGTCCGGCGACCCGGCCGCCGAGAGCTTTCGCGTCAGGTCGGCCAGCGCAGCGGCCGACGCCGCCGCCTCGACGGAGCCGAGCGGCCCTACCTCGTGACGCCCCTGCATCAAGACACGCTCTCCCGGTCTCCCGCCGCAATGGCGCTCAACAATGCTACCTGTGGAGTCGCGGCGCCCGCATTGAGATGGCGCAATGCGCGGCGAAGATTCGCAGCCAGGCGGCCGCGAGCCTCACGGTGGCCGGCGGGGGGCGCTAGGTGCTTGCGCTTCCTGCGCTGTCCGCGGCGTCAGGCGCGCGCGCGCTGGGCGCCGCGCACCAGGCGGCCGGGCAGAGCGCCGGTCGGCCGCCCCTCGCGGCTGACGATCTGGCCCGCGACGATCAGCGCCTCGTAGCCTTGGGCGTCCTGCGTCACCCGCCGGCCGCCGGCCGGCAGGTCGTAGAGCACCTTCGGCGTGTTGAGGCGCAGCTTGTCGTAGTCGATGACGTTGAGGTCCGCCTTGCGGCCCGTCGAGAGCACGCCGCGGTCCATCAGGCCCACGGTCTTCGCCGGATCGGCGGCCAGCGCCTTGACCGCCTGCTCGACGGACAGCCGCTCGCCCTTCCGCTCGCGCGTCCAGTGCTGCAGCACGAACGTCGGATAGCTGGAGTCGCAGATCATGCCGTAGTGGGCGCCGCCGTCGCCAAGCCCCAGCACGCTGTTGGGGTCGGTGATCAGGGCGTGGATCGGGTCGAGCGAGCCCGAGCCGTAGTTGGCGAGCGCCGCCAGCAGCAGGCCCTTGCCGTCGTTCTCGAGCAGCAGGTCGTAGGCGAGCTCCGCCGGGTCGATCCCGCGCCGCCGGGCCTGGGCCGCGACGGAGTCCTCTGGCGCGGGCTCGTAGTCGGGCGGATCGCCCAGCGGCCAGATGAACTCGAACCGGCGGCCCATCCGCGCCAGCGGGATCAGCGCATCACCGGGTTCCTCCACCAGGAGACGCGCACGAACCTGCGGATCGCGCAGCGCGGCGATGCGCCTGTCGAACGGCAGCCGCGCCCGCTCCGCCCAGCTCGGGCATAGGCTGAAGGGGTTCACCGACAGGTCGAAGCCCAGCACGACGCCGATCGGCCGCGGGAACACCTGGGCGCGGATCGGCGGCCCCTTGGCGTTGGCCTCGGCCAGCCTTTGCATCGCCCCCCTCCAGGCCTCGGGGTTCTCGTTCGACTGGGCCATGGAGAAGCTGGCGGGCCGGCCGCTCAGGCGGGTGAGCCGCGAGAGCAGGTCGATCTCGTCTTCGAACGTGCGGCCGGGCGTTCCGAACACCGCCTGCAGCACGCCGCGGCCGGCCTCCTTCAACGCGAGCGCCATGGCCTCCAGCTCGGCCTCGGCGGCCTGGTAGGTGGGGATGGGATCCCCCTGGCCGGTCTTGTGGATGACCAGGCGCGAGGTCGTGAAGCCCAGGGCCCCCGCCTCGACGGCCTCCTTCACCACCGCCTGCATCCGCTTGAGATCGTCTTCGGTGGCCGGTTCGCGGTTCGCGCCGCGCTCGCCCATGACATAGACGCGTACCGCCGAGTGCGGGATCTGCGAGGCGAAGTCGATGTCGTGCGGCCGCTTCTCGATGGCGGCGAGGTACTCGGGATAGGTCTCCCAGTCCCAGGTCAGCCCCTCGGTCATCACCACTTCGGGGATGTCCTCGACGCCTTCCATGACGCTGACCAGCCGCTCGCGGTCCTGCGGCCGGCAGGGGGCGAATCCCACCCCGCAGTTGCCGCCGACCGCCGTGGTCACGCCGTGCAGCGATGACGGCGCGAGCCGGTCGGACCAGACCGCCTGGCCGTCATAGTGGGTGTGGATGTCGACAAAGCCGGGCGTCACCAGCATGCCCCGCGCGTCGATCTCTTCGGTCCCGCGCTCGGCCACGCGGCCGATTGCGGCGATGCGGCCGTCGCGGACGGCCACGTCGGCCTCGAAGGCGGGCGCGCCGGTGCCGTCGACCACGGTCCCGCCGCGGATCACCAGGTCGCAGGCCATCGCCCGCCTCCTTCCGTTCCGCTTGCGTCCTACTTGCCGAGCTGGCCGCGGATCGCGCCGGCCTTGTAGGTCGCGGAGTGGACGTTGACGTAGTAGCCCGCGGGATTGGCGGCGATGTCCTTGGCGACGGCGGCGTCGACCGAGGCGCAGCCCTGGCTGTGGCCGTTGGCGTCGGGCGGCGTCAGCGCCACCGCCACGGGGCCGGCCGCGTCCGCCCCGCCCTTGTGGATGTGGGCCATGATCGGCTGGGCGAGGTCCTTGGTGGTCAGCTCATAGCAGACCTGGTTCTTGTCGGTGTCGACCTGGACGTGCGCCATGCCGCTCGCCTTGGCGTCCCCCGCCGTGGGCTTCTCGTTCGCGCCCGCTAGATTGGCCATCAGGTGGGTGGTGGCCGCCGCCGCCGCGCCTGACACCGCCAGGCTCAGCGCCGCCGCGAGCGCAAGGCTCGTCGATTGCATCGTCATGTGATCTTCCCCTTCATCCCTCGACTTGGCGGACGATCAGACGACGCCAGGCGCCGGTCCGTCAATGTTTGAGACAGCGCAATGCGAAGCTTGGGCGCGGCGCCGGCCTGGCGCGATCCCTGTCGAAGCCGGAGATCCGCGCCATGACGCTCGCCGGTGTGATCGGCTGAGGGCCGCTGCTCAGTTGCGGGTGGGGATCACCACCGGCAGGTGCTCGTAGCCGTGCACGAAGGAGGAATAGACGCGCTTGGGCGGGCCCACCACGTCAATGCGCGGGAAGCGCTTGAGGATCTCCTCCCAGATGATCTTCAGCTGCAGCTCGGCCAGGCGGTTGCCGACGCAGCGGTGGATGCCGAAGCCGAAGGAGAGGTGCTGGCGCACCCGCGGCCGCTCGATCCAGTAGTCGTTCGGCCGATCGATCACCGTCTCGTCGCGGTTGCCGGAGACGTACCACATGGCGATCTTCTCGCCGGCCTTGATCGTCTTGCCGTGCAGCTCGAAGTCCTCCAGCGCGGTGCGGCGCATGTAGGCCAGGGGCGTCTGCCAGCGGATGGTCTCGGAGACCATCGAGGGGATGACCTCCGGGTTGGCGCGCAGGATCCGCTCCTGGTCGGGGTTCTGCGACAGCGCATAGATCGAGCCGGAGATGGTGTTGCGGGTGGTGTCGTTGCCGCCCACGATCAGCAGGATCAGGTTTCCGAGGTACTCCATGCGATCCATGTTCTTGGTGGACTCGCCGTGCGCCAGCATGGAGATCAGGTCGGACTTGGGCGGGGCGTTCACCCGCTCGTTCCACAGGTTCATGAAGTAGTCGACGCACTCGAACAGCTCCATGCGCCGCTGCTGCTCGGCTTCCTCCGGATCGGTGCTGTTGAAGATGCCGCTCTCCGGCCCTGCGGTCGCCACGTCCGACCAGCGGGTGAGCTTGCGCCGGTCCGCCCACGGGAAGTCGAACAGCGTCGCCAGCGTCATGGTGGTGAGCTCGATGGAGACCTTGTCGACCCAGTCGATCTCTTCGCCGATCGGCAGGTCGTCGAGGATCTTCGCGGCCCGCTCGCGGATCACCGGCTCCATGCGCGCCAGGTTCGGCGGCGCCACGATCGGGCTCACCGTCTTGCGCTGCTCATCGTGCTTGGGGGGATCCATCGCGATGAACATCGGCAGCGTGAAGTCTTCCGCCGGGTCCGGCAGGACGATGGTCGGGACGGAGGAGAACGCCTGGTGGTTGGTGTCGATCGCCATGATGTCGTTGTAGCGGGTCACCGACCAGTAGCCGCCGACGTCCTCTTCCTCCGAGACCGCCCAGTGGACCGGGTCCTCCTTGCGCAGCCGCTCGAAGTAGGGATGCCAGGTGTCGTCCCTGAACATCTGCGGATCGACCGGATTGATGTCCTCGATCGGCATCGAATAGGCGGCTTCGCGCGCGGCGCGCTTCACGTCGATCGAAGCGTCGTCCATGGGGTGTCCTCCTGCGGAGCCGGCATCATCGCCGATCGGCGGCCGCCGAACAAGGTGACGCTGGCGTCAACTTTGCCGGCGTGTTGAGCGGGATCAAAGCGCCGACGCCGAGAGGTCACACGATTGGGACGCAAAGGAGACGCCCATGCGCAAGCTCGCAATCTCGGGAGCGGCCGCCGCCGCCCTGCTCGGCGTCCAAGCGGCGCACGCTCAGCCGCTACAGACCCCGTCGTCGATCGCAGAGGAACATCGGGAGATTCACGGCGCCCTGGAGCGCGCAACCCACGAGCCTGGCGACCTCGGCGCCGCGGCGCGCAACCTGCTGGCGGTCCTGGACCCGCACTTCAAGCGCGAGGAGGAGATCGCTGCGCCGCCGCTTTCGCTCCTGCTCCCGCTTTCGCGCGGCCCGGCGACGCCCAGCATGCGTTCCGTGCTGCCGATGACCCGCGCGCTGGAGGCCGAGATGCCCAAGATGCTCGCCGAGCACCGGCGCATCGGCCAGGCGCGCGCGCGGTTCGAGGCGGTCGCCAAGCGGCAAGGTCGCCTCGATGAGGTGGCGCTGGCCGAGAAGCTTGCGGCCCATGCGCGCCAGGAGGAGGAAATCCTCTATCCCGCGGCGATCGTCGTCGGCCACGTCGTTCAGCGTGAGACCGCGCCGCCTCCGCGGCCGCGCCGGGGCCCGTAGCCCTCGGCATGCGGCGGCTGGTGACTCCACCCTGTCAGCAGTCGCTCGCTAGAATGGCGGCATGAGCGAATTGACCGGCCGATGCGCCTGCGGGGCGGTCACCTACCGGATGACCTCGCCGCCGATGATCACCCACTGCTGCCACTGCCTGGACTGCCAGCGGCAGACCGGCTCGGCCTTCGTGCTGAACGCCTTGATCGAGGCGGATCGGGTCGAGGTCCAGGGCGAGGCCGCGCCCTCGCGCATGCCGACCGACAGCGGCCGCCCGCACGACGTCTTCCGCTGCCCGGCCTGCGGAACGGCGCTGTGGTCGCAGTACGGAGGCCTGAGCTCGATCCGCTTCATGCGGGTGGGGACCTTGGACGACCCCACCGCCATCCAGCCCGACGTGCACATCTACACCCGCTCCAGGCAGCCGTGGGTGCGCCTGCCCAAGGGCGCGCGGGCGTTTCCCGCCTACTACAACTCCGCCGAGGTCTGGCCGCCGGAGAGCTTGGCGCGCCGCGAGGCGGCGTTCGCCGTCGGCGAGGCGCGCAGCACCGCCCTGAGCTTGGCCGCGAGCTCGCGCTCCAGGTAGGGCTTGCGCAGGATGCCGCCTTCTCCGGCCTGTTCCAGCGCCGCCGTGTCGGCATAGCCGGTGACGAACAGGATCGGCACCTCCGGCCGCCGTGCGCGCGCCTCGCGGGCGACCTCCGCGCCGTTCATGCCGGGCATGGCGAAGTCGACGAGCATCACGTCGATCCGGTCCTCGTGCTCCAGGAGGTGGAGCGCGTCCCCGCCGCTGCCGGCCTCGATCACGCGGTAGCCGAGTTCGCCCAGGATCTCTGCGGTGACCTCGCGCACGGCGCTGTCGTCGTCGACGACCAGCACGCTCAGGTTCGCGGCGTCGGCCGAGCTGTTGGGTTCATGCTGCGGCGCGTCCCGTTGCGGATCGACGTCGGCGCGCGGCAGATAGACCTTCACCGAGGCGCCTTGACCCGGGAGGCTGTCGATCCGCACCCCGCCGCCGGACTGCTTGGCCAGGCCGAACACCTGCGACAGCCCGAGGCCCGAGCCCTTGCCGACCCCCTTGGTGGTGAAGAACGGCTCGAACACCCGCGCCTTGACCTCCTCGCTCATGCCCGGTCCGGTGTCGGTCACCGCCACCATCACGTAGTCGCCGGCCGGCGGCTCCTCCGGCCCGATGGCTGCGGGCAGGGTCACGTTGGCCGTCTCGACGGTGAGCCGGCCGCCCACCTCCATCGCATCGCGCGCGTTGATCGCCAGGTTGAGGATCACCAGCTCGATCTGGGTCGGATCGATCATCGCCGGCCACAGGTCCGGCTGCAGCTGGGTGACGATGGCCACGCTGCCGCCCATCGTCGACTGCAGCAGGTCGTGCATGCCCAGAACGGTCTCGTTGAGGTCGACGGCCCGAGGGTCTAGCTGCTGGCGGCGCGAGAAGGCCAGCATCTGGGTGGTGAGCTGCGCGCCCCGCTCGGCGGCCTGGACCATCATCTGCAGTCGCCGCAGGTTGGCCGGGTCGGTCTCGGCCTTCTGCATCTGGCGGAGGTTGCCGAGCACGACCATCAGGAGGTTGTTGAAGTCGTGCGCCACGCCCGAGGTGAGCTGGCCCACCGCCTCCAGCCGCTGGGCCTGGCGCAAGACCGATTCGATCCGCTCCCGCTCGGCGATCTGGTCGGCGAGCTGCCGGTTGGCGGCCGCGAGCTCGGCTGTGCGTTCGCGGACCCTTTGCTCCAGCAGCTCCTCAGCCGCGCGGATGGTCTCGATCCGGTCGCGGGCCTCGTACTGCCGCCTGCGCCCGCGCAGCGCCGTCTCCACGACGCTGACCAGGGTGGTGGGGTGGAAGGGCCGCTCCAGGAAGGTGACGTTGCCGAGGGCCAGGCTCAGACGGCGCGCCGCGGGATTGCGCTCCAGCCCGCCGCCGCGTTGGGCCAGCAGCACGATCGGAAGATCGGACCAGGGGGGCTGCGCCCCGATCCAGCGCGCGATCAGCCCGTAGTCGGCGCCCTGCAGCGCCTCCTCGACGATCAGGGCGACGCCGACGCCGTGCTCGAACTGGCCGCACAGCTCACGCAGGTCATCGCACACCGCCACGCCGAGGCCGACCTCCGCGAGGATGGCCTGGGCTATGGCGGCGTCGCGTCCCGAGGGCGCCAGGACGAGAACGCGCTCGGACGCGTCCTGCGTCATGCCGAGGGTTCACCCATCAGGTCCGCCCCCGGTCCCACGAAGTTCGGTACGCCGCGCAGGACGCCCTGGAACTCGGTGATCGGCCGGCCGACCGAGAGGCCGCGCTCGTCGATCTCGAACTCGCGGATGGTCTTCTCGTGCTTGCCCGCGCGCTTCTTGATCACCGAGACGGCGCGGCGCACGTCGCCGGTGGCTTCGAAGTAGCGGAGCAGCAGCACGGTGTCGGCGAGATAGGTGACGTCCACCGGAGCCTTCATCTCCCCCACCAGCCCGTGCTGGGCGACGGTGAGGAAGGTCGTCGCGCCCTGGCGGTTCAGGTACTGCAGCAGCTCGTGGATATGGAGGATCAGGAACTGCTCCTCCGGCATCGCCGCCTGGTAGCCGTTCAGGCTGTCGACGACCACCGTGCGGATGTTGTTGTCGTCCACGCAGTGCCGCACCATGGCGGTGAACTCGCCGGGCGACAGCTCCGCGGCGTCCACCTGGTGCAAGACGAGCTTCTCCGAGGCCATCAGCGCCGGCAGGTCGATGCCGAACGCGGCGGTGCGGTCGATCAGGAGGCCGATCTCCTCGTCGAACGCGAACAGGGCGGCGCGTTCGCCGCGCTTGATTGCCGCCAGCACGAAGTAGAGCGCCATCAGCGACTTGCCGGTGCCTGCGGGCCCCAGGATCAGGCAGCTCGAGCCGCGCTCCACGCCGCCGCCGAGGAGCGCGTCCAGGCCGCTGACGCCGCTCGACAGCTGGTCGCGCGCGAACCTCGTCTTGTGCTCGGAGGAGACCAGCCGCGGATAGATCTCCAGGCCTCCGGTCTTGATCGTGAAATCGTGGAAGCCGCCGCGGAACCGGCGGCCCCGGTACTTGACGACCCGCATGCGGCGCCGTTCGGCCCCATACTCGGGCGCGAGCTCCTCCAGGCGGATGACGCCGTGCGCCACGCTGTGCACCGTCTTGTCCAGGGTGTCGGTGGTGAGGTCGTCGAGCAGCAGGACGGTGGCGTTGTGCTTGGCGAAATAGTGCTTCAGGGCCAGCACCTGGCGCCGATAGCGCAGGGAGCTCTGCGCCAGCAGCCGGATCTCCGAGAGGCTGTCGATCACCACCCGGTCCGGTCGGGTCTGCTCGACGGCCTCGAAGATCATCCGCGTGGTCTCGCCGAGCTCGAGATCGGAGGAGTAGAGCAGGCTCTGCTGCTGCTTCTCGTCGAGCAGGCTCTCCGGCGGGACCAGCTCGAAGATCTCGATGCCCTTGAGCTGCCAGCCATGGGAGAGGCCGGTGTCGCGCAGCTCGTTCTCGGTTTCCGACAGCGTGATGTAGAGGCCCCGCTCGCCGGCCGCCGCCCCCTGGCGCAGGAACGACAGGGCCGCCGTGGTCTTGCCGGTGCCGGGGCTGCCTTCGATCAGATAGACGCGTGCGCGCGCCAGGCCGCCGGACAGGACATCGTCCAGACCCGGAATTCCTGTCAACGCCAGTTCGGGGTCAGCCCGCACGGCTGTATCCATGGAATTTTCCCGCGTCTTCGCCGGCGGTCTTCGCCCCGCCCCCAATCCTTGTCTTAAGCGTGCCACGGCGCCGTCCGGTTCCCGACTTAAGGCGCCTGCAGCTAGGCGTTGAAGTTGAGCTTCAGCCCGGGGCGCGGCCAGCGGCACTTGTAGAGCTTGCCGGTGGAGGACGCGGTGACCCAGGCGTCGCGCAGGTCCGCCCCGCCGAAGCAGATGTTGGTGCACAGGACGTCGGGGAACGCATAGTGCTCGATCGTTCCGTCGGGGTCGAAGGCGGTGATCCCGCCATTGATGATGGTGGCGACGCAGACCTTGCCGCCGGCTTCCACCGCAAGGCTGTCGAGCAGCTGATAGCCCTGCAGGTTGTGCACGACGCGCCCTGGCGCGAATCCCGGCCCGGCCGCCAGCACGCCGGGGCCCTCCACGTCGAAGGCCCACAGGCGGCCCAGGTTGGTGTCGGCCACGTAGACCACCTTCTCGTCGGGCGAGAGGCCGATGCCGTTCGGCGAGATGATGTGGTCGCGCTGGCGGGAGATGGAGCCGCCGTCCGGCTTGGCGTAGTAGACCCCCCCGAACTTGCGCCCCTCCGGCGTCGAGCAGCCATGGTCGGTGAACCAGATGTTCCCGGCCTTGTCGAACACCAGGTCGTTCGGGCCGATCAGCCGTCTCCCCTCGCAGCTCTCATAGACCGTCTCCACCTTGCCCGAAGCGATGTCGACCCGCTGGATGGAGCCGCCGGTGTGGCTGGCCGGCGTCGGCCCGGGGATGCACAGGCCGCCCACGTCCAGCCACTCGAACGACCCGCCGTTGTTGGTGACGTAGATCGCTCCGTCGGGGCCGATCGCCGCCCCGTTCGGTCCGCCGCCGGTCTCGGCGACCACCTCCTTGGAGCCGTCCGGCTTCACCCGCGTCAGCCGCCGGCCCTTGATCTCGGTCAGGATGACGGAGCCGTCGTTCATGGCGATCGGGCCTTCCGGGAATTCCAGGCCCTCGGTGACGAGCTCGATATCCACAACCATCTCCCTTCCTCATCGGTGCGGCGGCGACTATAGCCACGCCGCCCGCGCTGAAGGGAAGGGCCTCAGCGCCGGTCGAGCACCCGGAAGGTGAAGGCGTACTGGTCTGCTTCGGAGGCGGGGCGGTGCTCGCGCCGCACTTCCCGCCATTGGTGCTCATCGATCGGCGGCAGGACGACGTCGCCCTCGGGCTCGCCGTTGACTTCGGTGAGATAGAGCCGCTGCGCCTTGCCGAGCGCCAACTCGAAGACCGAGGCGCCGCCGATCACGCAGACCTCGCCAGCGCCGTCCTCGGCCGCCTGCTCGCGGCCGATCTGCACCGCCTCCGAGAAGTCGTCGCAGACCACGGCGCCCTTGGCCTGATAGCCGCGCTCGCGGGTGAGCACGATGTTGGTGCGGCCCTTCAGCGGGCCGCCCGGCAGGCTCTCGAAGGTCTTGCGCCCCATGATCACCGGCTTGCCCAGGGTCACCTTGCGGAAGATCGCCAGGTCGGACTTCAGC
>Ga0068855_100008667_pt1 | contig 12289 bp, 9 predicted proteins | sample KBSCornC52_FD_66592 | JGI IMG/M metagenome (GOLD analysis project Ga0068855, IMG submission 66592) | Corn rhizosphere microbial communities from Kellogg Biological Station, Michigan, USA - KBS Corn C5-2 | ecosystem: Host-associated > Plants > Roots > Rhizosphere > Soil ...
CGCGTGCCGAGCGAGCCATGGCCGCCCGCGGTCACCAGCACGTATTGCTTGCCTTTCGAGTCGGCGTAAGTCATGGGTGTCGCTTGCCCGCCGGCCGGCAGGCGCGCCTGCCAAAGCTTCCTGCCGGTGGCGAGGTCATAGGCGCGCACGTAGTAGTCGAGCGTGCCGGAGAGGAATCCAACGCCGCCGGCCGTCACGATCGTTCCGCCGAGACTCGGCACACCGAGCTTGAACGGCAACGGCACGGGGGCACTGTCGCGAATCGTGCCGTTCTTGTGCTGCCAGACGATCTTGCCGGTCGTGAGATCGACCCCGGAGACATAGCCCCACGGCGGCGCCTGACACGGAATGCCGAGCGGCGAGAGAAACGGCTTGAGCTCGATCGCAAACGGGTCGCCGGCGGCAATCTTGATCCCGCTCGTTTCGCTGCCATGCTGGTGTTCGAGCGCAGGCACCTTGTCGCGCGGAATCAGTTTGGAGATGAACGCCATGTAGTTAGGATTCGCAAACAATATCTGCTTGCCCGGGTCGACGGAAATCCCGCCCCAGTCGAACGCGCCGAAGTTGCCGGGGAACACGAGCGTGCCTTGCTCGGAGGGGGGCGTGAATGCGCCGTCGTAGCGCAGCGAACGAAAATCGATGCGGCACCAGAGCTGGTCGTATGGCGTGGCGCCCCACATGTCGCGCTCCCGAACGCGGGGCGGATTGAAGTTGAGCGCCGAGACGGGCTGCGTCGGCGACGTGTGATCTCCCGGGGCCGCGCCCTGCGGTACCGGTGTTTCAGTGATCGGGATCAGCGGCTTGCCCGTTTGGCGATCGAGCACATAGATGCTGCCTTGCTTCGTCGAAGCGATGAGCGCGGGTTTCACGCCCTCTTGCGTTTGCAGATCCATCAGCGTGGGTTGGCCGCCGACGTCCATATCCCACAGATCGTGATGCGTGAATTGATAAACCCATTTCACGTGCCCCGTGGCGAGATCGAGCGCCGTCACGCCCGCGCCGAAGCGCTCGGCTTGCGGCGTGCGGTTGCCGCCCCATTGATCGGGCGTCTGATTGCCCATCGGCAGGTAGATCATGCCGAGGCGCTCATCCACGCTCGCCACGGTCCACATGTTCGGCGAATTGCGTGTGTAGGTCTGTCCCGGCGGGAGCGGCGCCGTATCGTCGGGGCGGCCCGCGTCCCAGTTCCAAATGAGGTGGCCGTCGTGGACGTCATACGCGCGCATGACGCCGCTCGGCTCGTTGGTCGACTCGTTGTCGGTCACGTGCCCGCCAATGATGACGAGGTTGCGCGTCACCATCGGCGGCGAAGTGGAGTAGTACCCGCCCGGGGTAAAAGGTCCTATGTTGGCCCGCAAATCGACGGTGCCATGGTTACCGAAGTCCTCGCAGGGTTTGCCGGTGTCGGCATCGAGCGCAATCAGGCGGGCATCGGCGGTCGGCAGGAAGATTCTGCGGGAACAGCTATGGGCCGGCGTGGCGCTGACGGACGTTTGGGGCGCGGCCGTCGCTGTCGTTGCGCTCGCCTCGGATGCAGCGCTCGCTTCGCTCGAGGCGCTTGCTACGCTCGGCGCGCTCGCTTCGGAAGCTGCATTCGCGGCAGTCGCTGCGCTCGACGTACTCGCGGCACTCGCCACACTCGCTTCGGACGACGCACTGCCTTGTACCGGTGCGCTCGCCTGCTCGGGCGCGCTCGCTTGCGCCGGCGCATTCGCCTCGGCGAACGCACTCGCCGCCGCGCTGGATTCGGCAGCGGTCGCCGGCACTGACGAATACGAAGCCTCGTCATAATACGAAACGCCCCTGCACGTCATGTGCTCGAAATGCGCAAAGCCGACAGGGCTCTGAATGTGCGGATCGAAACGCCACCGCACTGCGCCCGTAGCCGCATCGACCGCCAGTACCTTGCTGTGCGGCGTGCAAATGAAAAGCGTATCGCCGACTTTGAGCGGCGTATCTTCGTCGGTCGTCTCGGTGGGATCGCCCGGGCCGCGCTGATCTCCCGTATGCAGTATCCAAGCCTGCTTCAACTGACGGACGTTGTTCGGGGTGATCTGCGTGAGCGGCGAATAGCGGTCGCCATACTGGCTGCGGCCGTAGCTCGGCCAGTCGCCGGATGCGATGGGCGGTATGGGAGGCGGTTGCGGCACGTTGCGATCGAGCGCCAGCGTTCCGTTCAGATCGTGCCGATCCGTGAACAGCGATGCGATGCCGGCGATCGCCGTGAGCGCGGCCACGACGACAAGCGCGAGGCATGCCGAGCGACGTAGATTCGCCACGCGAGGATCGCCGATCGTCGTTTCTGTTTCTCTTACCACCGCGCCATCGGGTGACGCTGTCGTAGTCGTAGTCGTAGCCGTCGTGACGCGGCGGCGCGTGCGCGGCCATCGCGTGACGGTGGCGCCGCTCAGCGGTGTCAGCATCCATAAACCGAGCAGCCACCAGATCCAGAGTCTCGGCACGAGAGGCCACCAGTCGAAACCGACCTCGGCGAGCGCCCAGATGGTCGAGCCGAGTAAAAACAGCGCGTAGAGCCATGCGGCGACGAGCCCGCGCCGTGCAAGCAGCAACACGGCCACGATGACGAGTGCAATGCCGCCTATCAGGTAATAGGCGGAGCCGCCGAGCGTGAGCAGCCTCACGCCGCCGGCCACGAGCGGAATGCCCAGTACGAGCAGCACGATCGCAGTGATCCAGCGGCCGAGCCTGCACTCGCACGATGTCGAACGGACTTCGGTTTGCATAGCGCACCTCGCAGCGATGAACGCCCGTATCGCGCAATTCATGTGCCACATCGCGCGGTGCCAACGAGCGCGCCTAGTCCAGCGATTCGTGCAATTCCTCTTCGAGCGTATCGAGCAGCACGTATATGTCGGTCAACGTTTTTTTCAGTGCCTTGAGCGCCGAAGGTGACAATTTGCTGACAGCGACCTGTTCGAAGTGCTGAGCGATCGGCATCAGCTCCTCGACGAGCGCGCGGCCCGCATCGGTGAGCGTGATGGCCACCGTGCGCGCATTGTTTTCAAGCCGGCTGCGCGAGACGAGCTTCATCTTCTCCATGGTCCCGACCAGGCGCGAAAGCGTCGAGAGTTCGACAGTCGTCATGCCGGCCAGATCGTTGAGCCGCTGGCCAGGCGTCTCCCACAGCGCGGCCATGACCCGATACATGGGCAGCGTGACCCCGTACGACGCAATGCGGCGGGAAAACAGCTCCCCCATGCGCACGCCCACTCTGTTGAGCAGATAGGGAAAGGAATCCGTCAATTTGTACACGGTCGACACCCTCGGTAGTGATTGACGAATTCTATCAAAGCAACAGTTCCATCTACATCAATTTCATTGCCAACAGTTGCAAATGCAAATATAGTGGTTTCCACACGGTGCAGTGCAGCCCGGAACTCAGCCTCGCCTGGGACAGGAGACATGATGGAAACACTAACCGCCCCGCTGGGGCAGATCGGCCCTTCGTTTCGAGCGGCCATGCGCCGGATTGCGTCGACGGTCACGATCGTGACTGCGTCTGACGGCGCTCGTCGCCACGGCATGACGATGACGGCGGTCAGCTCGCTGTCGATGGATCCGCCATCGATGATCGTGTGCGTGAATCAGTCCACGTTCCTGCATGACATCCTCATGTCGGGCCGCGAGTTTTGCGTCAATGTGCTCAAGCACGATCAGGCGGAACTCTCGGCGGCCTTCAGCGGCGCGAGTTCGCCCGATGAACGTTTCTTCGTGGGCAGCTGGCTCCGGCATGCGGCCGGTCTCGATTATCTCGAGAACGCGCAGGCCAACATCTTTTGCAAAAAGGTCGCCGCGGTGCCCTACGGCACGCACACGATCTTCATCGGCATGGCCGACGAAGTCGTCCTCCACGACGACGCCCGACCGCTGCTGTACCGCAACGCAACCTACTGCTGAATTTCGCGTTGATCGCGCGCAACGTCTAGCGCGCGTGTTTCTCACAGATTGCCCATTTGAAATTCGAAGTCCGACCATCGGAGGAAACGTCATGTTTGCCGTAGAGAACGAGCCGGCAGCGGCTGCATCGCGCGAAGCCGAGGCAAGCGAGCCCTCGATCGCAACGTTGCGTGAGCGCATCGCGGCGTTGAGCGCCACGCTCAAATCGCTCGCACCCAGTGTGGAGCGCGACCGTCGCGTACCGATGACGAGCATCGAGGCGCTACGCGAGGCGCGCTACTTCGATATCGTCAAGCCGAAGGCGTTCGGCGGCCTCGAGCGGGACTTTTCAATGCTGCTCGACTTGAACGTCGACCTCGCCAAATGGTGCGCATCCACGGCTTGGGTGGCGGGTCTACTCGCGGCGCACCAATGGCTCGTCGGGTCGTTTCCGTTGCAGGCGCAACGCGACGTCTGGGAGGCGGATCCCGATGCGCTGATATGCGGCTCTTATGCGCCCGCGTGCCAGGCACAGCCGGCCGAGGGCGGTTATCGGATCAGTGGACGGTGGAGCTTCGCGAGCGGATGCGATTGCGCGCAGTGGTCCCTGTGCGCCGCCATGTTGCCCGCAAGCGGGGAGCGCGACAAACCCGCTCCGGCCTTCTTGCTGGTCCCCGCCGCGCACTATACGATCGACGATACCTGGCATGTCGTAGGGTTGGCGGGTACCGGAAGCAAGACGCTCGTGCTCGACGACGTATTCGTGCCCGCCCATCGCGTGCTGCTCTTCTCCGAGACGACGAGCGGACAGACGCCCGGCGCGGCGCTCTATCCCCATCACCCCGGTTTCTCGATTCCCATGCTGAGCACGATTCCTTCGTGCCTCGCATCCGTCGCGGTCGGAGCCGCGCAAGGGGCGCTCGAAGACTACCTGGAACGCACGGCCCGGCGCATCACGCGCGGCGCCGTGGCGGGTGCGCAGAATCGCATGGCCGAATTTGCGACGATCCAGTTGCGGGTGGCCGAGGCGACAGCCAGTGCCGAAGCGGCGCGACGGGGATTGCTGGCCGACCTGTGCGAGCGCGAAGCCACTGTCGCGCGCGGCGAGCGTGTTTCGGTCGAAGAGCGGATCCGCAGCCGTCTCGGGCAGGCGTTTGCCGTATCGCTCGCCATTCGCGCGACCGAGGCGCTGAATGCATCGACAGGCGGCCAGGGGCTCGATCTCTCGCATCCGGTACAGCGCGCCTGGCGCGACGCGAATGCCGTGGGGCGGCATATCAGCATGAATTGGGACACAGTGGGCACCATGTACGGACAGATGGCGCTCGGCCTCGAACCCAAAGGGCAGTACTGATCGAACCAGAGGACAGCATGATGTCATTCAAAGCCACGAAAAAGATCGCGTTGGAGGAACACTTCGCGATCGAGGAGACGCTGCAGGATTCGGCAGGGTTCGTGCCGCCGTCGTATTGGGTCGAGCTCAAGCATCGATTGCTCGATATTCAAGACCGGCGCATCGAGGAGATGGACCGCAACGGTATCGAAACGATGATCCTGTCGCTCAATGCGCCGGCCGTGCAGGCCGTCCCGAATCGACAGGCCGCCTACGACCTTTCGCGCCGGGCGAACGATTTTCTGGCGGAACAGATTGCAAAACGCCCCGACCGATTCAGGGGGTTTGCAGCGCTGCCAATGCAATCGCCCGAGCTCGCCTCGCGCGAGCTCGAACGTTGCGTCAAGGATTTCGGGTTCGTCGGCGCGCTCGTGAACGGCTTTTCTCAAGTGCAGGACAGCGATGCGGTGCTGTATTACGACCTGCCGCAGTTCCGCCCATTCTGGGCAACGGTGCAGTCGCTCGATGTGCCGTTCTATCTTCACCCGCGCAATCCGTTGCCGGCTCATGCATCGATCTACGAAGGCCATTCATGGCTGCTGGGCCCGACCTGGGCATTCGGTCAGGAGACGGCCGTCCATGCTTTGCGGCTCATGGGATCGGGCCTCTTCGACGACTACCCCGATCTCAAGATCATCCTCGGTCACTTGGGCGAAGGGCTGCCCTACAGCATGTGGCGTGTCGACAATCGCAACGCGTGGGTGAAGACAGCGCCTGCCTATCCGGCCAAAAAGCGCATTGCCGAGTATTTCCATGCCAACTTCTGGTTGACGACATCCGGAAATTTCCGCACGCAAACACTGGTGGATGCGATGTTGGAGATCGGTTGCGACCGCATCCTGTTCTCGGCGGACTGGCCGTTCGAAAACATCGACCATGCCGCGCAATGGTTCGATGCCGCTTCGATCAGCGACAACGATCGCATCAAGATCGGCAGGACCAATGCGGCGAGGTTGTTCAAGATCGAGACATAAAGGCGCTTACAGAACGGATTTCGTGCGCCGCGCGTTCCCTATATCGAAAAAATAGCTCTACATGGAGTGAGACATCATGCAGGACACAACCATCGACGTACACGAGGAGTTGGCCAGTGCTCCCGTTGGCCGAATGCACGTGACGCTCGGCATCGTGCTGGCCCTGCTGACGTTGTTCGACGGCTACGACACCTTCAATCCGGCCTATGTGATTCATTATGTCCGCGGACCATGGGGGCTTTCGCTGCAACAGGCGGGCATGCTGGTTTCGAGCGGGCTTGTCGGGTTCCTCGTGGGCGCCGCGGTGCACGGCGTACTCGCCGATCGTTTCGGGCGTCGCATTACGCTGATCGTTGGCCTCTGGACGACCACGGTTTTCTCCATTCTGACCGCGCTCTTCGCCGATTCGTTCGCGAACTTCTGCACGTTGCGCATTCTGACCGGGCTGGGCCTCGGCGTATTGCTGCCGCTTTCCACCACCTATATCAACGAGCTTGCGCCGCGCCGCGTCGCCAATACGTTCGCCCTGTGGGGCGTCGCGCTCGGCTGGGCGAGCGGCGGAGCGGCCGCGGGTATCGTCGGCGTGCTCGTGACGCCCCATACCGGTTGGCAAGGCCTCTATTGGGTCGGCTCGCTTTCGCTGCTGCTGATTCCGTTCGTGCATCGATACCTGCCCGAATCGCCGAAGTTCGCGCTGCTGCGCGGCGACGATGCCGAGGTGAAATCCATCCTCGCCAAACTCAGGCCGGAGCGTGCCGAGGCCTACAGCCGATCTCCCGTCGGCCGGCCGGCGACCGATACGAGGACGTCGGTACTGGCGCTGCTGGACAAGCCTTATCGAAAGTTGTCGATTGCTATCTGGACGACGAGCTTTTTGAGTCTCTTTTGTATTTTCGGACTGTCCGGATGGATTCCGACACTGATGCAGGCGCGCGGCGAAAGCTTCGGTGCGAGCTTCGCATTCGGGGCGTCGATGCAAATCACGTCGTTTGTCGGCGCACTGGTTTGCGGGCACCTCGTCGATCGCTTTCAGCATCCGCGCTATTGGCTGTGCGCGTGGTCGCTCGGCGGCGCGGCATCGGTGCTGGTGCTGATCCTTTTCCACTCGCACTGGGTCAACCTCGTTTGCAGCGCCATGGCGGGCTTCTGCATCATCGGCGGGCAGTTCGTGCTCAATAACTTCACGGCCGCATCCTACGAGACGCGCATGCGCGCAACGGCGGTCGGGATGGAACTGGCGGTCGGGCGGCTGGGGGCGATTCTGGGACCGTTCATCGGTGGCGCATTGCAACAGCTATTCGGCGGCTCGGGCGCCATGCTGGCCGCGATCTGCATGGCGGCCGCCGGAGCGGCCGCGAGCGTACTGGCCGCGACGAAAACGACCGGGCTCGGTCCGAACGACGCCGGCGCAGCCGAGCCCACCACGGTCAATATCGCACACGGATAGGCGTATCGCGGCGCAGCCACGGGGTTCGACCAGAACTATTAATTAGGATTACTAACGGAGACGCAGTCATGAAGAAGATCTTGTCCGGCGGTGCCATTGCCGTTGCCGCCGTCGCGGCGCATGCCCAAAGCAGCGTAGTGCTTTACGGCATCGTCGATGTGGGGGTGAGCTACCAGAACAATGCCCAGACGGGCAAAACCGGCGGTCACTTGAACGGCGCGAGCCAGTTTGCGATGACGGACGCGCATGCCACCGGCATGTCGGGAAGCCGTTGGGGTTTGCGGGGATCGGAAGATCTCGGCGGCGGATTGAACGCGTTGTTCGTCCTCGAAAACGGCTTCATGGTCAACAACGGCACGCTGGCGCAAGGCGGCGCGGAGTTCGGGCGCCAGGCCTACGTGGGGCTTTCATCGACGCGATGGGGCACGCTCAGCGCCGGGCGCCAATACGATTCGGTCGTCGATTCGGTCCAGACGTTCTCGGCGCCTTACTTTGCCGGGTATATGTCGTCGCATGTCGGCGATATCGACAATCTCGCCAACACGAACCGCATCAATAACGCGATCAAGTACACGTCGCCATCGTTTCATGGCGTCAAAGCCACTGCGCTGTACAGCTTCGGCGGCGTCGCCGGTAGCCAGGGGCGCAACCAGATATGGTCGCTCGGCGTGCGCTACGACGGCGGCCCGATCTCGGCGGGCGCGGGTTATTTGAACGCGCGCAACCCGAACGTTTCCTTCTATGGCAATACGCCGAACAAAGGGTTGGCGAGCGCCGACAATCTCGGCTCGCCCGGTTCGGCGACAGCGCCGCAGGCGTCTCCTGCCATCGCGGGCTACGCATCGGCCAGTACGCTGGAAATCATGGGCCTCGGCGCGGCCTATACGTTCGGTTCGACGACGGTCAATGCGGTCGCGACACAGACGCGTTTCGACGGTCTGGGCTCCGCGTCCGGACCGAACCCGTTCCATTACTCGGGCAATGCCGCCTTCACGAGTGTCGAAATCGGCGTGCGCCATACGTTCGGGCCGGCGTTGATGTTGGGAACGGCCTTCGATTACACGCGGCGCAATTCTGTCGATGGCGACGGCGGTGCGAAGTATATGCAGCTCAATTTAGTCGCTGACTATTTGCTGTCGAAACGCACCGATGTCTATGGGTTGCTCGCGTTGCAACGCGCAACGGGACGCGATTCGCTGGCGCAGCCGGCTGTGGCCTCGATCAGCGGCTTTACCGCTTCGGCCACCCAGCGCCAAATGGGATTGCGCGTCGGCATTCGTCATAAGTTTTGAAGGACTATATTGGTTGTCGGGCGAAACGCTCGAGACAACCGCGGAGGAGGCACCCATGCTCGATGTCGATGAAAACACGCTGACGGAAATCGTGGTGGCGCGTCATGCCGACGCGGACAATCCCCGCCTGAAGCAGATCATGACCAGCCTCGTGCGGCACCTTCACGGGTTCGCGCGAGAGGTCGGCTTGACCGAAGACGAATGGTTCGAAGGCATCCGGTTTCTGACCGAGGTCGGCAAGACGACTGACGACAAACGTCAGGAGTTCATCCTGCTCTCGGACACGCTCGGGCTGTCGATGCTCGTCACCGCGATGAACAATCGCAAGCCGCGGGGGTGTACCGAGTCCACCGTCTTCGGACCGTTCTTCGTCGAGCAGGCTCCCGAGTACCAGTGCGGCGAGGACATGGCAAATGGCGCGAAAGGCGAGCCCTGCTTCGTATCGGGTCGCGTGACCGCGCTTGACGGCACGCCCGTCGCAGGCGCGCTCATCGATGTCTGGCAGGCCGATTCCGACGGTTTTTACGACGTGCAGTACCGAGGTCAGGAGGAGGCGCATGCGCGAGGCAGGCTCAGGAGTTTGCCTGACGGCTCGTTTCATTTTCGATCTGTCAGGGCGGAGTCCTATCCCATCCCCTACGATGGCCCGGTCGGGCGCATGCTCGAAGCGCTCGGGCGCCATCCGTGGCGCCCCGCGCACCTGCATTTCATGATCGAAGCCCCGGGCTACGATCGTCTGATCACGCATGTGTTTCGATCGGGCGACCAATATCTCGACTCGGACGCCGTCTTTGGCGTGCGCCCTTCGCTGATCGCGGACTGGCAGCAGCATGAGGCGGGCATTGCACCGGACGGCACCGCCATGGATGTGCCGTTCAGTACACTCGATTTCACGTTCGTGCTGAATCGGTCCGATGGCGAACAACGGTAAGGTCGTTCAAGCGTAAGACTGAGTTTATCGAAGGACAAATGGATCCATTCGTTTATCAAGCCCAAGCCGCGCGGGTCATTTTCGGCGCCGGCACCGGGGCCAAGCTCGGCGAGGAAGCGCAGCGCCTGGGGCTCACGCGCGTGCTCGTGCTGTGTACGCCGGGTCGAACGGAACTTGCCGAGCGCGCCGCGCAATGGCTCGGCTCGCGGGCCGTCGGCGTGTTCGACGGAGCGACCATGCATACGCCCGTCGCGGTAACCGAGCGTGCGCTCGCTGCAGTGAAATCGCTTGGCGCGGACGGCGTCGTCTCCATTGGCGGAGGTTCGACGACCGGACTCGGAAAGGCCATCGCATTGCGTACCGACCTTCCGCAAATCGCGATACCGACCACGTACGCGGGCTCGGAAATGACGCCGATTCTCGGCGAGACGCGCGACGGCGTGAAGACGACGCAGCGCACCGCCAAGGTGTTGCCGGAGGTGGTCATTTACGACGTCGAATTGACGCGTTCGTTGCCCGTGCCGTTGTCGGCGCTCTCGGCCTTCAATGCGATCGCGCATGCGGTCGAGGCGCTTTATGCGCCTGATACGAATCCGATCGTTTCTCTGATGGCGCAAGAAGGCGTACGTTCGATCGTCAAAGCGCTCGGCCGGATTGCCGCAACGCCGCACGATCTCGGCGTCAGAGCGGATCTGCTCTATGGCGCCTGGCTCTGTTCGTGCTGCCTCGGCGCAACGACCATGGGACTGCACCACAAGCTCTGTCATACGCTGGGCGGCCTGTTCGATCTGCCGCACGCCGAAACGCACACGATCGTATTGCCCTATGTGCTCGAATTCAACGCGCCGGCCGTCCCCGATGCCGTCGCGCGGTTGGGCCGGGCAATGGAAACGGACGATCCGGTCCGTGCGCTCATCGAACTCGAACGGAGTTTGCACCTCCCCATGGCACTGCGCGATGTGGGGATGCCGAACGATGGCATCGCCCGCGCTGTCGCGCAAGCCACGGCCAATCCCTATGCGAACCCGCGTGAAGTCGATGCCGCGTCGTTGACTGAACTGATCGAACGCGCGTGGAGGGGGGCGGGGGCACACGCTCACTGAATGCGGGTCGCATCCGCGGGCTGTCTATGGTTAACTGCCGCATTCGACGAATTTTCCATGCGGTTTCCCAAGACAGAGGAACGACGATGTCCCGATTCTTCGCCAATCGCCCGCGCACCTTCATTGCCGTCTTTTTTGGCCTGGCCGCATGTTTCATCGCGCCGTGGCACTTGCGCCCGATACAGCGCGCGTTGTTCGGATGGGACTGCGGCGTCTGGCTTTTTCTGGTCCTCATCTGGACAAGAATGGCGCAGGCCAGCCCGAAGGACGTCCAGCGCGTTGCGGAGCGCGAGGACGAGGGCGCCACGGAAGTCCTCATCATCATCACGATCGCGGCGATCGCAAGTCTCGCCGCCATTGTCGTCGAGCTGTCGGCCGCCAAGGGGATCGGTGCGCGGGCGGCGGGCCTCAATTACGTGCTGACAGCCGCCACGATGCTGGGTGCATGGCTGCTGATCCCCACCATGTTCACGCTGCAATATGCGCGTTACTACCATCGCTCGAAGGACAAGACGTCGCTCACGTTTCCCGACAACGACACGGAGCACGATTACTGGGATTTTCTGTATTTCTCGTTCACGATAGCGGTCGCCTCGCAGACCGCGGATGTGACGGTCTGTTCGCGCGCGGCGAGGCGCACGGTGCTGGCACAGTCGATTCTCTCGTTCTTCTTCAACGCGGCCGTGCTCGGGCTATCGGTGAATATTGCTGCGGGACTGCTCGGCTCGTGAGAGGATGGCGATCACGCCGTCGCGCTTATCCGGCGGGACGGCACCGAACTCCAGAATCACTATCGTGAAAGGCGGAGGTGGACTATGTTGATCGGCGTTCCCAAGGAAATCAAGAGCCAGGAATCGCGCGTCGGATTGACGCCCGCAAGCGCGCGGGAACTGACGAGCCGCGGTCACCAGGTATGGGTCGAAGCCGGGGCGGGCTCCGTTATCGGGCTACCGGACGAAGACTATGTCGCTGCGGGCGCAACGATATGCGGCACCGCAAAAGAAATCTTTTCGCAAGCCGACCTGATCGTCAAAGTCAAGGAGCCGCAGCCCGGGGAAATCGCGATGCTGCGGCCGGAGCAGATCCTGTACACCTACCTCCATCTCGCGCCCGATCCTCGGCAGGCGGCCGGCCTCATCGAATCGGGCGCTGTCTGTATCGCGTACGAGACGATCACGGGCCCCGGCGGCGGCTTGCCACTGCTTGCGCCGATGAGCGAAGTGGCAGGGCGGATGTCGATCCAGGTGGCCGC
>Ga0068855_100008670_pt1 | contig 12288 bp, 6 predicted proteins | sample KBSCornC52_FD_66592 | JGI IMG/M metagenome (GOLD analysis project Ga0068855, IMG submission 66592) | Corn rhizosphere microbial communities from Kellogg Biological Station, Michigan, USA - KBS Corn C5-2 | ecosystem: Host-associated > Plants > Roots > Rhizosphere > Soil ...
CCGATGCCGGTTCGGACATTGTCGATCCCGGCAGCCCGCAGAGACTCGGCGACAAGCTTCGCTGTCCCCTCTTCCCGATCGCTTAGCTCCGGGTTTTGATGGAGGACGTGGCGCATCGTCACAAAGTCCGGCGCAAGCGCCGCGACCTCGGCTCGTATTGCTTCCTCGACCGTTTCGGCCACGGATTGTCTCCCTCTCACTTCGAAATCTGCGCTTGAACTACCTATTCAATCGGCGGTAAGCTTTCGACAGCGCCCTCTTCGAGTCCTGCTGCCCGGCGAGCGAGGTCGCGGCTTACTTAAGCCCAACGCACCAGCCGGGCGACGAAATGAATTTCTTCGCTGTACAGCCTGCGGCCAGTCGTCCTCCGGACGAAATGCACGCCTGATCGGAACGATGTCCCTAAATGAACAGTATTGGGCCTGCGCCGACTGAATGTCGAGTGCCCGCAGGGGCACTTTGTGCTTTCCGTAGGCGCGGTTTGAACCGCCAGCCTATTAGAGTACCGCCTCGCATGCCGCTCGGACAGCGTTCCCGGGACGTAACGCCAGCGGGCGCCAGGCATGACTGACTGTACTCTTGTGACTGATTGGACTCGTGTTCTGCCGGACAATTATCGTATAATAGCGGGAGCCACCGTTTTGCAAGCCAGCGGCCGATTGAACCGCACTTTCACTGACGAACCTGGAGATCATCGTATGCGAACGCGCGCGCTTCCGATCGTAGCTTTGCTCGTCCTGCTGCTGCCTGCGGCCGTCGCAGGGCCACCGCCCTCGCAAAACTGGCCTTCCTTCCGGGGTCCGGCTGGGGATGGACATGCGACGTCTACCGGATTGCCGCTCATGTGGAGCGAAACTCAGAACGTGAAGTGGAGCACCGCGATCCACGGTCGGGCATGGTCCTCGCCGGTGGTGTGGGACAATCAGATCTGGATGACGACTGCCACGGAAGACGGAACGGAGATGTTCGCTGTTTGCGTTGACCGGCGGACCGGCAGAATCTTACTTGACAAGAAGCTTTTCCATAACGATCAATGCGACCCGATAGCGGACATTAACTCGTACGGCTCCCCCACGCCGGCGATCGAGGCGGGTCGCGTCTACGTGCATTTCGGCACCTACGGCACGGCTTGCCTGGACACGAAATCCTTTGAGGTATTGTGGACGCGCCGGAACCTCAATTGCAGGCATTCGGTCGGGCCGGGATCGTCGCCGATTCTTGCCGGCGGTCTGCTAATTCTCACGCTGGACGGTACTGACGTTCAATTCTCGGTGGGGCTGGACAAGAAGACAGGCGCCACGGTTTGGAAGACCGACCGCGCCACTCAGTGGTCGGGACCGAACGGATCTGTCCCGCCGGAAATGCACAAATCCTTTTGCACTCCCATTCCTGTAACGATCGGCGGCAAGTCCCTTGTCCTTAGTCCCGGCGCGTTGGCCGCTTATGCCTATGATCCTGCAACCGGCAAGGATGTTTGGAGCGTGCGCTACGCAAACGGATACTCTCTGTCCGCGCGCCCTGTGATTGGCGATGGAGTCGCATACATCTGCACCGGCTATGACAAGGCTAATATGATTGCGGTCCGCCTCGACGGCGCCGGCGACGTGACCGCATCGAATGTTCTGTGGACCTGTACCAGGAACGTGCCGTTTAAGCCTTCCCCGATTCTGATCGACGATCTCATCTACTTTGTGGACGATGCCGGCGTGATGTCCTGCCTGGATGCCAGGACCGGCGCCGAGGTTTGGAAAGAGCGCATCGGAGGCCACTACTCGGCCAGCCCGATCTATGCTGACGGCAAAATCTACTGCTTCAGTGAAGAAGGCAGAACGCTGGTCTTCCGGCGCGGCCGCAAGCTGGACAAGCTCGCTGAGAACGAGCTTTCCGGGGGATTCATGGCCTCGCCCGCCATCTCGGGGCAGGCATTGTACCTGCGAACGAAGACCAGGCTCTATTGCATTCAAGAGTAGACGATCTACAATACTCCTGCATAATGCCCGTTTGACTCCCATCTTCGCATTCGCTATAATGACGCTCAAGCCAATCTGCCTGTGTCGCCATCAGGCAATCGGCTTACCTGTGGGCCGAGAACTTTCGCGACTTAAATGCCAGATGTAAACATCAGATTGACGATCGGAGAACACGTGAGTGGTCGAGTCAGGATCGGGTAATACGAGAGTCGACGGCGGCGGCGCCATAGCGCGGGCCGGAGCCGCGGAACAGGATCGGGCCGAGGCGCTCCGCGCTCAGATCAAGCGGGCGAACCACCTCTATTACGTGCAGGATGCGCCGGAGATATCGGATGCGGCATACGACGCGCTCCTAAAAGAGCTTCGCCAGTTGGAAGAGCGGTATCCGGAGCTGATCACGCCCGACTCGCCAACTCAGACTGTCGGCGCCGAGGTTTCCACGACGTTTCGACCCTTGCGCCACCGCCAGCCGATGCTTTCGCTCGACAATGCTTTCGGCGCCGACGAGCTTCGATCGTGGGAGGAGAAGAATCGGCGAGTCCTGGGAATGCGTGGGGACGTCCCCATCGAATATGTCTGCGAGCTGAAAATCGATGGGCTTTCGGTGAACCTGACCTACGAGAACGGGCGCTTCTCTCGCGGAGCGACGCGTGGAGACGGCTACGTCGGTGAAGACATCACCCGCAACTTGCAGACAATTGAAGCGCTCCCACGCATGCTCTCCACGCACGAGAAGCCTGCCCTTCCCGCACTGATCGAGATCCGTGGCGAAGTGTTCATGTCCCACCCGGAGTTCGCCCGAATCAATGCCGAGGCAGAGGAGCAAGGCGGCAGAACGTTTGCGAATCCACGTAATGCCGCGGCAGGCTCCTTGCGACAGAAAGACCCGGCTGAAACGGCTCGCCGCAAGCTGGACGTGTTTCTATACGCCATCGGTGACTCGGAAGGCGCCTCGTTCGAAAGCCAGATTCAGCTGCTTCAAACATACGCCAGGTGGGGGCTGAGGACCAACCCGAACGTGCGGGTTTGCACCGGGCTGGATGAAGTGATCGCCTTCTGCGATGAATGGAAGGAGCGAAAGACCACCCTCCCCTACGATACCGATGGCGTCGTTGTCAAGGTCAATTCGTTCAACCTGCAGCGCGAGCTCGGCACCAATTCACGATCGCCGCGCTGGGCTATCGCGTACAAGTATCCTGCGCTCCAGGTGAGGACCAGGGTCGAAGACATCGGCGTGCAGGTAGGTCGAACGGGCGCGATCACACCGGTTGCGCATTTGCAGCCCGTCGCTGTTGCGGGGGTGATCGTCTCGCGCGCCACGCTGCATAACGAAGACGAAATTCGCCGCAAGGACGTCAGGATCGGCGACACGGTGGTGATTCAGCGCGCGGGCGAGGTGATTCCGGAGGTAGTTGAGGTCGTCACAGCCGAGCGCGACGGTTCTGAAGTCGTTTTCCAAATGCCGACCAACTGCCCCTCGTGCGGCAGCGATCTGGTGCGCCCCGAAGGCGAGGCCGTGCTTCGATGTCTCAATCCGATTTGTCCCAAGAAGGTTGTGGAGGCGCTGAGGCATTTCACGGGACGCGGCGCAATGGACATCGAGGGGATCGGCGACAAACAGTGCGAGCAGCTCACCGAATCGGGCCTTGTTAAGGACCCGGCGGACCTCTATTCCCTCACGAAAGAACAGCTTCTGCAATTTGAGAGAATGGGCGACAAGCTTGCCACCAAGATTCTGGCAAATATAGAGAACAGCAAGACGCGCCCGCTGGCCAACTTAATTTTCGCGCTGGGCATACGCCATATCGGCGAGCACTCTGCGGAAGTATTGGCGGAAGCGTTCCACTCTCTCGAGGCGCTGCGGAATGCCTCCGTAGAGCAACTGGCCAGCGTACATGAAATCGGCCAGACCACCGCGGAAAGCATCGCGGCATGGTTCGCAGACCCGCGAAACGTGAGCATACTCGACAAGCTTCACGACGCAGGCGTGCGCCCGACGGCGAATGGCTCCGCGCCGGTCTCCGATCAGTTTGCCGGTAAGATATTCGTGTTCACTGGCACACTGATCAGGCTCAAGCGAGACGAAGCGGAGGAGATGGTAAAACAGAGAGGCGGTCGAGCCAGCGGCAGTGTCAGCAAGCAGACCAGCTACGTCGTCGCAGGAGAAAGCGCAGGAAGCAAACTCGCCAAAGCGCAGGAGCTGGGCGTGCCTGTCCTGACGGAAGACGAGTTTATCGAAATGGTCGATGACGAAAAAGACGCTTAGCTGTCCTTGTATTCAGCGACGCTGGGAATCGGGCCGCCAGGATTGAACATGCGCTCTACTTCATCGCGGCTGACCATGATTTCTCGGGGTTTCGCGCCATTTAGCGGGCCTACGATTCCACGCTCTTCCATCATCTCCACGATGCGCGCTGCTCGCGTGTAGCCGATGCGGAAACGACGCTGCAGCATCGAGGTGGACGCCTGCCCGTTATTCACGACAAGCCGAACCGCCTGCTCGAAGAACTGGTCGTCCACATCCTCCGAATTGCCGCCTCCGCCGGAGTCCGAATCGGTTGTCTCATTAATCGTGAGGTTGAATGTTGGTTTCTCTTGCTGCTTGAGATAATCTACCAGCGCGTTTGTCTCGGCCTCGCTCAGATACGCCCCCTGGATGCGCATCGGCTTGGGCGCGTCCATCGGCATATAGAGCATGTCGCCTCGCCCGATAAGGCGGTCTGCGCCAGCCATATCCAGGATCGTACGAGAGTCCACCTGCGACGCCACGGCAAAGGCAATGCGCGAGCCAATGTTCGCTTTGATCGTGCCGGTGATAATATCCACGGATGGTCGCTGAGTTGCGATCACTAAGTGTATTCCCGTTGCGCGGGCGAGCTGCGCCAGGCGGCAGATCGACTGCTCCACCTCCGCGCCCTGCTGCATCATCAGGTCCGCCAATTCGTCCACGATCAGGACGATGAACGGGAGCTTTTCAGTTTCCGCAACGCGCTGGTTGTAGCCTTCAATGTTCCTGGTGCCTACAGCGTTGAAAAGGTCGTAGCGCCGGTCCATCTCTTTGATCGCCGCACGGAATACTCCGGCCGCCTGCTTCACGTCTGTCACTACCGGATGCATCAAATGCGGTATGCCATTCCAGAGCGTCAGCTCGACACGCTTCGGGTCGATCATCATCAGCTTGACTTCGCGGGGTGTCGCGCGAAAGACGAGGCTTGCGATGAGTACATTCAGGCAGACGGATTTGCCGCTGTTCGTCGACCCGCCGATCAGCAGGTGCGGCATTTTGGTCAAGTCCGCGTAGCGGAACATCCCGGAGACATCTTTGCCCAGCGATACGGTCAGTTTAGATTCTGCCTGCTGGAATTCCGGGTTTTCTAAACACTCTCTCAACAGGACCTGAGTTCGGGTGTTATTCGGGACTTCCAGGCCGATCGCGGCCTTTCCGGGAATGGGCGCCTCGACCCTGACATCGATCGCCGCCAAACTCATCGAGAGGTTATCTGCGAGGCCGACGATCTTGCTGACTTTGATGCCAGGCGCAAGCTGGATCTCGTAGCGCGTGACGGTCGGTCCGGAGGCGACTTCCGTGACGTCCGCCTTGATGCCAAATTGGTCCAGTGTCCGCTCGATCGTCGCGGCGCGCTCTTCGATTTCGGACTGTGACCGCTTTGCCACCGCCCCCACGGGATTCAACAGGTCCAGGGGCGGCAGCGCGAACATCGGCATCGCCAGCTGAGCGGCGACAGCAGAGGCCGGCGCGGACACTTCAGTCGAACCCGACTTTGCAGTATCGGCCCTTGGCAGCGCCTCGGCCTTGACGACCGCCACATCATCCTCGCGCGCAAGCAGGGCCGTTCGGCGGGAAGGAACCACAGGGCTGTCAACTTGCGGCGCTGTGGCAGCCGGCTCCGGCACACCCCGTACGTTCGGCTTCAGTCCTGTGTGCAGCTTCTCCCACATCGCGGTGAGTGGGTTCGAACCGCGGGCGGGCTCTGCCGTGTCTGCCCCATCGTTTTCGTCGAAGCTCGGCTGGATAATCCTCCGGCGCGGCGATGTGGTCGCTCCATTCGATCGAATCGGGATATCGCGATAGGTTTCATCTTCCGCCTCGGTGTCGCGCTGCCGGCTGGGTCGGAATGTAAAGAGGCTCTTTGCGTTCTGGCCGATGGGATGGAGAATCTCGGAGAGCGGGCGATCGAGAATCAAGATTACCGCGATCACCGTGACAAACACCAGCAACAGAACGCTAAGAGAAGTACCGATCAGTGTCTTCATCGGCCATCCGGTGAAGCAGCCCAAAATTCCACCAAGGTTCTTGATCTGGTCTGAATGTTCCCACCATTTTGATTTGCCCAAAAGTCTGTCCGCATTCAACAGGTACTGTGATGCGACGATCACCAGAAAGACCAGAGCGAATCCAATCGATGTGTGGCTCAGGGAAAATCGCTGGTGTCCGCGCAGAAGCATCGTCGCTATGAGGGCTGTCAATACCGGGAAGACGAACGCACCCCAGCCTGCAAGACTCTGCATCGCCTCGCGCAGCTGAGTGAGCAATCCCGGCTCGCTGTGGCCATAGAGGCAGTAGAATCCGGCAACCGTTACGAAGAAGAGAACGATGCCGATAATGTCCCGAGAGCGCTGGTCCAACGGGCCTCCGGACGGGCCCGGACTGTACCCTGCGGGAGCAAGCTTGGCTTTCGCCATGCGACTAACCTCCATGTAGTTCTGCAGGATTATAGCAGAAACCTGACGGCGGGTCAATTGTGCGCTGGTTTTGCACCCCTCGGGTTCGCGAGGCCGTTTCTTTCGAAGTCGGTGCGCAACGAAAGGAGAAATTCGATGGTATACCGAACTAGAGACTGCCGAATTGACCTTACGAAGGAAACGGACGCGACTTCGCAAGCTGAATTGCTTGCACACGAGAGTCAGGATGAGCCGCGGCGCCCACCTGGCCCGCTCGCGACGTGTACCCGAGCGCAAGGAAGCCATGATGCTGCAACCAAGCAACACAAAACGGTCGCACAGCGGGGATTCAAAAGACGCCCGCATAGACATCCCGGGCGGTACTAGCCCCGGAAGTCCGGACCAGTCGATCTGGCGGAGCGTGCTGGATGCTTTGCCGAATGGCTGCGCTGTGCTTGGTGCGACCGATGGCAAAGCGGTTTGGGCCAACTCCGCTCTGTTGGCTCTCCTCCGCGATGGAACCGGCACGACTCATATTGTCGGCAGGGCGCCAAACGAATTTCTCCCCGGATTGGAGGCGAGCGAATGGGATGAGGCGCTGGAGATTGCACGGGCTTCCACCGGCGCCGCGCCTGGAATGCTGCCCAGACGCCTGCAGTTCGTTCATTATGCCACGCGAAACATCGCTTATTGGGAGTGGACGATCCGACTGGTCAGCTCTGGCGCTCAGGGTCAGGCGATCGTCCTGAACGTGCAGGCGATCAGCGACAGAGTTCTAAACGAGCGTGTGCTTGCAAGCGCGGGGCGCGCCGCCGACCGGGCTCGGCGGCGCGCCGAGGCGCTGATGCGGCTTACGCAAGTCGTGAACGCCTCACTCACGACGTCAGATGTTATCAAGGCGATCACTCATCAAGCCGCGGCCTACTTCGACTCTCGCCACGCGGCTGTTCTGCTGCTCGATCCCGACAAAAACAGCCTGACCGTCGGTTACGGGATCGGGCTGGAAGAGAGCCAGCCGAACGACGACCCTGGTCTAAATCTCTATAACACGGTTGCTGGGCGCGCGATTTCGCACCGCAAGACGTACCAGGTCACGAATTTGCCGGATTCGGAGGTACTCGTTCCAACGCTGGACAATCGTCAGGCTCCTATCGGCTTGATCAGCAGCCCCATCTGGCAGGGGGGCCGCGACTATGGAGTGGTCGAGGTCTATTTTGCGGAGCACCGCGAGGTTCCTGACAACGCGCTGTCTATGCTGGCCGCGTTCGCCGATCAGGCCGCGATCGCTCTTCACAAGTCCGATCTCTACGATGAGCTCGCCGGGCAGCAGCGCCAGCTCCAGTCCATCGTGGAAAACGCACCTGTTGGAATCATCTATTTCGACGTGGACGGCCGGGCTGTAACCGCGAATAAAGCGGCCGCGAACAGATACGGTGTTCCCGTGTCCGATATTGTGGGCCAATCATTCGAGCAATGCCTCACGGATCTGCCCGCTGGACTTCTCGATCAAGTGCGCAGCGGCACTCACTTCCACGCAAGTCACCACGTTCACAAGTCAGCCAACAACGAGCAAATCGTCTGTGATTTGAGTCTGCTGCCAATTCGCGACAAATCCGGAGCGGTGGTCGGGTTGCTCCTCCTCAGCTTTGAAGTCACGGAATTGGTGAAAGCGCGCCAGGAAGCAGATCAAGCGAGAAGATCCGCAGAACACCTTCTCGCGCAGGTTCAAGCGACGCAGCTTCAGATGGTACAGGTGGAAAAGATGCGCGCGATCGGCGAGTTGGCGAGCGGAGTCGCGCATGATTTCAACAACGCTTTGATGGCCATTCTCGGCTATACAGAGCTCGCAGAGGACAGCCTCGATTCTCCTGAAGATCTTGCCAAGCAGCTTGCGATCATTCGAAAGTCCGCGGAGGACGCCTCCGCCACGGTTGAACGGCTGCAGCGATTTGCAAAGCAGAAGGTGAAGGCCCACGGCGAGCTTACGGACGTGAATACCATCGTGGAAGACGTCATCGACATGACGCGCCCACGATGGAAAGACTCTGCGCAGCGGGAGGGCCGCATCTACGAGGTGTCGGCTGACCTTCACCCCGTACCGCCCATTATCGCCGAGCCGAGCGGGCTGCGCGAAGTGATGGTGAACCTGATACATAACGCGCTCAACGCGATGCCAACCGGCGGAAAGCTCGTACTTTCCACCTATGCTTACGGTACCGACCAGGTGGAAATCAGTATTGAAGATAACGGCATCGGAATGTCACCGGAAGTCGCTGCCCGTGTCTTCGACCCCTTCTTCACGACCCGCGGCGTCGAAGGAACCGGACTCGGCCTCGCGGTATCCTGGACGATCGTGCAGCGCTATGGCGGGTTTATCGAGCTGGATACTGCACCCGGAAAGGGCGCGCGCTTCATGCTGCGGTTCCCGGTTGCGGACGCGAGCCAGGTAGAATTGCGCCAGACGCCGGAGCGATTGCAAACGCCGCACGTGACGGGCGCGCGTGCTCTTGTTGTTGACGATGAGCCGTTTGTTGCCAGCGTTCTCATGACGATATTGACGCGCCATGGCTACGAAGTCGTCGCTGTGCATTCGGGCAAGGCGGCACTCGAGTGCCTCGAGGAGAAAGGCGGCGCGCCATTTGATGTGGTTCTGAGCGACCACGGAATGCCGGACCTGACCGGTCTTCAGCTGGTTGCGGAGATCAAGCGACTGTACCCCAACCTTCCCGTGTTGCTCTTAACCGGATGGGGCGAGAGCGTCCTGGACACGCACATCGCGGACGTCTTTCCGGACGCGGTGCTCGGCAAGCCGATCAACCAGCTCGACCTCGTTGACGCGATCGCCCGAGTTCTCAAATCATCCCGCCAAGCGATCTCTTCCTGACGCAACGAAATCCGCCCTCGTCCTGTCACAATGTTCACTATGAAAAAGCCCAGCCAGGCAACCAAGCCAAATGCGGACGCCGATCGCGATCGTAACGCGAAGAAGAGCATCTCGTACAATCGCAAGGCTCGCCATGATTATGAAATTGAAGAGTCCTTTGACGCGGGCCTCGTGCTCGTTGGCACGGAGGTGAAGTCTCTGCGTGCGGGCAGGGTTAATCTCGCCGACGCGTTCTGTCGAATTGAGAACAACGAGGCCTGGCTCTACAATATGCACGTTACACCCTATGAGATGGGGAATCGATGGAACGTCGAGCCGCGCCGCAAGAGGAAGCTGCTGCTGCATCACTGGGAGATTGCCAAACTTCGTGCGGAAACCGAACAAAAAGGCCTGACCATTGTTCCGCTAGCGCTCTATTTTCAGAGAGGCTTCGCGAAGATAGAGATCGCTCTGGCGCGCGGTAAGAAGCTCTACGACAAGCGCGAGTCAATCGCCGAGCGCGATCAGGATCGCGAGGAGCGCCGGCAGGCGGTGGGCCGGTCATAATCCGCACGGCAAATTAAGCGATTCTGGTGTATACTAATGTGAACCAGGAATTACTAGAAATCGAAAGTGATTTTGCGCGACCGGTTCTCCGGGCGCGCTTTTTGGTGCCCGTGCCCGTACGAGAAGGACCTTTATGAGCGTCTATACCCAAGAGAAAATCAGAAATATTGCAATTATTGCTCACGTCGACCACGGCAAGACTACTCTGGTTGACGGCCTGCTTCGCCAGGGCAATGTGTTCCGCGCCAATCAGGATTTCGCCGAGCGCGTGATGGACAGTAATGCTCTGGAGCGCGAGCGCGGCATCACGATCGTCAGCAAGAACACTGCGGTCTCCTACGGCGACTGCAAGATCAATATCGTGGACACGCCCGGCCACGCAGATTTTGGCGGCGAGGTCGAGCGCGTCATGGGGATGGTCGACGGAGTGCTGCTCCTCGTGGATGCCGTGGACGGCCCGATGCCACAGACACGATTCGTCATGTCCAAGGCCATTGCGATGGGTCACAGGGCGATCGTGGTCGTGAATAAGATCGACCGGCCGGATTCGCGCCCGGATTGGGTTGTGGATCAAACCTTCGATCTGTTCGTCGAGCTTGGGGCCAGCGAAGATCAGCTTGACTTCCCGATTGTCTATACAAACGCCCGACGCGGGACTGCGACGACCGATCTTGCACACGCCGGACCGGACCTCAAGCCGCTGTTCGATACGATCGTAGCCCACATTCCAACTCCCAAAGGCGATCGCAATGCGCCGTTCCAGATGTTGATCTCAAGTCTCAGCTACGATGAATACCGCGGCAGATTCGCGATCGGCAGAATTCACGCCGGCTCGGTGCATGCCGGAGATAACATCGCCATTGTCAATCGAGATGGAGATATCCGGCCGGGCAAAGTCGTTACGACCTTCGTATTCGAGGGCCTTAAGAAGACCGAGCAAGAGGAAGTTGCCGCCGGGGAGATCTGTATCCTTACCGGCCTGCCGGATGTCGCGATCGGCGAGACCGTGGCGAGCCGTGAGATGCCGAAGGCGGTCGCGAGCGTCCGTGTGGACGAGCCGACGCTTCGCATGGCGTTCGGCGTTAACACAAGTCCGCTCGCCGGGCGCGAAGGCCAATGGAGCACGAGCCGCAAGCTGCGGGAGCGCCTGTTCAAGGAGCTTGAGACCAACGTCAGCCTGCGCGTAGCGGAGACTGAAAGCCCCGACACGTTCCTGGTGAGCGGCCGCGGCGAGCTGCATCTGGCGATCCTCATCGAGACGATGCGGCGCGAAGGCTATGAGCTGCAGGTCGCACAGCCCGAAGTCATCTTCCACCAGGATGAGGACGGCCGCCGCACGGAGCCATACGAGCGCGTCGAGATCGAAGTTGCCGAGGACTATCAGGGCGTCGTGGTGGAGCAGCTTGGTCAGCGCAAAGGCGAAATGCTGGACATGCGCCTCATGAACGGCAGCGTATTCTTCGCATACCTCGTCCCTACCCGCGGCCTGCTCGGGTTCCGAAATGATTTCCTGACCGCAACCCGCGGCACCGGCGTCATCAACACGCTGTTCGACTCTTATCGTCCGTATGCGGGCGATCTCGGAAACCGCAATTGCGGCTCCCTCATCGCCACGGAAGGCGGCGTAACAAATCCTTTCGGGCTGGCAAATGCGGAGGAGCGCGGAACGCTGTTCGTGGGAGTGGGTGTCGAAGTTTACGAAGGCATGATCGTTGGCAAACATGTGCGCGACACCGATCTAGACGTCAACGTGAACAAAGTGAAGCAGCTGAGCAATATGCGCTCTTCGAATTCCGATATCGCCGTGCGGCTGACGCCCTACACGGAGATGTCTCTGGATCGAGCGATCGAGTACATCGGCCCGGACGAGCTTGTCGAGATCACCCCGAAGAACATACGCATGCGCAAGCGCATCCTGGATGTCAACAACCGCAGACGCGCGGAAAAGCAGCTTCAGCCGTCGCGCGCATAGCTTGGTGTTGTGGTTGGTTGTTGGGTGCTGGCAAGCCGTGTGGTTGCCGTTGTAGTTATCAGGCGGATCGGTCGGATCCGGCTGATTTAGCTAGATTCCTCAGCCTCGCTCCTATCTCGAGCCTGCATTCAGTATTCGTTGCTGTATGTGGGCTCGCTTGTTCCTCGCGTTTGTGCGATGCCCATCATTGACCTTCGCTGCATTTTCATATACAATATCTTCAGATGGCCTGG
>Ga0068855_100008672_pt1 | contig 12288 bp, 11 predicted proteins | sample KBSCornC52_FD_66592 | JGI IMG/M metagenome (GOLD analysis project Ga0068855, IMG submission 66592) | Corn rhizosphere microbial communities from Kellogg Biological Station, Michigan, USA - KBS Corn C5-2 | ecosystem: Host-associated > Plants > Roots > Rhizosphere > Soil ...
GACAACAACGGGCCAACGGCCAGTCCAAAAATATCTTCTTCAACAGCCACCTTTTTATCCCCGTGGACTGCCGCATAAAGACACAATCATGTATCGTCAGAACAGTCCTGTTCCTGGGAAGAAAAAAAGAAAGATAATGTACATCACCGGTGATATGGAATATATCCGCCCGCTGCCGGCCGGCAAACCTGCCATTCCCGAATATCACAGACACTGAAAAGCCCTCCTTCGGAACCACCACCCGTGAAGGCGATAGCTGACCCTGCCGTTGAATTTCTTCTATTATCCGGTTGAAAACGTTCTCGATGCTGAAGAACCGGCTGGTCCTTCTAAAAAGATAGAGGATGCGGGGTTGCAAAGGATTTTCTTTTATACTATGTTATCCAAAAGCTGCGCAAGCTGCCGGGTGACAGCTTTTGCGGAAAATTGCTCGAATGCCGCCGCGTTTATCTGCTGGGGAGAGAATTCCGTACAAAATGCCATGTATTGCTCATAGACAGATCGCCATTTCCCTCGGATCTCCTCCGGCCTTTCTCCATCAAAAGCCAATACAATGCCGGCATGCGATTCCTGCAGGACACCAACGGCCTGACTTGCCTGATGCAATACGCTCAATATTGGCTTGCCCGCCAATACCCCCTGGTAAACCTTCGACGGAGTATAATGCGGCTCCGTACTTCCAAGGATAAAGACCCCGTCTGCAGCCTCCAAATGGATCAGCACATCCAGGTAAGGTATTCTCCGCGGATACTCAAAAATGACCCTGTTCCATAAACCATATTTTTCCGCCAGCGGCCTTACATTGTATCCCTCCGGATCATTGGGAGTCTTGCCGCTACCAATGAAATGTATCTCCAGGTCCTTATACACATCGGGATCATCCGCCATTGCCTGCAGTATAGCTTCCAGCGGCTGGTATGCCCGTGGAAGAAGCGTGCCCGCATATACCAATACGTTCTTGCCTGGTCGTTTTGTAAACAAATAGGGCTTCTTATCTATTTGTGCAATCCTTTCATGATCCATTTTCTCTCCGCCATAGGGCATCGCGCCGGTGACGCAGGTCTCCCGGAGATGAGGATTCCGGGCGAGCACCCCATTGAAATATCCTTCAGCCACCCCCGTAATCAGGGATGCCCTTTTGACGGCAATAGGTTCCAGCATTTGAGCGATCATCGTGCTCATACGGGCCCTGGAAAAGAATTTCTGCGATCCCGGGAACTGATGCACCCATGGATCGATATAATCGATCCCGTAAGGCACACCTGTGCTGCGATGCAGCCACCTGCCCAATAGGGAAATATAAAAAGATGGGATAGGGATATACAAAAAATCGATCTTTTCCCGCCGGATGATCGTCCTGGCTTTCTTATACAGCTGAAAGAAAGCCCGAAGCCCAAGATCCCCTATCAAACGGGGCCTGGTCACGGGAAATGCCCTGCACTTCTCGATCCGAAGATCTTCCGGCAGCAGCTTCACCAGGTCATGATCAGGCGTTTCCTCATAAAACTTTTCATCCACCATCAGCACGATGGGCTCCCATCCGAACTCCCGAAGATGATTGGCGAACAGCCTCGCCCTGTGTACACCTGTAAGATTCGAAGGAGGAAAATGAGGAGCTAAGATGAGAATCTTTTTCATAGCCTTATAAGTCGATCTTGAAGCCTAGCTTGAATATCTTGAAAATGATCCAGGTAAAAAGCAGCCCTTTCAGCAGTACACCAGAAGTTCCCAGTACATCCGTTTCAAATGTTATCGATCCGCTAAATAAAAAGGGGACCCACAAGATGATGGTAGGCCTTTTCCTGGTCATTTTCAGCACCTGAGATAAGATAAAATTAAAAAAGAGACCATAAAAGAACATATAGATGATACCCCCAGCCTTCCCGAAATTGCCATACGCTTCACCCAGGGGGCCGATATTCATACTATAGCCTGATAAAGTATACCCCCAAAATCGCTTCAAATTTGCCTTTCCCCCCGTCTCCGGTTTATCAGGCCAGATAAATCTGGGGACAGCAGCTGCAAGTAAAGATTTCCAAATCGTCTCCCCGTCGGCATAAGGATGTTTATCCGGTACAAAATACATTGTACACCCGACAAGCCAGCCCTGATTCAGACGTACTGCTCCGGCAAAAGAAGCCTTCTCACCGAACATTTTCGAGGGGTTCGATACACGATCGGCTATCAATTGTGCAAAGTATACAAATCCTCCATTCTCTCCCTTCCATGCCTCTTTCCGATAATCCGTCTTAACAGACTGCATCAGCATAATCATGTAAACACCTGCAAGTGAAACACTCAATTTCTTCCAAAAGGGCGTTTTGTTCCCAAGAAATATAAGGATCACCGAAACCGCAGATATATAGATCATTTCCCCGAACATGCCAATGGCAAGAGAGCTACCCAACATCAGAAAGATGACAAAAGGCACGACCTTTTTCTTTTGTTTGCCTTCGGAATACAATACGTAAAAAACACCCACATATATCAGCCGGGCCAAAAAAACGAAGAATTGGGTGAGTCCGCCCGGAACTACGAGTGTAAAAAAACCCGATACCAGGCCAACACCTATCAGTATGACCCCCGTGTTTTGCTTATCACGCACCACTTCTTTCATTCTGTTCATATACTGCACCGGCTCCTTATTGATGTGTTTCTTTCCCAGCGACACACGAAAACCCAGGATCATGGAGAGGATGGCAGGCAATGCAAAAGAGAAATAATCATCCGAAGAAACGAACATGTATTTTACCCAGATCTTCGCCAGATGGTTTTGCCGGGTATATACATGATAAAAAACGGCCGGCATGATCAAACAGGTAATGATTGCCAGCAGAATTGTCAGGTCAAAGATGACCATCTTCTTTCCCAGATTATTTAAGAAGTCCAGGAAGAAGAAAACAAGCATCGCCACAGATAACGACTCCCAGCTCGAAAGACCCGAGTAACTGAAGAGCGTAACATATACAGCCAGCGCAAATATTATGAATAATGCTCTCATTGTTTTACCCCTTTTCGTTCTGCATCACAACCTCTTATCGCTTCTAAAAGAGCCGGTAGCACATTTTCCGCATAGTAAGGAGATGACTTATATCCCAATCCCGTCCTGTCGACGTTTTTATTCTCATCCAGGTTCCTGCTTTCCCGAAAATTCACCGCCGCTATCCTGGGAAATACCCCGTCCGTCACCAGCCTAAGACTGCTTTTCAGCTCCTCCGCAAACCAAACATCCAATCCACAGGCCCAATATTCAAATAGCTTATTAGGCACATTATACACGTAATTCAGCGTTGTTCCCTTATACAAAACTACACCAACTTTGTAATTTTTGAGGACATCCGGTAATAGGGAATACTCTACACTACCCATAAACCGGATATTTTTCGTGTGCAGGGCAGCAAGATAATCTTTTGCCTCCTCTGTGATATTGGAAGAATATATATCCCATCTGACCTTCTCGCCTTGACTCATTATCCACTGTGCAAATTCCACCGTGTACATCGTGTCCAGGTCCGTAGCCCCCACATAGACGAACTTGAGCGGACTGGCCGGGTTCTCCGCCTGCCCGATATTCCAGGATTTGGGAGGATAGTTGGGTAATATATGCGCCTGTTCAGGCAAAATATTCCTGTTATCATTCAAAAAGAGCCGCATTCTGTCCTCATTGGTGTGGGAGATCCAGCTAAATTTTGGATAGGCCTTCTTTTCTAGTTTGTGAGGCCACTTGCTCAACGGGATGCCTTCCTCATATTCCTTCGCTGTGATATATTCATGATAATGAACAAAGATGCACGCCCCACGCCTGAACAATTTCTTATATATCAATGCCGGCAGCGCGGACAGCGTTTCATAATATAAAACCACATCCGGTCTTCCGACAACAAGACTGAACAGAGTTTTGATATAGAACAGAAAATAATTCCAATACCTGACGGGCGCCCTTAGTTCTTTCCGGATCACACCGCACCTTTCGATCTTTATCCCGCCATTCGAAGACGAGAATACTTCATAAATTTTCCGGTCTGGATGTGTGGTATACACCCGCACTTTGTAGCCCGTCGGAAGTTCGTCAGCGAGAAAATTCAGCCAGTTCGTAGTAGGCGGATATCTTTCGACAGGACTGAAGTGAATGATCGCTATCCTTTTCATAAAAGATCCTCAAACCATTTTTTTACCCCCCTTGCCCTGCCCAGATAGCTATACCCCGAGCCTATCGAGCGCCGGCGGGCATTACCCCTGATCCGCGCAGCCTCGTCCGAAGATAGATGTAAGAGATATTTCGCTTTTTTTACACATTCTCCCGGGCTGGAAAACAAAAAAATCTCCTCATTTTCAACAAAGTATGCTCTATGGTCCGTCGTCGAAGGCGCCAGCATGATCCCCCCCGTGCCAGGAACTTCAAAACTTCGCATATTGTGTGAGTCTGGATTATGAGGTCTCATAAAATTGATCTGCACCCTGTATCTGTACAATGTCTTCCAGAACTCATCATTATGCACCGCACCGTGAACAGAAATAGAAGAGCTTTTAATGAATTTCTCCCATCCTGGTCCATAGATCGTCAATGGCACCTCCCGGCCTATTTCCTCCAGGAATGCCGCCCTGTCCTTATCGGGGCTGCCAAGAAAGCAAACCCTTATCTCTTCAGCCTGCGCCCGGCATCGCTCAAAAAGCTTCTCGTCGGCCTCAAAGCTGAATGGCAGAAGCTCGCAGGGAATTTTATATTCTTGTATAATACGTTCCCTGATACTCCTGTCATAAGTAAGATGGAGGTCAAACAAACCCAGCGAATCGACAACATTTCGGTTGCCACTGCCTTTCCCGCTAAAAATAAAAGGGTTGTCGGTATTATAATTAACGAGCTTTATCTTTCTGTCCTTTGCCCATTGCAAAGATTCCGGAAATAGCTCCATCCCTTTAAATACCCAGATAATGTCGGGGGACATCTCTTCCACCAGCCTTTTGAAGATCGCATTGATCCGGGAATAGATCGGGCTGATCCCGGCCTTGAAAAGCATTTTATTGAATATGCTTTTCCAATAGTAGTCGAAGAAGATATTCTGCGCATCGTAAAGCCGCGTATCCACACCCAGCTCATTCAGATGATCAACATAGTAACGCTCTATTGCAGGAACCCTTCCCGCGCCGACAACTAATATTTTCATCACTTGATCTTTTCCAGCAAACTCTTTATAAACCCCCCATGGGCGCTATTTTGATAGCGCACCGCTATTGAATGGGAATACTCCCCGAACATTTTTCTTTTCTTCGGGCCGTTGATAAGTAAAAGCATCTTTTCCTTCAGGTCAGATACATCCCCACACCTGAAAACATAACCGTTCTTATTATCCTGCACATCATCTTCTTCTCCATAGCTCCCACACCTGTCGCTGATGATCACCGGACAACCCATATAGATAGCTTCGCTGATAGCCAGCGAATGACGCTCTCTCGATGGAGGATGAACGTAAATATCGGATGCCGCATAGTAGGCCGGCAACTCTTCAGGACGAACAAACCCGGGAAAAATGGCCCTGCTTCTCTTCAATGATTTCGCCCGCTCCAGCAGGAACTCCTTATGTTCACCAGATCCCAATACAAACAGATGCGTGATCACCCCCTGATCTTCCAGGTCTTTCATCGCCGCGATGATGTCATGCTGGTTCTTCGAAGGCAGCAGCTTTCCAACCACCGAGCACACAAGATCCGTATCGGAAAGCCCAAATCTCGCCCTCAGCTCCCTGTTCAACTTTTCTCTTTCAGGGAAACACTGATCATAAAAGATCCTGTCGATGGGGAAATGCATCCGGACGATCTTGCTATCCCTCACCCCATAATGCCTGTAGAATGACTCGTTGGCATCGCCCACCGTAAGAAAAAAGTCGATATGGGAAAAGTAATATCTTAAATAGGGGTATTTGAGCAGCTCTTTAACTGCAGACCGTTGCTGCCGCAGTTCGCTGTCTGATATATACCCCAGCTTTACCCTGTTCCGCCGTGCCCATCGGTATGCCCTTCTCGAATATTTCTGGAAATACCCATATACAACAACTACATCGGGCGCAAACATAGCAAGCGCCTCATCAAGCTCCGGGGCATCCAGACCGGCATCTGCAGGCAATACCCTTTCCTCATTGAGGAACTGATGATCGAACTCATCCAGCCGCAGGTTGTCCCAGGATATTTCCTGCTTAAAGCTCTCATCGACATACTTTTTATGTCCCAGCGCCGATGCAAAAAATACCTTGACCTGTAGATCAGGATGCTTGGCCAGGCTGGCATACTGAGGACAAAAATGTTGAATAGGATGAGAAACGACAATTGCTAATTTCATAATTACGATTCCAAAATTTGTCCGATACGGCTTATCTGCTTGCTATACGTATTATCCCTGGAAAAGCCGATCCGCCGCTCCTGCAGATGCGGACTGTTGAAATGTTGTAAATTGGAAATAACTTCCTTGAACAACACCGGAAGATTTATGTTACTATCTCGTTCCTTCACCATTTGGATCAGTTCAGGGTATTCCTTGTAGGTAGTCACATTATTCGAAATGATCACTTTTCCCGTACTTAGATATTCCATGATCTTATGATAGTTCGTTCCCCTGCTCTGGTCTTTCTCTATATCATAGCAGATAAGGAATGCATCCATACGATGGAGCTCCCGGGCCAGCTTCTCCGCGCCGATGGAACCATGCAATACGACATTGGTGGCCGCCTGAAGCTCCCTGATAAACCTTTCGGTATTTTCATCCGAACTGCCCGCCAGATTGGACTGACTGCTGGTATAGCTGCCCCAGCATTCAAATACGACCTGAGGGTTCTCGCGAACTATCCGCAGTAAAACCTCCCTGTCTATATCACCTCTGAGAAAATTCCCTGACAGCCCCACCCGGACGGGGCTGACAAACTCCCTATTGACATCCACAGGCAAAAGAAAATTTTCTCCCACTCCGTGATTGATAAAATGCTTTTGACCAGGAAAATCATTATACTTATCCAGTATCTCCCTGGTGACTGAAAAAATAACCTGTCCACCCTTCGCCGATTCTATCGCAGTCTGATTCCTCGGCTCATCCACAGGATGAAAGATACGCAACGCCCGGGACGGGAATAGCCTGAATGGATACAGATTTCCCAGATCGAATGACCAGATGACGTCCACCGGACGATCGATCATCTTAAGAATGCGCCTTATATGAGGCTTCATCAAAAAATGGAACAGCCCGATAAAGTGAAATTTAAGATTGTACGGAAAATTCAGCCGGTGATGGATCAGGAACAGCCCCGCGCATGTAGTCACAGGCTCGATATGAATGCTTCTTCCGGGAGCAGGGTCCTTCTCCACAGGTGGGTTGAGAAAATACACCTGATTCCCCTCCTTGGCCAGTTGAACAGCATAATGATGTTTGGAAACATACATTTTACCCCAGGACTGAGGAGATAAAATAAGAATGGTCTTGTTTTGCAACATTGGCATATAAAGACTATTTCCCACTATTTCTTGTAAAATGATCGGATTTTGTCTGTCACATAGGATATCTGCTCTTCCGTTAATTCGGGGAACATCGGCAAAGAAAGGATCTCTTGCTGAAGGCGGGTGGCTACCGGGAAGTCGGCGGGCGTGTAGCCGAGATATTTATAGGCTGGAAGATTGGGCAACGCCACGGGGTAATGAATGGCCGTCTCGATACCCTGGTCCTTCAGAAAGGACATAAGCCCATCCCTTTGCTTGCATCGGATGACGTATAGATGATACGTATGCTTCGTGTCGGGCCTCTTCCGGGGAAGGACAATATCTTTTATATCTGCCAGATATTTATCGTATAAGGCTGCATTGCGGATCCGCTGTTCCGTCCATTCCAGGATATAAGGCAGCTTTGCACCAAGAATGGCAGCTTGTATCGTATCCAGACGGCTATTGATCCCTTCGATGCGATGGTCCGGCTTCTTTAACGCGCCATGGTTGGCATACATCCGGCATTTCTCCGCGAGCGCATCGTCATTGGTCATTATACAGCCGGCATCGCCATAGGCTCCCAGGTTCTTCCCCGGATAAAAGCTGAAAGTTCCTGCAATCCCGTGTAAGCCCGTCCTCTTACCCTTGAACTCCGAGAAATGCGCCTGTGCGCAATCCTCTATCAGATAAATGCCATGTCGGTGACATATCTCTTTGATAACATCCACGGCGCATGCCTGCCCTTGGAGATGTACCGCGATAAGCGCTTTCGTCCGGGATGTGATCCTCGCCTCCAGCAACGACTCATCGAGACTGTAATAGTCCGGATGTACATCCACAAACACCGGCCGCGCCCCTGTCTGGCTAATGGTCTCCGAACTGGAGATCCAGCTGTTCGCCACCGTGATCACCTCATCTCCCTCGCCGATACCCAGCATCTTCATGATGACATACAAAGCATCCGTACCATTCGCACACCCGATAACCTGCTTTACCCCATACAACGTGGCGAAATCACGCTCGAACTCCTTTACAAAATGACCATTTATAAAGCATGTCTCCTCTATTACCTGTGCGATCGCCCCATCTATATTGGTCTTAATACGCTGATATTGGACTTTGAGGTCTACAAATGGAATATTCATATTATTGGATGCAACATTGTTATTTAATATGGGCGCGTATGAACCTGGCTGGGTTCCCTGCATAAATACCAGGCCGGTCGATGTCCTTCGTTACAACAGAACCTGCTCCTATGACCACATGATCACAGATCCGCACAGGAAGGATCGTCGCATTGCTGCCGATGGAGACATGGCTCCCGATAAAGGTCGGCTTCCATTTAGTAGCATCTCCGCCCGCAGGCCCTCCTTCGGAAAAAAGGTCATTGATGAACATGACCCCATGCCCGATAAAGCAATGATCGCCTATTTCTACCAGCTCGCAAATAAAAGTATGGGACTGTATCCTGCAATAACTCCCGATCTTCACTTTTTTTTGTATCTCAGTAAACGGTCCGATAAAGGAATTATTGCCAATGGCGCAGCCATACAGGTTCACCGGCTGTATCACCGTCACCGACTCGCCAAAACGAACATCGTCCGTTATACCGATCTGCTTTATTCTGGGTGTCATACTATTTCAAAGCTTGAATATATCCTGTCGATGATCTCTACCGTCTTCAACCCCTCGAATCCATTGGTGGCAATGATCCCATTACCATTCAATACTTCGATAAGGTTCTTATATACCTTGTCATGGTTCGACATCGACCCCTGATATTTCCCATAGTTGTTCGGAGGATTGCCCGGAGGAAGATTTTCGATCTTGTAATCCCTGATGTTCTGATATTCCAGCTCATTCAGGTACTGGCCCCCTATCTTGATGGTCCCCTTTTCCCCAAATATCGTAAGCGACCCCTCCATATTTTTCTCAAAACTGTTCACCGTGTAATTGATAGTTCCCACAGCTCCGCTGTAAAACCTGAGACTGACTGTACCTGTGTCCTCGAACTCTATTATCCCCTTATGGTCGAAGTTGCCGGCATATCCCTTTACCTCTTTCACATCCCCGATCATCCAATACAAAAGGTCGATAAAATGGCTGAACTGGGTAAAAAGCGTTCCTCCATCCAGATCCTTCGTCCCTTTCCAGCTGTTCTTGTAATATTCCTCGTTCCTGTTCCAAAAACAGTTAAGCTGAACACTGTATATCTTTCCCAAACGACCGTCGTCTATCAGTTTTTTCACCGCCGCTACGGGAGGGTTGAACCTGTTTTGCTTTACGATAAACAATCTTTTATTGGCCCGTTCCGCAGCGTTGATCATCTCCCCGCAATCCTGCACGGTCAAAGCCATCGGCTTTTCACACAGCACATGGAAGCCCGCCTTCAGGGCTTTGATAGAATGCTCTGCATGCAAGCCGTTCGGACTGCAAACCGCCACCACGTCGGCGCCTGCCTTGGCACAAAATTCATTCGGATCATCGAACGCGATCGCCCCATGCTTGTCTGCCAGCGCTTTCGCTTTCTCCGGAATAATATCACATGTAGCTACCAGTTTTCCTTGCTTGCTTATATGCTCCGCATGCCTTTCTGCAATACGTCCACAACCAATGATGGCGAACTTGAGAGGTTGACTCATTTCGATATAATTTTCTTAATTACTTTTCTTGCCGGCTCCGTTTTCTTCAAAAAATTCATATAAGACCCCTTCAGATGAGTGTCCGTCTTGAAATCCTGATGGCGCCGCGGCGACGCTTTCATTATCGACCCGAACTCCTCCTCCGACAAACCCAGCTTCTTCAATACATATTCTTTGTCCGCATCGAGCTCGCGGACAGGATATAAAGGCTGCTCCAGCTCCTTCAAGGCCTCCTTCCTGGTCATCTGTCCCGAGCAGATTAGTGTGGACAAATGCGCCTTCCGCTTGTCGATATTGAACTTTTCAGGAAGAATATACGCCTGGTAAAATTTCGTAAAGATAGACTCATAGTGCTTCCCGCCGTAATCTCTCCAATCCAGCTCCGTTTTAATGATCTCCTTTATCTTCTTCTTTTCATAAGGAACATAGTTCAGGATGGATATCGGCGTCAGCTTCAACACCGCGGAATAATAAACGTATTTCTTAAAGTCGAACGTAGGGTAGGTCTTTAACTTGATCTTGCCGTATTTGTTATGGATGTCTTTGAGATTGGAAAAGTCCATTTTATGATACAGCCAGCTTGGCGGCATGATGTATTCCGTCACAATGTTCGTTCCGCTGATGATATACCCGATCCCCTTCTCCTTCGCCAGCTTGTACATCGTGGCGAAAATTGCGTGATCCGATACCACCTCGATGTCCACCACCGATGCGCGAAGATAGGACAGCTGAATATCACGGAACTCCTCCCAGTTGACCACCAGCGTATATAGATCGAACCCCAGACGGGTAACGATATTTTCCACATTCTTTACGGCAAGCTCCGAATTCCATCCATTGTCCAGGTGCACCGCCAGAGGACGCAGCCCCAGCTGCTTTACCAGGTAAGCCACATAAGTGCTGTCTACCCCTCCGCTTAGTCCGATCAGGCAATCATAAGGCTTTCCTTTCCCATCGGCCTTCATCTTTTCAGTCAGCTGACGGATCTTCTTCTCGCCCTCTTCTCCTTTTAATACGCCTTCTTTTTCCGCTATCTTATATTCATGATAATAATTACAAACCCCATTTTCGTCAAATCTGATATCCGGATCAGCAATATTGTCCATCACGGTGATGGAACATTGTCTATAACCCGGACTTTCTTTGCCTGTTATCATTGTAGGTTATTTTATAAGGCCATTCTTCTTCAGCTCGGCCTGTGAAGGATAGCTTATCAAAACTGCCCGGTGAGGGCCTTGAAAAACAAATATACTGCCCGCAGACACTCCCGAAGCGCCAAATTGGGCGGCCTCTGCCAGATCGCTGACAGATGCAGCCCCGCCGATGGCCACTACAGGGATACTTACGCTATCGCAAACGATTTTGATAAGCTCGGTATCATATCCCGCAAAAGTGCCGTCCCTGTCGACGGAATTCAAAAGGATTTCCCCGGCGCCGGCATTTTCCATTTGCCTGGCATATTCCCCAGGGTCGCTCCCCGTATTGCGGCCGCCATTTTGCACATATACCTTGTACTTACCCCAAAAGTTTTTTTTCACATCGACGGAGACGACAATGCTCTGGCTGCCGATGTACTTAGCCCCTTCCTCCACCAATCCGGGATTTTGGAAAGCGCTGGTATTTAAGATCACCTTTTCCACTCCCGCCGTGATCAGCTCTCTGATCTCCTCCAGCCGTGTAATGCCGCCGCCATACCCCAAAGGCATAAAAGCCTCGCTGGCGATCTCGCGGATCTTTTGGATATTGGGCCCCCGCTTCTCCGCCGTAGCGGATATGTCCAGGATCACTATTTCATCCACCTCCTTTTCATTGAAGATCCTGACGGCATTGATAGGATCACCCACATATTTGTAGTCCTTGAACTTTACGGATTTTACCAATCCTCCCTTCTGGATCAATAACGCTGGTATGACGCGCGTTCTCATCATTAATAATGCTTCACAAAATTGGATAATAGCTTCATCCCGAACTTATGGCTCTTTTCAGGATGGAATTGCACTCCCAGTATATTCCCATGCTCTACCCCTGCCACAAATCGATACCCATAATCCGCCTGCACCAGTGCATCCGCAGGATCATCCAGCCTGGCATGATAGGAATGAACAAAATAGAAACGCGGCTCCTCATGCATATCGTCGAATAGCCGGGAAGATTTGCTGACAACCACATCCGTCCAGCCCATATG
>Ga0068855_100008678_pt1 | contig 12284 bp, 7 predicted proteins | sample KBSCornC52_FD_66592 | JGI IMG/M metagenome (GOLD analysis project Ga0068855, IMG submission 66592) | Corn rhizosphere microbial communities from Kellogg Biological Station, Michigan, USA - KBS Corn C5-2 | ecosystem: Host-associated > Plants > Roots > Rhizosphere > Soil ...
CACATAATATGGCTGCATTTCCTGTCTTAACCACAATGCGAGTTCAGGAGAATAGGTTTCTGCATGCATAATTACGTATGCTTCTTCCAAACCGTTTTCAAACCAATACTGCAAACGGTTCTTCCAGTCACCAAGCCTGCGACGATCAAGTTGCTGTAATCGGCTTCCTGTAAAACGAATTAATGTTTTAGGAACTGTAACACACATATGCAAAGCATCGCGCCGGCCGGGTGTATCGGTGATTATTAACCCCGTACCCATTTGCTGCAAAAAAGAGAAAAAGGATGATTGAATATGCTGCGCGAACCACGAGGGGTGCCGCAATTCAATAAACAACGACATACCAGAAGGAAAGTTTTTTATATAATCTTTTAAGGATGGCGCTAGATCAGCAGTTATAAATTCACCCAATTGCAAAAAACAAATTCCAAGATGTTTGCCAAGGCCCTTTACGGAGTACAAAAAACTTTCGGTCACATCTTCTGCTTTATGCTGTAACGCATCTATGATTTGCGCCGGTAATTTCGCACAGTATTTAAAAGGCTGATCACCTGCCAGAGCTGCCCATTGTTCAAAGGTTTGTTTTGGATATACGCGGTACAAAGTAGCGTTCAACTCAATGCAGTTAAAGTGCCGGATATAGTATTGAGGAAAATCTTTTTCTTTTATGTCAGAAGGAAATAAAGTTCCTTTCCATTCAGGCATACCCCAGCGGCCGCAACCTATATATAATTTGGGATGTGCATGGGGAGCACTTTTCAGTGTAAGCCTGTTCAAAGATGCATCAGGCGGTAAACTGAAATCAATTGTATGTAACTGATTGCCAGGTACGTAACCAAAACGCATGCAGTAAGATATAAAAATTTTGTACCATACCTATAGAATAAAGCAGGAAGTAAGAACATCAGCGGTTTTTTATTTGTACTTTTTGCTTCGCCCCCCAAATAGGGGTGTCTACACGCACAAATCTGCAGTTGGCACACATTCGCCCAATGCGCTACCTGGAAGACTGTACATTTGATTGTTAAGTCATGGGCAACCTATATCGTTATATAAAGCGCGGGATTGCCGGTAATTGTTCCATTGCACGTGGTGCCCCGGTGTATAATATCCTTGGTTGGTTTACGGACATTCATTATCAGAATTGCATGAATGTTTACGTATACCTGTTGAAGAACCCAAAACCGGTTTTTAGTAAGGTACCTTTCTGAATCCACAAGCATCAGGAAAATCATTAACGGCAAAGGGATGGCTTTAAGCCATCCCTTGCATTTATATAGAATCAAGCTGTGTTAAGTTTCAACTCTTATTATCGCCATCCACCTCTGTGCCAGTAGTATCCATTGCCCCGGTGCTCCCAGCGTCCCTGAACATAAACATGATTTGGTCTTGGAGCTGCCCAGTAACCATGGCGATATTCATAACGACCACCCCGCCAATAATAGTCATCACCAACCCAAATCCAACCAGGATGCGGTGCTACAGGGCGAACATAATAAGGAGCTTCGGGTTGTGCAGATACAGTGACCCGACTCGGGCCACAACTCCACAGAGTGACGGCCAGTACTGCAACAGCGGATATTTTGCTAATAGTATTCATAACTGCTTTTAGTATATAGAAACAAAATGTATGCACCGGTTTAACTGATCAACGCTTTATGAGCATGACATGCTGAATTTTAACGTTTGTCTTGCGCAAAGCGGCAATTCATCACAAAAAATTGCTAATTTTGTTAGTACATGAAGCGTTCGGGCACCGCAGATCTTCCTTTACATTATGGCGCTGTTCCACCCTGGCTGGCGGAACGCATGGCCAAACTCGGCCTTGCAGTTACCGAAGTAATATTAATGGAATATGGTAAATCCGACTGGTTGCGCCGCCTCAGCGATCCTTTCTGGTTTCAAAGTCTCGGCGCCGTAATGGGTATGGACTGGCATTCTTCAGGCATCACTACTTCTGTACTGGGCGCGTTGAAAAAAGCCATCAATCCATATTCAAAAGAGCTGGGTATTTATATATGTGGCGGCAAAGGAAAATATTCGCGTCAGGTGCCTAACGAGTTAATGGCTATCGGTGAGCTTACCGGACTTAATGGTCATCATCTTGTAAGGTGCAGCAAGCTAAGTGCAAAAGTTGATAACACTGCCGTGCAGGATGGGTTTCAATTATACCTGCATAGTTTCATTGTAAGCGATCAGGGTGAATGGACGGTAATACAGCAAGGGCTGAACGATAATACCGGAACGGCACGACGGTACCACTGGCACTCGCAGCAATTGCAATCTTTCATTAACGAACCTCATACAGCTATTTGTGGATTGCAGCCTGGCAATATTTTAAACCTGGTTGATGGAGCAGCTGCTCCTACGCGTCAGGGCATATTATCAGTATCGAAAGAATCGCCTTCTGTTATGTTGCCTGAAATACAACAGTTACTGATGCCCGCACATCACGATGTACGGGCGAAGGATGTTGATCTGAAGCGGCTTGGCGCGATGCTTTGGCTTACTCACGAAAAAAAACCGGGCGACTTTGAAGAGTTGCTGATGCTGGAAGGTATGGGTCCGCGTACATTGCAGTCGCTGGCATTAGTAAGCGAAGTAATTCACGGTACTGCTTCGCGATTTAAAGATCCTGCCCGTTTTGCTTTTGCGCATGGTGGTAAAGACGGGCATCCGTTCCCCGTTCCAACCAAAGTGTACGATGAAACCATCAGTACGCTGCAGCAGGCTGTACAAAAAGCCAAAATAGGGCAAAGCGATAAACTACAGGCTATTAAAAAGCTCACCGAACTGGCACAGAAAGCCGAAAAGGATTTTATCCCTAACGATAACTTCGATCAGTTAATAGAAAAGGAACGTGCTGAATCATGGCAGTATGGAGGAAAGACAGTATTCGGCGATGCACAACCTCCTAAGAAAAGATCAAAGGGAGTACAACTGCGTTTGTTCTAAGATGCTAAAGGGTGAACAAACTTAGCGTACAGTGCCCATCCTCGCCCTTTTTGTCATTGCGAAACGTTACTGTTACTTGTGGCTTACCGCGGGCTGCACTGATAATAGCAGAATCATCCCGCTATTCGTCTACTTTTGTGGGTTCAGGATGCAATTAATGTATTCATTACTCGTGTTATCCTCCATTTATGCAGGTCTCTTTCAGGCAACATTCGGTATATAAATTATGGTTATAGAAAATACTAGCAGGGCGAAGAAGAACCGCATTAAATAGGCTTTAGACATAGCTTAGGTATTCTTTAGACATGGGCCAGATATACCTTAAGGTCTGGTAAAGATCAGGTAAAGGTCTGGTAAACATCAGGCGAAGGTCAGGTAAAGGTCAGGCGAATGTCTGGTAAAAGTCAGGTGAAGATCAGGAGAATGTCAGGTAAACATCTCATGAAAGTCTCGTGAGGTCTGTGTCTGTCCCATCCTACTATAACTATACAAAACGCAGATTGTAATAATTGTTCTGACAAAACTCACCTAATGTAATATACGAAAAACATTTTAAAAAGACAGGTGCTTTAAGATGTTTAATTAGCAGCCCAAGCAAGTACTTTCTTCCAAATCGACCAGAAATTTGATTTGATCCCGGTGTTCCCTGGGTTGATAATCCTAAAGAGGAACGCAAAGGCCGGTCCATTTGTCTCCAATGTTTTGTGCGAAGTGGAAGTAAAGAGCTAGCGTTTTTTAGGTTTTCCTTGATAATGTCTTCTATTTTTATTGCCCGATCTTGATCGTGGCTGGTATTCGGGTGTTGCTCCGAGTTCTTCGGGCACAGCAGCTTTTTCAACCGGTTTACCGATTAGTTTTTCAATCACGGCAAAACGGTTTTGTTCAGTCTGACTTACGAGGGTAAAGGCCATACCATCTGCTTCTGCCCTTGCTGTACGACCGATGCGATGAACATAGTCTTCTGCATCGCGGGGTACGTCGTAATTAATTACCAGATCAATGGTATCTATATCGATACCGCGGCTTAATATATCGGTAGCAACCAGAATGGGTATTCGACCGCTGGTAAAACCATTCAATACGTCTTCACGTTGTGCCTGTTCCAGGTCACTATGAATTTCAGCAATTCGAAAACGCGCACGTTGCAGTTCGCGTGCAAGTGATTTTACACTATGCTTACGGCTGCAAAAGATCAGGGCGCTTTTATGAGGGGTATTTAATAAGATATGTTTCAACAATGGCAGCTTTTGAGGTTCGTGGATCACAAAAGCTTTTTGAACGATTTTTTCCGGTGGTTTTGAAATAGCGATATTGATCTCTACCGGATTGACAAGGATCTTTCTGGCCAGCGCACGGATCTTTTCAGGCATGGTGGCCGAGAATAATAAGGTTTGCCGTTTAACAGGCAGGGCGGCTATGATCTTATTAATATCGTCCTGAAAGCCCATATCAAGCATGCGGTCGGCTTCGTCGAGTACCAGGAACTGCAGTTGTTTAAACTGTACATAGCCCATATTCAGGTGGGCGATCATACGGCCGGGCGTGCAGATGACGATATCGGTACCAGTTTGCAGGGCCTTTTTTTCGGCTACAAAGTTACTGCCATCGTTACCGCCGTAAACGGCAATGGAACTGATATGAGTAAAATAAGAAAGTCCTTCAAGATGTTGGGCGATCTGAATAGCCAGTTCGCGGGTAGGCACAATAACCAGGGCGCCTACTTGACCTTCGATACGATGAGTTAACAGCCTGTGAATCAGGGGTAGCAGAAAGGCTGCTGTTTTGCCTGTACCGGTTTGGGCAGATGCGATAATATCTTTGCCTGCCAGAATAGGTGGTATTACCTGCTCCTGTACAGGGGTAGCATTTTCGTAATGAGAGGCTTCAATGCCTTCTAATAAATCAGGGTGGAAATCAAATTCTGTAAAGCGCAAAATGAAATGATATTTAAGTAATTGCGGAGCATAGGTCCGACAGATAGCATTTAGAATAAAGCAAATATAAGTAAAATGACCTACTTTATTGTGTCTGTATATGCTGCTGCCTTTTGAATATGTTCCATATTGGGCAATTTGCCCTCATTCAGGATCCGTCCGATGTTTGCAAAAGCGATTGCATCCACCATACCCTTTGCTGCAGCCTGTTTCCTTAAGTCTGAAAAGGCTGAGGTAATACTTTCCCCATTATCAACAGCATTGTTGTATTGTACAACTATAAAATCTACTGCCTTTTTCAGGCGAACACTTTCTTTTCTGTTCGATGAAAAGAATTCAACCATATTATATAGAGGGCCAAAATTAATCTCATTAGTTGGGAGGTTTGCTTCCGGCCTGGTACAATAGTGCTTAACGACCTTAACAAAAGCATCCTCTTTTACGAATCGCCGTATTTCAGTACAATTTTTGATCTTGTCCCACAGCTCAGGTTTTTTGGAATACTCACCATAGTCATCACTTTCTGCATATTTTTTGATCAGTTCATTCATAAGCACCATAAGATTGCGCATCAGTTTAAGGAGCGCTTCATCCACGTCCTCCTTTTTCCATATCTCAGCAAGTTTAAAAGGATAATTGGATGCGTCATCATCACTATATCTGTATAAAATGGAAAGGGAATAAGGAACTACGGCAGAACGCAGCTGGCCAATAGCAGCAGCACCGCTGCCGTGCAATTTTTCGAGCGATCTGAACAATATAATTTTTGCAATCGTTTCCTCATAAAAAGCTTTGTCTATACTCAGTTGTTTGCCTGGTTTTCGGTCGCCTGAAACATTCTCAATAAAAAGCCTGAATACTTTTTCTCCACCCTTTTTTACAAGATGAGGGGTTTCACCCCATGCAGTGTAATACTTTGCCAGTTCTTCTTTTGTAAACCTTCTTTCTCTGGGGAACTCTTTTACCAGTTTAGTTTTTTTTCTTGGGTCCTTACGGATCATTGTATTGAATTCACCTTTTGTACGTTCGAAAAACCATTTTTTTCCTGAAGGTGTATATATGCTTTCTGAAAGATTTTTCAGTTTTACCAGTTGACCGTTCCGTGAACGCAGGTCTACCGGCGATACCCTTGATTGTGCATTGGAGTACTCGCTTATTTTCACAATCAGGTCTTCCAATTCTTCTTCGGAAGCTTCTTTGGCCACATTTATTTTGGCCATTACTTTTACCTTATTAATGGGTATCCCCGCCTTGTGCGAAAAATAAATAGTGGCTGTAGTCTGTCCTCCGTTTACGATCTGAAAATCGGTTAGCCTCTGAATAAAAAGTTTATTGCCTTCTTTTCTCAGCTCTTTTCCTGTTGCCGTAATGGTTAACCCATTATTATAAGCTATAAACTTTTCGGGATGGTCCCGGATCGTATCCTGTATACCTCTGTTAACACTATTTTTCAACTGAAGGAACGATCGTACATTTTTTTCGAGCATCCGGGAGCCATCTTTATGGTATAGTTCAACCAGAAGGGATGCAGGCAGCACGCACAGATAAGACTCATAATTTTCTTCAGCTGCAGCCTCAATACATTCTATGTTATAATTGCGAAAATCTACCTCCAGCGGCAGTCTGTTTCCCTGCGAAGCCGACACCCCGAAAAGAAAATTTATATCAACAAGTCTTTTGATAACGGTGATGTCCTTTTGTATTTTGTTCCTTCCCGACATCCATGTAACGCTGATGGTTTCATTTTCAAACTTCATGCTTCCGAGCTCCGGCACCTGCTCCTGCTGGTCTACTGTAATGGTAGCAGAAATAAGAAATACTTCAACCACATCGATCCTGTTCATACCATCGGGTGACGCAAGAAAAACTGCCAGTGCCTTTTCTGCACTTGAATCCTGCAGTTCTTCATCGAGCGCGGGCTGACCGGCATTTCTGACAAAATTGATTGCTTTTGAGAACAGTTTCTCATAGATCTGTTGCTGCGAAATCAGAATTTCCTCATCAGTACTCACAGGATTCAGGCTCACCTCGTTTACTATAAACAGCTGCAATCTTTCACCTGACTCACTTCTCACATATCCGTTGATCTTTATCTGAAGTGCGTCAACAACGCAATAGCTTTCATTAATATTATCAGTGTCTGTAAGTTTTGTTTCACTGAGATACTGCATCGATTCGTTCAGAAAAGAAGAATCGGAAATGAATCCATCTTCATTTACGCTGTCCCGCAGCATCGCATCCCGGTGTAAACGAAGCTCATTAATATCCATTGATTATAATTTTTTTGAGGATAACAAATATTTATTTAAAGCGGTTGTTCTGATCTGATAACTTACCTGATTTATAGCAGCGGGAATATTTGCATGAACAATTTTGGGAAATTCATAAGCTATGCAATCATATGTATCAATTGCAATAGGCTTATAACGATAGCCATCGTAATCCTCCAGGCCCCGGAGATTCAAACCATAGGCACTTAATCCCCTGAGAATTATAGTAAAATCTGCTAATTTACCTACAACCAGTCGTCTTATATCGATCAGCAGATCGCGCAGTGAAATACCCGAAGAGTCGCGTAATATTCTTACTACAATAAGCTCAAGACCCTTTCCGGATTCGGCGGATAACTGATATTCACTGGAGACTGAGATATCCAGTGCTGTATCCTCCATGGTCTTCACTTCCAGATCTTTCTGAGGCAGAATAAAATCATGATGATGATTGTAGGGACCTTTCCAGTAACCAAGCATGTCGTTTAAAACCATCGCATCTGTTTCCACGATAAAATCCTTCAGAACAATTAATTCACTGAATATACCTCTTATCGTTTCTTCTGAAAGACGGAATGTTGTCTTATCATTAAAGAATTCACTCCATTTATAAAAAGTGCTTATCAGTTCTGAACTGTATATGCCGGCATCTGCCATATCATATATTCTGCCATAAATTGAAATTATAAGATCATCAAACAGATCAATAAAATCATTGTCGAGAAGTTTCAGAATGATCCATTTTGTTTCTCTGAAAAACTCAATAGAGAGGTTAGCCTTTTCTGTTGACTGGAAATCTACTTGCTGATGATTAGGCAGTTTCAGGATCAGACAGCGGGTTGTGACATTGTATATTCCTATGAACAGATCAGGAATACAATTACCGTCGATACGTAATGATTTATATCCCGGCCCGTCGGGCTTAAGGGCTTTCCATTTCTGTTCCAGCTGCAGCTTGTCCATAAATTTATTCTTCATTTTCAAGTTCTTCGGGAATATCTTCTATTGCCTCTTCTTCTTCTTCCCAATGTCTGCCAACAGCATACACGCCCCCAGGATCAGGATAAATAGGAGGAAATCCAAGAGCGAAACCTATCAGGGGAACGTTAGTATTGAATCCTTCACTTCTGATTATTTGTGCGAGTTGTTCATCCGGTGCCTTATCATCCTGCCTGAAAATATAACGAAGGTCCTGTAAATATATCAGCAGCAGACCGTCTTGGTCAGACATGGCTTCCCGGTATATTCGTTCAGGATAGGTTACCGGGTTCTTACGCACTTTTGCTTCTGCGGTCTTTTCGTCTATGTTCTCCTTTTTTATAAGACTTTCGACTCTTTCTCTGTTAAATGTATTCTCTGCATCTTTCATAGCCTGTTCCGAAAGTAGTACTGCCAGGTCCTTTCCGGCAGAAACTATATTGGCCGATTTGCCACCTACTGAAAATATTTTCCGGTTTATAAAATCTGAGCGGGACGGCTCGGTTTCAGATGGTCCACGCCTTTGAGCCATATTAATTTCAAACGGAAACTGGTTATCGACTTCCTTTACTTTCCTGGCATCGCCCAGGGCTTTCATCGCTATTGTCCATCTGGTCAGCTTGTTCCGCTCCAGACATTTGTTGAGGAATTTTTTTATCTGAACAATATCACTGCTGTAGTTATAAAATGAATTTTCAAGACCCAGTAATTCAAATAAAACATCAGCACTGGTATGAAGCAGCCAAAAACCTTTTTCCTTGTCATCAGTAAACTGCAACTGATATTTCTGAATAAACCCTTTGAAGTCGCACCAGGCACGTTCTATTTTTTGAGGGTCTAAAAAGAACTTTGTCGTTTGTACCAGTTTATCCTGATAAGACCAGTTCACTACAGTTGTATTTTTCAGAATGGCGGGTCGTGTTATCTTAAGTGCGTCAGGATCTTTTCTCACCCGCAGTACGAAATCGGCAGGCGTTTTTCCCTCGCGATCCATTTTCATAAACTCTGCTTCCAATTCCTCAATGGTTCTTGTGGTGGTATCGAATTTTTCAATGGCATCGGGAGTGGTGAAAATTCTGCAGCAGTCAATGTAACCTGGCCGGTAACCGAACCAGCGGCCCATTTGAAGTAAGGTGTCGGAATAATTTGTATTTCTGATAAAATAATTGATGGTCAGGCCTTCGAGAGTGAATCCCCGTGAAAGACGATTCCCTCCTATAGCAATAAACTTTTTGCCGTGCCGTGATGAATCCACGTTATAGTCCAGTTTATCTTTCGCATAACTGTTTATAGCTTTAACCTCAATGCCCTTTATTGCATCTATTAACAGAGGTTCAATTTCTTCATAATTTTTCTGAGTAAGAAATTCATCCTGATAATTCTGCGGAAGATTCAAGCGGATATCTGTCATTGTTGCCGCGAAGTATTTATTCCACATCTGGCGGAATTCGCGGTATACGGAATGCTCACTGCCGGGCAGGTCGTTCAGTATACGACTTTCAAGATTCTGAAGAAAGGAAAATATAAGCTGCCGGGTTTTGTTCTGCCACGGAATAAATCTCGAAACGTGAATAAGCATTGTGTGATGCGGGTTATACAGCTTCGAATTGATCATCTCCGGTTTACGGCTCAACCGTACAGCAATGCTGATAATAAAGCATTGTACTGCTTCCATGAGAGAAGGCGGAAGTTTATCCGGAAAAGGATCTTCCTTAACTACGCCCCTTTCGTCACTGACTTTAATATCATGAGCGCTTGCCGGCCGCACCGACCCGTCTTTTTCATCTACCACTTCCACAGGGAAATACCATCCTGTATCAATTACCGGAACGAGCAGGGGAAGTTTTTTAACGCTGTCATCCAGTACAGTTTCAAATATGTTTTTGGCGCCGATATAATTTGAAGGAGGGTTCAGCAGCTGAATAAAATCATCGGGGAAGATGTTGTTTACCTGATCGAAGGTTTTTGTAAGAGTTTCACCGTTGTGTTTATAAGCTACCACCCATTTCGTACCGGAGGTCTCATTCCTGTCCTGCAATACATTGGCGAAAGGGGTTGCTGTATATCCCAGATACGATCTGCGTTTGAAAAGGCCGAGCAATGCCCGTATATGGCCATTGATAGTACTCGCAAACTCTTTTCCTCTATGGCCAAGATTGTTAAGCGATGCATTGTCTGCCTCATCATCAACAATGAGTAAAGGTATATCGTGCTGATCCCTGTTATCTTTAAGGTATTCGCTCAGCCATATCAAAAGGTTTTTCAGCACACCCGGATTTTTTTTACATACCAGTATGTTTTTATTGTTGAGAGAAAAGTCAGATTCCTTTACCGTTTTTTTAAAATCTGAACGATAGGATGTGATAGCTATCACCGGGGTAATGGAACGTTCCCCCTGTTCACCAAACCGCTGAATGAGGCCAACTCCTTTATCTCCTTTTCTGCCTGTGGTTTTATCAATCAGGCCTTCGCCCACCACATCATTGTCGATGCGGTCCTGCGTTTGGCTTCGCAGATCCTCCATTATACCTGAGAGAATAATAATCAGACTGTATCCGGCATCAATTGCCCTGTTGATAACTGCATTGAAATTGCCTGTTTTTCCCGACTGAACGTTTCCAACGACCAGACCTTTAACCCAGAACCCTGAAGGAGACATCGGATCACCCAGTTTTCCAAGTATTTCCTCACTGGTACGTTCAATTTCTGCAATCACTTTTTCGGGCCGGCCTTCGAGTTTCAACAGTCGCTTGTATCTTTTAAAATAATGCCACTCAATCTTTCTTTCCAACGTTAACCAGGTTCTGTGATTCTCTTTTACAAGTGAACGGGATGGGTTTATATCAACAGGATGCACCGAGATATATTCATTTTTGGCGGTATTATAAAACACCGACAAGCGGGTTTCATCCATTGCCTCCATATGAGGAAAGATCATCGGTATCAGGTTCAGAATTTCAGGCCTCACTTCGTCAAAAAAATCAATGGCAAGGGGGGTGTCCTTTTTCCGGCGTGCTTCAAACTGAGTTTTAATAATATGAACGATGTCAAAATTATCCATCATTTCTTCAGTTTAGAGTATTTAGAATATGCTCTGGTATTGTTTCCTTAAGTAATCCCAAACCACTGAATAAAGTTTCTTCAATCTGCTCTCCTGACAGTCCGCAGTTTTTCAACAGTTTTATGCATTGGATAAGCTCCGGTTCTGTCGTACCTCTTTTTTCACTGGTGATAAATGGCTTATCTTCATGAACGTGCCGGATGCGGTTGACAGCCGTATTAATCATTCCCGCAATAATGCTGAAATGCCGCCGCTGTTCTTCTGTGAGTTGTTGGGCGAATGTCAGGATCAAAGGAAATTCGTCATTAAGGCTTAGCACTATTCCCCGGGAAGAAGGTTCACGAATAAATAGTGTATCGGTGGATTTTTTTTTGATGCCGGCCAGCTTCTTTACGCCCCTGTTGTAATACTCTTTCTGTGCTTCGATCTTCAGCTGACTGACATAACGCAAAAAAGCCATACGCAATTCGTAAGGAATGACAATGGACGACTTTGCCACATTCAGCTGAAAGTAATGATCTACACTGTTGCCAATATCTACTTTCAGTCGTGCCAGCTGCAATCTGGGAGACTTTTTTATAATACCGTTCCAGCCACCGAAAAGTATGATCCTGTCGGCGCGGTAGATATACAAACCTTCCATATCCATAAGGCTTTTGCTGTTCTGCGTCCATATTGAATGACCGCTTTTACTTTCATCGAGGCTTCGGGAAGGAAGGATATAACCTTCAATTTTCAACGCATCCGACTTAAACCTTGCCTGGTTTACTTCCAGTCTTCTGAAGCCTGACTGATCAGTGGGAAACGGATTAAAAGGAGTAAGGATATTATTATTGATGCGGATTGAAAGTGGCGATCGCTCTCTTCCCATATACCGGTGAAACACAAGTGATAGATATTCTGAAGTTATTTCAGTGATCTCTTTCTGCAAAGAAGCCTTCTTATTCTCGCCGGCGTATTTTTCAAACTTGTAAAGGCCTTTCCAGATTATGATGGTGTTGGGTGTATAATTCCTGAACTGATTATGGAATCCCCTGGAAAGGCGGTTATACATAATCAGCAGCTCTCTGATCTCATCAGGGCTAT
>Ga0068855_100008684_pt1 | contig 12281 bp, 9 predicted proteins | sample KBSCornC52_FD_66592 | JGI IMG/M metagenome (GOLD analysis project Ga0068855, IMG submission 66592) | Corn rhizosphere microbial communities from Kellogg Biological Station, Michigan, USA - KBS Corn C5-2 | ecosystem: Host-associated > Plants > Roots > Rhizosphere > Soil ...
AGCCAATCCACCCAAAACAAAGCATGGGGCTATCGTTTTTATCCAGATAAAGTAAAAGGCGAAGGTTTATTTGCGGCCTGTCTGCGAAAGAAGGACAACGACGGAGAAGTTGCCCCATTCAAAAACAAGGAGCAACAGAAACCCAACTTTAAAGAGATCGACCAGGTAAAGCCTTATATTAATAATGCAGACGATTTCTTTTTCTTTAAGGTGAATGATGATTGGCTGGCAATCGACCGTCAGCATAAAGAAAGCCTGGCTATTTTGCAGCGATACCTATATATAAAGAAATCGGGAATACGAATAGGTAAATTGATGGGCAAGGACATGGTACCCGACCATGAGCTGGCATTGAGCCTTATTATTAATAAAGATAAATTCCCGCAAACCGAATTAAGCAGAGATCAAGCTATACAATACCTGCGGCGCGATAACATTACTGGTTTGGATATAAATGATAAAGGATGGAGCCTGATGTGCCATAAAGGACAGCCATTAGGATGGGCGAAGTTATTGCCGAATAGGATCAATAATTATTATCCGAAGGAGATTAGGATAATGAGCCAGAGGGATTATTAAATGGTTTCTGACGTAAAAAGTCGCAAAACTCATTATACTGTTGCTGGGTAAGTTCTTTTCTTTTGATAACGAACCATGGATCTTTGTCAGTTTTATTTTTCAAAAGAAAAATATTGTCTTTATAGGTATAGAAGCCCTTAAAGCAGCCCCAATCTACTTTAACGCTAATTCCTGCCATATCATAGCGGATATAATCATCTGTTAGTTCGATTTTCAAATTGAATTCATTTCGTTCATTCTTATTATAATTTTCAATGACTTCAACTGGCGAAAAAATAAGTTTTGGATAAAATTTATCTAAATAAAGCATCAATCCACCTCCCAAAAAGAGAGCTCCAATTAAAGAATAACCTGAAATTGAAGTTAGGTCTATGCTATCAGCCATACTAACACCACTATAAAATAAGAATGTGAATCCGACTATAATGCATACGAATATTTTAAGCTGATAATTTTTCGTTTTTGATTTCTTCTTTATTCTCGCAATCGACAGTGCGTCTTCTTTGGTTCTGTTAAAAACAATATTCATGATGGGGTTGCTCTTGAAATATAGTTGTTCCTTATAGTAGAGTTGATGTTAATTCAAATTAATATGGAATGCTTTTAAGCACTCATTGGCATTTTTGTAAATATTATACTTATTGTCACGAAAATCGAATTCGCCTTTGTTTCGGGAAATTGTCTTATCGTCTTTATCCGTTAATCTGCTTTTACTTTCTATCTGTTTAAATTCTGTGTTGTAATAATCCACCGTTTCGTCCACCGCTACTCCACCTTTCACGTCGTCATTAAAAACAGATTGTCTGTTGCTGAAACAAAAAGTCTTTCCATTGGCATCGAAATAGTGCTTCCATTCAATATACCAATCGCCGCTTTGACTATATGGAATTTGTTCGATAAGTACGATGTGACCTGAGTCGTCTTTCAGCAAATTATATACATATTCGGTATCATCAGGGAAATCATCAGTTTTAGTTTTTATTAACTTACTCTTTCCTTCAAGCTTCACAAATGTTATTATTTCGTTACGGTGCTTAAACTCGTAATGGTCAATTTCAGCTTTCTTCTTTTTGATTTTAGTAAGACGATCTCCGGATGCTGAAATATAGGTCGATAGCGCGACCAACAAAAGCAACAAGGTTTTCATAGGGTAAATATACTATTTCGCTCTTTCACCTAATAACTGATTAACTGGTAACCAGTCACCAACTTTAATATTGCCCAATCGACAACAATACCAATGTACAGGCATATTCGGTCTCAATACCTTTTTCATTCGCCATGCGGCGGAGTTCTGAATTTTCAGTTCCCGGGTTAAAAATGATGCGCTTGGGATGCGTATCCAATATATAATTATATAACCTTTTCTGGTTTTGCGGACCAACATACAACGTTATCGTATCAATATCCTGATGTATGGTTTCGGCTTTTTCAATAGGTACACCTGCCACAACACCATCCCGTAAACCTACATTCACAATACTATGCCCGCTGCGCACCAGGCGGTTTGCGGCAAGGTTAGCGTACCTGCTCTCGTTCGGCGTAGCGCCTAAAACCAACGTTTTCTTATCAGCCATTTATTATCCTGTTTAATATCGCGATCTGGCCGGAGTGGTAAATATGATGCTGGATCAGTCCGCTCATCAGTTCTTCATAAGTTACCCCACTGCCCAATTCGCGGTTCCGTTCGTCATTTATCAGCTCACTCCATTTTTCTTCGGGGAAATCCTGGATGACGCCAAGCAAATTTACGTTGACCAGCTTTAAATCATTAACATATCTCTGCCATTTTTGTTCCTCCGGATTACCGGTCGGGGGCCAATCACCGCTTGAAGGTATACCCGCGTCCATGCCATTCATTCTGTCCATTACTTCTTCAGTCCACGCCAGCATATGCAGCACAATCTCCGCAATGTTGTGCGCCGAATGATCTGGTTTTTCAAAAGCGGCCTCAAAAGTTATCTGCTCCAATATCTTATAAACCGGGTCGCCATACCATGGGTCGCCGGATAATACCTTTTGCAGTTGGGTTTGGAGTTTTTCGGATGTTGTCATGATTTTATAGTTTTTGTCTGAATCAGAATTTACAGAATTAATAAATTTTCAGAATTCAGTTAATGCTTAAATTCTGTAAATTCTGATTCAGACTATCTTCTTCGCCCCTAAAGCGCAATTGATCCCGTCAATCGCTGCTGAAATAATCCCGCCTGCATAACCTGCGCCCTCACCACAAGGAAACAAGCCAGCTATCTGCGGATGTTGCAATGTTTCCTTATCTCTAGGCACTTTCACCGGCGACGATGTCCTCGATTCCACGCCTACTAATATAGCCTCATTGGTATAGTATCCCTTCATTTTTTTGCCAAATACTGGCAAGGCTTTTTGCAGACTGGCTGCTATCCAGTTGGGTAATACTTCCCGCAGTTCAATACTTTTCGTTCCGGGCAGGTAGGAGTTTTTAGGCAGATCGGCTGATAAACGTTGTTCCACAAAGTCAACCATACGCTGTGCCGGGGCTACCAAACTGCCTCCGCCCGCTGTGAATGCTAGTTGCTCTACCTGCTGCTGAAATTTCAGCAATTTAAACGGATCATGGTTGTCACCTTTTACATCATCCAAATTCACCTGCACTACAGTGCCCGAATTAGCATAAGGATTATTCCGCTTGGACGGGCTCCAGCCATTCACTACAATTTCCTTATCTTCTGTAGAGCATGGTGCAATAATGCCCCCCGGACACATACAAAAGGAAAATACTCCCCTGCCGTCTACCTGTTCCACTAAACTGTAATAGGACGGCGGCAAAAACTCACCCCGGATATCGCAATGATATTGCGCCCGGTCGATGATTTCCTGCGGGTGTTCAATTCTCACCCCTAATGCAAAAGGCTTGGCTTCGATCAGGATATTTTGACGATGAAGCATTTCGAATATATCTCTTGCTGAATGCCCTGTAGCAAGTATCACCGCATCAGCTTTCCAGGTTTCACCATCCGATGTTTTTACTCCTTTGATCTTCCCGAACTCAACAATTAACTCCGTCACTTTGGTATCAAAATGAACTTCCCCGCCGGCGCTCTGTATAGTCTCGCGAATGGCGGTAATAATACCCGGCAGTTTATTGGTACCTATATGCGGACGTGCGTCAATCAAAATATCTTCCGAAGCACCGTGAGTCACAAATATTTTCAGCACCTGGTTCACATCTCCACGCTTGGTCGAGCGTGTATAAAGCTTCCCATCCGAATAAGTTCCTGCCCCACCTTCGCCAAAACAATAGTTGGATTCTGGATTTACCAATCCTTGTTTATTAATGTTGGCTAAATCGCGTCTACGCTGCTTTACATCCTTTCCCCGTTCCAATATAATAGGTTTCAATCCATATTCAATGCACTGCAAAGCAGCAAACAATCCTGCGGGACCAGCGCCTATAATAATAACGGGCTTGGCATCGTTGACGTCTGGATAGTTAACTGTATAGCTTTCGGGAACATAAGGCTCATTAACAAAGACCCTAACCTGCATACGATAAACCACCTTGCGGCCACGGGCATCGATAGAGCGTTTGAGTATTTTTAACCTGGTAATTTGTTGGGGGGATATTTTTAAGACAGAAGCAGTGAGCTTTGTTAAAGCGGCTTCATTTTCATGCTGCTCCGGCGGGCAGACAATTTCAATTTCCTTGATCATAACGGTGCCCGGTTTTTATCCGGGATGCTGCAAAGTTAAGCAGCCCCCTCTAAATCTCCCCCAAAAGGGGAGACTTTTATTTAAAGCCCCTCTCCCTTGGAGAGGGGTTGGGGTGAGGCTAGGTTAAAACCGTCCGCCTTTGTATCACCCAGTGTAACGAAAACGAACACCTTCGTAGATCACAAAAATTTATTTTGCTGAAAATCAATTATTTATCATTTGGGCATTTGGTTTGGCATAGGTGTATCAAATATGAATGCCATGAACACCGATATCAATTTGAACCGCATGTGGGAAGGATGCCTACAAAACGATCGCAAACAACAAGAAGCTTTATACCGCGCTTTAGCACCAAAAATGCTGGCTGTTTGTATGCGCTACGCCAACGACAGGGACGAAGCACAGGATATCTTGCAGGAAGGTTTTATCAAGATGTTTAACAATGTGCACAAATACCGTGGCGATGGTAACCTGGAAGGCTGGATCCGCCGGATCATGGTGCACACTGCTATCTCCCGCTACCGCAAGCTGAAACCGATGGTATTGGTTGAGGATATGGCAGAAGAAGGTGCTATGTCATCTGCCTCACAGAATGCCAACAACCTGGAGGTAAACGACCTGATGAAACTGATTCAGCAATTACCACAGGCATACCGTTCGGTGTTCAATATGTATGCTGTTGAGGGCTACTCCCACCAGGAGATCGGCAATAAGTTAGGCATTACTGAATTGCTGTCACGCACTACGCTTTATCGTGCAAGGAATATTCTGAAAGAGAAATTGAGCCAGTTAACCTCACGCGAACAATATTATATGGCAGGATAAGCAGTATTGAGTCATGTGGTGCATCATATTTTTTGTCGTAACCATGGTCATCAGCATAATAGCATACATCAACCTGCCCCGAAAAAAATAGAACATACCCGACAAAGTCGGCTCCATCATATATCTAATCACAAATAGAAAGGTCCTTCCGGTTGGGGAGGACTTTTTGTTTTATCTCTAGTTTCTGTCCTAAAATTCTTACCCTCTCTGTCGACGCTGCGCTGGACATCTCTCCCTAAGTTTAGGGAGAGAATTTTGTTTTTTCATTTTATTAACTCCTCCCCTGAAATCAGGGGAGGCCGGGAGGGGTAAGAACGCTACCTACCGTTTCTCATCATACACCCCAAACTCTGCAATCGAAGCTATGCGGTCTGATTTCGATATCCTCATACGCACTTTAGTACCACTTACACGATCGAAGCGATTAATTTTTACGCGCTTTTCATTAGTCCCGTCAAATACCGGTTTCCATGCGCCATCATGATAGTATTCCAGCACATAATTGCTGATGTTAGGTTTCTCTTCAGTTATAGCAATGGTATTGAAGGCAGTTTCTTTTTTGAAGTCGACCTCGTACCACGGCTTATCTACTGTTGTGTTGGATATCCATGAAGTGGTAAAATCATCGTCATTGGCAAAATCCATAATATTCATATCATCGCTCCAGCTTGAATTGCTTTGCTGATGTTTTGCCAGGTTATGCGAAATGATCGGCGCGTCCAGTTTTGGCAGTGGCGCTTCCGGACCAGCATTTTTCCATAGCTCGCCTATTTTCTTGAGTGTCGCCAGTGCATTATTGTCAAATTGACCCTCGCGGTTTGGTGCTACGTTCAGGATAAAGTTGCAGTTTACATTATTTAATGGAACAATATCTTCGTTCACCAATTTGGAAGCGTCCTTGGTTGCCTCATTTGGGAATGATGTTTTCCAAAACCAGCTTCCCTGTATAGGCAAACATGCTAACGATGGCATGGTGTTATGCTCCTTTGATACGCGTTGACCAGCGCCCATTTCGTAAGTTTTGATATCTGTATAGAACATTCCATCAGGTGGATATTTGGCACCATTCAGATCCATCAGCACACAATTGGGTTGCAGCTTTTTTACCAGGGTGTATATCTCTTCAAAAGGCACGTCGTCATAACTGATCCTCGACCATGGCGCATCCCAGCCATCAATAATCAGCGCCTCTATCGGACCATAGTCAGTCAATAATTCCGTCAACTGCCCTTTGATCATTTGTATATCTGCAGGAGTGATCGAATTAGGGCGAAGCTTATGGTGTGTATCCAGGATGGAATAATACAGCATCACTTTCAATCCATTCTTTCTGAAAGCATCCACAAACTGCCTCACCACATCCTTTTTATAAGGACTGTGCATCACATTGTACTCCGTAGTCTTGGTATCCCAAATGCAGAAGCCGCTGTGATGCTTGGTGGTCAGGCAGCCATAGGTCATATTAGCCGACTTTGCAGCCTTTGCCCACTGGTCGCAATCCAGTTTGGTTGGGTTGAAGATCGAAGGCAACGCTTCCGGATCGGCCCAATCCTGGTTCATGTAGGTTGGGATATTAAAATGAATGAACATCCCAAAACGCAGATCGACAAATTGCTGCTGTAGTTGGGCTAATTGTTTTTGCTGAGCGTTGGCTGTGAATGAGCCGAGTGCAATTAGTAAATAGAGTACTATGTTCCTTTTCATAATAAATTTTTACAGTTTCCCCTCTTGAGAGCAATAGCCCATCATATGACAGACGGTATTAAACTTCTATGGAGAAGGAGTTCAAAATTTGATTTGTTATCTCTGTGATTGTATTTAAATGTAAACTCGTTTAGATAGGATTGAAGATGTTTGATTGATACTTTGTGATATTGACCATAGATGCCTCGCTTAAGTAATGTCCAAAATCCTTCGAGGGTATTGGTATGATATTCACCACGCACATATTCTTCCTTCTCTTTGTTAAGCACCTGGTGTTCTTTATATTGTTTATCAAGCCCTGCATATCCACCAAATCCATCCGTTACCAGACTGGCGTCCTTGCTGACCGTTTGTTCGATGATCGGTTTTATAGTCTTGCCATGCGCCTTTTCCAGTACTTCCAATTTTATTCTTCCCGCCCGTTCCAGTAAGCCTATCACCGCTTGTTTATGCTGCATTCCTGTGAAATTCAAACCGCTTTCTCTTCTTTCCTGCCGCTTTTGCTTAGAATGATTTCGCTGAGCACCGCCAATATAAGTCTCATCTATCTCGACGATACCCTTGAACAGATCATTATCATTGCCCTCTCGCATCGCTTTTCTTATGCGCATTTGTAAGTACCAGGCTGTTTTGCGGTTAACACCGATGTCTCGTCCGAGTTGCAGCGCTGATAAACCCTTTTTAGCGTTCAACATTAAGCTGATAGCCAAAAACCACTTAAAAAGAGGCAGCTTGGTATCTTCAAAAATTGTCCCAACTAAAACACTATAACTACTATTACAATTATTGCATTGATGCCGATAGCTGTCTTTCCGAGGGCTACTCTGCTTACTCTTGCAATACGGACATTCAGGCTCATGCTGCCATCTTACTCCTTCCAAATATTCAATACAGGTTTCCTGACTTGAAAACCTTGTAAATAACTCGCTTACATTCATTTGCATAAATATACAAAAATTATCTGTCTATTCATGGGCTATTACTCTCTTGAGAGGGGGCGCGTTTGGTCTGTGAAGTGGAAGGGGTGTGTTTCTACGCCATGCTGAAGAACACACCCCTTCCCCTCTCAAGAGAGGAATTATTTATTTGTGTTTTGATGACATAAAGAACGTCACTTCTCCCCCATTTATAATATCCGCATGGCTCAAGAACAAACTATTCAAAGGCTTTCCATTTAGTTCGATTTTCTGAATGTATACATTCTTATCACCCTGGTTCTTCACATTAATAGTAAAGGTTTTACCATTGTCCAAATTGATCACCGCCTTATTCATCGCCGGACTGCCTATTGCATACTGATCAGATCCTGGCGCAACAGGGTAAAAACCCAGCGTGCTGAAAATGTACCATGCGCTCATCTGACCGGTATCATCATTACCACCTAAACCATCCGGGGCCGGTTTATATTGCGCCTTTAAAATCATGCGTATCTTTTCCTGTGTTTTCCAGGGCTTGTCGGTCCAGTCGTAAAGGTAAGCTACGTGGTGTGACGGCTCGTTGCCATGAACATAGTTGCCAATGATGCCATCCTTGGTTATATCTTCCGTTTCGGCAAAATATTTATCCGGTAAGTTGTAGCTAAACAGGCTATCGATATAAGTCACGAACCGCTTGTTGCCACCCATAACCTGGATCAACCCTTTTGGATCATGCGGAACATACAGGGTATAGTTCCAGGCGTTGCCCTCGATAAAACCTTGTCCGATGGTAGTGAAAGGATCAAACTTCGCACGGAAAGTACCATCCATCATTTTCGGATGCATAAAGCCCGATTTTGGGTCGTACACATTTTTCCAGTTCTGCGAGCGTTTGATGAACTCATTATAAATATCCTGTTTGCCCAGTTTTTTGGCTAACTGTGCAATGCACCAATCATCATAAGCATACTCCTGGGTGGATGATACAGAGTTACCATTCTTTTCATCCGGAATATAACCCATATCAATATAATAACCTATCCCGGCATAATCGCGGTGACGGGCAGTAGCCACACAAGCTTCCAAAGCTTTGTTGGCATCAAAAGGCGCATTGCCTTTTATTACTGCATCTGCCAAAACAGATACGCTATGATAACCACTCATACACCAGTTTTCGTTGCCCGAGTTGCTCCATATCGGCAGCATGTGTTCAGCGCTTTGCTCATAATGGGCGATCATGCTTTGCACCATATCCGCGTTGCGTTTTGGGTCGATAATATTGAACAGCGGGTGCAATGCGCGATGCGTATCCCAAAGCGAGAAGGTGGTGTAATTGGTAAATCCTTCTGCCTTATGTACATTCTGATCCAAGCCTTTGTACTGCCCATCAACATCCATATAAATGGTTGGGTTGATCATGGCGTGATACATGGAGGTGTAAAAATTCTGTTTCTCGTCCTGGCCGCCTTCTATTACAATCTTGTGCAGCTCCTTTTCCCATTGGTCTTGTCCATCAACTTTTACCTTTTCAAAATCCCATCCCGGGCATTCGGCCTGCATATTGGCCATAGCACCGTCCATGCTTACAGGCGATAGTGCCATCTTTATTTTGATCTTCTCGCCTTCATTAGTTTTGAAGTCAAAATAAGCTCTCAACTGTCTGCCAGCCGCTTCGGGGAAATCTGGGGTACGATTAAACTGTCCCCAGAAACCGCCGTAAACTTCGCGCTTATCATATTTTTTATATCCATGTGCGACGAACGGTTTGCTGAACTTCATCGCGAAATACAATGTACGGGTGCGAGCCCAGCCATTGGTTGAGCGGTAACCGATCACTGTAGAATCATTCACTACCCTTAGGTAGGTCCAGACGTTTTTATCTGGATAGTTATAAATACCTGCCATCAAATCAAACACGATATGTGCGTTCTCTGATTTCGGGAAGGTATATTGATGAAAGCCCACACGGGTGGTGGTGGTCATTTCGGCCTGGATGTTATAGTCATCCAGCTTTACTTTGTAATAATTGGCTTCACTTACCTCGTTGGCATGTGAAAATCCTGAGCGATATCCGCTGCCGGGTTTATCCGCCGTTCCGGGGTTGAGTTTGAGTGTGCCAACTGTTGGCATTACTAAAAAGTCGCCTAAATCAGAATGCCCCGTACCGCTGAAGTGCGTATGGCTAAAACCTACGATGGTCTTATCGTCGTATTGGTAACCCGCACAATAGCTATATACTTTTGGATCATAGTGCCCATCTTTTTCATAGCCCACAGTATCGGTCTCAGGACTTAGCTGTACCATACCAAAGGGAACGGTAGCACCCGGGAACACGTGCCCCATGCGTTGTGTACCGATTATAGGGTGCACATATTGAACTAAATTATCAGATTTTTTTGCTTGCGCCGATGCCAGGATAGGCAGGGCAGCCATTATTAAGAAAAATAGGCGTTTCATTGCGCCAAATATAACACGATTGATGGATTATTGGGATTGTTGGTGGATTTGTTATCGCCTGAAAAAGAATTTGCAGGATTCTAAAAATATATGTCATTGCGAGGATACGAAGCAATCGCATGCTATACAGGGCGAAGATGCACAGTTCGCGATTGCCACACTGCGTTCGCAATGACAAAAAATAAAGTTGCATAAACCCACGTATCTCCACTCCCCATTGTTCATAACTTACCGCACTTTTACTATTGATTATCAATTATTTGTGTATTAAATTTATATTACCTACCCCGCCTGGTTAATTATTAACTTCTTAAACCCTTTGTGTTATGAAAAAGTTGATTCTATTAGCTCTGTGCCTTTGTTTTCTTTCTGCATCCGCACAAGTAAAACTACCTGAAACCAAAACTGTCGACAGCACCGATACCTACTTTGGTGTCACGTATAAAGACCCTTACCGATGGCTGGAGCACATTAAAGATTCATCCGTTGTTAGCTGGTTTAGGCAGCAGGCCAACTACAGCAAATTCACCTTAAATAATATCTCAGGAAGGGACGAGCTGATAGCTGAATGGAAAAAGCTGGACAAACTACAGCCGGCCAGGATCAGTTCACGTACCTGGATGAAGGGCCGCATATTTTACCGCAAAACTATGCCCGGCGAAAAGGTTGGCAAATTATACTATCGCAAAGGTATGAATGGCGCCGAGCAATTACTGTTTGATCCGCTGACATACATTAAAGGCAAAACACTATCTATCCAAAACTTCTCGCCCAGCTTTGACGCTAAACAAGTTGCCATTTCCTATACGGAGGGTGGTGGCGAGATAGGCACTGTAAAAATCATGGACGTGGCCACTAAAAAGTTCCTGAAAGATAAAATGTACCCTACAATGGGTGTAGAAGGGTGGAGCTTTGATAATAAGTCCGTTTTATATTTATGGATAAAAAGCGCTGACAATAAGGACCCGCTGGCCCGCCTGAACCCCAAAACCAAACTACATAAGGTAGGCGCAGCAGGTACGGCAACGGATATCGATTTTTTCAGTAATGGAAGCTACCCTGACCTGAAGATCGACCCTAAAGCATACCCGTATGTTTACACCACGAACGACAATAAGAACTATGTTTTTGCCGGTGTAGGAACAGTTGAAAATGAAATGCAGCTGTATTATGCACCTATCTCACAATTCTATTCAGGCAAGATTCAATGGAAACCGTTATGTACAAAGGAAGATAAACTGGTGCGGGGCTTTGAGTTAGTAGGCGATAAGGCCTTTGCCATTACATCTAAGGATGTTAAGAATTACAAGTTGATAGCCACCGATCTCAAAAACCCGGATTGGAAGAATGCCCAAACGATAGCCGAAGAAAAAACCGACCAAACCCTGGAAGCCATTACCCATTGTAAAGATTATGTATTGTTAACCTATAGCGATGGTATTAACAGTCATGTTTCAAAATATGATGTAGCAACCGGAAAGATGTCAGAGCTGAAACTGCCTTTCTCAGGTACCGCCTATCCATTTAGCATTGATAATACCACAAATGAGTGTACCGTTGGTATTACTTCGTGGATTAAACCTAATACCGAGTTCGATTTTAATGCCAGGGCAGAGGTTTACAAGCCAAACACTTTCAACAAACAACCCGTATTTCCACCCGAATATAAAAACTTAGAGGTTAAAGAAGTAGAAGTAAAAGGCCACGACGGCACGATGATCCCGCTTTCTATCGTCTACAAAAAAGGCACAAAATTGGATGGCAACAATGTTTGCCTGATGGACAGCTATGGCGCGTACGGTATCAGCATGTCCCCTTATTTTGATTATGTAGAAACCGGGCTTGCTACAAAAGGCGTGGTGATAGCCTATCCTCACGTGAGGGGTGGCAGCGAGAAGGGCGAAACCTGGTACAAAGCCGGTTATAAAACTACGAAGCCAAATACGTGGAAAGATTTTAATAGCTGTGCGGAATACCTGATAGCTGAAAAATATACGAATCCTACAAGATTGGCCGGAACAGGCACCAGCGCAGGCGGTATTTTGATAAGCCGCGCCATTACAGAACGGCCCGATCTGTATGCAGCAGCCATCTGCAATGTAGGTTGTG
>Ga0068855_100008686_pt1 | contig 12280 bp, 2 predicted proteins | sample KBSCornC52_FD_66592 | JGI IMG/M metagenome (GOLD analysis project Ga0068855, IMG submission 66592) | Corn rhizosphere microbial communities from Kellogg Biological Station, Michigan, USA - KBS Corn C5-2 | ecosystem: Host-associated > Plants > Roots > Rhizosphere > Soil ...
CTACCCACAGGCGCATGATCTGCTGACGCGGCGTGAGCGCATAAGTGCCTCTGTCACTGAACGCTCAGACTGATAATCAGGATTATCGGCGCGAATGTATTGCTGATTCTCTCGCATCTGAAAGCGCTGATCCGACGATGGACAGGGATGTTGAACAGCGTACGAGTAGCTGGTGGATTGTGCCTTGGCGATACCAGTTTGCGCGAATCATCGAGCGGGAGCTTCAACGTCCTGGCGACCGCGTCTCTTTAGATCTCGAGCGCTTCCTGGCCCGGCGTCGTGTTGACCTCTACCGTATCAACTTCGTCGTCTGCGGTGTGTTCGGCAGGGCGAGGACATTCTCGGGAAGCGGACAGGGGAGACCCGCGACGAGACTCATGGCAAGGACTTCGCGGCGTGTTGGTTGGTGATTCGACTGTCGCACTGCTCTCCTTTGGTACAAGCTCGAGTAGTTAGTGATCCGCCATTGGGACGCGAAGGTCTGATATCTCCAGCAGTTGCGGCGGCGCGTTGCTGTTATCGACGGAGCTGAAAAGCTTTAAGGTGAGCGACCAGTCATGGCGCGATGAGATTCCGCGATTCACCATTTCATCGTTGAGGTATTTTGCCACCTGGTCAGCAAGGTCCTTCGGCGTGGGCAGAGTTGGGCTATCTGACTTGGAGAGAACGAGCAGCGGCGTGGCCACCACTGGCGCAAACAGCGTTGTCCGGTCGTCGGGCGCCGCGGCGAGGTTGTCCTGCTCGGCGAGGCGACGCGCAAATGTAGCGGTGACCGAAGCGCGCTGCTGTTGCCCAAAGGTCTCGAACTTCGAGGGGAAGTAGATCTTCTCGAATATTCCCTTCAGGCGCTCGGCGAGAGGCGCAATTCCGCCTCCGGCATCAATGCGATGCGAGAAGGTGAAGCTGGGCGTGAGCGCACGCACTGCGCGCACATCGGGGACCTGGAGGACAAAGTTCGGCATGGTCGTGGCGCCATCTACCAGGTGGCGATTGCGCGACACCGAAATTCCGCCCCAGCAGCGCTGCACCTCCAGCAGGTTCAGATTGTTGTCGTGTACTTCGTAGAACTCGCCGCGCCGGGTGCGCGGAATGGGCCCAGGCGCAGCGAGCGTGGTTACCGTCATGTGCGGAGCGGTCTGATAGCTATGCTTGCGCCCGAGCGCGCGCACCTTGGGCAGCGCGATACCACCTTCGCGTTCGGACCCCTTATCGACAGAGGTGACAGTCAGGAGCAAGCGGCCGTCAGGATGAGTATGGCGGCGAATGCGGAAATGCGGACCGTGTGCAGTCGAAGGTCCATCGCCATGCCAATCTGCCCAGCTCGCGGCAATGCGCCGCGCAAGGTCGGCGAAGATCTTCACGGCCTGTTCGATTAATTTGCGGTCTTCCTCGCCCACCGGGTTTTCAGGGAGGGTGCGCAACCGGAACACATTTTCCCACAGCGGTCCGTCGATCGCCTGGTACTGCGCGAGGAGGGTGGCCAGCGTCTCGGCGGAAGCGGGCGGCTCCTCTTTCAACAACGCAGCAATGCCCTCCTCGGTGTAGCGGGTGTATTCAAGCTCGTCCTGCGTCGCTGCATCGAAGGCGAATCGCAGATCGTAGTCGTAGCGCATCAACTCCTCGAGTTCGTCCGAGGCTGCCGCTGATTGGACAGTGTGCGACAAAATCTGCGGGGGCAACGGGAACTGTCGGTTGGGTATCGGCACGTCGATGGTGCCGAGGCCCTGGCTGAATTCGAAATCGACGAAAGTCAGCCACTCCGATGCCTGGTATTTCTCCTCCGCTGCAACATCGTGGATCTTGTACTCGAGCGCTTCACCCAGGAATCGAAGGTCAAGCGAGACATTGCTCGCGTCGTCGGGCGTTGTGGTTACAAACACCGCGTTCATGGTATTGCCGCCGCCAGGGAACAAGGCGATCTTGGTGGCGGAGATCGAGATAGGGGGAATGCGGGCCAGGAAGTTGAACTTCGTCTCCGGCCGAATCAGGGGCGCGGTGACATAGTACTTGTCATAAAGGCCCACGGGATTAGCCTTGAGTGCCTGTGCGACGCTGCGCATTGTGTCATCGGCACTCGTTGTGTGTTTCGCTCCTTCCCACTCCAGCACGACATCGGGGACGAACACGCCTTTCTGCTTGCCATTCAGTTCAACGAAGATGCGGATGGCTGCATCGACGAGACCACGCGAGGTGAGGTTTGGCGCCAGCCGCTCGAGCACTGAGCCGAAGGTGTCATCCGTGTCGGTGACGAGCTTGCGCGGGGTCAGCGGGACCTCAGCGCCAGGGCGCAGGAAGCCGACTTCATGGTGCAGAGCCGCGACGAGTGCCGCGAGATCAACTTCTGCCTTGGCGGCAATGGTGGCCAGCGTGTCGAGAGCTTCGACCACAGGTTTCTTGCCGATTTCTACTTTGAAACCCTTTGTCAGAAGGTCGCCGACATTTTGCACCAGTTCGGCCACCAGCTCGGCGCTTGCATCGAGGATGCGGGCCAGCCCATCGAGCGTTGGATCGTCGGGGGGCACTGCGGGCAGCAACGGCGCCACAGCCCCGAGGAGCCGCGGAGCGGTCTTGCTCGTCCACTCGCCATTGGGAGTAGTTGCTTCAACCGGGAACTGAATGACGACGCCGCCCTGGTAGGTGGCGCCGAGTTCGACGAGCAGCTGCTGCTTCAACTGCTCGGCGGCCGCTTCGCGATCCGGGACCGCGCCCGCAGGCGGCTCAAGAACCAGCTCAACCCGCGCCGCCACGGCGTTTGCAATTCCTGCCTTGGCATCGACGATGGTCTGGAAGTCTGAGGGCGACATGGACCGGAGCGGCAACGCAACATCGGGCTTGAGAACGCGGTCTATCCGGCTGAGAAGCAGCCAGGCCCAGCGCTCGAGATCGACGCCGTTGAAGTTGGTCGGCACCGCGTTGGGTCCCGGAGGGAACTCGAACGGCTGGCCCGACACGTAAGGCTCGATAGGCACTCCATTGGCGTTCCACGGTTTATTGAGAAGAGGCCCCGGCGCATAGAACATGGGCTGTCGCTTCACCGTCGCGTCAAACCCGTTGTTGCCCCAGTGCACAGCCATCAGTTTCGAATCGACGGAGGACGCGTCGCCGGGCAGCACTCGCAGCGAAGCCGACGTGAGAACGTCAGGCCCGACGCAGAGCTTGAGATTTGTGAATGTCTTCTGAAACTGCCGCGCGAAGGCTTTAAGTGTCGCACGCTCGTCGAGCGAATAGGCGGAGGAGAGGCGCGCCGGCACCGTGCTCGAGACAATGGCAACCTCGGGTACGTCGACGAAGGCAGGGTCGATCAGTTCGGGCTCATTACGGAATATTCGAAGCTCGACTCCAAGCTGGTCGATCGAGACGCTGCGCACTGCCGAGCGTGGCACATCGATATCCTTGCCGAAACGGATCGGCGGCAGCAGCATCAACGCTCCCTCCAGAAGGAGCTGCTTGTTGTCGGCATTTGCTGGATAGGCGCCGACATCTGCAGGCTTGAGAGAGGGATTCTTGACTCGCGTCCCAAAGCGGAGCGTGATGGTGGCCAGGGTATCGCGCGAGAGGACTGTCTCAGTCATTTCCTCGTCCTTGTCATCCTTGCGGTACCGCACCGTCTCGCCCACCCGCAACAGACTGGTGGTTGCCGAATTCGCGGTGAGCACGTCCCGGATCGAGGCGCCATGCGCCGCTACGAAGGCGCTGAGGGTTTGGTCGGCGCCCACCCGGGCCGTGGCTCCGGTGCCCGGCGGGATCGCGAGATGAAGGGGAAGCTCGGCCGATCCGCCGACGGCAAAGATGGCTCGATCGGCGTTGGCATTCGCAAGCACGTCCAGCCCGACGGCGCGCGCGTCCGCGATGGCGCGCAGGGTGTCACCGGGACCAATCGGAGCTTCGGTCGCGCCGAGTGACAGCAGTGAGCCCTCGACAAACAGGCCTTTCACCGTGCGGTTATCGAGCGCAACCTTCTTGATGCTGCCGCCGGGCGGAGTAATGCTGGTCAAGGTGTTGCCGGCTTCAGTTGGGTACTCGATGCCGTTGATATCGAGGTTGAGCCCAGGCGTGAGCAGCACTTCGGCATTCAGAATTCCGATCTCGCCCGGGTGGAGCTCACCACCAGTCGCGTCAGAGAGATCGTCAAGCGACTGGCTGGGAAGCACGGTCACCCGCTCAGGAACGATGAGCTTTGCCCCGACGCGCAAAATGCCGGCCTGGTCGGCAAGGTGGCGCGCCATATCGGCAGGGAATTTGAGACAGGCCGCTGTAGCAAGGCGGCGAATGGTAGTAGTCGCAGTCAGCGGCTCGAATTCAGGCTCGAGGCGGAGCAGGGCTGCGTAATAGTAGTAAATGTCTGAGGCGAAGCGAGCCAGGCGGTCGCTGTCAATCGGCGCCGGATCACCGGGCGTGAGCGTTGTCAGCACGTCGGAGTCGACGCGCTCGTCGGCGACCTGATAGTAGCTCAGTGCCACCTTGCGCTGATCGGCTTCAATGCGCTGACGCATGCGCGCCTGTGTAACTCCGATGGCGGCGGCATAGCCGGCCGGCGCGAACTTGATGCGAATGATGATCCTCGGCGCATTCCATTCTGGCCGATTGTCGACATCGTAGGAAAGCGTGACCGAGGGCCAGGCGTGCAGCGGTACCAGCGGGTCTTTATAGAGCTGAGCCCAAGTCACCGCTTCCGGCGCGGCGGCGCGCGGCAGTCGATTGCCGAACACATCGTGGAAACCGAATTCAACGGTGGCTGAGCGGCCAAGCCCCGCATAGGGATCGGGGACGGGGAGTTGATCGAACCGTCCCTCTTGAGCGAAAGGAGCGATGGGCAGCAACCGTTGATATGTCCACGGCACCGGAGCCGGCTCCGACCCCTGCGGCACGATGGGCAGGCCCTGCCTGCTGACTGTGAAACCATCAAGGCCGGCGAGCGAGTAGCCCATCAGTTGGAAGAGCGTCTGAATACGGAAGGCAGCGTCATCGACTTCTTCCTCATGCGTGACGATCTTCTTAGGCTCGACAGGCTGCTGCCGAAACACGCGCAGGCCACCCTGGTCAGGTTGGACCAGGCTCTTGCCTGAAACCCACCCCGGCCGAACCTCCAGCTTCGCGCCGATGGAGAGCAGCCCCTGCTGTGTCTGGATCAGGTCGGCAAGTCCGGCAAGACCAAGCTCGAGCGCAATCGCCACGGACAAGAGGTCATCGCCGGGTAGAACGACCCGCTCATTGCCTTCTTGGTCTTTGGTTGCGGGCTTCACCACCTTGGCGCCGACATTGAGCAACGATCCATTCGAGGCATTGAGACGCGCCAATTCAGCAGGCTGGATTCCGACGGCTACCGCGATCGCGCCGAGCGCTTCCGATACCTGTGGGTTGGAGCCTTCGACAGCCTTGACAATGCGGTCGGAGGCAGTCGCCCTCACGGTGGCGGTAGTGCCGGTCAGGTTCTCGCAGGTGACGAGCACGTTGTGGAAGCGCGCCGGCTCGATCGTCGCCCGCGTGCCCTCAGCGCGCCGCAGCACGGCGAGAATCGTGATGCTTGCTCCCTCGCCAGTCGCGAACAAACCCTCAGGCAGGCCGGAGCCATCCGGCCCGACCGGGTAATCGAGGAAGAAGCCGCCACCGTTGGTGACGCTGATCTGCCACAGCAGCTCCAGGAAGTTGAGACCGTCCGCAAGCGTCGCCGACGCGGGCGTGACCAATCCTGCGGCGAGACCGAGCGCCGCGGGATTCGAGAATGTCGAGAGATTCGACTTGATCAGTGTGATGCGGGTGCGGTCGTCTTTTGAGATCGCGTCAGAACGCAGGGTTTCGGGCACAGGTCCAAGGTCGTCCGACTGATATAGCAGATAAAGATCGATCGGATTGGCCAGGTGCTCGCTAAGGATGTAAGCACGTATGCCTTCGAGATCGGCCTGACCCTGCGCCTCGATAGCCACGGCTTCATAGGTGGTCGGCAGCGGATCTCCGCCCGTAGAGCTGCCATAGACGCGGCGAATCTGGATGTCGATCCGTGTGGCCCAGCCGATGTCAGACAGTGGCCGTTTCACTGGAGCGCCGGTGACCGGATCAGGCATGGTCTCCGCGATGACAAGCGGCGCCAATCGCGCGTTGCCCGTCTGCAGCACACGCCGCATTCCAGGTGGGATCTCGAGCAGCATCGGCCATTGCGAGCGATCGCCGGGCAGGTCGTCGACAAACTGCACCCGCTGGGCGACTGACCATGGGGTTGCCGAACCGAAGACCTGCTGCAACTGGATCTGCTGGAACGCCGGGAACGCCGTGCGGTTGAGGATCGCAGGCTGGATGCGCGTCGTGTCAGCGGCAAGCGTGCGGAAGTTATTGATCAGAGTAATGTCGTTCGGCTTCAGATTGATTTTGGTTGGCGGCGGCGGCTCGCCGTTGGCGGCGCAGGCCATGCGCATGGCGTGCGGGCTCCCGTTCCACGACAGCTCAACCCAGTACTGTTCACTTGGAACTGCTGGCGCGGGCCATTGCTGGCCGGAGAGCGTGTAGAGGGGATAAAGTGGCTCGTCCACGCCGGGAACCGCGGTCATTGCCGTGCCGTCGGGCCTGGGCAATCGCAGCCCGGCAAGGATGAAACGCGCCTGCGACTGTGTCGCGATAGCGAGCGGCGAGGCTTCGCCTCCCCTCGCCAGCAACGCGATCAGCGCGTCCTCTTCGATGGACTCGCATTCGGGCACCAGCACAGTGCCAAGGGGCGCTGCGGCGCCCGGACCGGAGGCCGCACCCTGGTTTGCGCGCACTAAACCTTCCGGCGCGACGCCATAGAGCTGGGCCGCGGCGATGGGGCTGGGCGGCGTCTCGCTGCCAGCGATATTCATGAGCGGCAGGGTCACTTCAACCAGCACCGGCAGCACGAACGTCTCGGCATTGGCGCGCGCCAGCGCCAGCGGATCGAGCTCAAACAGCCGTGCGATGGAGGCAAACGTGTCATTTGGCTGCGGCTGGAACCCATCGACCTGCGGCAGCGCAAGCTTCACGCCCATCGGCAGCGACTCGCTGGTGTTGGGACGCGGGATCAGCTTCCACAGCTCGTCCTTATTTGCATTCGCGATCGCCTCGGGCGAGGTTTGCAGCTTTACGGCGAGACCGTTCAGCGTGTCGCCGCGAGCGATGATGTGAGTGCCGGCGGGGATTTTCAGAGCGCCGCCCCCAGCCAGGATCAATGGATCGTCGAGCAGATTGCGCGCGACTTCGTCAGAGGAGGCGGCGCCGACGCGCGTGCCGAGCGCGGCGATCGTCTCGCCCTCGCGAGCATTCACCGTGATGCCCTGGCGCGCCAGCCCCTCGCCGCTAATCGGTATCGTCTCTGCCTGTTCAACGAGCGAAACGACGCTGAGGCCGTAGAGGTCTGCCAGCGTCGCCAGCGAGTGACCCGCAGCAAGCGCATGTTTGAACGTCGGAATGTCGATCCAGGAGCCGGCCGGCAGCTCAAGCGTTGGGTAGCGGGAATCAGGCACAGCGGCGGGCACGTGCCAGTCGACCAGCGGATTGGCTTCGATTACCTCGTCCCAGTTGGGCAGCTTGTAAAATTCAAGAATCTTCGTTCGCGTATCGTCGGCAGTGATCAAGTGGCGCACGCCCTTAAGCTCGACCGTCGCCTTGGGGTCGAGCAGCGGTTGCGTATAAATCGCGCGTGCGGTTCGCAGCGTCGGCAGTTCGAATTTCAGCGCCAGCGTTGCCAGGGAAAGGCCGGGTTCAAGCGACACTCCGTTCGCAGCTGCCGTAATCGTCTCGCCCGCAGCGAAGAAGCGATTGTTGTCGAGGTTGGCGGCGATGATGCGCTGCAGTCCGGCCGGATTGCCCAAGCCGCACTCTGCGGCTATGGCGGCCAGATCCCGCCCCGCAGCCGCGACCGCGAGGAGGTCCAGCGCTTCGATTGCGTCTCCGACGATCTTGCGCAGCACCAGCTTGAAGCAATCGAAGAAGACAAGCGATGCCATCGACAGCGTTTCGCCTTCGCCGGCGGCATCCCTCGCGGCGCTGTTGTCCTGCGGCACCCGCATTGGATCGAGCTGTTCGAAATAGGCGCGAATGTTAGCGCGATAAGCCGGCGTGCACAGCGGCTCCGTCTCGAAGTTCCAGCTATACTGCTCGGCGGCTTCTCCAGCCTTGAGCGTCAGAAGCGGGATCATTGGGAACGCGGTCAGCAACATCTTGTCGGTGACATCCGTCCCGGGCAGGAGCACCGGCGCTACCCATTGTGAGAAGAATTCGCGCACCGCTTCGGGCGTGATTTCGATGGGCGGCTGCGCCCCTTCGATGTGGTCCTGCAGGTAGTGGAGCTGAGAGAGCGTCACACGTCCGGCGCCGGGGTCGCCCGCGGCCATCAAGATCAGGTCGTGCACTTTGCTCAGTCCCCAGCGCAGGACGCTAGCGGCGTAAACTTCCGCGGGCGAGAGTGGTTCACCCTCACCGCGTGACAGCCGCGCTGTCAGGGCGGCAACCAGGGCGACTTCTGAAGCCGCGGGATCGGGTTTACCCCCGGGCCGGTCACCAGCGATGCCGAGTGCGGTCACTGGCCAGAAGAACAGCTCGAAGCGCACCGGCTCCGCAGGCTTGGCAATACCGGTGGCCTTCGGCCCGCTCCTTTCGAGCGGCGCCTGCCCGGCTGCGAACGTCGGATCCAACAGCCTGGTGAATACGCCATCGGCGACAACCTCGCCCGTCGGCAGTCTGCGATAGGCGACGGGCCCCAGCTTCTCCTTGAGCGTGGTGCCCACCGCGGCGGTGAGCTGCCACGGCGCTTGCTGGTCCTGCCCGATGAGGATCTGTTCGCGGATGGTCGCCGAGAACGACAGCCTTACCGTGAACGAGAACCATCCCCAACCGACCTTGACACTCAGACCGACGCTGACGCCGGCCTGAAACAGCAGAAGAGTCGCGCGATAAGCCTCGAAAGTAGCCTGCACCGATACGTAGGCATACACATCCACCGCGGCAGAGATGATGGCGAAATCGACTTTGCCGTAGATATGACCGGTGAGCGCGAGGTAGCCCGAAACCCGATAGAACGTCGCCTTCGGCTCGCTCGCCTCAAAGGGCTCGTAGAAACCCAGGACGCCCTCGATCAGGCCTTCGATGCCAATAAAAATGCCTGCGCTGAGGATTCCGGCATTGAACGACTTGCCGACCCCGATGCGGAAGCCCACGCCGGCGATGATCACCGGCCCGAAGCTGCCGCCGCGAATTGTTGGCAGGTTGGGCACGGCGAGGGCGCTGAGGCGTCCAAAGTAAATCCCGATTGCGCCGGTTACCGGAACCGGTCCGATCATCATCTCAATCGAGAACGAGCGTTCGAAATTGAGATTCTTCGGGAAGCCGAGATCGATCTTGAAGCCGCCGTCTGTATAGATCTCCACGGCGATGATGGGTAGCGTGACGGACGCGGCGCCAGCCTGGAAGCGGCGCAGCACGTCGGGCAATATCAGTTCCAAGTGATATTGGCCGAGGTCGGCAGCGATGCGGCGGTAGAGGATTTCGAATTCAAAGCCGGCGAGTGACTTTGCGCGCTCTCCTCGCAGGCCGATGCGGGCGCCTGCGAGCTTGGGCAGGTTCCACAGCCCTGAAAAATCGAAGGTCTCAAGCACTGAGAACTGAGCGCCCACCAGCCACGCGGCGCTCTCATCGTAAGTAAGCGCGGGCAGATGTCCCGCTACCGGATTGAGAGTCTCATCATCGAGGTCCTGGTAAGAGTCGCGCAGCGCAGCCACCACTGCGCCGATGGTTTCCAGTTTCGAGATGTCGCGCAGCGTCACACGTTGGCCGAGGCCGAGGTAGTCGAGACGCAATATCTTGTCGCTCGCGGCCGGTGCTTGTGGCGGCTGCTCTTTCAGCGCATCCCAGCTGATCGGCTCCTTGGTGAAATCCACGCCGAGGAATTTGCCGAACAGGTTGACATCGAGCGATGAGTTCGGAACCTTAGAGTCCTTCGGCGCATAGAACACTTCGAGCTTGTCCAGTTGCGCAAAGGTCAGGTCGATGCCGAGGTCGGAGTAACTGAAGCCGTAGCGCGCTTTGCCATTTGTCAACTCAATCACGAAAGCGAAGCTGTACAGCCGGATGCTCTCAATGATGTTCCACGGCGGATCGAGGCGCAGCGTTGGACCGCCGACCACATCAAGGAGGTAGCGCAGCACTTCGCCCAGCGTCTTGTTGCCGACACGAACGCTGAAGCGCACAGTCCGGTCCGCGCCTTGCTCGCGAAAAAGCCCTTCGAGAAAAAATGGAATCTCGAAGAGCCATATTTCGCTCTGGATGGTGACGGATTTCTCTGCTGCGCTCATTGGGGCGTGCTGGTCCTATAGTGTTGATCGTCCGTTTCGCATGTGCGCCCGGCTCAGTGCTGCGGCCTGGTGGTGAGCTTCCCAACTCCACCCGCGGGCACGCTTTTGTCAACCGTGTATTCGAAGAGCACGCCGAAGCCGACGATCTTGACCGGCCCCAGTTCAAGTTCGGAGAACTCCACGCGGAAGCCGAATGCCGCGTTCTGCACGATGAATTTCTTGGCTGCCCCCGGCGACTCTTCCATGTAATTCGCGCTCAGATACAGATCGGTGACGTAGAGTGCAGCGTTCTGCAGTTGATTGACCACCGGCGCGAGCGGCCCAATTGCTGCGAGCTTGGTCAGCTTGTCCTCAAAATCCGCCTTGAATTTTGGGCCGGCGCCCAGCGCTGTTGCCACGCTGCCGATGATCGAGGTGAAGGTGCCGACCTGCACCTCCTTATCGCCATCCTTAGCGCGAAAGCCCACCTGAATCTGATCGCCAACGGTACCGTTGAGCACAATGCGCTTGAGATCTCCAACGACGCCGATCTCGATCGTGACCGAACCTGAAGTCTGCACAGCCATGATTTAGTCTCCTTGCGAATCGGAATGGATTTGTGATGGTGAACGGAAACGGAGGCGCGGCGAAGCCGAGATGAGCGGTAGGACGCTTGCCGCGTCAGATTGAGCTGCGCCCGCGAGTAGCGGCGGGCTGCCAGCCAATTCCGGCTTCTTCTTCTGGTCGGCCAGCCATGCGCCATACCAGCCGAGCGAGTTGGCGCTGCCCGACGGGTCAGGCACACCGAAAACGTAAAACTCAAACGCGCCGCCGGGCGGCAGCGTCTTACTGAAGACGCCAAGCGTCACGCCCTGCAGCAGCATCGTCCATTGCCCCTCGTGATGACGCAGCTTAAGAGCGTAGACCTTGAGTTTCAGGACTCCGAGAAGAGACAGTTCGCTGGCCGCGCCGCTAAGGCCGGGCCCGGAGATGTTGAGCCCCACGTAGTACTGGCCTGGCGCCGGTCCCCATGCGGTCAGCAGCTTCGCCTCAAGGCCAGCCGCGCCTGCCACATCACTCAGCGTGCCTAGATCGAGCGTCTGAGTGACGCCATACCACCGCGCCGGCAGGGTCACTGCAGGCATGGGAAGCTGGACATTCATGTTGCCCAGCGTGTCAGGCTTCGCCGAGCCCTCAATGAGCGCGTCCAGCTTGAGCGGCATACCTTCATAGAGCGATCTCTTGCGCGCCTTGCTTCTGGCCTCGGATAGCTGCAAGTCGTCGATCAGGAATTTGTACGTGGGCTTTTGCGGCTGGTCGTTGGCGAATTCCATTCGCACGGAGAGATCGGAGAACGCGAGCGCGTCAAACGAGAGAATGTCATAGACCTCGTCGCCCGAGGTCACCGGCAGAAAGACGAGTGAACCGGCAAAGTTGAACGCAGTGCGCGTCAATCCGCCCGGTTCGGCCGCAACCGACATGGTGATGAATTCGCCCTGTTCGATATCGACCCGGCTCAGGGGGCCGTTGCCGAGCTTCAGTTCGATCTTTCCTAACGTGGTGAAGGTATAGCTGTCGCCAGTGCCGCGGCGATGGCGTACCCCCATCATGGTCGCTACTGCGGGACCTCCGTCGAGCGTCGCGCGCTGGCCGAACACCGGCCCGAACGAGAGTTCGACGGTCGCACGAAAATCGCGAATATCGGAATCGACGAAGCGCACGCCAAGCTCGCGCACGCGGAAATCGTAGGCGAGCCCATTGCCGCGCGCGTCGTTCGTATCGTAGTAACGGATCAATCCGAACATCGAAGACGACCGGTTCTGGAGGTCGGCAAGCGTGGTGAATGGCGTCTGCGTCACACCGAGGTGGTGCACATACAGCTGGCCGGGCGTGATGCCGGCGCGCATACCGGCAAGGTCTTTGGGAATACTCCCCAATTGAGCGCTGAGAAACAGGAAGCCGTTCCAATTGGGTGAATCGAGCACGGTTTCGACGAAGAATTTAAG
>Ga0068855_100008687_pt1 | contig 12280 bp, 14 predicted proteins | sample KBSCornC52_FD_66592 | JGI IMG/M metagenome (GOLD analysis project Ga0068855, IMG submission 66592) | Corn rhizosphere microbial communities from Kellogg Biological Station, Michigan, USA - KBS Corn C5-2 | ecosystem: Host-associated > Plants > Roots > Rhizosphere > Soil ...
GGCCACGCCCGAGCGGATGCCCAGTTGCCCCGCACCGGATGTCCCAGTTCGCCGGCCGTGCCGCGCTGCTGGGTGTCCCGGTTCGCCGGCACGAGGTCGTCGGCCGGCATGCGGCAATATCAAGCCGTTGGCGAGGATGCGTGGGCGGGATGCTCCCACCGTCGCGATCTCCTACGGCGCATGGTCCGAAGCACAGTCGCCGGCCGCTCGCATCGGCGTTGCGTCTGGCCCGCTTCTCGCCCTGTCACGACTCGAGGACAGCGGAACGAGCGAACCATCTACAAACGGCCGGGTGCCGACGACCGTGAAGTGAAGGCCGTAGCCGAAGAACTCCCTGCGATCCTCATCCTGCTTCATCTGCTCGCGAAACGCCCTCGCGCGGCGGGCGGTGAGTCGGCCGGAATCGACGGCGCGACGGACAGCCGCATCGAAGAATTCCCAGCCGAAGATGAACGACGACAGCACGGAGGCGGCGACGTGCACCTCGACATCACTTAATCCGGCATCAATGAAGTACCGGAAGAGCTGAGAACCGACCCTCGGGCTTCGGTTGACCTCCAAGGTGTAGTCGCGCAGGACCCGGTCGGCGGCGTCCGAATCGTGCCCTATGGCGAAGGGATTCGCGCTGTGATCCGTATCAACGACCATGACCCGTCCTCCAGGACGAGTCACACGGATCAGCTCGGCAAGGGCCAGCGTTGGGCTCTCGAGATGCTGAAAGACTCGCTCGCTGTACACGGCGTCGAAACTCTCGTCGGCGAAGTCGAGCCGCCGCAGGTCGCCAATTCGGTAGTCGACCGCCGCCGGCGACGAAGCGGTTGCCGCTCGCGCGGCGGCCACCATTTCCCCGCTGCTATCGACCCCGACCACCCGGCCGGTGGGCGCCACCAGGCCGGCCAAGGCGCGAGCTACCTCACCGAGCCCACAGCCGGCATCGAGCGCGGACTGGCCCGCCGACAATCGGAGAAGCGGATACCTCTCCCGGCGGTGTCCGTCGAACTCATCGGCTTGGCGGGCGAGCATTTCGCGTGCCTGAGCCCCATGGCCGCTGTCATCGACAGAGCTGAAAACAAACGGGCGGTACCCATCAGGCTCGTGCGCCATCGGCTGAATCGTGCCACGAAGTCGACGTCCTGGCTCGGCAAGTCACGGGCTGTCGCGGCCAACCAGTCGCCGAGCGGCGAGACCGGTTCTTGCTGACCCGAGACGGCTTCGCCCTCCCCGAGGGTGCCCCACAACAGCGGCTGCGCCGCACTGCGGATGCCCCGTTGCCTGCAGGCTCAGACGCAGACTGCGCCCAGTGGTAGTGGGTTGTGCCCGGCGAGCGAGCCGCGGATCTCGTTGATAGCGAGGCGGATGAAGGCCTGCTGGTGGTGAAACGGCTTGACACGACCGGCGGCGACGGCCTCGGGGTGTCCCGCCTGCTGGCCGCTGAACGCGTAGTCCATCGCCGCCTCGCTGCTCTCCCACAGCGAGACGGACGAGATGAACGGGGGGCGCAGGACGGCACTCGAGAACACGTTGCCAGGCGCCTTCACAACCGCCTTCTCCGCCGGCTGGCTGGCACGCAAGAAAGGAACCAAGCGCGAGAACTTCGTCTTGGCCAGCGTCAGCACGAGCACCGGGCCGTGGTGTTCGACGTTGCGTTGCTTCGGTACGTCGTCACCGACGCCGAGCCATGCGCCGTGGATGCGCAACGGCCGGGCGTGCACCACGAGCCCGCCGCCCAGCTTGGCGGCCAGCGGGTGCGTCGCCTCGAACTGCTCGAGGGCGACCTGGTCCTCCCAGAACGAGATGAGCCCGACTCGCCGGGGCGACGGGCGCGCCGGGGTCGTGCCGAACGTTGCGGCGATACCGGCGTTGGCTTGCGTCAACCCCGGGATCGACGACGGACACGGGTGTCGGATGAGGCCGAGCGACTTCGGCAGGCCAACATCGGCGATGTGAACGGAGACCACGGTCATCGCTACTCCTCAAAGTCGGTCGCCCTAAGCCAACGACTACGCCGCACGCGATGCTAACCCTCACCATGCAGGGCGCAGGCAGCGTCCCCGGAACGCCGGCTGCGGGTCTTTGCCGGATAATGCCATTCGGCCGAGGCCTAGTCCGGTTGGCTGAAGTACCGAATTGAGACGCTGCCGGAGGCCCCGTCCGCATTTGCTTGCTGGACGGCTCGTCGCAACACGATCGATGCTCTCGCTGAACGAGCCTCCAGCGACGCGCCCGTGGAACCCCAGCGCTGTCCTGTCGCATCGATCACGTCGTCCTGCTCCGGACCCACGACGTACCGGATTGATCGATTCTGCGGCGCGAGCCAGCCGAACGAGGTCGTCTCGGGTTGCGTCTTGATCGCCTCGGTGACCGAACTCCACACGTTGGTGCCGCGCCAGGCAAGGACGATGGGGCAGATCCGAAGCAGGAAGATCGCGATGAGAGCGATCCCGCCGAGGATCCCACCTCCGAGGAGCACGCAACCGGTCTACCCGCTCGGGAGCAGACGGAACATCTCGCGGTGTCGCTATCGCCACCGACTCGAGTGACCCAGTTCGCCGGGTTCCGACCAGCACCTCGGGCAGCGTCTGGGGCCTCGGGCAAGATGTCATGGTGGCGCGGCCAGATGACATCAGGCTTTCCTTCAACGAAGCCGCGGAAGTCTATGACCAGGCACGTCCCGCGTATCCCACCGCCCTCTTCGACGTGCTTTTCAAGATGCTTCCGCCCAACCCGGAGATCGTCGAGGTTGGTCCCGGCACGGGCCAAGCGACCAAGGACCTCCTCGCCCGAGGAGCGTCGGTTCACGCGATTGAGATCGGCCCCGCCATGGCCGGAAAGCTGCGTTCGAATTTCCCTTCGAACCGGCTTCGCGTCACGGTCGGCGACTTTGAAACCACGAGCATGCCTGCTCGTTCGGCTGACGCTGTGTTCTCCGCCACCGCCTACCACTGGATCTCTGCACGGGCGCGGACCGATCGGCCCGCCGCGATCCTGCGACTGGGCGGCATGGTGGCGATCGCCGACCTGATCCAAGTCGCCTCCCCGGACGACGCCGGTTTCTTCGCCGCAACGCAGCCGATCTACGAGCGCTACGGACAGGGCCATAGCGGCCCTGCAGCCCCAACTCGCACCAATGTTGATCCGGCCATCCGGGAAGTTTTCGAGGCGGACGGGCGCTTCCGCTCGGTCGCGGTTCATCGATACGACTGGAACCAGACGTACACAGCCTGGGAGTACCGGCAGCTGATGCTCTCCTACTCGGGCACGCAGATGATGGATGAGGCCGACCGCCTGGGCCTCCTCGACGAGATCGAGAACTTCATTCGCAGCGACTTCGCCGGCATCATCACTAGACCACTGGTCGCGACGCTTACGACAGCCGTCCTCACCTGATCATCCGTGAACACCATCGGTGGTGCCCCCGAACGCCGACTGCGGGTGCCCGGGTTCGCCGGCTGCGGGTGCCCCGGTTCGCCGGATCGCAGCCGCGGCGGCTCCGTCGTATCCGGCACGGATGATTCACTACTGAGGGACCGGCCGTTGCTGGTCTCACCAGCCCGACGGTGGCGGTGCGCCGGTCAAGGCGTCCTGAGCAGCGACCGCCCGTTCACCGGGCGGGCGGTGTCCAGCCGATTGCTGTGAGGTGCTCGGCAGCGAACGCGGCTGGTTCGGCTTCGAGTGGTGTGGCGAATGTGTCGTTCCATCGGTTCCAGAAACCCCAGTACGCGATGACGGAGATGATCTCCACGATCTCGTCGTCGTCGAAGTGCTGACGCAACTCGTCGGCCTGTTCGGGCGTCGTGGCGTTCGGCACCTGTCCGGCCGAGAAGGCGAACCGCATGACGCAACGTTGCGCGGCACTGAAATGCGGACTCCTCTCGTATGACCACATGTCGTCGACCTGTTCGGGTGTGAGACCGACCTGGGATCCGTGCTCGATCGTGTGGGCCGTGCAGTAGCGGCACCCCGCGGCCGCGCTCACCATGTGGCCGATCAACCATTTCATCGGGATGCCGATGCGCCCCGGCCGGCGCATCACAACGCCGCCGAGCCGGATACAGGCGGCGAGAAGCTCGGGATCGCGCGCCATGATGCGGAAGCTGTTGGGGAAGTAGGCGCCGACGATGTGATCCATGCCGACGAACAGCTCGGCGTTCTCCTCGAGCACCGTCGTTCCGTCGACCGGCGGCACGAGGAAGTCGTCGGGGACCGGGCTCGTTGTCATGGCGTCTCCAGTCGATTAGGTCAGCAGGCCCGCCTTGTGTGCCGGATCATCGCGTACGACGGTCATTCGGTGTGGAGCACCTCGGCGGGGCGGGGCCGCGCCGTCCGGCGGGCCGGGAAGCCCGCCCGGCGGTCCGGCCGGCGGACCGATTGAGGCCGGCTACCGGGTCCTTCGGTGAGACCCGCCCTGCAGGCACCGCTCATCACCGTTGGCCGCAGCGCCACCTACCGCCGGCTCGGAACGCGTGGACAGCGATGTTCTGTTGACATGTCGCGGCGCCTTCGATCGCATCGCGGCCGACCTGATGGCTAGGTGCAGCCGGCAGCCGTACAGATCGACCGTGCCCGACCCGACCGGTCCGCTCAGGTGCGCTGGTAGCTCTGCACCACTACGCCGTCGGCTCCGACCTGCCGCGACTCGACGAGCTTCCACGTCGTCTTCTCGTTCATCTCGCCGAACATCCGGTCACCCGTGCCAAGGATGACCGGGAAGATCATCAAGTTGATCTGGTCAACCAGGTCGCTGCCCAGCAGCTCTTGGACCAGCCGCCGGCTCCCAGCCAGCAGGATCGTGCCGTCGATCTCGTCCTTCAGCTTCGCCACCTGGGCGGTGGCGTCGCCGCTGTCGAGGACCGTCACGTTCGTCCAATCGGGGTCCTTCAGGGTCGTCGACACGACGTACTTCGGATCCGTGTTGAGCCTGTCGGCGAAGGGGCCCTCACGACTGGGCCAAGCGCTGGCAAAGCTCTCGTAGGTCACCCGGCCGAGCAGGTGCGCCTTGGCGTTCAGGATCTCGTCGAGCTTGAACTGGTTGCCGTCCTCGCCGCGATCGAACTCGAACGTCCAACCCTCGTACTTGAACGGCTCGCCACCCGGGGCCTGCATCACCCCGTCCATGGACACGAACTCGGTGACAACCAGCTTTCCCATCTTCGTCCTCGCTTTCTCGGCGCCGAGTGCGCTCTTCGTCTCCTCTACGAACGGCCTCGTCGAAATCGACAGCCGGGCCCGACGAGACTGCAGGAGAACCCGCCGCTATCCCGGAGGGGCCAGCAACGAGCGTGTTCCCACCGAGCGCCTTCGCAGGCGTCGGGCGCCCGGCCCGATCGACGGGTACGCGTCCGACCGACCTCCCGTCGTCCACCGGCGCCGATCGACGCCTACTTCGCCCTGCGCCTGCCTCGTACACCAGCGTACGCAGCAAAATGCCCGGCCCTTCATGGCGGCTCGGTGCCCCGGAACGCCGGCACTGCGTGCGCGCCGCGGGTCCCCGGTTGGCCGGGTCGATGACGTGCAACGCCTCCTATTCGATGGGCTCCACGACTGAGCGAGGAGCTCGGGCCACCGATCAGCCGAGGAGACACGACGACTCTCGTAGTGGAATCCCGGCGGCAGCAGGGGATCAGCGGGATCTAGCGTTTGGGCATGGTGCAGCTGCGGTCGGGTGCCACGATCCTCCCGGTGAATGATCTGGAGGCGGCGGTCGACCGCTACCGCCGCCTCGGCTTCGAGGTCGAGCGCTACGCCGACGGCGGCTACGCCTTTTGTAACCGCGGCAATGTCTGGCTCCACCTGTCCGAGGGCGCCATTGACCCGGCGACCAGCACGACGATGGCCTACCTCTACGTGGACGATCCAGAGGCCCTGCACGCCGAGTGGTGTGGTGTCGAGGGCCGTCACGTCGCGCCGGAGGTCAAGGAGTGGGGCGTCCGGGAGGGCGCCTATGTCGACCCCGACGGCAACCTGCTTCGCTACGGGGTCAGGCACGAGGGCTGAACGCCCTCGGAACCGCTACGCGGCGGCTGCCTCCTTCTAGGTCACGACACCGTCGGATAACGCCCGTTCCGTCGTGGGTCGCGGATGCCCCCCATCGCCGGCTGCGGGTGCCCCGGTTCGCCGGGTGCGTTCTAGGAGTTCCTCCTTAGCTCAGCGCTGCGCCTGGTCGGCGAGGTCCTTGAGGAACCGTGGCATCCGACCGGCGCCGAAGTCGTAGAAGCGCACCCAGGACGGCGTGATCGCGATCCGAGCCATCTGGGGGTACATCTTCCGGCAGCTCTCCTCGAAGGCGGCGGCCGCTTCAGTGTCCATGCTCTTGCGCGCGGCCATCAGGTACTCCTCGACCACCCCGTCCACGATCTCGACCTCCGCCCGCCCGCGGACCGACAGCGCCCGCGCGCCGCTGGGCGAATCGCCGGTGTCGATTGCCAGCGCGACATCCGGACCGGCCGACAGCGCCGCGACCTTCGGCGAGGTGGTCGCCGTCGAGATCACGAACTCCTCCCCGGTCCACCAGAATCCGACCGGGATCACCCGGGGCGTCGCGTCGGAGCTGACGTAGGCGAGGTGCGCGGCCGAGGTGGCCGCCAGCAGCTCCTGCGCACCAGGCGTGTTCAGCTCAGCGTCGATCTCGTGCCGTTCCATCGTCGTCTCCTTCGGTTGTGACGCGACCATCGTCGTCGCGTTCATACCCGGGACGGCGCCGATCACGGAATATCGACATCGTGACGGGACGAACCTGCCGCCGGTAGATCCGCCCAGCACTGCGAGTTGTGTGCGGGCCTGTGACAGTCAGACGGTCACCGAAGACGGCGGAGCGAGTCCGCGACATCGGCCCCGCGGTAGCGTGTCAGCGCAGAACTTCGTATGGCGCCCGGCGACTGTCACCTATCGCCGGATCATGGCGCGGTCCGGTAATCGTTCGCTCCCACGATGCGGCGGAGCGAGGATGTCGTCGTGCTCGACGAGCTCCGTCTCCGACCGCCCCGCCTCGAGGACGAAGCAGTCGCGCTGTTGGCTGACGCCGAGCTCGAGGCCGACGGCTTCCCGTTTCTGCTGGGATGGGCGCAAGGCGACAGTTGGTCTGTCTACGTCGAGACCAAGCGGGCGAACGCTCATGGTCAGCTCCTGCCCGCCGGTTGGGTGCCAAACACGTTCCTGCTGGCCGAGTTCCGCGGCGAGGTCATCGGGCGCGTCTCGGTTCGCCACCGGCTCAACGATGAGCTGCTGCACGAAGGAGGCCACATTGGTCTGTGCATCCGTCCACGGCAACGCCGACAGGGGCTTGGGGGCTTGGTACTCGACCAGGGGCTGATCGTGGCGCGTTCGGTGGGGGTCGACCGTGCGCTTGTGACCTGCGACGACGACAACATCGCTTCAGCGCGAATGATCGAGCGGGCTGGCGGGGCGCTTGAGAACGTCGTGACGCCCTTGGAAGGGTCGACACCAGTCCGCCGTTATTGGATCGATTGAGGATGGTCTTCCAAGAGGGCTGACAGTTCGAACGTGTCCCCGTTCGCCGGCTGCGGATGTCCCACTACGCCGGACCTGTGTCCCACTTCGTGCCCTGGTCGCTGACGGGGCTCCTCCGCACCCACTACCCGGCGAGCCGCTCGATACCAGACGAAGTACGTGCCGTTAGGGCGCAATCGGCGGAGCAGCGGATGTCCACGCAGGCCGTGGGAGGATCGCGCGATGGCCATTCGACTAGCGAGGCAAGTCGCCGCCGCCTTCGCGCTCGTCGCCTTGGTGCTCCTCGGCGTCGCTGTTGCCCTCGCCCTTGTTCCCGTCCATGTGGCGGGCATCGGGGACACTTCTCCGTTTCGTTGCACCGTCCTGACGGGCGTAGACGACCCGACCGTGAATTGCGCTTCGCACATTGTCGGTCGCCTTCGGTGGGCGCTGGTCGCCGCCGTCGGCTCGGGCGCCGCGGCTCTTCTGGCGTTCGGCATCATCCGCGAGAGCGCGGAGTAGTTGATCGACATCGGAGTAAGCGGCGCTTGCCGCGGTTCGCCGGCTGCGGGTGCCCTGGTTCGCCGGACCTGCGACTTCCACCGCGGTCGTGTCAGGGCCACGCTGGACGGGAGGCTGCAGCTCGCCTACAGCTCAAGCTTCATTCCCTCGTGTGTCGGCGCGAACCCCAGTCTCTCGTAGAATCGTTGAGCGTCGACTCGGCGCTTGTCGGTGGTCGGTTGGACCGTGCTACACCCGTGTCGACGGGCGTGATCGACCGTCCACTCGATCATCCTTTCGCCGATTCCGTTGCCCCGGAGATCGCTACGGACTCGCACGCCCTCGATCTGCGCCCGCTCGCATCCGCCGTGAGTTAGGTAGGGGATGAGCGAGATCTGCAGCGTCGCGACGACGTTGCCGTTCTCATGCTCGCCGACAACGAGGAGTTGCCTCGGATCGGCTTCGATGGCGTCGAATGCACGCCTGTACGACTCCGACAACGTGGCTCCGATCCCTTCGCGGTCACGGCCGAGGTCGTCGTCGGCCAGCAACGCAATCGCCGGAACATCGGATCGGTTGGCCTTGCGGAAGATCGCTCCCATCTCGACATCTTGTCCGTCGCACGAACCCGGTGGACGCCCCAGTACGCCGGGTCCGGGTTGCGTCTGCGCCAAGCGGGACGCGTCAGGCCCGTGCGATGGTCAACTTCTGGGCGATCAGGCGGAGAAAGTCATCGGGACCCACGGCGCTCACGTGCAGGCCAGTGCCGGGATCGCACCAAGCAACCGCTTGGACTGGTCCGGCGGGAAAAATGCGACGAGCTTCGGTGTCGGTGTCCCCGTTGTTTCCGGCGCACGCACCGAAAACGACTTCGACCTCCTTGATCTTGGTTGGGTCGGCAGCGTTGAGGTCCAAGGGCCGGCCGAACCCGGCACCCCGCAGGAAGGTCCCATCTGCTGCAGCGTCGACGCTGAGTCCCAACCCCAGCAGATCCAGCTGCGCGGGGTATGCGATGGTGTAGGAGTTTCCATCTGGCATTGCGACTGTCACCGAGACAGTTTCGTTGTCTGGCGATGCCGCATGGCTCGCTGAAGTGGTCGACACGCTGGATGTGGATGTGCCCGGCGTTGGGCTGAGAAGCACAGGCACACCGTCAACCCATGCGGGAGGTGGCGAATGGCTGGGGCATTGAGCCGGCGTGGGAACCTGCACGATGATGGCGTAGTCGCGCACAGGCACGATGCTGTATGGGCCGCCGTGTACGCCTGTCCAGGCTCGCCCGAATCCTGGTCCCACTGACACGGACACTGCGTCTCGGTACGTCTCCAAGAGACGGTCACGGTTACCTGCCAGGGCGAGTTCGGCCCGGGCTGGGTCCGTTGTCGCGTCGGCCAAGCTCGGAAGTCCATCGGCGCTCATCTCGGCGGCGATCAGTCCCAGCGTGCAGTCCACAGCGTCTCGCGGCGGGCGGGGCGACCCTCCGTTGGCGCCCAGCTCACCGTTGTCTGAGAACCTCACTGGCGCCAGCCGAGCTTCGGCCACCCACTGGTCCCTGGTAAGGGCTCGCAGACTGTCGGCAAACTTCCGTATAGCAGCCGCATCCGCGGAGGAGGACACGGTCACGCTGCCCTGGGGGCCGACCCAGCTCAAGCTAAAGATCGTCACCGACACCGACGCCGATGAGCCCGCCGGGGTGCAGGTCACGCTACGGCTGGTGACCGGCGACTCGGAGTACGCCGGCGGCGCTGCCCCCCGCAGGGGGCCGAACATCGAGAGATCGAATTCGACTCCGCCGTCGCACTTTGGGCGGTCGTAAAACGTCAAACTGGTCTGCAACACCGGCGCCGCAGTCGACTGAAGTCCCGCGACCTGGAGCTTCACCCGTCCCGGCAGGCCGGCAGAGCCAGGATCAAGCCACGTCGACACCGGACGGCGCCGAGTTGTCGTCCGGCGGGCATCCATGACCATGAGAGCTGTTGCACCCAGGAGCGCGAGCGCGCCAATCACCGCGAACCAGGATCGACGGGATCTTCTCTCCGACATTTGGACGTGATGCCGGGGTTCGGATGGGGGGGCTCGAAACTGCGGGCCGATGTCGATGTGCTCGAGTTCAATGCCTGCGCCCACACTCAAAACGCTACGCCGCGACCGCAGGAGGGACCAGCGCGCCCGTGCCGACGAATCAACGCCGAGTCACCCGGAATCGTCCGCCAAGAACACCGAGACGCTCGCTCAGGATAGGACACCGCCCCGCACGGCGCACCCCAGTGACTACACCCTTGCGCCGGTGCCCCCAGTGCGCCGGGCGTGTTCGCCACAACCCGGCGCACTATCCCGGTACGCCGGACCCGCGCCACCGGTCGATACCCAGCAATAGCGCATGGTCTATGAGCGGCGTCGCCTCCTCGCGCGACGAAGCGTCACTGAGGAACGTATCGGGATAGTGCGCCCGGGGAGCCGAGGTGTGCCATCACAACGTTCCACAGCTCGTCGCCAGTCCAGACCAGGACGCCCAGCTCGGCAGGAGCGGGCAGCGTGGTCCATTCATCCGTTCGACCGTCATATGCCAGCAGAGAACTCGGCGTGCCGAACACCGCGTGGTGGTCGACAGTCTGGCCGAATGAGACATCCTGTGGAGGCGCCTGCATCTGCTCCCATTTGGCGGAGGCGGGATCGAAGCGGCCGTACCCCGGCTTTGGGATCATGACGTCGTCGCCGCGGGCGCCGGGGGCGTATCGCCGTGTTGTTTCGAGCATCACGTCGCCTGTCCACGCGGTGGTCGTTTCCAGGCGCTCGCCAAATGGTGAGGGCGGCATGGTGACCCACTGATTCGTGGCCGGGTTGTAGGCAAGCGGGACGTCAGATAGCACGGGGATGCCGAATAGCGCGAGAGTCCCGGTCCATACGGGGCGCGACCGCGGGACGTTCGGCGTTGGGGGGGCGGGGAGCTGGCGCCAGGTATCGGTCTCGGGCCGGTAGGCCGCCGCCGCGATTCGGTTGGAACCCGCGGCGTTGCCGGCGACGATCCACTCGGTCCCGGTCCAGACGCCAGCGCCGACATCGACTGTGTCTTGGTGGGCCATCTGCCGCCATCTTCGGGTCGAAGGGTCGTACAGGGCGCCAGCGGAATGCGATGCAGTGAGGGAGTATTCGGTGCCCCACACCAGCATCTCGTGTCCGGTCCATGCCGATGACGCGTCGAATCCAAGAAATGGAATGGGTGCGTCCGGTATCGACGACCATTGCCTCGTCTTGGGGTTGAATGCGGCGCCATCGGTTCTCGCCGTGCCCGTGTAGCCGTTGTATCCCGGCGGGTAGGTGCCGTCCGGGCCGAGAAGCACAGTCGCCCCATCTGTCACGCCACCCCAGATCAGAACCGCTCGGCCGGTCCATACCACCACGGCTGAGTTCCGCGTCGGTGGCGTCGAAGCGTCGAAGCTCATCTGCTGCCATACACCCGAGCCAGACCACACATCGTGGCCGCGTCCGGGCGACGGCGCTTGTTGACCACACGCTCCGATCACCACAACCGCCAGCGAAATGAAGACACCGATGCGCTTGCGCTGTCGCGTCGTGAACCGCTGGTGCATCACGGCCCGAGCGTACAGAGAGCCGCGACAACTGGCGCCGCGCCGACGTCGAATCGAGGGCGATGTAGTCCGGGCCGTGGCCAGCGCATTCGGAGGCGGTCGGCACAAGGACTTCGGTCCTCGTGCCAAGCCTCGGGAGCGACAAGTCGGCGACGGGAAGCGAACGACAGCCGAGGCCCGTCCGGCATGTACCGATACCGACCGCCTTGCCGGCCGGGGCGAGACGCCCGGGTGTCCCAGTACGCCGGCTCTAAGCGATGCCGGCTATGAGCAGCGCGATGGCGACGCAGACGAGCAAGAGGCCGCCGATCCGGTAATTGCGGACCCGCCACTTCACCAACCGAGGGGGCAAGTGGAAGACGGCCTCGTTGTCGGCGGCGAGCGAGCGTGCGCGAAGGAAGAGGAATGACGCGACCGTCCCAACGCCGAACGCGGCGATGACATTCGTCCAGGCCATCCATACCTCGAAGACTCGCGATCGCCCCCTCGACGAGGGTACCGGCCCCCGGCCGGGCGTCGGAGACGCCAAGTCGCGACACCACGGTGTCAGATCGCCGCTCCGGGCAACTTGAGTCGGGAGGCCAGTTCTGGTTCGAAGCGCACCATGTCTTTGTTGAAGTCCGAGACGAATGGCCAGTCTTCACCCTCATGCGGCGCCTGCCGGAATCGCGTCCAGCCGTCGGCGTCGGTGCCTCCAGAACGGGAGACCGCCAACGCGGAGTACGCCTGGCGCTTGTAGGTGA
>Ga0068855_100008689_pt1 | contig 12279 bp, 8 predicted proteins | sample KBSCornC52_FD_66592 | JGI IMG/M metagenome (GOLD analysis project Ga0068855, IMG submission 66592) | Corn rhizosphere microbial communities from Kellogg Biological Station, Michigan, USA - KBS Corn C5-2 | ecosystem: Host-associated > Plants > Roots > Rhizosphere > Soil ...
AGGGGCTGCCTCACGCACATGTGGTTCGGAGGCGACTGGCCGGGCTACGAGAAGACGCGCGTTCGGGTCTACGTGGATGGCGAGAGGACAGCGTCCATCGACATGGAGCTGGGGCTGGGGCACGGCGTGGGCTTCGGCGACAATGGCGCGCCGTGGGGCAGCGAGAAGATGGGCAAGACCGGCCATCCGAGCGGAATCTACAACACCTATCGGATTCCGTTCGGCAAGTCGGTCCGGGTGACGGCGCAGCGCGACCGCTCCAGCCCGTCCGCCTCGCCCTTCTGGTGGATCGTGCGTGGAACCGAGAACCTGCCGGTCACCATCGCTGGCGTTCGCCTGCCGGATCGCGCGCGACTGCGGCTCGTTAGGCGGGAGGCGTACACGGCGAAGCCGATGGAGGAGTTCGCCCTCTGCGACCTGAAGGGCGCGGGCGCGCTCTACCAGGTGACCATCGCGGCCAAGGGTCTGGAGGATCGGGGCGACTGGCGCTCGATGTCCTTCCTCGAAGCCTGCATGCGCGCGTATCTCGACGGGTCCAGCGAACCGACCATGCTCTCCTCCGGCCTGGAGGACTACTTCCTCGGCACGTACTACTTCAACCGCGGGAAGTACGCGAACGGGACCGCCGGCCTCACGCACCTGGACACCGCGGACCACTCCTTCTCGGCCTACCGCTTCCACGATTCGGACCCGGTCTTCTTCCATACCGGCCTGAAGCTGACGTGCCGGTGCGGCGAGACGGAGGATGGATCGAAGGACGGCAAACCGGTCGGCAGCCCGCCCCCGACCCGCTACACAACCTACGTCTGGGTCTATGAGTGGTGAACGGCGGGCACCTCCCCCAACCCCCTCCTTCGCAAGGAAGAAGGGGGCTTATCGCGGCGGGGGCGATTCGCGTTGGAAGGGAGCCTCGTTTCGCAGGTACGTGCCGTCGGGCTGAACCCCTCGGCTGGGGAGCCCGCGGCTGTGTGCCCGCCGTCGCGGGCACTGTGCATGCAGGTGGCGAATCGCGCTGAATCCGCGTCGGACCTTTTGCTGTGTTGCCGTTGACGTCATTCTGATGCGAGCCTAAGCGAGCTGAAGAATCTGGCGCTTGCGGGATTCAGACCGGTACTGGACACCGGGTTTGCTTTCGTCCGCGGGCGGACGCGCGGCGAATCGTGCTTGTTATGGCGATTCGGCGCGGGTGTCGCTTGCTGTCAATGTACTGATTACGCCCGCATCGACGCCTTGTGGCGTTCTGGTGTGCGGTCGGCCTGTTTATCGTGGTCTCGGCGAACGCCCAATGGCGCGACCGGGGAACGGCGGATTCAGGGATTCTCACCACAAAGACACGAAGGAACCCAAAGGAAGAGCTCTTGTCTTTTCCTCGTCTCCTCGTCTCCTTGTCTCCTTGCCTCCCTGTCTCCTTGTCTGCTTTTCCGGTCCGACTCAAGGCGAGATACTTGCACGACGAAGGAACAAGATACTTGCAAGACGATTGGTGCGACAGATACTTGCACGACTCAAGGGCGGGGAGCACTGATGTCACTCGACACGCTGGCTTAACCGGTGTCTTTCCGGAATCGAGCGCCCTCACTTGTTTGGGTTGGGCTGCGCTCGCCCAGGTGTTGCGCGCGAATCGCAAGAGTACGCCGGTTGTGCTCGCGAGTGCGGCCGATGCCGCGGAATGTTCCTCCGAATTGGTTGAGTTCGCAGACGTGACGCCCTGCCGTTGGGCTGGCGAGGGTTCCGTCGCGAGTAGTGTCACTATGTCTACTCTATTATGACGGGAAAAGGAGGAAAGGGAGCAGAGAAATCGGTCGACGTTTTTTCCGGGCTGGCGATTACGGGCAAGGATGTAGTGCAGGTGAACGGGTTTCGCTGGACGAGGTTATGACGGCGGGTAGTTAGACAGCACAGGGTTAGCGTGGTGAAAACCGGTCCAGCAGGAATTCTCCGCGATGCGCGAGTTTCCTTCCAGACGGCATTGTGCCACCAAACCGCCTTCGCCATTTCCACCGCCGTTCACATCAACTTAACCATGCCCGCCTAATCCAGCGCCTAGACGACCGGGCACAAACGGTAACGTCAACTCGGTTGGATTCGTCTAGCTAAAGCTACAGACAACGAACCGCACTCCGAAAGCACTCGCCATCCACGAGGACAGACTGATGAACCGAATGAATCTAGCGTTTGGTCTTGTCACAACGCTTGCCGCCTTATTGAGCGCGGATTCACGCGGTGCGGCACAAGTAAGTCGCCAGGGCGAGCAGGTAGAAGTCTACGTGCAGCCGAATCGCCGGATCACCGTCAAGGTCGCCGAGGTTATTGAAGCCGCCGACATCGCGTTTGACGCGAACCGAAACCTGTTATGGATTCTTCGACCAAGTAATGGCAGCGCGAACTCATTCACAGTAACAGAAATTGACCGAACGGGTGATGTCCGCAGGGTTCGAAAACTACCACGCGACCTGAGGCCCATAACGGGGGTGTACGGGCTTAACGGGAAGATCGAGATTATTGCGGGACACTATGAGCCGAGGGACCGCAATTCCTTCCTGATTCCAAGTCTTCCAGATAAGGTCGCTCGGATCCGGCTCGAACCTGATTCGGACGAGTGTTCAGTGGAGTACCTGCCCGCTCAATGGTCCGTGGACGACGATACGAACCTGAACCCGGGAAGTGCGGGTGTTATTCGCCAACTCTTGAGGGAGGCCAACTATCTGACCGAGCCGGTGCCAGGCATGCACGTTGGTATAGAAACGTCCCATCCCGAGCACGTGTTCATCAACGCTCGGCCCCTGGGAAACGATTGGGTCGAGTACAACCCCGACCTGAGCGTAGTGTATTTCGGGTGGGGGAGTTTTCAACATGCGGTAATCGCCAAGAGGACGCTGGACGGAAAACACCGATCATGGCCGGTGGAAGACATGATCAACCGGGCCCATCGCCGCGCGGAAGGCAACCAGGCGATCCTGAGATGCAATGGAGTTGCACTGTCCGACGGCGAGGCCGTTCTCGGGGCCACAACCACATTGCGCGGCCACACCGATTACATTGCAATCAAACTTGATGTCGCAGGCGATTCTCCGCGCGTCACGCGGATCGCGCCAGGACGAGTCGCAAGACAAATGAAGCAATTTACGCGCTCAGAACCGTAGTGGCCGTATTCCGATTTCACTCGCTCCTGTTCCTGCCCGCGCAGGCGGGCAAAAGGCCGAAGGCCAGGTAGCCCGCAGGTTCAGCCGCAGGGCACGTGGCGGTCAATAAGCCGTCCCGCCGATTCACGATTCCGTCGTGGATTTCGCTCCCCTCCCCTGCCTGCGGATGGGCGGCAGCGCGGCGAAAAGCAGATTCCTCGGTCGCTTAGGCTCCCTGCGGAATGACGTCAACGGTCGCGTCACGGGTGCGCGAGCCCTCCGTACGGATTCACGTCAACGGCCGCGGCAGGGGTGCGCGAACGCCAGGGCTTGGGATTCGGCCGCGACACGGTCAGTCTCCTCCCTGCGAACGAGGACTCCCCCATTATTGCAAGGGTTGCGGAGGTGGCGGATTCAGTCCCAGGGGCGGAGGAGGACCTTGCCGCACTCGCCGGTCGTCTGGAGCTCGAAGGCGTCCTTCACGCGCGACATGGGGAGTTCGTGCGTGATCATCTTGTCGAGAAGCTCGGTGGAGCGGGAGATGACCTGAAGCATCCTGGGCCAGTCCGCCCGCGAATAGTGCCACTGGCCGTAAAGCGTGAGCCCCTTGCGAATGAGGTCGCTGCTGACGTGGAGGGTCAGGTCGCCCGCCTCCCCGACGAACGCAATCCTGCCGCGTCGCCGCGTGGCGTCGATGAGGAGGCGCTGGGCCGCCGCGGAGCCGGAGCAGTCGATGGCCGCGCTGACGCCCTCGCCCTGTGCAAGATCCATGATCTCCGCGAGGGGGTTGTCGCCGCTCGGATCGACCACGGCGACCGCGCCCAGCTCCTTCGCAAGGCGGGCGCGGTACGGATGGCTCTCCACGGCGATCACCCGCGCGCCGCGGAAAACTGCGTTCACGACGCCGCCCAGACCGACCGGCCCCATGCCGGTGATGAGCAGCGTGTCGAACGCGTCCACCTGCATCCGCTGCATCGCGCCGAACGTGGGTCCGAGACCGCAGCAGGCCATCGAGGCGTGGGCCAGCGGCATGTCGTTCGGCACGGGAAGCAAGAGCCAGTCGGACTTGAGCACGTATTGCGCGTAGGTCGCGTTACCGGCCGCGCTGCGGGTCAGCGCGAGCGGGTCGAAGCCGTCTTGGCAGTGGATGTAGTCTCCCGACAGGCAGAGCCGACAGCGGCCGCAGGGGTACCGCGACATCACGACGACGCGGTCGCCGGCCTTCACGCGGCCGGGTTGCGCGACTTCGGCCACTTCGCCCGCCGCCTCGTGCCCCAGCCGGTCCGTGGCGCGCCCCGCCGCGTACGCCTTATACTCGGTACACATCGGCGCGATCAGGTTGCGGACCACTACGACGTCACCCGCGGGCCGCGGGTCCGTCCGCTGGACCAGCTCGCATTCACGCTCGCCCGTAATCGCAACGACCTTCATCGCTCCTCCGATCGTTTTCGAACTGGTAACTGCCCGAAGTACCGGGCGGCGGACCAGTATGCTCTCGCGGCGGACGCCAGATCCAGCAGCCGTACCTTTTCGAGCGGCTTTGTTGGGAACGTGTCCCACCGCTTCGGGTAGAAGCCACGGGAATCCCGGACACGGACGTGGAGGCAGGCCAGGGCCTTCCTCACTACATCGAGCCAGTGCGGGTCGTGGTCCCGGTCGTGCAGCGCGAGGAACGAATTGAGGAGCAGGTGGGCGAACGCGCCGTCGTCTTCGACCGCCCCTGTGTCGGGGTGGAACCACCGCGATTCGGAGGCCAGCGCAATCCGCCGCGCCTCGCGAAGGTATTTCGGGTTGGCGGTGATGGCGAGCAGCTCGCAGTTGGCCTGAATCATGAGCGCGGAGTTGTAGGAGAACTTCGTTCTGTCCAGCTTGCCGTCGATGCCGACGTGGTCGAAGAAGAGGCCGTCGGCGTCCTGAAGGTGGGCATTGGTCCATTCGTAGAGCCGAATCCCGATCGCCCTGTATTCCGGCTTCTTTGTCGCGCGGAAGAGGCGGAGGGCGGCCGTCGCGGCGGGGCCATTGGAGCAGGCGTTCTTCGTGGTGCGGTCTGTTTCGCGCCAGTAGATGCCTCCGCCCAGGTTGTCGTCCTCCCCGCTCAGCACGAATGCGAATGCCTTCTCCGCGCGGGCGAGATAGTCCCGGTCGTGGGTCGCCTCGAAGGCGTCGAGCAGGGCCAGTGCCATCCATTCGTTGTCGTCGTAGTAGCGGTCCGGCGGCTTCGGCGCGGGCAGCACGTCGTACCCGTCGATCCCTTTGTACTGCCTACGGTAGACGTCGAGCGCTTTCACGAATCGATTCAGCTCCGGACCGTATGTGCGTAGGTCCATCCGCGCCGCGGCCGCAAGCGCGGAGAGCTGGACGCCGCAGGACCACATCATCGCGGGTCCGCGGCGATTCGGCTTGTCCACCGCGATCTCCTCGGCGTAGAGGCTCCCGTCCGGCAGCCGAAACGACCTGTCGATTGCCGCCAGCGTCTCGCGACCGCAGGTCACGTATTCGTCTCGATTCGCGCGGGCCGAGCCGCACGTCAAGCATGCGAAGGCGATGAGGATGAGTTGTTTCATGTGATTCACGAGAGGCTCCCGGTTCGCGTCGGGCGTCGGGGCAGGAGTCTGTGGGCGCATGCGCCAATAGAGGGGCCAATGTCCGCCGGATTCCACGGGAGCAGCTTGTTGGACAGCCCCATCGTGAGCATCGAGGTCATACCGGCGGAAGCCGTGATTCCCGGCCGGCTGTCGGATCGGGACCGCGCGGACGAGCTCACTCGCATGGCGCTGATTCTTGCGCTGGGCTGGCTCGGCACGAACGTGGCGCTGGCCATCAGCGAGTTCACACTGAAGTTCGAGCTGAAGGACAGGCTCGGAATCGACGCGGCGGGAATCGCGGGTTTCTTCTTCGTCGGCCAGTTCCTCAACTACTTCAAGCCGCTCGCGGGCGTTCTCACCGACGGCATCCCCTTCTTCGGCACCCGCCGCTTCCATTACCTGCTATTGGGCGTCGGAGGCGGCGGAATCCTCTGGGTGGCGCTCGGCCTCGTGCCGAAGTCGTACGGGTGGCTTCTCTCGACCTATACCCTCTTCTACATGACTGTCGTCCTCACCAGCACGACGCTCGGAGGGCGGATGGTCGAGGTCGGGACCGCGCACAACGCGAACGGCCGGCTGACCGCGCAGCGCGTGGGCATGTTCCGGCTGGCGGTGCTCATCGGCGGACCTATCGGCGGCTATCTCGCCGGATTCCCGTTCATCCTCAGTGTCTCCATCAGCGCGCTCATCCACTTCGCCCTCATCCCGCTCATTACGCGGCACATGCCGGAGGCGCGCAGCGCCCGGGTCGATTTCAGCGCGTGGAACTCCATCAAAAAGCAGGGGCGGGCGCTGGCGCACAGCCGCACCCTGCTCGCGGCGGCGGTGATGGTCTTCCTGCTGGCGGCTTCGCCAGGGTTCGACACGCCACTCCTCTTCCAGCAGACGAATCACCTCGGTTTCAGCAAGCAATTCGTTGGCAACCTGCTCCTCGTCAGCGCGTTCACCGGCATGGTCGCGGCCACGATCTACTACAAGTTCTGCCGCAAGTGGCGGCTCCGCACGCTGCTCACCTGCTCCATCGTCGCGCACGTCTGCGGCACGCTGCTCTACCTGCTCTATCGCGATGCGCACTCCGCCATCCTCATCACGGCGCTGGAGGGGCTGTCGGGGGTCCTGACCATGCTGCCCGTCTACGATCTGGCCGCGCGCGCGACACCGCGAGGAAGCGAGGCGCTCGGCTACTCCATCATGATGAGCGTCTGGAACGTGACGAACAAGTTCTCCGACTATACCGGCGCGCTGGTTTACAAGCACCTCGACTGGTCGAGCCTGGTCTACATCAACGCGGGAACCACCGCCCTCATGCTCCTCATCATCCCCTTCCTGCCGGTCGCCATCCTGAATCGCCACGAGGGCCAGACCGAGTGAATGGTGAGCGATGAGGTCACGAACAGCCCGGTTAGTCGTCTGAGGAGTCAGTATCCGGTGTTTCAGCTATAATCGATTCAGTCCCATTGAACTCATCCCGCGAGGAGATCACACTTGGAGCCCCAGCAGAATAACCCGCTTACCGCTACGCAGGGGAATGACCCGGGCCGGCCGCGCCCGCCGGAGCCGAAGGATGACTTGCCGGAGTATGTGCTGACGGATCCGGGCGCTCAGGTTGCCCCTCCCTCCGGCCGGACCGGTATCTCGCTTACGCAGTACGCGGTGCTCGTCGCCGCGGGCGCATTCGCAACCACCTTTGCCCAGCAGCGCGTCCTCGGGAATCTGCCGACCACCTTCCTTCTCAAGGACCACTTCCATCTGAAGCGGGAGCAGGTCGCCTTCTTCTTTCTGTGGGCAGTCTTTGCATGGAATCTGAAGCCCATCGCCGGAATCTTCACGGACGCGTTCCCACTGTTCAGCACCCGCCGCCGCCACTACATGATGCTTGGGGCCGGACTCGCCGCCCTCTTCTGGGTGGGTCTCGCGTTCTCGTCCAACAGCTACATCGCCATGCTCGTGCTATCCGTTGGACTCAATGCGGCGATGGTCCTCGCGTCCACGGTCATGGGCGGCTTGATGGTTGAGGCGGGACAGGCCTTCGGGGCGCCCGGGCGAATCTCCTCGCTGCGGCAATTCGTACAGTCGGTGGCTGGAATCGGGGCTCCCTTCCTCGGCGGTTTCCTCGCGGGCAAGTCATTCGGCTGGTCGACAACCGCTGCCTTATCCGCCGGAACACTGCTCGCGCTCGTAGTCATCGCGTACGTCGTGCTGAAGGAGCGCCCGGTCGCCCGAATCACCGCCGCCGAAGCGCTGGCCATCGAACGGCACGACTACAGACTGCCGATTCCGCTTGGCGGCGGCCTGCTTATCGGACTCATTGCCTGCATCGTGCTGCTTCGGATTCCGGGGATGGACGAGATAGCCTGGCCGCTGCTCGCGATCATCGTCACGTTTCTCCTGATCGTCGGCCTGGTCTTCCTGCCGACCGGCAATCCCGTTATCGTGAAGGCGCAGGGCCAACTGGTTCAAATACTCCGGTCGCGGACGCTTTGGATGGCTGTCGTGATGCTCTTCCTGGTCTACACCGTGCCAGGCCTCGGTACCGCGCTGGTTTACCGGCAGACCGATGTTCTGAAGTTCAACAAGTCGTTCATCGGCTTGATGGGCACGCTGGAGGGCATCTTCGGGGTGATTGGCGCGGTGGCGTACGGCCTGTTCTGCCGGAAGCTTAATCTGCGGGTGCTCCTTGTCGGGTCCATCGCGCTGAACGCCGTGTTCACCCTGATGTACCTCTACTACACGCGGGGAACCGCGCCGTTCGTGCATGGCATTGGCGGCCTGATCGGGGTCCTCTCCGAGCTCGCGCTTATGGACCTGGCGGTCAGGTCAACGCCGCAGGGCTGCGAGGCGCTTGGGTTCGCGCTCATGATGAGCGTGCGTAACTTCGGAATCAGCCTGGCCGATCTCCTCGGTAGCAAGCTGCTCGACTCCTACAAGTGGGTTACGTTCGACCGGCTGGTATGGATAAACGCGCTGACCACGGCGGCAGTGCTGTTGTTCGTGCCGTTCCTGCCGCGAATCATCATGAGCCGAAAAGAGGGCGAGGCGGCGGGGTCGGTGCAGGCGACGGCGGCGGAGCCGGAGTCGGCGGGGGAACCCGCCGGTTAGGGTAAACTGGAGTTGATTGTCAGGCAGTAATTCCGAGCGAGGTGGAACTGTGGACAGAAACGTGATTCGCGCTCTCGTGGCGATTACACTGGCGCTCGTTGCCGTGGCTCCGGCGGGCGCGCAGGAGGCGGTCTGGTCCTGCGCGGGCAAGCAGGTGCTGCGGCTGCACGCGACTGCGGCGGGAGTAAGCGCTGAAAAGCGGGTCGAGACCCTCGACGAGCGGGTCAACAACCTGCTTTCGAAGCACTCGGTGGTCAACGCCAGCGACATCACGCTCATCCGCGACCGCGGGCAGGTGTTCCTCTCCGCGTTCGGCGACGTGCTGGTCACGGTGACGCCCGAAGACGCCTCCGCGAACGCCACGACCCGCGAGAAGCTCGCCCACACGTGGCTGGCCAATATGCGCGCGACGCTGCCCCAGCTCTCGCCCCGCGTCAACAAGCACGGCGCGTAATGCACGCGCGGTACACTCGGCGGCTGATGGTCCGCGCGGCGCAGGTCCTGACTGCGGCGCTCTCATTGTTCCTCCTGCCGGCGTATCTCGCGCCGGCAGGCGTTCGTTCCACTCCGCTCGCGCTCACCTACAGGGTCAGCCCCCATCCCGCCGCGGCCGCCTCCCCACCCCACACGGACGTTGCAATCCTTATCGGAGGCATCCGAAACGAGAAGTCGGTCCGCCTCCAGATGCCGGTCTGGTCGCCGGGCGACTACCATGTCATGAATCACGCGAAGTACGTCCGCGACTTCTCGGCGACGGGTGCGGGCGATAAGGCGCTGGCGGTCACGCGGCCGGACGACAACACCTGGGAGGTGGCGACCGAGGGCGCTGAAGCGATTCGGGTCCGCTACACGCTGCCCGACACGCCGCCCGGATACTTCAGCGATAATGTGACCGTCCGCGACAAGTACGCGTTCTACAATGGCCCCGCGACGTACATGTACGTTGTTGGCCACAAGGAAGACCCGGCTTGCCTCAACGTGAAGCTGCCGGAGGGCTGGAAGTCAGCCACGACACCTCTTGAACAGGACCCCGATGCCAGTGCCGCGGCTGGCGAAGCGGCGTTTCGCGCGCCGGACTATGACACGCTTGCCGATTCCCCGCTCGTTGTCGGCGACTTCGTGACTCGCTCGTTCAGCTTCGCAGGCAGGCCGCACACGCTCGTGTTCTTCGACTCTCACAAGGGCCTCGACTACGATTCGTTCCTCCCACTCGTCGAGAAAGTTGTCACGGAGGAGAACCGGCTGATGGGCGGGCCGCCCTATCCGCGCTATTCCTTCTTCATCGACGTGAACGGGAGAGGCGGCGGGCTGGAGCACCTGAACGCGCAGAGAATCGCGTGGGGCCGTGGCTACCCCATCCGATTTGCGGCAGGCTTCGTCGCGCACGAGTTCTTTCACCTCTGGAACGTGAAGCGGGTGCGGCCCGTCGTGCTGGGGCCGTTCGACTACGTGAATCCGCCGAAGACGCGCAACCTCTGGTGGTGCGAGGGCGTAACCGAATACTTCGCTGATGTCTCGACGCTGAGGGCCGGGCTCACGTCCGAAGAGGACTTCCTGGCGCAGCAGGGCGGCGCGATTCGGGCGCTCCAAAACAACCCCGCGCGGCTCAGGGTGACCGCTGACGAATCGAGCCTCCGCGTCTGGGAAGCGGGAAACAGCAGCGGTTTCGGCTTCAGCTACTATCTGAAAGGGCAGCTCATCGGCCTCTGCCTCGACCTAAAGCTGCGGCATGAGACGGGCGGCCGCGCGAGCCTGGACGACGTGATGCGCGACCTGATGGCGCGGTACGGTCTGCCGAAGCCAGGTTACCCCGAGGACGGACTGCGTGACGCGGTGATCCGCGCCGGTGGGCCGGACATGGGCTCGTTCTACGATCTTGTGGCGCGCTCGACGAAGGAGATGCCCTTCGCGCAGTGCCTCGGTTACGCAGGTCTCAAGCTCGACGAAGAGGGCGGAACTTATCGAATCACCGCGGACAAGTCGGCGAGTCCCGAAGCTGTCTCGCTCCGGCAGGCATGGCTGAAGGGGCGCTGAACTCCTGTAATCCTGCATGCAAAACGGATGTTTCGCGGGCCCGCGGTGACCACGGATGTAAAATCCGTGTCTTGCGGGCCTGCGGTGACCACGGATGTAAAATCCGTGTCTCGCGGGCTTTCAGCCAAACGTCCTGCCGGACGGGATGCATTGCACGTCCGCGATTCGACCGATTCTGCGCGGAGGCGCAACAATTGGAGCGGCCGAAACACTAATGATTGGCGGCCGGCAGCGGTCTCCCAGGCCACCGTTCGCCAGACAAAACGGCGGGCGGCTGTAGTATACTAAGAGCACAAGATCGCGCTTCCGCCGAACGCCGATTCATGCGGGATTGGCCGCATGGTTCAACTGACTGACGCAATCGGCGCGAAGCGAAGCCGCTTCGCCGATTCGAAAATACGATCCGGAAGGACCCCATGAAAGATAATCCCCTCTATCGCCGCGACTTTCTGCGGGGCGCCACCCTCTCCTCCATCGGCCTGGCCCTCGCAGGTGCGGAGGTCACGGAGATCACCGCCCACGCGCAGGCGAAGCCCGCGGCCGGAGCGCAGAAGGCCGCCGCGGAGGATGAGCTGAAGGGCCGGACGGTCACGTTCGGCGTTATCGGCCTCGGCACGCGCGGCAAAGAGATACTCACTTCCCTCGCGAAGATCGGCCCGCAGTATGCGAAGGTCGTCGGCATCTGCGATTCGTTCAAGACGCCGGTCTTTGTGAAGAAGTCGCAGGCTATCGTGCCGGACGCGGCATTCGAGGACGACTATAAGAAGCTTCTCGACAACAAGGCTATCGAGGCGGTCTTCATCGCTACCCCGACGAACAAGCACAAGCAGATTGTGCTCGACGCGCTGGCGGCCGGAAAGCACGTTTACTGCGAGGCGCCCTTCTCGAACGACCTGGACGAGGCAAAGGCCATCGGACTGGCGGGCAGCAGCGCAAAGACCATCTTCCAGGCTGGCCTCCAGACCCGCTGCAACGCGCAGTCGGCCCACGTTTTCCACTTCATGCAGAGCCAGACGGCGGGCAAGCTCATCGGCGCGCGGGCGCAATGGCATGCGAACAACAAGTGGCGCCTCGCCTACCCGACGCCCGAGCGCGAAGCGGAGATCAACTGGCGGCTGAACAAGGAGACATCGTCCGGACTGATGGGCGAAATCGGGATGCACCAGATCGACATGGCGAGCTGGTATTTCCGCAAGCTGCCGATCGCGGTAACCGCCCTCGGCTCCATCATGAAGTACCAGGACGGCCGCACGGTCCCCGACACCGTCCAGGCTCTCATCGAGTTCCCCGGCGACCTCCGCCTCCTCTACGACGCGACGCTGGCCAGCTCGTTCGACGATGCCTACGAGCTCTACATGGGCACCGACGCAACCATCATGACGCGCGACCAGAGGGGCTGGATGTTCAAAGAGGCCGACGCGAACCAGCTCGGCTGGGAG
>Ga0068855_100008693_pt1 | contig 12276 bp, 9 predicted proteins | sample KBSCornC52_FD_66592 | JGI IMG/M metagenome (GOLD analysis project Ga0068855, IMG submission 66592) | Corn rhizosphere microbial communities from Kellogg Biological Station, Michigan, USA - KBS Corn C5-2 | ecosystem: Host-associated > Plants > Roots > Rhizosphere > Soil ...
GGCAATGTCGCCGCGAGCGCGTGGCGATCTCAACGCGAGCGCGTCGCGCTCGCAGACGCTCAGGCGGCGGCGTCCTGCGACGCCTTGGCGCCGCGGCCGCGACGGCCAGGACTCTTCGTCTTCTCTGCCTTGCGCTGCGCGCGGTACTTCTTGATGAGCGCCTTCGAGACATTGCGGTGCTCGCCGCAAACCATCCCGAAGACGGGCGCCGCCCTGTTCTTGCAGCCCGGCACGGGGCAGTACTGGATGGGCGGCTTCTTGCGCGGACGTCCCGGCGGACGGCCTGGCCCGCGACGGATACCGGCGGGGCGCCCGGGGCCCTTGACCGCGATCCCACCGCCGCCGACAGCCGACAACACCGCGTCCCGCGCCCGGCCCAGAGCCTCCACCTCGATCGCGCTCGTCAATTGCTCGACGAACTGGCTGACGATATCAGCAATGGACCCGGTACTCTTCTTCGCCATCTGTGGGAACCTCCGTTTGTATGGGCGCGCAGGTTAGCGCCCCAGTTTTGCATTTTCAATCGAACGCGCGGCTTTTTTGGGCGATTTCATCAATATAACGTTTCGCTAAAGGAACACTGCTCAGTCGCTCACGAAGCGTGCCGCTCGATCAGGCTTGACCTCAATTGAGGCCGTGACAAAGGAGACGGATGCCCCGCTGGACGAGCTTTCTCCTGTTTTTTGCAGTGTTTTTAATCGTGCTCACGGCAATCCATGCCTACCTGTGGATGCGCTTGGTGCGCTCCACTCAGCTTCCGCCGCCTTGGCGCGCTGTCCTGACGGCGACGATTGTGTTAGCCGGAATCAGCATTCCGGTTGTCCTCATTTTCTTTCGGGGGCCCGCTGCGCCGATGCTGGTCAAGCCTCTCGTTTGGGCGGCCTATATTTGGTTGGGAACGATGTTCCTGCTGTTCGTCGGCTGTCTGGCGATCGACGTCGTTCGGGTGGGCGCGTGGCTGTTCCGGCGGCTCACCGACGGCGCCGCGCCCGACGATGCACGCCGGCGATTCCTGGCTCGCGGGCTCGCGGGGACGGTCGCCCTGACGGGCGGTGGACTGGCCGCCTGGGGCGTCCGGTCTGCGGTCGGCCCGGTCGGCGTTCGCCGCACCGAGATTCCGCTGGCGCGACTGAAGCGACAACACGACGGCCTGGTCATCGCACAACTGACCGACCTGCACATCGGCCCCACCATCGGACGCTCCCAATTGCAAGGCATCGTCGACAGCACCAACGCGCTGCAGGCCGACATTGTGGCGATCACCGGCGACCTGGTGGACGGCTCCGTCGACGAGCTGCGCGACGCCGTCGCCCCGCTGGCCCAGCTACGGGCTCGTCACGGAGTCTTCTTCGTTACAGGCAACCACGAATACTTTTCTGGCGCCCCCCAATGGGTCGAGGAGGTCTCGCGATTGGGCATTCGCGTCTTGCGAAACGAGCGCGTCGAAATCGACCACAACGGAGAGCTGCTGGACCTGGCCGGGGTCGATGACGCCTCGGCGGCGCGCTTCGGTCATGGTCACGGCGAGGATCTGGGCCGCGCGCTCGCCGATCGGGCCCCCGACCGAACGGTGGTGCTGCTGGCCCACCAGCCCCGCACCGCGCGCCGCTCGGCTGCGTTCGGTGTCGATCTGCAGCTCTCGGGACACACGCACGGTGGGCAGATCTGGCCCTTCGGCGCGCTGGTGGCCTTGCAACAGGTCTTCCTGGCGGGCTTGCACCGCCAGGGGGACACCCGCGTCTACGTCAGCCGCGGGACCGGTTACTGGGGGCCTCCCATGCGCCTGGGCGCGCCCGCCGAGATTTCGCAGCTGGTCTTGCGCTCCCGCGCTGCGGCGGCGACATAAACTGCGCCCATGAGCTCCATCGAACTGAAGACCTTGCTATCGACGTTCGGCGCCGTCTTCATCGCCGAGCTGGGGGACAAGACCCAGCTCGCCACGCTGTCGATGTCGGCGGGAACGACCTCGAAGTGGATGGTGTTCGCCGGCTCGGCGCTGGCGCTGTGCACCACGTCCGCCATCGCCGTGCTGGCCGGCGGCCTGATCGCGCGCTTCGTCCCGCCGCACTACCTGCGCCGGATCGCCGGCGGGGTCTTCATTCTGCTGGGCATCCTGTACATCGCCACCAAGGGCGATTGACGGGTTGGCGCAACGTCAGCGCTTCTGCACCAGGTCCAGCGCGGCCACGCGATACGCCTCGGCCAGCGTGGGGAAGTTGAAGATGTTCTCGACGAAGGTGTCGACGTCCATCTGACCGAGCAGCGCCATCTGACCGACGTGCACCAGCTCGGTGGCGCCCTCGCCCACGATGTGCACGCCCAGCAACTTCTTGCCCGTGCCGTCCGCCACCAGCTTCAGCAGCCCGTCGGTGATCCCCGAGATCTGCCCGCGGGCCACCTCGTCGAAGCGCGCCCGTCCCACCAGAGCGGCGCCCAGGCGCTTCCTGGCCTCGTCCTCGCTCAACCCCACCGAGGCCATCTCCGGGATGGTGTAGATGCCGATGGGGATGGTCTCGCTGCTGGCCCCTTCGGCCAGCCCCAGCGCGTGGCGCGCGGCGCGGCGCCCCTGCTCCATGGCCGTGGCGGCCAGCGAGGGCGGACCCACCACGTCGCCCACCGCGTAGACGCGCGGGTTGGCGGTGCGGCAGTGCTCGTCGACCGCCAGCAGACCGCGCGCGTTGGGGGCCAGCCCGGCGGCGCCCAGGTTCAGCTCGTCGACGTTCGCGGCGCGTCCCAGCGCCACCAGCATCTTGTCCGACGCCACCACCCGTCCGTCCGACAGCGTGGTCAGCACCTTCGACACGCCGTCGAACGTCACCCCGCCGATCGTCTGCTCGCCGATGTACGTGCCGCCGGCGCGCTGGAAGGCCTCGACGAACTTGGCCACCAGCTCGCCGTCCATGAACTTCAGCGGACGATCCGCGCGGTCGATCATCGTCACCTTCACGCCCAGCGCGGCGAAGATCGAGGCGTACTCGCTGGCGATCACGCCGCCGCCCAGCACGGTCAGCGACGCGGGCAGGTACAGCATCGACAGGATCGAATCGCTGTCCAGCACGTTCTCGTGGTCGATGGGGATCTCGGGCGGGTTGCGAGGCCGCGAGCCCGTCGCCACCATGATGACGTCGGCCGTGAACAGCGACCGCTCGCCGGCGACCGTGGTCATCTCGATGGTGTCGGGGGAGACGAAGCGCGCCCGGCCATGGTGGCGTTCGATCCCGTTGCGATCGATCTGCCGCCCCATGTAGTGGGCGTGCGCCGACACGACATGATCCAGCCGCGCCATCAGCGACGAAACCTCGACGCCGGCGCGCGGGGTGACGCCCCAGGTCGCGGCGTCACGGGCCAGCCGCGTGGCCTGCGCGGCGCTCTCGCGCAACGTCTTGCTGGGGATGGTGCCCCGGTGCACGCACGCACCGCCGACGGCGCGCTCGTGCTCGATCAGCACCACGGTGCGGCCCGCCTTCACCGCCTGGATGGCCGCCTTCTGCCCGGCGGGCCCGCTGCCAATCACCAGGACGTCGCAACGACGGGCGCCGGCGGTCATAGCGTCATCGACTCCACGGTGCGGGCCACGGCCGGTCGCTTGGCCAGCAGCTGCGCCACGTCCTCGGGATACAGGTTCAGCTCGCCGATCACGGGCTGGCCGCGGACGTCCGCTTCGAATGTTGGCTGGGGCTCGTCGAAGTCGGCGGCGAACAGGTCGGCCAGGCACGCCACCGCCGCTTCCCGTCGGTTCGCCTGGGCCCGCTCGAACGAAGCGTAAAACGCGATGGCGTTCACCACGGGCTGGGGCAGCGCCCAGCTGGTCGCGATGCGCAGCCCGACGCCGGTGTGGAACTCGCTCAGCAACTCCCGCAGCGCCTGGTCGGGGACCGCGCCGCGCGTGCCGCGCTCGCGATGGCGGTCGCGCTGCGCGTCCGCCACCACCTGCAACAGCGCCGGCTTGCCCACCGCGTGCAGCAGCCCGCACAGGAACGCGCTCTCCACGTTGGAACGAAGCAAGCGCGCGATCTCCTTGGCGAACAGTCCCGAGGCCAGGCCGTGGCGCCACAGCCGCTTCAGCGCCCCCTCGTACCCGGGGACCTTGAACGTCCCGCTTTGAAGCGACGCGGCCAGCACGATCTCCGTGACGGTCTGCATCCCCAGGCGCGCCACCGCCTGCTGCAGCGAGACGATGGGCATGGAGGGCATGTAGGCGGGCGAGTTCGCGATCCGCAGGACCTGTCCTGCCAGCGCCGGATCGCGGTGAATCAAGTTCGACAACTGCAGCGCGTCGACGGTGGGCTGGCTGGTCAGCGCCAGGACCTGGCTGGCGACCTGGGGCAGCAACGGCAGGACGATGTTGCCCGTCCCCAGCCGATCGGCCACCCGGCGCCGCAGGACTTCCTGCTCGTCAGGGTCGATACCGGTCGATGAGGGCGGGTTCTCTGGGGAGCCGGAGCCCGCGAGGGGCGACGGTTCCTGGGTCGAGATCGCGAACGCCACGTCGCTTTCCTGTCGGACAACCGGCCCGAAATCTTTAGACGATCTTCAGGAACGGGGACGACCGGTCGAAATATCCAGAGACATGGCGACCCTGCTCCAGGTTCGGCCGCCGCACGAGGTGGAGCTGTCGGCGCGAGATGCCTCGGCGCCCATCGTCGTGGGAGCGAACCTGGTCGGTCAGACCATCGGCTCGTACCGGGTGACGCGAGAGCTGGGCGAAGGTGGGATGGGCTGTGTCTACCTGGCCGAGCACGCGCTGATCGGGCGCAAGGCCGCCGTGAAGGTGCTGAACCCCGACATCTCGTCCGATCCCGAGGTGGTGTCGCGCTTCTTCACCGAAGCGCGCGCGGTGAACGACATCCGCCACCCGAACATCGTCGAGGTGACCGACTTCGGAAAGTTCGGCGCCTTCTACTGCATCGTGATGGAGTACCTGGAGGGCGAGACGCTGGCGGCGCGCCTGTCCCGCGTCCGCGTGTTCGACGAGCGGGGCGTGGTCCGCGTGATGAAGCAGTGCACGTCGGCCCTGGGGGCCGCGCATGAGCAGGGGCTGGTCCATCGCGACATCAAGCCGGAGAACATCTTCCTGCGCGCCCACCCGGACTACCCCGACTTCGTGAAGGTGCTGGACTTCGGCATCGCCAAGCTGCTGACCACGGACGAGCCGGTGGGGCACAAGACGAAGACGGGCTCGGTGCTGGGCACGCCTTCCTACATGTCGCCCGAGCAGTGCCTGGGCGAGGCGGCGCTGGACATTCGCAGCGACGTCTACAGCCTGGGCGTCGTCATCTACCAGATGTTGACCGGCCAGCTGCCGTTCACGGCCGACACGCTGGGGCGCTTGATCGTCTGTCACGTGAACGAGCCCCCGGTCCCCCCCAGCGTCATCAACCCCAGCGTCTCGCGGCCGATGAACGACCTGGTCCTGCGCGCGCTGGCCAAGCGGCCCAGGGACCGATTCCAGAGCGCGCGCGACATGCGCGACGCCCTGGAGCGCCTGCTGCCCCCCACCCTGCGCGAGACGACGCCTCCGGCGGGCGTGGGGAGCCGCTCCGACACCCGCGCCCCCACGCGCGTCGAGGGTGCGCGCGAAGCGCAGGCCATGCCCACGCCGGTCACCGTCGGCGCCGGCTCTCGCCCCCTGCCCGACTTCGGGTCCGGCCCGGTGCCGCAGCTGCTGTCGGGCGGCACCAGCTCGGGCAGCGCGCCGGTCGCGAACAGCGGCCCCCACTCCGGGGGTCTGGCCCCGCGCCACGCAACGTCGCCGGAGCCCGACGAGGCGGCGCAGCGCCTGGCGAACATCGTGCGCGATCGCATCCGCGGCCAGACGGTGGCGCTTCCAGAGCTGTCGGGCGCCACCATCCGCTGCCTGGAGCTGGACCAGCGCAACCGGCTGGGGTTCGCCGAGGCCGCGGCCGTCATCGGCGAGTTCCCCGTGCTGCGCTCGCGCATCATGCGGCTGGCGAACAGCGCCGCCTTCCCCAGCCTGATGCCCGCCACCACGCTGGAGCTGGCCGTGGGCCGCCTGGGCGCGCAGGGCCTGATCAGCGCCCTGATGGAGTTCGCCGCCCACGACGCCCTCGAGGGCAAACAGCAGCGCGTGCGCGAGCTGATGCGGCGGATCTGGCCACACGCGCTGGGGGTGGCCGTCATGGCGGCCGACCTGTGCCACACCCTGAACGAGCACGACACGGCGGCGCCCGCCTACGTGACGGGATTGACGTACCAGCTGGGCCGCCCGATCGTGGCGACCCTGCTGCTGGACATCGAGCAGCAGATGCAGCGGGCCGGCAAGCGAGCGCCGCTGACGGAGGCGTCGCTGACCGCCGCCATCGAGGGCTGCCACGCCATCGCTGGCGCGGCCGTGGCGCGCCAGTGGGGGCTGTCCCAGCGGGTGGTGGAGGCGATCGAGGACGCGACCGCCTGGAACCCCCGTCAGCCCCTGTGCCTGTCCAACGTCGTGCGCTTCGCGGCCATCATGGTGAACCGCCTGGGGCTCAGCTTTGGTCCGCGCGTGCAAGGCGCCGAGCTGGAGAGAATGTACGGCGAAGGCCGGTCGTTGCTGCGCATCGGTGACGCCACCCTGGGCCGGATGAGTCACGGCTTCAAGGAACGAATCATGGTCCTGTCCAGCATCCGCGGCTGAGCGGACCGGGCCGGGCTGCCGCCGGCGCCGCCTGCCGCCCACCGGGGGCGGCGCATTCCCTGCCCTGAGGGTAGATTGGGGCGCATGCCAATCGCGAGTGTGAATCCTTTCAGCGGCCAGACCCTGCGAACGTTCCAGGCGGACGACGACGCGCAGATCGAGGCGAAGCTGGCTGGCGCGCGGCGGACCTTCGACGGTTGGCGGCGCGAGCCTGTGACGGCGCGCGCCGACGTGCTGCGAGCCGCGGCGCGTATCCTGGACGACGAGCGCGAGTCGTTCGCGGCGCTGGCCACCAGCGAGATGGGCAAGACCATCGGCGCCGCGCGCGACGAGGTGGCGAAGTGCGCCCTGACCTGCCGTTATTACGCTGACAACGCCGCCGCCTTCCTGCGCAAGGAGCCCATCGACGGCGACGATCAGGCGGTGTGGTTCGAGCCGCTGGGGGTGGTGCTGGCCGTGATGCCCTGGAATTTCCCCTACTGGCAGGTCGTTCGCTTCGCCGCGCCTGCCCTGGCCGCCGGCAACGTGGGCCTGCTGAAGCACGCCTCGAACGTCCCCCAGTGCGCGCTGGCGCTGGCCGACCTGTTCCGGCGCGCCGGGGCGCCCCAGGGCGCGTTCCAGGCGCTGCTGGTGGCGGGCGACCGCATCGAGCGGATCATCGCCGATCCCCGGGTGGCCGCCGCCACCCTGACGGGCAGCGAGGCGGCCGGCCGTTCGGTGGGCGGCGCCGCCGGCAAGCACCTGAAGAGATCCGTCCTCGAGCTGGGGGGCAGCGATCCTTTCATCGTGCTCGCCACCGCCGACCTCGAGCGCGCCGTCGCCACCGCCGTGAAGGCGCGCCTGGTGAACAACGGCCAATCCTGCATCGCCGCCAAGCGCTTCATCGTGCTGGACGCGCAGTACGAGGCGTTCGCCTCGCGGTTCGTCGAGGCGATGCGCGCGCTGAAGGTGGGCGATCCGGCGCGCGAGGACACCGACGTGGGACCGCTGGCCACGCCGGCCATCCGCGACGAGGTGGCGAAGCAGGTCGACGAATCGGTGGCCCGCGGCGCGCGCCGGCTGCTGGGCGGCGAGCGCCCGAGCGGCGCCGGCAACTTCTATCCCCCCACCGTGCTGGGTGACGTCCCCACCGAGGCGCCGGCTGCGCGCGAGGAGGTGTTCGGCCCGGTGGCGGCGCTGTTCCGCGTGCGCGACGCCGAGGAGGCCCTGGCGGTGGCCAACGGCTCGCCCTTCGGCCTGGGCGCCAGCGTCTGGACCCGCGATCGGAACGAGGCGCTGCACTTCGCGCGAGAGCTGGAGGTGGGCAGCGTGTTCGTCAACGACATGGTCGCCTCCGATCCGCGCTTTCCCTTCGGCGGCGTGAAGCTGTCCGGCTACGGGCGCGAGCTGGGGCCGTTCGGCCTGCGCGAGTTCGTCAACGTGAAGACCGTGCGCATGAAGCAGCTACCGCGCTGAGCGGTTCAGGCGGCGGGCGGCAGCGCGCCGCCCGCGTCACCGGGGAGCTCCTGCTGGGGGCCGCCGCCCAGCCCCCGTAGCCGGCGCAGGGCCGGCGCGCGCCAGCTGGCGACCGCCACCACCAGCAGCGTCATCCCGCCCCCGAACACCACCGAGGGCACGGTGCCCAGCAGCCGCGCCAGGACGCCCGACTCGAAGGCGCCGATCTCGTTGGACGACCCGATGAAGATCTGGTTGATGGCCGACAGCCGCCCCAGCATCGCGGGCGGGACGCGCACCTGCATCAGCGTCCCCCGGATCACCACGCTGATCATGTCGACCGCGCCGCTGGCCGCCAGCAACGCCACCGAGAGCACGAACGACCGCGACAGGCCGAAGGCGATGGTGAACAGGCCGAACAGCGCGACCGCGTTCAGCATGGCCAGGCCGGCCCGGCGAAAGGGTGGCCGCAGCACCAGCCACAGCGACATCATCACCGCGCCCACGGCAGGCGCGGCGCGCAGCACGCCGTAGCCGCGCGGTCCCACGCGCAGGATGTCCTCGGCGAACACCGGCAGCAGGGCCACCGCGCCCCCGAACAGCACCGCGAACAGATCCAGACCGATGGCCGGCAGGATCACCGGTTCGTGGCGCAAGAAGCGAAACCCTTCCCTCAGGCTGGACAGCATGGGCGCCCGGTGGGGCGGCGCGCTCACGGCGGCGCCCCCGGCCGCCATCCGCGCCCACGCCAGCACGGCGCCCAGCAGCAGCAGCGCGCTGACCGCGTAGGCCACCCGCGGACCGAAGCCCGCGTACAGCACGCCGCCCAGGGCCGGGCCGGTCACGGCCGCCAGCTGCCACAATCCGCTGCGCCAGCTCACGGCGGCCGCCAGCAGGTCGCGGGGCACCAGCTCGCTGGTCAGCACCGACCGCGCCGGCTGAAGGAAGCTGCGGCAGACCCCGGTCAGGGCGATGACGCCGTAGATCGTGGCCCGCACGGCGCGGACGCCCAGCGCCCCCTGCGGCCCGCTGACCAGCCACAGCGCCAGCGCCGCCAGCATCAGCACCGCCAGGGCCGCCCCGCCCAGCCGGCGCCGATCGTGCACGTCGGCCAGGTGCCCGGCCGGCAGCGCCGACAGGATGAAGGGCAGCGCCTCGGCCAGCCCGATCATGCCCAGCGACAGCGGGTCGTGGGTCAGCGCATATAGTTGATAGGCCACCGCGGCCCCCTGGACCTGCGAGGCCAGCGTGGCGGCCCCCAGGCTCAGCAGGAACCAGCGGTAACCCGTCAGCCGCCACAGGGCCAGTCGCGGCGATATCGTCGAAGAGCTCGCGGTATCCATCTGAATGGCGCGCCTTGCCTTATATTACGGCGCAACCACTCTGAACCGCGAGGAGACGCCTTTGTCACTGTCACTGGGAAAGAACTTTCGCCTGCCCCGCACCGTCCTGCCCAAGGCCTACCGCGCCGAGCTGGCGGTCGACCTCCAGCACGACAGCTTCGAGGGGACGGTCGCCATCGACGTCGCCCTGTCGCGTCCCGCCGCCCAGGTGCACCTGCACGCGGTGGGATTGACGGTGACGGCGGCGCGAGCCGAGGTCGCCGGCGCGTCCCATGACGCCCGCCCCGAGACGGACGAGGAGAGCGAGACGGTGACGCTGACCTTCCCCGCGCCGCTGCCGGCGGGAACGGCCACGCTGCACCTGAGCTGGTCGGGGCGGTTCAGCCCCGGCCTGCGCGGCCTGTACCGGGCGGGGCGCATCGCCGTCACGCAGTTCGAGGCGGCCGACGCCCGGCGCGTGTTTCCCTGCTTCGACGAGCCGGCCTTCAAGGCGACCTGGGAGCTGACGTTGCGGGACGTCCCCGCCGGCGTGACGGCGCTGTCGAACGGCAGCGTCGCGGAGGAGACCGCCGACGCGTCCGGGAAGCGGCGCATCCGCTTCAAGCCCACGCCGGTGCTGTCGTCCTACCTGATCGCGCTGGCGCTGGGCGAGCTGGTGTCCAGCGAGCCGCGCATCGCCTCGAACGTCCCGGTGCGCACCTGGGCCGTCCCCTCCAAGCTGGGCCTGACCGCATTCGCGCAAGAGGCCGCAGCGGCGGCGCTGCCCAGGCTGGAGTCGTACTTTGGCCTGCCCTACCCCTTCGGCAAGCTGGACCAGCTGGGCATCCCCGACTTCGAGGCGGGCGCCATGGAGAACGCCGGCTGCATCACCTTCCGCGAGGTGGCGCTGCTGCTGGATCCCGCCACCGCGCCGCTGGCCGTGCAGAAGCGGGTGGCCGAGGTGATCACGCACGAACTGGCGCACCAGTGGTTCGGCAACCTGGTGACGATGGTCTGGTGGGACGACCTGTGGCTGAACGAGGCGTTCGCCACCTGGATGGCGTTCAAGATCGTCGCAGAGTGGCGCCCCGAGTGGCGCATCTGGATGGACTTCGAGGTGGCCAAGGGCTCGGCCCTGGTGCTGGACGCCATGCAGTCGGCCCACCCCATCCGCGCCGAGATCCAGAACGCCGAGGAGGCCGGCGAATCGTTCGACGCCATCACGTACGAGAAGGGCGGCGCCGTCCTGCGCATGATCGAGGGCTACCTGGGCGAGGAGAAGTTTCGCGAGGGCATTCGCCTGTACATGCGGCGCCACCGCGAGGCCAACGCCACGGCCGACGATCTGTGGGGCGCGCTGGGCGAGGCTTCGGGCGAGCCGATCGTCGAGCTGGCGAACGGCTGGATCCGCCGCACCGGCTACCCGCTGGTGTCCGTGACGCTGGGCGCGCAGGGCGGCCAGCCGACCCTGTCGCTGCAGCAGCGGCGATTCTTCTCCGATCCGACGGCCAAGGAGACCGGGCCGGCCACGCGCTGGCTGATCCCGATGGTCGTTCGTTACCGGGACGACGAGGGGCTGAAGGAGCAGCGGGTGCTGTTCGGCGACGAGACGGCCCAGGTGACGCTGACCGCGGCGCGGGGCACCGTCCGCTTCGTGGAGGCGAACGCCGGCGCGGTGGGCTTCTATCGCTGCCGTTATGACGGCGCGCTGCTGCATCAACTGGGTCACGCGATCGCGACGTCCAGCGACGTGGCGCCCATCGAGCGGATGGCCCTGGTGTCCGACCAGTGGGCGCTGGTGCGCGCCGGGGCCGGTACGGTGGGGGCCTTCCTCGACCTGATGAAGGCGATGGCCGGCGAGAGCGATCCGTTCGTGCTGGACGAGGTGATCGGGCGGCTGTCGTTGCTCGAGTCGCGCCACGTGGCTGACGCCGATCGCGGCGCTTTCCAGAAGGTGGTGGGCCGACTGTTCGCCGCCTCGGCGGGGCCGCTGGGCTGGCAGGCGCCGTCGGGGGCGGCCGAGGCCGACGACACGCGCCTGCGCCGGGCCGCGCTGCTGCGCGCGCTGGTCATCGTGGCCCGCGAGCCCGGGGCGGTGGCCGAGGCCGAGACCCGCGCCCTGAAGCACATCGCCGCCAGTCCGATGCCGCTGGATCCGAACCTGCTGGACCTCGCCATCACCGCGGCCGCGCGCAACGCCGACGGCGAACGCTTCGACGACTTCGCGCGCCGGGCCACCACCGAGCTGGATCCCGCCAGCAAGCGTCGCTTCCTGCACGCGCTGGCGCGCGTGGAGGGCGCTCCCGTGGTGGAACGCGCCGTCGCCGCGGCGATGACCGACCTGGTGCCGATGCAGGACTTCACGTCCTATCTGTCGGTGCTGCTGTCGAACAGGGCCACGCGCGAGGAGGCGTGGCGGCTGATCCGCGATCGCTGGTCCGAGGTGCACGCCAAGGCTGACTCGCCCATGCTGCTGCGCCGCCTGATCGAGAGCCTGGGAGCCCTGCCCGAGCGGCGGCATCTGGAGGAGGTCGAGGCTTTCCTGGTCGCGCATCCGATCCCGGCCGCCAAGCAAGCGACGTCGCAGACGCTGGAGCGCATGCGAATGGATGCGGCCCTGCGCGAGCGATTGATGCCCGAGATCTCCGCGTGGCTCGCGCGCGGGTGAGGTCTCGGCGAGCATGCTCGACGGGGACGAGGGTCGCGACACCCGCGGGTAACCTTCGCTCGCGATGTAAGACAGGGTCCGTGTCGTCGCCAGCTTTCACGCGCGAATTCGTGCGAGAACCTTGACAGCTTCCGGTGGCGCGGGCGAGTCTTCCTGCGCGAGACGCGCGACACATGAGTGACAAATCTCCATCGGGTTCCCCCGGCATCTCGCGCGGC
>Ga0068855_100008698_pt1 | contig 12273 bp, 10 predicted proteins | sample KBSCornC52_FD_66592 | JGI IMG/M metagenome (GOLD analysis project Ga0068855, IMG submission 66592) | Corn rhizosphere microbial communities from Kellogg Biological Station, Michigan, USA - KBS Corn C5-2 | ecosystem: Host-associated > Plants > Roots > Rhizosphere > Soil ...
GTCTTGACGAAGATGTTATTTACACTCCGTTCACAAATGGCAGGTTAAAGTATTCGATCTTCACATCCTCGCCATCGAATACCGCGTAAGAGCGGGTCAGTACCCATTCGCCGAGATTGATGTAGCGGCTTTTTTCATTAATAATCATATCCATCACCTTATGCCTGTGACCGAAGATGAGGTAATCGTAATATTCCGTTTTCAGCAGTTCGCGGCAAAATACCGGGAGGTATTCGGACTTTTTGGGACTATGGGGCGTATCCTTTTTCTCGTTGGCGATACGGCTCTTGCCCGACCAGTAATTGGCGACGCCTACGCCCAGGTTAGGATGGATGCGTGCGAATAGCCACTGGCACAGCCCGCTCCTGAAAAAGTTTTTCAAAAATTTATAAAAATGATCGCCCGGGCCAAGACCGTCGCCATGGTGCAGGTAGAATTTTTTCCCGCCGCGCTCGATAACCAGTTCATTCGAAATAATTGTCGCACCAAACTCTTTGGTGAAATAATCGAACATCCACATGTCGTGGTTGCCTTTGAATAGGTATATCTTGATACCCATATCGGCCATTTCAGCCAATTTGCCAAAAAAGCGCACATAGCCTTTGGGAACCACGGTGCGGTATTCGAACCAAAAGTCAAATACATCCCCCATCAGGAAAACCTCCGAGGCATCGGCCTTGATCCTATCCAGCCAGCTCACCAGTATCGCCTCGCGCTCGCGGCTTTTGGCGTAGCTTGGCGAACCGAGGTGAAAATCGGAAGCAAAATAAAGTTTCTTTGGGGATGACATTGGGGTCAAAAGTAACAAGAATTTCGGATGTCGGATTTTTGATTTCGGATTTATAGCACCAACTCAATATTTTCAATGTTATTTACGACTGTGGTTTTCATAAAAGATATTTTCTTTTCCAAGAGTTCTGCCAATTCTAACGTCGGCTCTGCACTGAAAGGATAACAATCATTTATCCCGTCGCCTGTTTTTATACTATTTACCCAGTCTACCGCTAATTCAACATAGATATTTACAACATCTTTTGTTGTTTTAGCTCCAAATATATCCAAATACATGGCCGGTATATCACCAACTATTACCCACAAAAAATTGTCATCGTTACTCGCGGCGTTTTCAATCTCAAAAAGGAATATGCAAAAGATTCTACCAAGATTAGTGTAAACTTTGGCCGACTTAATTTCCTTACACCATTTAAAACTTTTAAGATATGATTCGGCTTCTTTATACAATGATTTTAGTTCGTCATAGTATTCGGTATGTGTGTTAATATCATTATAATTGATCGGGTATTTCATCGTACCAACTAAGATATAAATAAAATGGCAACCATCCTCCACGTCCTCAACGGCGATTCGACCCGCCACAGCTTTGAAGAAACCGGCCTTGAAGGCGATGTATTGGTTTGGCGCGAGATATTCTCGCAGGGGCCGCTGATCGAAGATATTTCCTCTGCCTATTTCTGGAAACTGCGCGAAAAATGGATATGCGATACTTTTAAGGAAGTGCCGGATGAGTTTGTAAAAAATGTCGTCACTCCGCTCGAAAAGCTTAGCGAACCTTATGATGAGATAAACCTGTGGTTTGAGTTCGACCTGCATTGCCAGGCCAATATGCTTGGCGTAATGGAAATACTGGCCAAAAACACGAACCTGTCACCACCTTCGGTTTTTTTGATTTGCCCGGACAGTTTTCCCGGCAAGGAGAATTTTAAAGGAATGGGCGAACTGAACGGCGAAGAACTGGAATACCTGTTTGACAATATCCGCGAGCAATTAAGCGAGGCCGACTTCAATATAGCCGGCGAAGCGTGGAAGCTGTATGTCAGCGGCGATGCCGCCCGCCAGGAAAAATGGCTCGATGAAAGTGCCTTTTGGGGAAGCTTGCATTGTTTAAAGCCCGCGTTGGAGGCCAATGTCAAAAGACTGCGGACCAACGAAAACGGCCTGAATTATATCGAACAAACGCTGTTGGATATTTACAACTACGGCTACAAAACCAAATACGAGATCTATCAAAGATTTTGGGAAACTGAAACGATATATGGCATGGGCGACCTGGAGATAGACCTTTACCTGAATTCGCTTATTGAAAAAGAGCTCGTTACCCTAAACTAATTCGTCGAGACATCAACCTCCGGCGTTGGGTCACTTTCATTCTTCATCCTGTCCAGCGCTGTGACGACATATATATAGTGCTGGTTTCGCTCAACCGTGTCGTCGACATATTGCGTTAAGGCGTTATACTGGATATGCAGAATATACTTTGGATCGTCGAGGTTGACAGTATCCGTCACTTTGAACCGGTATATCACGTAGCCGTAAGCCACTTGCTTATCCTCGGCAGTGTCAGGCGTTTGCCAGCTGAGGCTTACACTTTTCAAATTAACTTTGGCGATCAGGCTTTTTGGGGGATTTGGGGCAATGGAATCAAGCCACTCCATGGCCGGCGGCAGAGCAGGGTACTTATAGAAGTCTGTCCGTAGCGAATCGGTAAAACCCAGGGGATCCTTCATCAACGAATTGGCGCTGAAAAAAACGCTTCCCTGCACCCGATCGTTATCGCGCAGGTATCGTATTTCGTTGGGCAATTCCGTAGCGTGGTGAAAAGCATAGGAATGAGGTTCAAACGCGCGATAGGGCGCCTGGCCCACGTACAAGTGCCGACCATAAGTGTTATCGCTCCACCAATCGATCAGTTTATCAAAGGATGCCAGGCGATAACCCATACTCCAGTACAACTGCGGCGCCACATAATCTATCCATCCTTCCTGCAGCCATTTACGCGTATCGGCATACAATTCATAATAGGAGTTGCCGCCCTGTGTTTCCGACCCCTCAGGGTCTTGCCGGGCATTTTTCCATATCCCGAACGGCGCTATGCCAAATTTCATGAAAGGCTTATGCTTGTGGATACTGTCGCTGAGTGTCTGTATGAGCAGATCGACATTATTGCGCCGCCAATCCTTAATATCCGTAAAGCCGCCGCCGTACGCGTGGAAAGCCTGCTCGTCGTTGATCCTTTGGCCGGGTATACTGTAAGGGTAAAAATAATCATCCATGTGCACGCCGTCAATATTGTAATTATCAACTACGTTCATGATCACCTTTACGATATAATCGCGCACATCCGGTATTCCCGGATTAAATAATTTGATGCCGCCATAAGTAAAGAACCAGCTTGGTACCTGGTTGGTAATATGGCAGGTGCAAAGGCTCTTGAAATTTCCATCAAAGGTAGCGCGATACGGGTTAAACCAGGCGTGAAGTTCCATCCCGCGTTTGTGCGCTTCGGTAATTGCGAATTCCAGCGGGTCATAGGCCGGGTCGGGCCCTACACCCTGTTTACCTGTCAGCCAGCGCGACCAGGGCTCGGTGCTTTTCGCGTAAAAAGCATCGGCAGCCGGGCGAACCTGCAGCATAATTGCGTTTATTCCCGATGAATGGGCCATATCAAGCAAAGCAAGCAGCTCGCTTTTTTGCTTGTCAACGGGCAAATTGGCAGAACTAGGCCAGTCGATATTCACAACAGTTGCTATCCACATACCCCTGAACTCACGTTTGGGCTCGTGCCTTATAATGACTGGCAGCCTTTGAATTTTGGGTGAATTAGTCGTTTTTACAGCCGGCGTATCGATGTGTGCGGCTTTCAGCGTGTCTTTTTGCGCCCGGGTTTGAAGGGCTAAAGTTAATAGAGTAGTTATCAATATGAAGAACCTGTACGCGCGCATCGAAAGGTATTATTAAAAGCTGCAAAGATATAAACCCATGGTTTATAATTTTATTATAAAAAGCAATTATTCATTCAATTTTGTGTTTTAAGTAATTGTAATTACTTTTAACACATCTACCGCGAAAACATAGCCTATGCAAAGGAGTAATCCACTAAAATTTTTCACGTATTGGCTAATTTAACATTGAATAAAACAATAAGTGGCAATTGCTGTTACATATCGTTAAGATTATTATTCTGCAATACCTATGTGAAGTTTTATAAAGTAAATCATAGTACTTAGTGGTATAAATGATCTTAAAACCCTTTACAATTTAAAACTCAAAAGAACCGCCATGGAAAATCAATCCGGACAAACACCCAAAAAAAATTCTAACGTTATCTACTTTTTAATTGTTGTGGTTTTGGCCTTGCTTGGTACCGACGTTTACCTCTACCTGCAAAAAAATAAGTCAGATACGAAGATCGTTTACCAGGAAGATGAGAAAAACAGGTTAAAAGTGGAACTGGATAGCCTTGAAGATCAAATTGAAAAAGCCAACTCCGGCAAAGCGAAAATGACGGCAGAAATGCAGGCTAAGAATGACTCCCTTGAATCCAAGATCAGGGTTCTTCGCACGCAACTGGATAAAGGCAAGTTAACCAAAGCACAACTTGACAAGGCAAAGGAAGACGTAAAACAACTGCGTTATTTTGTTGCTAATTATACCGAGCAGATCGATTCATTAAAGAAAGTAAATACGAATCTTGCCCAGACAAACACGCACCTGAAGACCAACCTGGATTCAGTCAGCCAGAAGGCGACGACGCTGACGGCCCAGAATTCAGACCTGAGTAGTAAGGTAACTATAGCCAAAGCATTGAAGGTAGGGAACCTAAGCATTGTAGCCTATAAGGTAAAAAACAGTGGAAAAGAAGTTGAAGAGACCCGCGCCAAGCCGTCAACGAAGCTCAAAATTAACTTTACGGTAGCCAGCAATACGCTCGCCGATAAAGCGCTGCATGATGTTTATGTGCGTGTGCTGGATCCAACAGGAAACCTGATCACCGATGCCAACTCTGGTAATTTTACTGCCGACGGTCAGTCGTTGCAATTTACTTACAAAACATCGATTGATTTTAAGGATGATGGTAGCGGCTTTACTATCGATTGGAAAAGCCCGACAAACCCGGCCTTTCAAAAAGGGACCTATTCAGTAATCTTGTATTCTGACAATTCAACGATGGGCCAGGGTTCTATTTCGTTAAAATAATAATACCCGTTATAAAAAAGGAGACCCATCAGCGCAGGCTGGCGGGTCTCTTTCTTTATATATAATCACGATGCTTCCGGTAAGCTGATGAAAAATGTAGTGCCTGCTCCGTTGACGGTTTCAAACCACACTTTACCGCCTGCATTTTCTATAGAGTTTTTAACAAACGCCAGGCCAAGCCCGGTGCCCGAACTTTTCGTAGTAAAATTGGGCACGAATATCTTATCACGTAGATGGTCGGCTATCCCGTTGCCATTGTCTTTGAGCTGCAGCAGTATGTTTTTGCCTGTTAGCAAGTGCTCAATTTCAATAAGGCCCTGGCTGCCATAGGGTATGGCTTCGATGGCGTTTTTCAGGAGATTGTTAAAGCTGCGGAGCAACTGATCGCGGTCCGCATTAATATAAAAAGGGGTTTCAGGTGCTCTGTACTGTATTTTGATATTTTCCATTTGCTTATAAACTACCACTGCCTGGGTAAGCACAGCAAACACGTCGATGCGTTCGATGCGCGTATCGGGCATTTTGGCGAAGGCCGAAAATTCAGATGCTATGGACGATAGACTTTCTATCTGCTCTACGAATGATTTGCTGAACCGCTCAAACTTCTGATCGAATTTCGGATCCTTATCTTTCCAGGATTTTTCAAGCAACTGCAATCCAAGCTTCAAAGGGGTTAGCGGGTTTTTGATCTCGTGAGCCACCTGTTTGGCCATTTCGCGCCACGCACTTTCACGTTCAGATTGCGCCAGTTTTTGCGCGCTTTGTTCCAATGCAGCGATCATATTATTATACTCCTTTACCAGGGCTCCTATTTCGTCGTTGCGGTTCCATTTGATAGGCTCATTTTTTTGCCCATATATCATTTTGCTGAGGCCGCGTTCAATAATGTTCAACGGTGTTGTAATCTGTCTTGCTATAATAATAGCTAACAGGCCAATTGCAATAAAGATCAATGCATAGATATTGATCATCGCATTCAGCAACGATCCCAGGCGCTGGTTGTAGTCGGCCACATTTGAAAAGTAAGGCAACTCGAGATAACCTATTGTTTTCCGCGTTTCTTTATCTTTTACCGGCACATACCCGGCCTTGTAATTCAGTGTACCTATTATTTCCTGGTTTGTAAATTCGGTCCGATGCTGCCGACAAAGCGCAATGTACGCTCTGGCATTAATACGCTTGGCTATCAATTTATAATCGTAGATTTTTGGCTGCGTAGAGACCAGTTCGGCGCCATCCAGGTTATAAAGAGTAAGATCGGCCGAGTAAGTATTGGCAAACTGGTTAAACCTGATCTGGAAATCCTGGTTGATGTGGCCGAGACCATTGATAAAGCTGCTGTTCTCAAATGACTTCCCAATATGCGAAACCCTGTCGCTGATCGTATAATTTTGCTGCTCGTCGTATTGTTTCGCAATCGATGCATAGGTGATCGCCCCGACCAGTATCAGCGTAGCTACTACGGCAAATACTATGGATAGCTGAATCCGGGTTTTATAAAGGACATTATCAAAATTGAGCTTCAGCACCCAATGGAAGTAATTATCCTCGATGTACATTATTTTCATTCTCGCCCAAAGCCAGGTGGTAATAATAACCAGTGCACTAAAACCGAGGAAAACGATAAAAAAGAAGGTAACGGAAGTAACCATGTCCAGAAATGGGGATTCCTTTTTGCTGACAATCACCAGGTTGCGTCTGTCTGGTTTATAGATCAAATGACTATAAGTTGACCAAATACTGTATAAAGAAAGGTCCTGGAAAAGTGTCTTTTTGTATTCATATTCCTTCACCTTTCCCTTAAATTCATTATTCATCTGGCTATAGTCGTAATCGCCGTGTTGTCCCAATAGTTTATTATCAGTATAAAATGCGTAAGAATAGCCCTTGAAGTTATCAGCGGTTCGCGTGTCGCCGTCCACCAGCAAATCCGGGAACGTGTTTTCTGCCTGAACCGGGTCCGACTCCAGATTGATGACCAGCGTACCCAGCATGGCTGTGTCGCCTTTTGACACAGGCAGTAGCGTAAAGTATTGCCTCGAGCCGAACGAGGTGCTGGCCCGGTAAAAATGATCGGATACTTTGTTTGCGCTGTAGCGCACCATGGCTTTGAAATCGTTCAGATCATATTTTTGATTGTTTGATGCCGAGATCAGTTCATTATGGATATTATAAACGTAGACATTGACATTATACCTTGATAAATAGCCGTCGAAATATATTTTTTGGAAATAATTTTTTAAAAAGTCGCTATTGTGTGTTGAGTCGGCAAAATATTGACTAATGTAATTGTCACCTACAAGCGTTTTCTCCAGTTGGTTAAATTTCTTGTCCGCAAGCTGGTCATCTGGCGTCTGCAGCTGCTGTATAAGCTCCCGCCGTACTCCCATCTCCTTGATTGACTGAAAATGATTGAGCTTTATTGCCGATACGATGGCGCATACCAGTATGATGCTGATCAATGCACCGGAGCTGAGCCGCCCGCCATTAAATCTATAAGAATATCCCCTTATCAATACCCATACTCCCCAGAGCACATAAAATAGCGTGAATTCCTCGTGATTTACGGCAGAAACCAGCGTGGAAAATATAACTCCTATGATCAGCATTGCGACCTGGTGGCGCAATGGTACTTCTGTTCTGCTGCAAAGAGTCAGGCATGTTTCAACCAGCAGGTAGAAGATCAAAAATGCAAAACATAGCGCCAAAATACCCAATATGCTATACACCGAAAGGTTAAGCACATTGTTGACATCAAAGTTGATCTTTGATTTGATAACCAGGCTGTAAAACAGGGAAAGAAGCGAAGCGGACACCGCAGTCAGCAGCAGCACACAGCCGGCGGCGATTGTATAGCCGGCAAAATTATTGCGGATATGCCCGATCAATTTATCCTTAAACCGGTATACAAAACACACAAACCAACTGATGGCCAATATATTGATGCAAAAATCACCAAATGAGGGATTAATGCCGTCATGGGTATAAAGGTCAGGTCTGAAAATTTCAGGGGCCGGCCTAAGATCGGGCCAACCGTAATAAATGTTAACGATACGCAACAGGACAATGAACAAGCCCAGCAAAACAATTCCTAAATAGGCATTGAACCTGGTTGCTATATAGTTACAGCAGTTGTGCATCAAAAGGCACAAAACAATGAAACATAACGCCCATACAGTTATTTCAAAATAAAAAAACTTGTGGCTTACCCTGTTAGGGACAACCTTTACTAAAAATAGACGTGTTCCGTCAATGCTTTTTATTTCGTAGAGATTTTTGTCTGTGAAGTCCGCTATCGTAATGTTATCGTCCTTAAGCAGGTTGGGCGAAAACGTATTGCGGAGATAAAGATTTTCGTAGGGATATTTCAGCTTAACAGGGATCAAGGCGATGGCTGTAAAATTTCCCTCCGTTTTTTTAATGACATCATAATGGCCGTTTGGCCCATCCACAAACGAGAACCCCTCAGCGATCGTTTCAGGCTTTTCCGGTATTACCTTCACGCCGCTCCAGAAGACCAGGCGCTGGCCTACGTAGGTTACCAGCCAAATATTTTGATCGGTTGTAAAATCCTTTATGGCTTTAAGCGCGGCCTTATCATCGCTTTCAAGGCTTTTTAATTTTGCGAAGCCGGCTTTGTCATTAAATACACTGGTTATAAAGTTTTCCTTTTTATGCAGGTTATCCTCAAGCGCCTGGGCGGTTTGATAAAGGCTATTTTTGGGGGTGTAGGTTTGCTGGACAATTATTGCCGTGAATAACAGACTGGCAAAAAGGAGCGCCAGCATCAACCGTATTTTTGCAGACGTTGTCAATGTTTTTAAAAGGTATGGATAAAAATACAACAAAAAACAAAGCCATTCTTTTTTAGTTAGAATGGCCTAAAATTTATTGCCCGAAAACCGCGCTGCCCGTCGCCGCGGCCCTGTCGACCTTTTTGACCAGGCCCTGCAATACGTTCCCGGGCCCTACTTCGGTAAACGATGTCGCGCCGTCTTCTAGCATATGCGTAACGATCTGCGTCCAGCGCACCGGACCTGTCAGTTGTTCGATCAGGTTGTGCTTGATCTTTTCCGGATCGGTATATGGTTTCGCGTCGATATTCTGGTAGATCGGGCAAATGGGTTCTTTAATGTCTGTATGCGCGATGGCATGTTGCAGTTCCATTTTTGCGGATTGCATTAACGGCGAATGAAACGCACCACCCACGTTTAATTTAAGTGCCCTTTTTGCACCCGCTTCCAATAATTTTTCGCAGGCATAATCCACACCGGCAATTGTTCCCGATATCACCAGTTGACCGGGGCAATTGTAATTGGCGGGCACTACAATGTCTGTCGCGCGTTCGCAAATATCCTCCACGGTAAAATCGTCCAGTCCCAAAATAGCCGCCATGGTCGAGGGCTGTATTTCGCAGGCTTTCTGCATGGCGTTCGCCCGCGCGGCAACCAACTTCAGGCCATCCTCAAATGACAGCGCGCCCGCGGATACCAAAGCCGAAAATTCACCCAGCGAGTGCCCTGCTGCCATATCCGGCTTAAAATCATCACCCAGCACTTTGGCCAGTATGACCGAGTGCAGGAATATGGCCGGCTGCGTAACCTTAGTTTGTTTCAGGTCCTCATCATTCCCGTTAAACATGATATCCGTAATGCGGAAACCTAAAATTTCGTTTGCCTTTTCGAATAATTCGCGGGCTTTTCCAGATTGCTCATAAAGGTCTTTGCCCATGCCCACAAATTGGGCGCCCTGTCCGGGAAATAAGTATGCTTTCATATACCCCCTAACCCCCTGAAGGGGGAATTTTTTTAATGTTTATACTTTGGTTATTTATTACCCTCCCCCTTTAGGGGGGCGGGGGGCCTACCCCAGTTTCGCCGAAATCAAATTTAAGAACTCCGTCCGTGTTTTTTCCTTCAAAAATTCACCCGTAAATGCTGAGGTGGTCGTTACCGAATTCTGCTTTTGTACGCCTCTCATGCTCATACATAAGTGACGGCATTCTATAACAACACCTACGCCGAGGGGATTCAGGTTATCCTGTATGCAATCCCTTATCTCGTTCGTCAGGCGTTCCTGCACCTGCAGCCTGCGGGCGAAAACGTCCACCACCCGTGGTATCTTGCTCAAACCCACTACATGCCCATTGGGTATGTAAGCAATATGCGCCTTGCCAAAAAACGGCAGCATATGATGTTCGCACATCGAATAAACTTCAATATCCTTCACTACAACCATCTGGCTGTATTCTTCTTTGAACATTGCCGATTGCATGATCGCTTTGGCGTCCAAATCATAGCCTTGCGTAAGGAACAGCATAGCTTTGGCGACTCTTTCAGGTGTCCGCAGCAAACCTTCACGTTTAGGGTCTTCCCCAATCTGTTCCAGCACACCTTTATAATGTTCGCTGAGGCTTTCGATCAGTTCGGGGTTGTACCGGTCGATTTTTACGTAACCGTCGATGCCGGCATCGCGGTCGGGATAACCATTTTTCTTACTCATTTCCAGGTTTTATTCGCCAAAATACTCTGCTGAGTTATTTTCGGTCTCAAACAATTTTATCGAGTGCAGGAATACACCTTCGTGTTTCTCAATAGGGCCTTTTAACTGGTTAAATATCTCGATGCACAGTAACTCGGTCGACGCCATTTTGCCGGCCATAAAATCAACATCCTTATTCAGGTTCTTATGATCGAGTTTTTCGATCACATAATCGTTAATAATTACCTTCAGATCCTTCAAATCGATCAGGTAACCCGTCGCATGCGTGATCTCGCCTTTTACCGTTACAAATAAATTGTAATTATGTCCATGCCAGTTAGGATTGGCGCATTTTCCAAAAACCTCCGCATTCTTTTCCTCGCTCCACTCCTCGCAGTACATCCGGTGCGCGGCGTTAAAATGCTCTCTGCGTGTTATATAGATCATCATAGCAATAATTGGCGCAAATATACAAAACAAAAAACAGGGGTTTGTTTATCTTAGTTGTCAAAATAAAGCCATTATGCGCGTGTTGGTAGTTGCCGCTACGGAATTTGAAGTCGGAGGACTGATGTCGGAAGTCAGAATCAAGAGTCAAGAATCAAGAGCCAAGAATCAGGGTATTGAAATTCTTGTAACCGGTGTAGGTATGGTCGCTACGGCGTTTTCCCTCGGAAAGCACCTTGCCATCAATCAATATGATCTCGCGATCAACCTGGGTATAGCGGGCAGTTTCGACCGCAGCATTGATTTGGGCGAGGTAGTTGAAGTAGTTGAGGACAGCTTTTCAGAACTGGGCGCCGAAGATGACGAGGAGTTTTTATCTATCGAAAAATTAGGTTTCGGTGGAAGCGGTTTTAAGCCATCGGCCCGGCTTTACGATTATGGGGTCGCCAACATCAGGCAGGTCAGCGCCATCACCGTCAATACCGTTCACGGTAACGACGCCAGCATTCAAAAATTGGGCTACAGAATTAGCCCCCAATTGGAAAGCATGGAGGGCGCGGCATTTTTTTACGCCTGCCAGCAGGCTGGTTTGCCGTGTTTGCAGATCAGGACAGTGTCAAATTATGTAGAAAAGCGCAACCGGGATACCTGGCAGGTAGGGCTCGCTATTAAAAATCTAAATAGCTTTGCCATTGATCTGTTCCAGCAAATGGATCGCCGTTAAAATGAGAACTTACATTGTCGATTCATTTACCAAAGAAGCATTCAAGGGAAACCCTGCGGGTGTCTGCTTTCCGGGCCAAACCATCAGCGACGAAAGAATGCTAAATGTGGCCCGCGAATTCGGTCTATCCGAAACAGCATTTATACAATCGACAGACAAGGCAGACACTTACAATATCAGGTATTTTTCACCAAAAAAAGAGATACCCTTGTGCGGCCACGCCACGCTGGCTTCGGCAAAAGTTATTTTCAAGAACACCAATGCTAAGAAAATTCATTTTATCACCGGGGGAAAGGTCGACCTGTTTATAACGCGGGAAAATGAAGACATTACTATGGAGTTCCCCGTTTATGATACGATTGATATTACTGTACCCCCTGCTGTATTAAATGCATTAGGATTAACAGAAGCAGTCAATACAGCTTATAGCGAGAAAAGTAAAATAATACTTCTTGAAATTGCTGATGCTAATTTACTGGCAAGGCTGAGTCCCGATTTTAAAGCATTGATTGCCTCATACCAGGGTATCAATGGCGTGCTGGTTACTGCCCCATCCGGCAATGCCGAATACGATTATCACTACCGCTATTTCTGGCCATGGGCAGGTACTGATGAGGACCCGGTTA
>Ga0068855_100008700_pt1 | contig 12273 bp, 6 predicted proteins | sample KBSCornC52_FD_66592 | JGI IMG/M metagenome (GOLD analysis project Ga0068855, IMG submission 66592) | Corn rhizosphere microbial communities from Kellogg Biological Station, Michigan, USA - KBS Corn C5-2 | ecosystem: Host-associated > Plants > Roots > Rhizosphere > Soil ...
GCCGGTGCTGGGGTTATCCTCGGCGAGAATCTGCGCGGCATTCCAGTTCAGGTGTTGGGCCAAACCTCGTATGACCGGCTCCAGGTTCAGTGTGCGATTCGAGATGTGAAAGAGCAGCAAGCCGCTGCCGGCCAGGTGCTGGCGGTAGATGTCGGCAGCCTCGGCGGTAAGCAGGTGCATGGGAATCGCGTCGCTCGAGAAGGCATCGACTGCAATCAAGTCAAACTTGCTGGATGATTCGCGCTCCATCTGGATGCGGGCGTCGCCCAGGACGACATCTGTCTGGGCTTTCGAATCGGGAAGGAATGTGAACCACTGCGTGGCGATCATGGGGACCAGCGGATTGATTTCGTAAAAGCGCACCAGGTCGCCGGGACGGCCCCATGCTGCGATGGTTCCGGTACCCAGGCCGATGACCGCGATCCTTCGGGGACCTTGCGGGAGGGCATTCAACGCCAGCGCCACGCCGCTGTGCGGACCATAATACGAAGTCGGCCGATCGCGCCAGGCTTGTTCCAGATACTGCGATCCGTGCTTGATGCGGCCGTGCGTCAGCTCACGCATTGCTCCTTTAGGATCGGGCAAATCAGTTATTCGGAGAATGCCGTAGAAGTTTCGCCAGGTGCCGGCAGCCTTGTGCGCGCCCGTGAGGCTGATGGTGGTCGCAGCGGCTATTCCTCCGAGTAGCAGGGCCATGAGTGGAATGCGAATCGCGAAGTTACTCCTGGTCCACAGCGCCCACGCGCCGGATCGCAACCAGCCCACGAGTCCCAGTAAGCATGCTGCCGCCAGTCCGATGGGATACTCATTGAATTCGGTAAACACGCTGGGCGCGACCAGCGCGACAAAGATTCCTCCCAGTACGCCTCCCGCGGCAATCGTCAGATAGAACGTGGTGAGGTGTTCGGGCGATGGCCGCGCGTAAAGGAGTTCTCCATGGCAGACCATGCAGAGTACGAATAGCGTGACCAGGTAGGCGGCGAGCTGGAGCAGCAATGACAGGCCCACGCCGGCGTTCACCACGGCACATGCCACGGGAGCGAGTACGCCTGCAGCCACGGCGAAGACCAGGCGCGGATACCATCGGTCGCTTTCAAAGGCGAGCACGAAGGTGAGCAAGTAGAGCGACAGTGGAGCGATCCACAGGAAGGGGCTAACGGCGATGTCCTGCGAGATGATGTTGGTGGTCGCCAGCAACAGAGTCGAGCCAGCAGCGGAGAGTCCCAGCCAGAACAGGATCGTCAGCAGGGTTGGACGCGGTGTTTTCTCGACGGCCTCCGGCTCCGAAGCAGGCGAAAGGATCGCCCGCCCCACGGACAAGAAGGCGAATGCGACGTAGAGGCCTGACCAGATCCACGTTTGGAGTCGTAACCGTACGAACGGTTCAACTAGGAACGGATAACTCAAGAGAGCCAGAAACGATCCGAGATTCGACAGCGCGTAGAGTCGCCAAGGAGCCCGTTTCGATGACCAGTGCTGCAACAGAGGCGCAGTGGAAGCGAGGAGAAAGTAGGGCGCCCCGACGGTCGCGGCCAGCAGCCAGAGAATCTGCGTGGACGGATTCGCGCCGGTCTCAGGACGAACCGGAGTGACCGGCAGAAACGCCAGCGACACAGCCAAAAGTGCGACGTGTACCCATCCCGCCAAACGTGAGTTACGGAACGAACCCAACCAATGCGCGTACGAGTATCCGGCCAGAAGTGCGAACTGAAAGAAAAGGAGGCAGATGCTCCAGACGGCGGGCGTGCCCCCGAACCAGGGAAGAATATAGCGGCCCATGATCGGCTGGACCTGGAACAGAAGGAACGCGCTTAGGAATATCGTTAGGGGAAGAAGAACCCTGTTCACCGTTACAGACTTTAGCATGGTGATAACTGGTAAAATAAGAACTTACTGCCGCACTCGCGGCCGGTCCAGTTAGGAGCATCCATTGGCAGACCCGCAAGATCCGACCACTCCGCCTCCGGGCAATCAGATGCCATTAGGCGGCGGCGATGGCGCGAGAAATCTGATCCCCATCAACATCGAAGACGAGATGAAACGCTCGTACCTCGATTACGCGATGAGCGTGATCGTGGGCCGTGCGCTGCCCGATGTCCGCGACGGGTTGAAGCCGGTGCATCGGCGCATTCTGTACATGATGCACGAGATGGGGCTGCACTATAACCGCCCCACCAAGAAGGCCGCCCGCGTGGTCGGCGACGTCATGGGTAAGCTCCATCCGCATGGCGATTCGGCGATTTACGATGCGTTGGTCCGCATGGCGCAGCCGTTTTCGATGCGCTATCCGCTGATCGACGGGCAGGGAAACTTCGGCTCGGTGGACGGCGATCCGCCCGCGGCCATGCGGTATACCGAGGCACGCCTGGCGCGCATCGCGGCTGAGCTTCTGGAAGACATCGACAAAGAGACGGTCGATTTCAAATCCAATTACGACGACAGCGAAACCGAGCCGGAAGTGCTGCCCACGCGGGTTCCCAATCTGCTGATCAACGGCAGCGAAGGCATCGCAGTCGGAATGGCGAGCAAGATTCCGCCGCACAATATTACGGAGATCGTAAATGCCTGCATCATGCTGGTGCAGAATCCGGCGACGCCTTTGTCCAAGCTGGCGGAAGTGGTGCAGGGTCCGGATTTCCCCACAGGCGGTATCATCCTAGGCCGGCAGGGCATTCAGGATTACTTCGTGAACGGCCGCGGGTCGATCAAGTTGCGCGCTGTGGCCAAGACCGAGGACATGGGCAAAGATCGCCAGGCGATTATCGTCCAGGAGCTGCCGTTCCAGGTCAACAAGGCCCGTCTGATTGAGCACGCGGCGGCGCTGGTGAACGAAAAGAAACTCGAAGGCATTGGCGAAATTCGCGACGAGAGCGATCGCGACGGCATGCGGATCGTGTTCGAGCTAAAGCGCGGCGAACAGGCCGAAGTCATCCTGAACAATCTGTACAAGCACACGCAGATGCAGGTCAACTTCGGCGTGATCCTGCTGGCTATCGTCAACGGGCAGCCGCGCGAGATGGGATTGCTGGATGCGCTGAAGCGCTTCATCGATCATCGCCTTGATGTAGTCCGCAGAAGAACCGACTATTTGATGCGCAAGGCGCGGGAGCGCGAGCACATTTTGCTTGGCTTCCAACGCGCCCTGAACAATCTGGACGCGGTGATCGCGTTGATTCGGGCGGCGAAGAATCCCAAGGAAGCGCGCGAAGCGCTGATGGCGTTTGTTACTCCCGCCGAGGAAAAAGAATACGCCAAACTGGTGGATGCCGATCCGCGAGGTGCGCGTTTCACGGAGAAGCAAGCTCAGGCAATTATCGAACTGCAACTCCAGCGCCTGACCGGCATGGAGCAGCAGAAGATCCTGGATGAACTTGCCGATATCCAGACTCGGATCGCTGAGTACAAGGACATCCTCGGCAACGAGAAGGTTCTGCGCGGCGTGATTGTCGGCGAGTTGAAGGAAGTCCTGAAAGAGTTCGGCGACGAGCGCCGGACACAGATTATCGAAGACACCGGCGAGATCACTCTGGAAGATCTGGTGCAGGTGGAAGACGTCGCGGTGACGGTGACACGCGGCGGGTATCTCAAGCGCACAGCCGTGGATACGTATCGCCGGCAGACCAGAGGCGGCAAAGGCCGCATCGGCATGGGTACGCGCGCCGAGGATGTGGTGGAGCACCTGATCATCGCCTCCACGCACGCCTATCTGCTGATTTTCACCAACAAGGGACGCGTCTACTGGCTGAAGATTTACACCATCCCGGACGCGGGCACTACCGGCAAGGGCAAGCACGCCTCAGGTCTGATGAATCTGCAACCGGATGAGACCGTGACGGCATTCCTGCCGGTGAAGGAGTTCGCCGCAGGTCAGTTCATTGTCATGGTGACCAAGCAGGGCGTGATCAAGAAGTGCGAGCTGACGGAATTCGACAATCCGATGTCGCGCGGCATTATCGCCATGGGCCTGGAAGAAGGGGACGAGCTGCTGGCAGTCAAATTGACCAGCGGCCAGGACTACATCTTCCTGGGCTCGCATGAGGGCATGGCCTGCCGCTTCAACGAAAAAGACGTTCGCGCAATGGGACGTCCGGCGTATGGCGTTCGCGGCATGGACCTGGAAGAGGGCGACTACCTGGTCGGAGCCGAGGTAGTCGGCAAGGAAGGCCTGATCCTTTCGATTTCCGAGAACGGTTACGGCAAGCGGACTCCGCTAGTGGATTACCGGCTGACGGCCCGCGGCCGCAAGGGCGTCATCAACATGAAGACGACCGCCAAGGTCGGCAAAGTAGTCGGGATCCTTTCGGTAAAAGAAGATTCCGACCTGATGATCATTACCAAACAGGGGCAGATCATCCGCATCGATTCGAGCACCATCCGGCAGGCCGGCCGTTCTACGCAAGGCGTCCGCTTGGTGAACGTGGAGGAGGGCGACCAGGTTGCTGCCGCGAGCCTGATTCCCGAGGCTCCCGAGGGCGGGCCCAACGGGCAGAGCGATCTTCCGCTCCAGTAGGCATGGAAGACGACGCGCAGGTTCCGAAGCCGCCTATCGCAAATGAAGACGGCGTTCTGGTAGGCGCCGAGACCAATAAAGCCTGTCCTATTTGTCAGGCGATGCTGTCCGACGCGACCATCGAGAACCGGTCGCTACGTTATTGCACTAAGTGCCGGGGCATGCTGGTGTTGCTTTTCAACTTCCTGCCGCTGGTGGAATACATGCGCACGGTGTGGCGCTCGACGGGCGTCAACATCCAGCCCCGCGATAACGCCGACGCGGAACGCCATCTCACGTGCCCGTTATGTTTACGAACCATGACCAGTTACCCTTACGGTGGTCCCGGGAACGTTAACCTGGATAGCTGCGAGCCCTGCGCGGTGCTCTGGCTGGACCGCAATGAGCTGCGGCGTATCGTGCTGGCTCCCGACCACTCCTCGCTATACTCAAAGGGTGACTACGGCAGCGGATCTCGACATTAAGCAGGACCGTTTGCTGGACCTGCTGCGCGATCTGGGCAGCGTGATCGTGGCCTATTCGGGCGGCGCGGATTCGGCATATCTCGCTTGGGCAGCGCATCAGGCCTTGGGCGCGCGAGCCGTGGCCATCACCGCCGATTCCGCGTCGTATCCCGAATCACACAAACGTGATGCCGAGCTGTTCGCGCGCGAGCACGGGTTCCTGCATGAGTACATTGCCACGCGCGAGTTCGACAATCCGGATTATGTGAAGAACGGTCCGGATCGATGCTTTCACTGCAAGGATGAACTGTTCGCACGGCTTGACGAAGTCGCACGAGGCCGGGGAATCGCGCACGTGATCTATGGGGTGAACGTAGACGACCTGGGAGACTATCGTCCAGGTCAGAGCGCGGCCACGCAGCATCAAGTGAAGGCTCCCCTGGTGGAAGCGGGGCTGACGAAAGCCGAAATTCGCGAGCTATCGCGGCGCGCGGGGCTAAAGACCTGGGATCGCCCGGCATCGGCATGCTTGAGCTCGCGCATACCGTATGGGACTCCCGTTACGATCGAAAACGTGAAAACGGTGGAGCGCGGGGAAGAGGCGATTCAGGCACTAGGCTTCCGCCAGTTCCGCGTGCGCTTTCACGGAGAGCTGGTGAGGATCGAGATCGCGCCGGAAGAACTGGAGCGCGCATTGGCGCCTGAGATGGCTCGTGCATTCACGGCGATTTTCAAGCCGATGGGCTTCCACTACGTCACGCTGGACCTGGAAGGCTACCGCCAGGGCTCGCTCAATTCTGTCCTGCGCGCCTGATTTATCAGGCTGCGCTCGCCATGCTCCTGTACTCTTCTTCGGATTCCGCCGGAAGCAGCACCCACAGCGTGTAGATTCCCAGCGCCGTACCAAAGGGGATATCGATCAGGCTGATCGCGCCGAACACGATGGTCAGCATACGTGCCCAGGATTGCCGAGCGAGGAGTCCCCATCCGATCGCGATTCCTATACCGGCGACGAGCAAGAAGCAGAGCCCGATGGCAGGCAGTAGGGCTTGGACGAACGGTGGTATATCGGGAGGGAAGATCCGGCTGCCTGCAATTGCGATCAGGAACAGTCCGGGAATCAATCGTAAGGCTGAGATCGCCAGCCACAAAATCCCCAGCAGTCGGATGTGTCCCGCGATCCGGCCCTGGCGCGGCATGAGGGTACTAGTTGTCCCCATGGGTTTTCCGCATTTGGAACAGAACGTAGCCGATTGGCTGACCTGAGTCCCGCAAGAATTACAGAACATTGTGTGCCTCCTTGCCCCGCACTGACCAGAATACGGAGTTCGCGGGGGAATAGTTCCCTATTCCCCCGAAAAGGCCAGATCTATAGGGTTTCGTCGAAAGCCAGGCTTTGGATGGTCTTCTCCAAAGCCGCATTGGCTGAATCGATCTGAGCCTGCAAGCGGGCGCTTTCACGGCGCAGGTCCTCCAGATGATTTTCCTGATCGTCCAGTTGCTTGGTGTAGCGTTGGACCAGCGCCTTTTCATTGGCGCTGTCGGTCAGGGCTTTGAGGTTTTCGCGAATGCGTTGCTGATCGTCGTAGATCTTGTGAGTTTCTTCCTCACGCGCATCACGCTGCGATTCCAGAACTTCTATCGCACTGCTTTGATCGAGGACGCCACGTAGCGCTTCCTCAACCGCCCGAGTGATCGACCGTTCCTGGACGAAAAGGGCGACCTGGTCTCGACCGACCTGCGATATCTGGAAGGTTGCTTCTATGGGGCGCGATTCTTCGATCTTGAGAGTCGCGGTTTCCTTCGCGCCGACCGCGAGGCGGAAGCGCATCCACGTAGAAGTGGTTTCTTCAGGCTTGGCGTCTCCTCGCAGCGTGTAGCCCGGTCGCACCGGGTGTTCGACGATCACGGTGCGCGGAGTCGTATCCTCGTTGCGGAACGTGTATGTTTTGGCTTCACGGATTTCGCGGACCTGGGTCAGAACGCCCTTGTTGACGCGAACGCGCGAGACGATCTGGCGATCGCTCGCATTACGCGAACTGGCGTTCAGAGCCAAGTCGACTGCATAGGAAACCAGCCGACGTTCGTTGGGGCGAATGGGATCGAAAATCCCTTCACCTGCGAACGTGTCCTGCTCCAGGACGTTGAAGCTGCCGCCGTCGAGAGTAACGCCTGTCGTGTTATTCAGCCACAACGCGCGCTGTGGGCGCGCAGGCGCCGCACGATCGTTCCAAACGGATACTTTCTCGGCGGCTATCGGCGCTTGCACGATGGGAACCATCGCAGACTGGTTTCGCGCGATGGAGATGGCTTCTTTTAGGCGGTACTCAAACAGGTCGCCGAGATCCTGGGCGGTGGCTGCGGTTTCGACGCTGGATCGGGCGGCGTCGAGATTGGGGGGCATGAAAGCGAGTGGCTGACCCTGTGGCGATCGATTCGCCGACGGATAGTTGCCGCCGAGGTTCGAACCACTTCCCAGCAGGTTGCGGGAGACACTGGCGGTGGCTGTGTTGAGTCGTGAGGCTTCCGCCATCACAGTGACAGATTCTGCGACGCTTCCGAGTTCGAGCTGCACGTCGCGTAGATTGGACGCTCCGGAGGCGACGTTCACTCCTTGATGCACGTATTTCTTAAAGCCTTGCGCAGCGATTTCCAGGCGCACTGTTCCCGTCGGCAATGAACTGATGGCGTAGGACCCACGGCTGTCCGTGTTGGTCGTCGCAAGAAGGTTGCCGCCCAGGTCATAAGCTTTCACTGAAGCGTTCGCGATGACACTGCCCGCGGGATCCGTAACGGTTCCCGCCACCTGAGCCGAGCCCGGAATCAACGTCGCCTGAAACGTCTGCGGCTGCATGGCGACTGCCTCGGGCAACGCCACCACGGGCCTGCGGGAATAATAGGGCTGCGAGAGATTCTGAATGAACGACTGCGGCGCCCCCGCCACCAGTGACAACTGTACGTTGTCCCAATCCTGGCCGACGGTGTTATCTACGATGGCCCACCCTTGCAGCAAAGGCGGCTCATTGAGACGCTTTGGATTGAACACGATCCGATAGGTCGCTTTCCAGACGGGAACCTCGCTGATGTAGCTGAGGTACAGCGAACGCTCGCCTGTGCCTTCGGTAGAAACCGACATCTTACGGAGATCCGGTTCGCGCGAAGCGGAAGCAAGATCCAGGTAGCGTTCTACCTTATCCGGCAGGCCGCGTTCGAGAAGGCGTACGGAGAACGATGGCATCAGTTCAGTCGTCCGCACGTCGCCCGACTCGGTGATGAGCGATAGGTAGTCGATTTCAAGTGTGTTCCCGCCCGCGATGCGGGTCTTGCGCTCGATACTGAGCAGCCGGCCTGTCATGCTTGTTTGACCGCTCTTAACTTCGATGCGGGCGCCGCGAATCGCTTCGAGAAATTCCATGAGCGACGTCTTTTGGCCCACAGGCAGGCGAAGGTCGCCGATCTGGCGGTCGATCGGCGCTGAGGATCCGTAGCCGACAGCCGCAATGCGGCCGCCGTTCAGATCCAGTACGGTTAGTGATTTTAGTACGTCGTTTAGCTGGCCGGAGGTGAAGGAGATCGAGACATCCTGATTCCCTTGTACCTGGCCGAGGTGCTCGAAATACCCAACCCCATTTTTATAGAGCACCACTCGTTTAATCGGAAGTTTGTCGGGCGCCGGAGTTTGTGCCGTCGCTATTGCAGACAGAGTAAGTACCACCCAAAAAGAACGATTCATAGTCGTTCACCCCTTGTGGCGATTTGATGCCTACTTTAAGAAAATAGTTGCGTTTTTGAGATAAATATTTTATTGTTCTGACAGGCGGGCTTCAGAAGGTCGGGGCTGGCAGTGGGGGCCAGTCAGGCGGGGATCACTGTACGCTGCTTGAGCGTAATCGAGACCAGCCATCCGACTGTTACTGTCACCAGGCACCCGACCACGTTGTACCAGAGGAACGCCTCGGTAAACCGGGCGGTGGTGAAGATCGCGGCCTCGCCGGCGAGTACTCCTACGAATGCGCCAGTAGCGGTGCAGCGCTTTACGAAGAAAGCCAGGACGAAAACTCCCAGCATTCCTCCATAGAAGAGAGAGCCGACTTGGTTCACGGCTTCGATCAGCGCGCCGAATCCGGTGGCGGTGCTGGCAAACACTACGGCATAGGCTCCCCAAAAGACGGTCGCAATTCGGGAAGCAGTCACATAGTGTTTGTCGGAACTATCTTTCGCCAAATGCCGCTTGTAGATATCGATAACAGTGACCGTGGCCAGAGAATTGATTTCTCCGGAAATGGCGGACATCGCGGCCGTGAAGATTACCGCGACCACCAGTCCTACGACGCCGATGGGAAGATAATTTGTCACGAACGAGAGGAAGATGTAGTTTGTATCGGAAGTGCCGGAGAGCTTCAGCGCGTCAGCGCGCGCGGCATCGAGATTCGTTTGTGCTGCGCGGAAATCCCGAAGAGCGGTTGCGTCATCGGATACCACTGCTACAATCCGGCGGGCGGCGGCCCGACGCTGATCAAAAGCCTGCTGGTAGCGGGCTTCGATCGCAGGATATTGCGGCGAGGCTTTGACTTGCTCCATAACCACCGGTTGAAACACCATGGGCGGCTGGATGAACAGAAATACGACGAACACCATTGCGCCGATGAAGAGAATGAAGAACTGCATCGGAACTTTCGCCATGGCGTTTAACAACAAGCCGAGACGGCTTTGGCCGATCGATTTTCCGGTCAAATAGCGCTGGACCTGGCTCTGATCGGTTCCGAAGTACGCCAGCGCGAGGAACATTCCTCCGATGAGCCCGCTCCAGATGTTGTAGCGATCGTTCCAGTCGAAGGTAGTGGTGACGGCGTTAAGCTTTCCGGCAGCGCCCGCCAGCTTTACTGCATCGAGGAAGGAAACATCAGCGGGGAGCATGCTGATCGCGATGACAAAAGCGGCGACCAGGGCTAGCAGGATCACGGCCATCTGCTGCACGTCGGCCCAGGTGACGGCTTTGATTCCGCCGGTAGTGGTGTACAGCACCACCAGGCCACCCATGATCAGGATCGTCACGCGGAACGGCCATTCGAGAACTACGGAAAGTACGATTGCGGGAGCGGAGAGTGCGAGTCCCGCGCCCAAACCGCGCGAGATCAGGAAAATGATGGTTACCAGCAGTCGCGTTTTGGCGTCGAAGCGATGTTCCAGATATTCGTACGCGGTGAAGACTTTGGCGCGATGGAAGATGGGCACCGCGGTGGCCGAGAGAATGACCATGGCCAGCGGCAGGCCGAAGTAGAACTGCACGAAGCGCATCCCATCCACGTAGGCTTGCGCGGTAGTGGAGATGAAGGTGATGGCGCTGGCCTGAGTCGCCATGATCGAGAGGCCCATGGCGTACCAGGGCATGGTCTTGCCAGCCAGCATGAACTGGTCGGTACTGGCGGACCCCCGGCCTCGCCAAAGTCCGTACGATACCAGGAAGACCAGCCAGCCGAACATGACGACCCAGTCGAGGGGTCTCATGGTGCGGGCGGGGCGTACGATTTCGTAAACCAATAGAACAGCGAGATCACGCAGATGAGATACAGGCAGACGATCAGGTATAGCCGAGGCCACGCGCCCAGAAACGGCGGCGGTTCATCGATGACGGGACGTTGAGATTCCGTCACTGGGTTTTCGCCGCGCTGAGCATGTTGGCGAATAGTCGATAAGCTCCGGGGACTCCGGCAGGCAGCTCGCGAAACCAATCGTACGCCGAGAAAATGTACGCGCCCTTGCCGAGCGGCGTGTACAACATGCCGCCCTGTAGGGGCATTTCACCGGGATCGTGCGACTCCAGCACGCTCTGGTACCTTGGATCCCACTCATCCGAGAAATATAACCCCCGTTCCTGCACCCAACCGTCGAAATCGGCTTTGGTGATCTGATTGGGGACGTGCAGCAGCCGAAGGTCAGGATTCGGAAACGTAATGGGAGCGTCTTCCATCGTGACGCGATCGTTACGGCTGAAGCGGATCGGGTAAGGACCAACGTGCGCGAGCAATCCGCCGTCGCTGGCTGCAGGTGCTGCGGGCGCAGGCGCAGGTTGTGACGGTGTGGCCGGTGCAGCTTGACCAGATGCGGCAGCTGCCGCCGGAGCTGCTGCAGGCGCTCCGCCTTCGGGAACGTTGTACTGGACGATCAGCGTTCCGCCGTTACTGGCGAAATCGAATAGCCGCTGATAATTCGCTCGCAGATCCGGACGTGTATTGAAGGCGCGCACGCCGGTGACAATCGCATCGAAGCGTGTCAGATCGCCATGGGCCAGATCGGACTCGGTCAACAGCGTCACTTCGCAGCCTAGCTGCCGGATCGCCTGGGGTACGTCGTCGCCGGCGCCCATGATGTATCCGACGGTCTTCGAAAGTATCTTTATGTCGGCGCGAACCAGTGTGGCCTCCGCGGGCGGCAGCAGAGTCTGCGTAGTGATGTGCGGATACTGAATTACTTCGGTCCCGGTAGAAATCGTATGCGTCCCGACCTGCGCGATGGCGCGGATCTTTCCCCGAGAATCAGCCGCGGGGGGAACCAGATTGAAGAAGACGTTGGTCTGTTCTTCGGTCGCGGCCAGCTCGAAATGACTGGAGGCAGGGTCGGCGTTCCAGCCGGCCGGTATATCCAAACGCAGATCGCCCGCGACTTTACCGCCGTTCGATTTCACGGCGACTTCGATCCTGCGCGGTTTAGCATCGCCGAAAACCAGGGCGTGCTCGGCCAGGCTCACTGCGACGGCGGGGATCACCGTGAACGGACGAGTCTGCTCGCCAAGCACGCGATCGACGTAGCGATATTGCACGGGGCGCGTCAATTCGAGTTCGGTGCCGGCCACCTGCACGCGGAACTGGGCGGTGAGCACCGGTTTGTTTTCCGGCAGCCCGATGTCGCTCGGATCCGGAACCGAATAGAGGGCTCCGTCCTTAGGCCGCTCCAGCCAATACGGCTGCGTGTACGGCTGATTCTGCGGAATGGTGAAGCTCGCGTTGTACCGGCTGGGCTGGTTATTGACCAATACGGTCGGGGCCAGATTCACTGTGGGTGCGCCCTCGATGCCGCTCAGTCGGATGCCGGTGAGCGCCACCTGGCCGGGCAGGCGTTGGATGGCCGTGAAGTTCACGCGCAGCGTCGCGCCGGGACTCACGGCAGCTTTGTCGGATTGCGCTTCGAGCGACAAGCCGGCGCAGAGTGCGATCAGGTCGTCGAGCTCTTTCAGTTTGCGTTCTGCGAGGGGATCCTTAATTGCGGCGATGAGCGGCCGAGCCTGCGTCAATTGGGGCAGCAACGCTTCGGGATGTGCCG
>Ga0068855_100008705_pt1 | contig 12269 bp, 9 predicted proteins | sample KBSCornC52_FD_66592 | JGI IMG/M metagenome (GOLD analysis project Ga0068855, IMG submission 66592) | Corn rhizosphere microbial communities from Kellogg Biological Station, Michigan, USA - KBS Corn C5-2 | ecosystem: Host-associated > Plants > Roots > Rhizosphere > Soil ...
GGCCTTGCGGCAGCGCCGGCGCAAACGCCCAATCCCACGTCGAAGACGAATCCGTATTACGGCAGCGTGACGCTGAAACCGGCGACGGACGAGGTATTGCATCTTTCCCTTGACGAGGCCGTCCAGCGAGGATTGCAGAACAACCTGGGCTTGAAAGAGGCGGAGAACGCCGAGCGCGCCGTGCATGCGCGACAGATGCAGGCCCTTCAGGAATTTCTACCCACGATTACGCTCACTGGCGACACCGGTTTCTACCAGCACAACCTGGCGGCGCAGGGGTTTGGGCCCGGGTTGATCAGTAAGTTTGGCGGCATGTTCGGCGGCGGCGGGACTCCCAACATTCCGCTGATCACGCACGACACTCTGACCGAGGGGCAGATTCATTTCAATCAGATATTGTTCTCGGGGCCGGTGATTGCCGCGTGGAAGGCGGCAGGGGCCGCGACGAAGGTGGCGCATTTTTCCAAGATGACCGCGCGGGGCGAGGTGGTGCAGCAGGTGGCGACGGCGTACCTGCATGCGGTGGCCGCGGCCAGCGAGGTGGACGACGCCAAGGCCCTGGAGCGGGCGGACCTGGTGCAACTGAACCATGCGCACGAGGAGCACGCGGCGGGCGTGGCCACAAACCTGGATGAGATCCGGGCGAAGGTGCAGTACCAGTCGCAGCAGCAGGTAACGATTGCAGCGCAGAACGAGCTGGACAAGGAGCTGATCCTGCTCAAGCGGGAGATCGGAATTGATCCCGGCCAGAACGTCGAGCTGACGGACCGTACGCCCTTCAGTGACCTGGAACTCCAGTCGCCGGAAGAGCTGCGCGCGGAAGCGTACCGCAACCGGCAGGACTACCAGAATCTGCAGAACCAGATCGTGGAGCTGAAGGCGGCAAACAAGGCGTACCGCAGCCAGAGGCTGCCGACCTTGAGCTTCAGCGGCAACTACGGAGTGCAGCAGATCAGCACCGTCGGCTCGCATGGGACGTTTGCGGCGGTAGGCGTGCTTAGCTTTCCCATCTTTCGCGAGGCGGGGCTGCGGGGAGACATCGACGCATCGCAGGCGCAACTGGATGCCGCGCGGGCACAAGTGGAAGACCTGCGAGTGAGGATCGATCAGCAGGTGCGGTCGGCGCTGCTTGACACCGCGGCCGCGGGCAAGCTGGTAGATGTGTCGCGGTCAAATCTCGAGCTGGCCACGCGCGCGTTGAACGACGAAACCGAGCGAGTGCAGGCCGGGGTGGACAATACGCTGCCGCTGGTGACGGCGCAGGCGACACTGGCGGCGGCACAGAGCACGCTGGTTGACAGCATGTTCCAGTACAACCTGGCGAAGCTGGCGCTGGCGCGGTCGACCGGCGTGATCGAGACGCAATACCGGGTGTTTCTGGGGAAGTAGCGGCGCTCGCCCAGCCCGCGGACCGCAGCTCGAACACTGATATTGGCCGGTGCATCGCGACCCATCCCAATGCGATACTCTAGATCTATACCTTGCGCGATGCAGGGAACGGATTGAACAGCCGACTCTTATCCCGCATCACAGGACCATGAGGCAGTTGAGTCTCCTAAGATAGCCAGCGTGAGCCGGGCAGTGCGCTCGCCTCTCCGCCGCGTGGCGGAGCCATGCAACCCATACAGCACAAAGGAACGGACGGAATGGCCAGGAAGCTACGCATCAAGTACTACGTGGAGGCCGATGCGGCGTCGCTGGCGCGCCGGGCTGCGCAATACCTGGTGGAGATGGTGGCCGAGGCGGTGGACGCGAGCGGTCAGGCGCGGATCGCCATCAGCGGAGGCTCGACCCCAAAAGCGGCGTTTCACCTGTTGGCCGACGGACACGAGCGCTTTCGCGGTTCAATGCCGTGGGACCGGCTCAACCTCTACTGGGTCGACGAGCGCTGCGTGCCGCCGGACAACGCGGAATCGAACTACCGCATGACCCGGGAGGCGCTGCTGAGCCAGGTTCCGCTACCGGCGGAGCAGGTGCATCGGATGGAAGGCGAACTCGACCCCGAAGTGGCGGCCGCGCGATACGAATCGGAGCTGCGCAATAGCTTCCGGCTTGAGGGCGCGGAAAGCCCGCGGTTCGACCTCGTGGCGCTGGGAATGGGCCCCGATGGGCACACGGCCTCGCTGTTTCCTTACACGCCGGCGATTCACGAGATGGCGCGCCTGGTGACGGCCAACCACGTTTCGCAGAAAAATACCTGGCGCATCACGCTGACGTGGCCGGTAATCAACCATGCCCGCTCGGTGTTCTTCCTGATCGCAGGCGAGGACAAGGCGGAACGCGTTCGCGAAGTATTCACCGGGCCGCATGATCCGGAGCGGCTGCCCAGCCAACTGATATGGCCCACAAGCGGTATACTCACCTTGTTTCTGGATAAGGCCGCTGCCGCCCTTCTACCCGCGACAAATGGGGAAGGCTGCGGGGTTCTGGAGAGAGAACGATGATTCTTGCCGGCGATGTAGGCGGCACTAAAGTCCACCTGGCGTTATACGACTTCAACAACGGAAAACTGGAGCACCGGCGCGAGGAGCGCTTTCCGGCGAAGGATTACGCGGGGCTGGAAGCGATTGTGAAAGAGTTCCTGGGCGGCGACAAGGCCACAGCGGCGTGTTTTGGCGTGCCCGGGCCGGTTCGCGATGGCCGCCTGCGCCTGACGAATTTGCCGTGGACGCTGGACAGCCGCGAGCTTTCCGCCAACCTGGGCATTCAGCACGTCTTCCTTATCAATGACCTGGAGGCCAACGGCTATGGCATCGCCGAGCTGCAGCCGGACCAGATCTTCACGTTGAGCGAGGGCGATCCTAGCCAGACCGGCAACCGCGCGCTGATTGCAGCGGGCACCGGGCTCGGCGAGGGGCTGTTGACGTGGAATGGGCGCATTCACGTGCCGTACCCGTCTGAGGGCGGACACGCCGACTACGCGCCCCGCAACGAGGACGAGATCGACCTGCTCCGCTTCCTCAAGCAGAAGTACAACGGGCGCATCAGTTGGGAGCGTGTGGTCAGCGGAATGGGCATGACCAACATCTACGAGTTCCTCCGCGACGTGCGTGGCATTCCCGTGGAGCCGGCGGTAGCCAGAGAGATCGGGGGCGCGGCTGACTGGAATGCCGTGATCACGGAAAGGGCGCTGAGCGGGGAGAGCGAGATTTGCGTCAAGACCATGGACATGTTCGTCTCCGCGTATGGTGCAGAGGCGGGCAACCTGGCGCTGAAGATCCTCTCGGTAGGCGGACTGTACATTGGCGGCGGCATTGCGCCGCGCATCCTCGAGAAGCTGAAGGACGGCACGTTCATGAAGGCGTTCACCGACAAGGGACGCCTGAGCCAATTGCTGATCAATATGCCGGTGCGAGTGATCCTCGAGAGCCGCGCGGCGGTGCTGGGCGCGGCGGCGTTTGCCGAAGCACGAGCCGCGGAGTTGAGCGGCGTCTCGCCACGCGCGGCGTCGGTGAAGCACTAACGAAGAAGCGCTGAAGTTTGGAAGAGTTGAAGCATGAGAGCCGGCCCCAGGCCGGCTTTTGTGTCTGGCGTTCAATAAGTTGAAGAACCTGGGAGGGCACAATGGGCGAAGAGGCGAAGGGCCTGTTTCTGTCGGCGCGGTTCACCCAAGCGCTCGATTATGTACGCCATCTGCATATCGAGACGCGCAAGGGATCGAAGATTCCGGCGATGGCGCACCTGCTCGGAGTGGCGTCGCTGGTCATCGGAGAGGCGGGGCATGCGCCGGTGGAGGTCACCGAGGACATGGCCATCGCAGCGCTGCTGCACGACGCAGTGGAGGACCACGGCGGGCTGAGGCGTCTGAAAGACATCGAGCACAGCTTCGGGGCCGACGTGGCGCGCATGGTAGAAGCGATGTCGGACACGCTGTCAGAGGATGCGGATGACAAGGAGCCGTGGGAGGAGCGGAAGGCCCGATACATCAAGACGCTCGAGACGGAGCCACTCGATGTGCAACTGATTTCGGCCGCGGACAAGCTCTACAACGTGCGCACGATTATCGCGGATTATCGCGAAGCGGGCGAGAGCATATGGCAGCGGTTCAAGCGCGGGCGCGAGCAGCAGATGTGGTATTACCACGAGCTCCTCAGGGTGTTTCGCGCGCAGCCGGCCAACCGCATCGCCAACCGCATCGCCAACCGTATCGTGGCTGAGTTCGAGCGCGCGGTTGAGGAGTTGGAGCGATTGATTGCGGCCGGGGTAGGGAATTGAGGCATCCGTTGGATTGGCTATCCCAGCATGCCCCTGACTCCACGCGGGAAGAGGTTCGATGACGCGTTGGCTGCGCCTTGCGATGATTGCGATTGCGGGGTTCGCGGTGATCTCGTTTGCCGTGGACCTGGCGGTGTTCAAGCTCTCTGGCTCGCCGCGATCGAAGTACACCGTGAAACATTTCGTCTCTGCCCCGCTGAAAGACCAGAAGCAGGAGATTGATTACACGGGGTCAGAGGACGTGCCATGCGCGCTGTCGATATATCCCCAGGATGGATTTGTGCCGTGCTGGTATCTGCGGAGGCACACAAACCAGGTCAGCACTTATTAACCCTGGATTACTAAGGTGCGAAAAATACGTCGGGCGCATTGTTCCCCCTCAAGAACATTCCGCATCATAACGGGATAGTTCGCCGGTTCGGCGCGTTCCGCAACCGTGGGCCGATCAATTTAGAGCAAGTAACTTACATGCAGGCGGAACGACGCGGGCGCGGCGTGGAGTAAGCGATATGGTACGCCGTATAGCCGCCGCATTTCTGGGCGCGAGTTTCTCCGCAGCAGCGGTTCTTGCCCAGGCCCCTCTCGAAATCTCACAGAATAATGTCAATGCCCGCAACGCAGACGCGTATGTGTATGTTTCGGCGCGCGTGGGCGATTCAAACCGCACCGAGGTGTACGGCTTTGCGGCGAGTTCCAGCGGCGAACTGAGGCCGGTCGACGGCTCCCCGGTCGCGGCGGGCGTCACCTTCCTGGCGGTCAATGGCAAGTATCTCTTCGGGTCTGACACCGCGGGCAAGTACATCCACGCCTTCGCGATCGCCTCCGATGGTGTGCTCCGGCCGACGGCGTCCACCAACGTGGTGCGGCCCGGAAAAGCCTGCGACAACGCCGGAGCTCTGTTCGTGGATCACGCCGGCACGACCGTCTACAACGTGGGCTCCTACGGAACCGATTGCGCCGAGGTGGCATACCAGGCGTTCGGCGTGGACAAGAAGACCGGGCGGCTGGAGTTGGTACACGAGGCGCATTCGGGAAGGAACGCGGCCCTGTTGCGCTTCAGCGCCGACAACCGGTTCGCCTTCGGCGCGGGCTGCGCCGGCACCCGCCCGCTCATCTATGGATTTGTTCGCCACCACGATGGCTCGCTGACTCGCATCAGCGCAGACTCCCCGCTGCCTACCCCCAACGGCAACCAGGGCTGGTGCCCGTATCTCGCGGTCGCTGACGCGCACAATCACCTCGTGGTGCCGGTGTATCCATCCGCGGAATCCTCTGAGGCAAACGGGCCTTTTGAGCTTGCCACTTACAGCATTGCAGAAGACGGCACGCTGACCACCACAAGCACTCCGGAGAACATGCCGAAGATCGCGGTCGGCAGCCTGACCGACCTGGCGATCGCGCCATCGGGAAGGCTCGTCGCGGTCGCGGGCAATCACGGCCTGCAGGTGTTCCGGGTCGACGGCGCATCGCCCGTCCGCGCCATGCCGGGTCTGCTCACGCGGCAGGAGATCGACCAGATGTTCTGGGACGGGAATGGTCACCTCTATGCCATCAGCCAGTCGGCTGGAAAGCTGTGGGTCTTCAACGTGGACGAAGATGGCTGGGCGTCGGCGCCGGGATCTCCGTATGCGGTGAGCGGCGCGCAGAACATCGCCGTGCAGCCAGTCGAGGTGCAGCCGAAAAATGACCGGCCGCGCGACATCGAACGCGCCGCATCGGACCCGCCGTACGCCGCGCGATAACAAACTGGCCGGCATCGGCGCTGCCGCTGCCGTGGCAGTGATCTACGATCGCGCCAAATCACACGCAATTCATATTCCAGTGAATTGTCACTTTTTTTCTCTCGACAACGCTCACGCGCAGGAACCCAGCATCTTAGTTCGTTAGTTCGCCTGGGGCATCAGTCCGTTTTTCTATCGAAATCGGGGGAAAGCATTCTAAGACTAATTGCGTGTTCGCACGGACAGTGACCTTGGGCGTTCTCTGGAGTAGATTCCGAGATGCGCAAACTGACCGTTGCAATCGCGGCCGCGGTGCTGTGCACGACGACAGCCTTGGCACAGTCGAATACCCAACCCGATACAACAACCACCTCCGGACCATCGGCCTGGGTTTATGTTTCCAATCAGATCGGTAGCTGCTGCGATGCGGAGGTGCATGCCTGGACGGCCGGTCCCGGCGGCAAGCTCACACCCATCCCCGGTTCCCCGTTTTCAGATAACCTTGCGGCTATCGCGCTGAATGGAAGATATCTATTCGGCGCGGTTTACAACAGCACCGGGCTCATTGACACCTACCGCATGCAATCGGACGGCGCCATCACCTATGCAGCGTCAGCGAATGCGGCTGCGCAGAACGGTGGCAGTTGCGGCGTGGCGCCCGACGCCCTCTTCCTCGATCACACTGGCGCGAGCCTCTACGATATGTACCCCGGCAATTGCTCAACCATTGACTATCAAGCCTGGAACATCGTGAAGGCCACCGGGGCGCTTAGCTATCTGGGTGCAGCAGGAACCGCTGACAACCTCCCGCCAGTCAACTTCGCGCTTATCGGAAATAACGTCGACGCTTACACTTCGAATTGCGCTAACAACACTGACCACGTTATTTACGGTTTCAAGCGCAACAGTAACGGGTCGCTCTCCGGGCTGAACCTGGAGCAGATGTGGCCGAAGGCGGTCGGCAGCGATATATGGTGCCCTTACCTTGCAGCGGCAGATCCCACCAACCACCTTGCGGTTCCGGTTCAGTTAATGGACAACTCCGGCAACACAGTGAATGGCTATTTTCAACTCGCGACCTATACGGTGAACACCAGCACCGGTGCTCTCAGCACCAGCAGCACGAACGCAAATATGCCGAAGGTATTGGTCGGCAACCTCGCGGCCGTCAGGGTGTCGCCTTCCGGAAAGCTGGTGGCGATCTCCGGGACCAAAGGCTTGCAGGTGTTCCACATGAATGGAGCCAATCCCATCACTCCTTTCACAGGCCTGCTCACCAGCGCGACGATCACCGATATTCGCTGGGACAAGAACAACCACCTCTATGCCATCAGCTGGTTTGCGAACCGGCTGGTTGTGTTCACGGTAACTCCGACCAGCTGGAAATGGGTCGCAACTTACTCCATCAACAGGCCGCTGGGTATTGCCGTGCAGCCATTGCCACTGCCGTGGCAGTAACCGGTCTACGCGCCGGTAACGAGAGGCCATTCCCGCGGGAATGGCCTTCTTCCTTTATGAGGAGGGCTGGGCCGCTGATCTCCCGAGGTCGCGCGATCGAGGGTAGGAAACAGAACTACTGCGCGCCTTCCTTCAGGATCTGCTCGGCGAAGTAGTTTTTCACTTTGGCGTTGTCGTGCAGCATTTCGTAGTATGCGTTCTGCAGCAGTTGCGCCTTCCGGTCGCGCAGGCCCTGGCGGATCGTCTGCTGCACGCGGGGATCGTTGAGTTGGTGCTGGCCGGCCGCTTCCTTGGCGAAGAGCTTGTAAATCGCATACCCGATGACGCGATGACTTGCCCCCACGGTGCTGTAAACCGGCATCGGCGCGGTGACTTGGCCGGGCTTGAAATTGGTTACGGCTGCGTAGACATCGGGAGAATCATTGTGAAGCTGCGACTCGGTGATGAACCCCATGTCGCCGCCGTTGGATGCGTACTGGGCATTCTCAGAGAACTGCGCGGCGAGCGTGCCGAAGTCTTCTCCGCTTTCCACCCGGTTGTGGATGGACTGGATTTCCTTCTTCGCTTCTTCCTCGTTCGGCGTACGGCGCGCCTGCATGGCTGTCTGCTGTGGGGGATTGCCCGTGACCACAATCTGCGCCAGGTGGTACTGCGGCTCGATCAGGTTGAACTCCGACTTGTGACTGTTGTAGTAAGTCGCGATGTCGGCGTCGGTGATGTTGATCTTGGATTCGATTTCCTTGTTGAGCAACTTGGTCTGAGTCAGACTGCGGCGGATCTGCCGCTTCAGATCGTCCAGGGTCAGGCCGCGCTGTTTGAGCTGGCGATCAAATTCCTCCTGGGTAAAGGGGGCCTTTGTTTCCGTGAGCTTGGCGTTGACGTCGTCGTCGCTGGCGGCCAGGTTGAGCGTCGCGGCGCGCTGCTGCAGGATCTCGTCGTCAATCATGCTCTTGAGGATCTCCAGGCGTCGTATGTCGGCCTGCTCCGGAGATATCTCCTGCTGCTGATTGGGGTCGAGGTTGGCCTTGTAGATCTTCTCCAGATCGGCACGCTTGATGTCTTTGCCATTGACGGTGGCGACAACATCGGCGCCGGGAGCGCGATGGCAGCCGGAAACCGCGAGCACAATTCCAAGACCCAGGATGAAAACGATACAACGGGTTTTCGCCCGCACGACAGATTCGACTTGCAACCTGATCTCTCCTCGAAAGCGCAAGCGCTTCCGGCACTTCAGGATAATTCGCGCCCCCGGAGGGGGTACAGGTAAACGTGAACCAGCCCGCCGCCTTGGGGCTGCGGGCGTGGCTTATTTTCCCGTGTTCCCGGCCGGCTTGGCCGGGGCGGCGGGTTCCGCTTGCGGCGGAGGCGGCGGCTCTTCGCCCGCCGCGCGCAGCGCGCGATCGATCACTGCCCAAAGCTGCTCTTCCGGAACCGCTCCGCCGTTGACCCGTTCTCCCTCGACAAATACCGCTGGGGTGCCGTCGATCCCCAGCGCATCGGCTTCCTGTCTCGATTCCTTTACCTTCGTCTCGTCCTGCTTCGCGATGCATCCGTCGAGCTTTGCGCTATCCAGCTTGCCCACGGTGCCTTCGTCCTTTGCGATGCGGTCGAGGGCGGCATAGCTCTTGTTGATGTCGCGGTCCTGGCCGTTGATTTCCTGTCCGTGCGAGTGCAGGTAGTCGACGTATTTCCAGTAGACCTCGCCGTTCTGGTCCGCCAGGCAGTTGGCATCGACGGCGGCGTGCATGGCCCAGGGGTGGATCTCGACCAGCGGATCGTCCTTGTAGACGAAGCGGACCTTGTCCTTGTAGCGGTTCAGCGTGTCAGGAAACAACTGCTGGTGCATGCGCGCGCAGTACGGGCACTCGAGGTCGTCGAAGTTGATGACCGTGACCTTGGCAGTGGGGTTGCCGCGCACCGGGCGTCCCGCCACGTCGATATTCAATGCCGGGTTTTTCTCGAGGCTGAAGGTATCGAGGCGCGCCAGCGTCTTATTGTCCTTTGAAATAAGGAAGTCGACCTTTTGGGTGCGGCTGCCCCGCGAGAGCATGATCGGCAGGCTGTCGTATCCCGGAAATTGGCTCGGGGTCCGCTGGCCCAGGGCGACGTTGATGTCGGGCGGAATGTTGAGCTGAGAACGGACTGTGACTTCGACGCGGCGGGTCAAGCCAGGGTCGGATGCAGGGGCGGCGGCGGACTGGGCCTTGCAGCCGGCAGCAAGGGCAATGGCGAGCAGGCCGGCCATCAATCGAAAACGCAACAAATCAGGAATCCTCTCGGTTCAGGATACTCCAGCGGCTGGTTTGGGTGGAGGTCCTCAGGAGTGGACGCACGGGACCGGAAAACGTGACTGGGGTTAAGAAAGCCCTGGGGCCGGGGTGGAGCGCGGATCGAAGCATGGGGGCAATCAGCTCGTGACGTCCTGATGCAGTTCCGCGGGCTCAGGCCGGGGGGGACACTGGGCTAGAAAAGCCTCGCGAAAACGCGGGAGGCCCATCGGTTTGCCGAAGAGCCAGCCCTGCGCGTAATGGACTCCCCGCCGGCGCAGAAATTCCGCCTGTTCCGCTGTCTCAACGCCTTCGGCCACGAGCTTGAGGCGGAGGGAGTGGCCGATTTTGATAATGTGCGGCACCACTTGGCTGGTGGCACAGTCGGTCCCGATGGTGTCGACAAACAATTTGTCGATCTTGAGCACATCGGGCGCCAGCACCTCAAGCCGTGCGAGGCTGGAGTAGCCGGTTCCGAAATCATCGATGGCCAGGGTGACGCCGAGCGCTCGCACCTTCTGGCACAATTCGGTCGATTGCGGGCCCTGCAGGAAGCCGCTTTCTGTCACCTCCACCTGGAGGTTACCGGGCCCGGCGGCGGTGGTCTCTAAAATCCGGCGCAACACGGTCAGAGTCGGCTCGTGGCGAAGGTCCTCGGCGGACAGGTTCATAGACAGGCAAAACGCGGGATCGAGCTGGATCAGGCCGGGGAGATCGGTCGCGACAATGTCGGCTACGCAGGCGGTAATCGAGGTCATGATGCCGCTCTCCTCGGCCGCGGGGATAAAGGAGTCAGGACCCACGATCGAGGTACCGCGCTGCCAGCGCACCAGCGCCTCTGCTCCGATCCAGCGGCCTGAACCGAGATCGACAATGGGCTGATACTCCACAAAAAACTCGCGGCGTTTTGCTGCCGCCCGCAGCAGCGAGGGCAGCGAGAGCTGCGCGCGCGAGATGAACACGACCGCCCATGCCAGGGCGAGACCGCAAAGGACGCCCAGTGGAACAAACGTGCGGGCGAAGTGCCGCAGCCGGCGCGTGACATAGGTTTGCGGGGCCGCGGCGACTGAAGCGATATCTCCCTGCGCGGAGCGCGCCACCGACACCACGTATCCCTTATCGAGGAACGTGGCAACCGCGCCCTTGGCAATGGTGCGGCACCACTCCGGCCGGATATGGCCCTCGCCGGCCACTAAAGGAGTGCCCGGCTGCGAAGGAACGAAGAGTCCAAGCGACACGCCAGGGCCTTCCGTTGCGGTGTCGAGGGGAAGTTCGGCATTCAGCAGAAAGGCGAACGATCCCGTGCTGACGACGGTGATCGGGCGTCCGCTGGTAAGCGGCAGATGCACATTCAGCCGATTTTGCGAGCCCGATTCGGTAATCAGGGTGGGGGAACCGAGGTCGATTGGCTGCGTTGTTCCCAGCGAACTGCAGAGCAGGTTATTGCCCGAGATGCGCCCGATGGCCTGCAGATAGGTTGAGGCCAAGTCGAGGCGGCGCATCAAGTCCACTTCCTGGGCTGAACAGGGTGAGAAGCGCGATGTGGCTAGTTGCTGGTAGGCAGCTTGCAACTGGTCGCCCACCTCGTCGCTGCGGCGCACGGCATCGCGGGCGTACTCTCCCACCCGGCCCTTCTCATAGGCCACGCTTTCGCGCCACGCGAGCGCCAGCGAGAGCAGGATGGGCGCAGCGATGGAGACAGCACCCACCGCGACCGCCAGACCGACTCTGAAGGAATTGCGCACCCGCTACCTCACGTGAGAATGCTTAAGGGAGCCCCGGGGAAAAGAGTTCCCCGATGATATCGCGCCGTGCAGACGCAAGCCACTCCCCAAAAGGACCATGCCGGGCCGGATCAATAGGCCGGAGAGGCCGAGGGATCCCGGAATACCGAATTGGCGCGGCGGATGTCCCCGACGGAGCCGAAGTTGGCCAGAGTGAAGCTGTAGAGGTATTGGGTTTCGTCGCGCAGACTGCCCAGGGCGAAGCGCCGGTAGCCCACCGTGAGGCCGCAGCAGTCCCAGTTGTAGACCGCCTGGACTCCGCCATATTGCAGCGCTCCGTGGACGAAGTCGTAGCCGCCGTTCGCCGCCAGGTTGAAGCCTGCGCGGTTCTGGCTGCCAATCTCCAGAAACGGATCGAGCTGCTGGCTCTGGATAAGCGATGCCTTGCCGCTTTGCTCGTTTGGCGCGTTCAACAGCGCGCGGCCGAGACCAACTGTGGTGATGCCCCAGTGATAGCCGGCGAAGATGTTGTCAGCCCCGAACCGGCCGGGCTTTGGATCGTAGTCCATGTCCCACTCGATCCGCAGATTGTGCACGGCCTCGAAGCGCATCCGGGAGACGATGGGCGATACATTGCGCGGTTCGGTGAGGAACGCCACGCCGGTGAAATCGAGAGTGGATGCAAAGACGTTACGGCGGCCCGGAATGAGCGCTCCTCCGAACGTCGGGTCGATGAAGAACTTCTGCGCGATGACCCAGCTTGCCCATTCGCGGGGACGGCTGTCGCAAGAGTTTGCCTCTGTCGACGGTGCGGAGTTGGGGCACGGTTTTGGCCGAACGTAAAAGCGCTGCGTGAGCGAGTAGCCGGCCTCGTTGGTATCGGT
>Ga0068855_100008710_pt1 | contig 12265 bp, 9 predicted proteins | sample KBSCornC52_FD_66592 | JGI IMG/M metagenome (GOLD analysis project Ga0068855, IMG submission 66592) | Corn rhizosphere microbial communities from Kellogg Biological Station, Michigan, USA - KBS Corn C5-2 | ecosystem: Host-associated > Plants > Roots > Rhizosphere > Soil ...
CAGCGCCTCGACCTGAACGCCCGGGCGACCAACAGCGTGTTCGTGCACGCCGACGTGCGCGTCGGTCTCGCGTTCACGGGTGTCCTGCCGTCCACGAACGCCTTGCTGGCGGAATTCGTTAATTACGGCAAGCGTTGAAATTCCCCGTTTGTTGTTAATGAAATCGTTTTCATATAATCTTGATGACGCTCAACATTAATATACGGAGATAAGCTTGACCAACCCATCCCGCCGCAACGCGTTCAAGACCCTGCTGGCCGGCGCCGGCGCCGCCACGCTGCCGGGCGTCCTGCCCGCGCAGGCCGCCCCAACGAAGGCGGCCGCCTGCCCGCCGGCCGCCCCGAGCTGGGGCCGCGGCATCGAAAACCAGCGCAAGGCCGACCGCGGCGACGGCACGTACATCAATCCGATCATCGCCGGCGACCACCCGGATCCGACGATCCTCAAGGACGGCAAGGACTATTACATGACCTTCTCGTCCTTCCTGTCGTATCCGGGCATCGTGATCTGGCATTCGACGGACCTCGTGAACTGGGCGCCGGTCGGCCCCGCGCTGAAGAAATCGCTGGGCACCATCTGGGCCCTCGACCTGTGCAAGCACAATGGCCGTTACTACATCTACATCCCGGCCGCGCCGGATGGCAAGCCGTGGTCGATCTACGCCATCTGGGCCGACCGCATCGAAGGCCCGTGGAGCGACCCCGTCGACCTCAAGATCGAGGGTTGCATCGACCCGGGCCACATCGTGGGCGAGGACGGCAAGCGCTACCTGTTTGTCAACGGCATCCGCCGTGTGCGCCTCACCGACGACGGCCTCGCGGCGGACAGCCCCATCGAACCGGCCTACAGCCCGTGGCACTACCCGGAAGACTGGGTCGTCGAGAACTTCGCGCCGGAAGGCCCCAAGCTGCTGCGCCACGGCGAATATTTTTACCTGATCACGGCGGTGGGCGGCACGGCCGGTCCGGTGACCGGGCACATGGTGATCGCGGCCCGTTCGAAATCCATCAACGGCCCGTGGGAACACTGCCCGCACAACCCGCTCGTGCGCACGACCAGCACCTTTGAGCCGTGGTGGTCGCGCGGCCACGCGTCGCTCGTCGAAGGTCCGGCCGGCGACTGGTGGATGATCTACCACGCCTACGAGAACGGCTACCGCACGCTGGGCCGCCAGACCATGCTCGAGCCGATGGAATGGACGGCCGACGGCTGGTTCCGCGCGAAAGGCGGCGACCTGTCGAAACCTTTGCCCAAGCCGCGCGGCGGCAAGGCCGGCCCGAACGGCTTCGCGCTGTCCGACGATTTCTCCAAGGACCGCTTCGGCGTCCAGTGGGCGTTCCACGACCCCGCGCCGGACGAGATGACGCGCGCGCGCTTCGCCGGCGGCGGCCTGGAAATCAAAGGCAGGGGCACGTCGCCCGCCGACAGCGCTCCGCTCACCTGCGGCGTCGGCGACCGTTCGTACGAAGCCGAGATCACGCTCGACCTCGTGGGCGCGGCCGAAGGCGGACTGCTGCTGTACTACAACTCGAAGGCGTTCACCGGCGTCGGCTTCACGCCCGACACCATCAAGAGTTACCAGTACGCCGAGGAACAGACGTGGGCGCGCCGCCCGCAGAAGGTGTCGAGCGTGCGCGTGCGCCTGACCAACGTCGAGAACGTCATCACGTTCCATTACTCGTTCGACGGCGGCAAGAACTGGATGCTGCACGGCACGCGCATGGAAGTGTCCGGGATCCATCACAATGTGTTCGGCGGCTTCCTGAGCCTGAAAGTGGGCGTCTACGCGGCGGGCAGCGGCCTTGTGCGGCTGCGCGATTTCCGCTATCGGGCACTGAACGCCGCCTGAGCACAGCCTGACGTGGGCGCGCGCGCCACTGCTGGCCACGAACTGTTAGCATGCAGTAAATCGGTAACCAAAAGTCGATATGCATGCGAATGAGCCTGGCGTGGACCGCGCCGACGCCATCCCGGACGATGCCCAGCGCCGCTTTGACGAGCTGCTCGCCCACCTGCCCGCCGGGGTCGTGATACACGATGCCGGCGGCCGGGTGGTGTCCGCCAACCCGCAGGCGCTGGCGTTGCTCGGCAGGACTGCGGAAGAGCTGCGGGGGGCGCCGGGCGTCGAATCCAGCTGGCAATTCGTGCGCGCGGACGGCACTACCATGCCGGCATCGGAATATCCCGTGAACGAGGTCCTGCGCACGGGCGCCAAGGTGTCGGACCTCGTCGTCGGCATTCCCCGTCCCGCCCGGCGCGACCTGCGCTGGGTCATCTGCAACGCCTATCCGGAATGCGACGAGCGCGGTGCCATGCACCGCGTCGTCGTCTGCTTCACGGATTGCACGGCCCTCAAGTACACGGAACAGTCGCTGCACAAGTCGGAGGAGCGCATGCGCCTGGCCCTGCAGGGCTCTACCGACGCGCCCTGGGACTGGGACCTCGTCACCGGCGAACTCTATTATTCGGCGCGCTGGTGGGAAATGCTCGGCTACGTGCCCGGCGAACACGCCGCCGACGTCCAGGCCTGGGTGCGCCTGATGCATCCGGAAGACCGCACGCGCATCGTCGCCTTCCTCGACGACCTGCTGCCCGGCACGCGCCAGACCTATTCCATCGAATTCCGCCTGCGCCACCGCGACGGCCACTACATGCCCGTGCTGAGCCGCGGCTACATCCTGCGCGACGCCACGGGCAAGGCCGTGCGGCTGTCCGGCACCAACACCGACCTCACGGAGCGCAAGCAGACCGAGCGCCGCATCCACGAACTGGCGTATTTCGACCAGTTGACGGGCCTGCCGAACCGCCGCTTCCTGCTCGAGGAACTGAGCCAGATCCTCGCGCGCAACGGCCGCGCGAGCCGCCACGGCGCCCTGCTGTTCCTCGACCTCGACAATTTCAAGCTGCTGAACGACACGATGGGTCACGACATGGGCGACCTGCTGCTGCGCGAAGTGGCGCGGCGCCTGCGCCGTGCGCTGCGCGAAGGCGACCACCTGGCGCGCCTGGGCGGCGACGAATTCGTGATCGTGCTGGAAAACCTGGGCACCACGCCGGCCGAGGCGACCGTCGAGGTCCAGGCCGTGGGCCGCAAGCTGATCGAGGTGCTCGGCGAACCGTTCGAGCTGGCCGGGCGCCAGGTGTCCAGCAGCCCAAGCATCGGCGCCACGCTGTTCGACGGCGCCCCCTGCGACATCGACACGCTGCTGCGCCAGGCCGACCTGGCGATGTACCGCGCCAAGGACGAGGGTCGCAACACGCTGCGCTTCTTCGATCCCGGCATGCAGGCGGCCGTCGACCGCCAGGCCGCGCTGTCGGCCGCGCTGCGCACGGGCCTGGCGCGGCGCCAGTTCGTGCTGTACTGCCAGCCGCAGTTCGGCCACGACGGCAGCCTCGTCGGCGCGGAGGCGCTCGTGCGCTGGCAGCGCGGGGTCGGGGAGCTGGTGAGCCCCGGCGAGTTCATCGGCGCGGCCGAATCGGGCGGCCTGATCGCCGCGCTCGGCATGGACGTGCTGGAACAGGGTTGCCACGCGCTCGCGCGCTGGGCGCGGGCGCCGCAGTTGCGGGGGCTGAAGCTGGCCATCAACGTCAGCGTGCACCAGTTGCGCGACCCGGAATTCCCGCAGGCCGTCGCCACGCTGCTGGCAGCGACGGGCGCCCCGGCCGACCGCCTCACCCTGGAACTGACGGAAAGCGTGTTCGCCCGCAATCCCGCCGACGTGGCCGACCGCATGCGCCAGCTGCGCAGGCTCGGCGTGAATTTCGCGCTGGACGATTTCGGCACCGGCTATTCCTCGCTGGCCTACCTGGCGCGCTTTCCGCTGACGGCGCTGAAGATCGACCGCTCGTTCGTGCAGGACGTCGACAACGATCCGAACGCGTCGTCGGTCGTCGAAGCCATCATCGCGCTGGCGCGCAAGCTGCACCTGGCCACGGTGGCCGAGGGCGTGGAACTGGATGCCCAGCACGCTTTCCTGGCCGCGCATGGCTGCGACGTCATGCAGGGCTATCTGCTGGGACGTCCGATGGCGCTGGACGAATTCGAACTGCGCTACGGCCGGCCAGGCGCGGACGACGCTCCCGCGGCCGGCGCCCCGGGCGTTCAGGCGGCCAGCGGCAGCTCGACGTAGAACGTCGTGCCGATGCCCTCGGCACTGTCGAACCAGATGCTGCCGCCCAGTTCCTCGACGATGGTCTTGCAGATCGACAGGCCGAGGCCGGTGCCGCCCTGGCGGCGCGAATCGGCGCCGTCGGCCTGGGCGAAGCGCTGGAACACACGCTCTCGGAACGCTTCCGGGATGCCGGCGCCTTCGTCCGCCACGGCCAGGCGCGCCGCCTCGCCGCGGGCCTCGACGTGGGTGCGCACCGTCGATCCCGGTTCGGAAAACTTGATCGCGTTCGACAGCAGATTCGTGAGCACCTGGGCCAGGCGGTCGCGGTCGACGTCCACGCGTGCGCCTTCCGCGCCGGGGGCCACCACGCACGACAGCGCAATCCCGTTCTGCGCCGCAAAGGTCTGCATCGCGGCCACGGCATCCTCGGCCAGCGGCAGCAGCGGCTGCACCGCGCAGTCGAACCCCATGCGGCCGGCGTTCATCTTCTGCAGGTCGAGCACCTCCCCGATCAGGCGCACGAGCCGCTCCGAACTGGCGTTGGCGACGTCGACCAGGCCGCGCGCGTCGGCCGGCAACTCGCCCGCCATGCCGTCGGCCAGCAGCGCCAGCGAGGCCGAGATCGCGGTCAGCGGCGTGCGCAGTTCGTGCGACACGGTCGACACGAATTCGTCCTTCATGCGCTCGACCTCCTTGCGTGCCGAGATGTCGTGCGCGAACGCGCTGAAGAACAGGCCGTCGCCCGTGCCGGCCAGGCCGAGGGTCATCTCGACCGGGATCTCGCGGCCGTCGCGCGCCACCAGCATCCGTTCGACGCGCTGGCCCAGCGTTTCCATTTCGCCCGTCTCGAGGAAGTGGGCCAGCAGCTCGCGCGAGCGGGCGCGAAAGCGTTCCGGCATGATCAGGTCCGAGACGACGCAGCCCAGGGCTTCCTCGCGCGTCCAGCCGAGCATCTTCTCGGCCGCCGAATTCCAGTCGATGATGCGGCCGCGCATGTCGATGCCGACGAAGGCATCCTGCGCGGTCTCGATGATGGCCGCGATGCGCTGCTCGTTGGCGCGCACGCTGGCCAGCGCCTGTTCCAGTTCGCGCGTGCGCTGGGCGACGCGCGCCTCGAGGGTCGCGTTCAGGTCTTCGAGCGCGCGCCGGCGCCGCACGAGGTTCGCCACCAGCGCGTTCAGCGTGGTGCCCAGCGCGCGCACTTCGGCATAGCCGCCCCGTTTGACTTCGATGGCCACCGTCTCGCCGGCGCGGATGCGGCGCGCGGCGTCGGCCAGTTCGCCCAGCGGACGCGTGATACGTCGCGCCAGCGCCACGCCCGCGAGCGAAAAAACGGCGGCCAGCAGCACGCCGCAGGCCAGGCCATATTCGCGCAGGCGGCGCACGGGCGCGAACGCGTCGTCGACGTTCTGGCGCACGAGCACGGTCCAGCCCAGGCCCGGATACTCGCCGTAGCCGTGGCCGAGCGTGTAGCCGACGAGGTAGGTCCGGCCGTCCGGCCACGTCTCGACGTTGTAGCCGCCGTGGCGCTGCGCCTGCGCCGCCTTCAGGCTCGGCAGGGTGAGACGCTTGCCGGCCACGTCCGGCGGGCCCAGCAACACGTCGCCCTCGGAATCGACGATCAACGCCTCGACCTGGCGCCGCGCGGCGATCCCGGCCATCACGGAACGCTCGACGTCGTGCGCCCATTGCCAGGATAAATGCGCGCCCAGCACGCCGCGCGTGACGCCGTCCGCGTCCACGTACGGAAACGCCACGTCGACGAAGCGCCAGGGTTCGCGCTGCTTCGGCAGGTAGCGGGCCAGCAGCATGGCTTCGTGCACGTCGCCGGCGTGAATGCCGCGCAGGGCATTGCGGAACCACGGCCGCTTCGACACGTCCGCCCCTTCCAGCAGTCCCTGCGCCGCTACCTGCACCTTGCCGTCCAGTCCGGCCAGCCCGATCCAGCTGTAGTAGCCGAGGCTGCCCTGGATGCCGTCCAGGGTGGCGCGCCGGCGCTCGAGCGGCTGGTCGTCGGCCAGCACGCGCCGGTGCGCCAGCAGGCCCACTTCGCGGTAGCGCTCGAACATGCCGCGTTCCAGCTTGTCGGAAGTCTGCATGGCCAGCTCGGCCAGGCCATGGCCGATGCTCGTTTCCACCTGTTCGGTCGACTTGCGCTCGATCAGGGCGGTCAGGACCAGGGTCAGGACGATGGACAGCAGGACAAAGGCCAGGGCCAGCCAGGCGCCAAGGGCGCGCGGCAGCAGGCGGCGGAATAATTTCTGGGGATTCGGCATGACAAACGGACAAGGGCACAGCGTCATTACGCGCTGCCACCAGCCTAGCACAGCGAAAATTCCATGCGGGAATATTGTTGCCTCGTGCGCGCCAATCCGTCACCTTTTGGCCACGCCGAGCGGCAGTCTTGCATTTCCGGCCAGTAGCAACCATATCGGATGAACTACACGGCCATGTCCGATTTCCGGTAAACTCGCCTGTTACTTACCCTGTTTTTCAGCCATCGGTCCAGGATCAACCATGCAAGACAACGCTACCGCGCCTTCCAACCTCGTCGACTACGTCACGTCGTGCACCCTGCCGACGCCGTGGGCGCAGTTCACCATGCATGCGTTCGTCGAACATGCGACCGGCAAGGAGCATCTCGCGATGACCCTGGGCGACCTGTCGACGGGCGAGGCCCCGCTGGCGCGCATCCACTCGGAATGCCTGACGGGCGACGTGATGTTCTCGCAGCGCTGCGACTGCGGCGCCCAGCTGGAAAGCGCGCTGCGCCGCATCGCCGACGAAGGCCGCGGCATCCTGCTGTACCTGCGCCAGGAAGGCCGCGGCATCGGCCTCGTCAACAAGATCCGCGCCTACCGCCTGCAGGAAGCGGGCGCCGACACGGTCGAGGCGAACCTGCAACTGGGTTTCCACGCCGATGCGCGCAACTATGAGCTCGTGTTGCCGATGCTACAACAGTTCGGCATCGAATCCGTGCGCCTGATGACGAACAATCCGCGCAAGATCGACGCCCTGGGCAAGCTGGGCATCCAGGTCGCCGAGCGCGTGCCCCTGCTCGTCAACCGCAACGCCTACAACGACAATTACCTGAACACGAAGCAGGCCAAGCTGGGGCACATGATGAACCCGGTGACCGAAGCCGCGCTCGACAGCGAAGCATAAGCACGCGGCGGGCCCTTCTTCTGGCAAGATGGAACCAGTCCTCTTGCCCGTTGAAGGATGGAATGCGCCATTTTCCGCCCACCCGCCGTATCCTGCCGGCCCTGATCGCGGCCGCCGCCCTCGGCGCCGCCGTGTCGCTGGCCGTCGCCGCGGGCAAGGGAGTCGCCCAGCGCGAGAAGCCCGCCCCGCAACCTCCCCTCGTGATCCCGCCCGCCACGCCGCCGGCGACGACGCCGCCCGCGCCCGGCCCCGGCGAGACGGACGAGACGGCCGCGCTGCCCACGCCCTCCAGCGCCGCCCAGACACTGTATTCCGCCGCCAGGGCCGACCTGTTGCAGATCCGCATGCTGCTGAAGAACGGCCGCAGCCAGTCCAGCGTCGGCTCCGGCTTCCTCGTCGGCACGGGCAACCTCGTGCTGACCAATTACCACGTCGTGTCGCAGATGGCGCTCGATCCCGACGTGTACATCGGCGAATACGTCGATACGGACGGCAAGAGCGGCCCTGTCGAGCTGCTCGCGGTGGACGTGCTGCACGACCTGGCCGTCGTGCGCGTCGACCGCAACGGCAGCGGCTTCTTCCAGGTGCCCGAGCGTCCCGTGAAACTCGTGCAGGGCCAGTACCTGTATTCGCTCGGCAACCCGCTCGACCTCGGCTTCGCCATCTCGGAAGGCTCGTACAACGGCATCGTCACACGCAGCTTCTATGAGCAACTCATTTTCACCGGCCCCATCAATTCGGGCATGAGCGGCGGCCCCAGCGTGACGGCGGCGGGTGTCGTGGCCGGGGTGAACGTGTCCAAGCGCCTCGACGGCGAACTGGTCAGCTTCCTCGTGCCCGTCAGGTACGCCCAGGAATTGCTGGGCAGGGTCGCCGTGCAGCCGCATGCGCCGAAGAACTTCAACCCGCTGATCGGGCAGCAATTGCTGGCGCACCAGCGCGCGCTGATCGACCGTCTGCTGGGCGAACCGCTGTCGATCCGCACGATGGGTCCCTACCAGGTGCCCGTGCGCGAATCGCAGCAGTTGCGCTGCTGGGGCCGTTCGAACTTCCGTGCCGAGGCGGAATTCACGCTCGACGCCGTCAGCTGCGCGATGGAGGCGGCGATCTATGTCTCGGACACGCAGCAGACGGGCCATGTGTCGATGACGCACCAGGTGATCCGCTCCAGCTCGCTGCATCCGCTGCAGTTCGCCGTGCTGGCCAGCTCGCGCTTTCGCGTCGACAGCCTCGGCGCCGGCCGCGACACGCGCCTCACCCGTCCCGCCTGCGCGGAAATGTTCGTGCACACGGCCACCCTGCCCGTGCGCGCGGTGACGTGCGTGCGCGCCTACCGCAAGTTCGCCGGACTGTACAACTTCACCCTGCTGGCCGCCAGCACGGACGACCCGAATGCGAACCTGCTGAGCCGTCTCGATCTCGCGGGCGTCTCGTACGAAAACGGCATGCGCGCGACGCGCGCGTTCCTGTCTGCGCTCGGGCGCAGCCACGCGCGCGCGGGTAGCCGGTGATGGGCCCGTGGTTCGTCGAATTATTGGCCCGGAACGGCGACGTGCTGCAGCGCCAATGCGTGGATAAATTGCCCATCCGTATAGGTCGCGGCTACGGCAACGACGTAATCCTCGACGACGATTACGCGGCGCCCTCGCACGCCATCGTCGAACCGGACCCGGCCGGCCACCTGGTGCTGCGCGACCTCGGCAGCAGGAACGGCATCGTCGTCGCCGGCAAGCGCCGCCAGGACGCCGTGCTGGCCGGCGACACCGTCGTGCGCATCGGCCATACATCGCTGCGCGTGCGCGCGGCCGATTGTCCCGTCGCGCCGGAACTCGTCGACCACACGCTGCACGGCTGGGAAGGCATGCTGCCGGGCGCCGCCGGCCTGCTGCTCACGGGTTCGATCGCGCTGCTGGCGCGCTGGCTCAGCGACGCGGAATTCTTCGAACCGGCGCGCTACGCCGAGGCGCTGGCCGGCGGGCTCGCCGCCGCGCTGCTGTGGGGCGGCATGTGGGGCTTCGCCAACCGCCTGTTCGGACGCCACGCGCGCCTGGGCCGGCACTTGTTCGTGTTCGGCTGCGGCATCACGGCCCTGGCCGGCTGGATCGCGCTCGGCAGCCTGCTCGCCTATGCATTCTCGGCCGAAAGTATCACGCATTACGGCTCCCACCTGGTCACCGTGCTGCTGGCCGGGATCGTTTATTTTCACCTGAGCACGATCCGTCCGCGCAACCGCGTGCGCTACCGCTGGATCTGCGCCGGCCTGGCCGTGCTGTCGTCCAGTCTCATCCTCGCCGGCAATGTGCAGCGCACGGGGCGCTTTTCCGACGAGTTGTACATGTCGGTGCTATTGCCGCCGGCCATGCGCATGAGCTCCGACCACGGCGTGGACGAGTTCATGCGCGACGTCGACGCGATGAAGGGCCCGCTCGACCGCAGCCGCGGACGCAAGCCGGGGGATGACCAGATCGACGATTGAACGCGCGGCATGTCGAAAACCGCGAGCCCCGTTCGTCGTACGAACGAGGCCGTATTCCGCGGCCTGACCACGACAGGAGCATCCTATGTCCAGACTGAAAATCCAAAGCTTTTCCATTTCCCTCGACGGCTACGGCGCCGGCCCGCACCAGAGCCTGAACAACCCGCTGGGCGAGCGCGGCGAGGAACTACATCAATGGTTCCGCGGCACGCGCACGTTCCAGCGCATGCTGGGCGATGCCTCGAAAGGATCGGACGGCCCGGACGAGGACTTCGCCGCGCGCGGCTTCGAGAACATCGGCGCATGGATCCTGGGCCGCAACATGTTCGGCCCGGTGCGCGGCCCCTGGCCGGACGACAGCTGGAAAGGCTGGTGGGGCGATGAACCGCCGTACCACGTTCCCGTCTTCGTCCTGACCCACCACGCCCGCGCCCCGCTCGAGATGCAGGGCGGCACGACGTTTTACTTCGTCACGGACGGCATCGAGGCAGCCCTCGACCGCGCGCGCAAGGCCGCCGGCGGCAAGGACGTTCGTATCGGTGGCGGCGTGTCCACGATCCGCCAGTATCTGCAGGCCGGATTGGTGGACGAGATGCACCTGGCCATTGCGCCGGTCCTGCTGGGTGCGGGCGAAGCGCTGTTCACCGGGATCGACCTGCCCGCGCTCGGATTCAAGTGCACGGAACACGTGCCCACGGCGCTGGCCACGCACGTGGTGCTGAGCAAGGCCTGACGGTCAGGACAGCGGGATCGTGAGCCTGGCGATTTCGACGGAGCCGTCTTCGTCGAAGATCGGACAGCGCTCCGCGATCTCGACGGCCTCGTTGAAGTCCGCCGCGTCGACGACCGAATAGCCGCACAGCGAACTGGCGGATTCCTTCGGTCCGAGCAGGCGGCGCGGGATCTCGACGGCGCTGTGCGTGAGGCTGCCGCGCTCGATGACGCGCGAGCCCATGCCGTCGAACCAGGTGGCCCAGCGCGACAAATCGTGGCGCGTGTCCGAGTCGGCGCCCGGGGCGCCGTGGTATACGAACAGGAAACGTTCCATGGCTTGCTCCTGTGATTGGTTGTTCGGCCCGACGTTAGCAGAAGCGCGCAACGGACGCCGCACGATGTTTTTTGACAATCTGATAAGGATGGCAGATCATCCCCACATGAGCTTCCTGCGCCGCAACGCCGTCTTCGTGTCCGCCTGGGTCCTGTTCTGGATCCTGATGGTCCTCGTCGCCGTGCAGGACTTCGTGCGCAACGAGCACAGCCATGCGATCTGGAAACCGCTGCTGTGGGAAGGTTCGTCGGCGCTCGTCGTCAGTGTGCTGGCTCTCGTGCAACTGCGCTGGTCGCAGCAGGACGATGGTCTGCTGGGCCTGCCTTCGCGCTGGTTCGCGCGCCAGGCCCGCTGGCTGCCGATGTACTGGATCGCGTTCGTCCCCCTCGCCTTCGGCCTGCGCCACGCCGTCTACGCCGCCGTCGGCGAGACTTACCGCCACGACACGGTGCCGCAGCTGTTCCTGTACGAATCGATGAAGATCACGATCTTCTTCGGCCTGTTCACGGCGATCCGCTTCGGCGTCAAGTCGTACCGCGCCCTGCTGGAAGAACGGCTGCGCGCGGAACGGGCGAACGCGCTGCTGCACCAGGCGCGGCTGCAGCAGCTCGGCCAGCAGATGCAACCGCACTTCCTGTTCAATGCGCTCAACACGGTGTCGGCGCTGATTTACACGGACCCGGTGCGCGCCGACGCGATGCTGATGCAGCTGGCCGACGTGCTGCGCGAAACCCTGGCGCTGGGCGAGCGCCACGCCGCGCCGCTCGGGACGGAATTGCGCCTCGCGCGCGGCTATGCGGACGTGATGGCGGAGCGCTACGCCGACCGCGTCGCCATCGCCTGGCAGGTGGACGACACGCTGCTCGACCGCGAAGTGCCCGTGATGAGCCTGCAGCCACTGCTGGAAAACGTGTTCAAGCACACGGTCGAACGGCGCCGCGGCGTCACGCGCATCGGCGTCTCCGTCTGCCGCGAGGGCAACGAACTCGTGCTGGGCGTCGAGGACGATGCGGGCCGGCTGGCGGCTTTGGCGCGCCCCGGCGGCATCGGCCTTGCGAACCTGCGCGCGCGCCTGGCCGCGCTGTATGGCGATGCGGCGCGCCTGGACCTGACGGCCCGGCCGCAAGGCGGCGTGCGTGCCGTTGTGAGACTCCCATGCTGAGATTGCCATGCGTCTGCTGATCGTGGACGACGAACGCCCGGCGCGCATGCGGCTGCGCCACCTGCTCGCGCAGCAGGACGGCATCGCCGCCGTCGAGGAAGCGGCGGACGGCATCGCTGCATTGGAACGCGTCGCCAGCTTCCGCCCGGACGCGCTGCTGCTCGACATCGAGATGCCCGAGTTGTCCGGCATCGAACTGGCGGCGTCGCTGCCGGAGCCGGCGCCGCTCGTCGTCTTCGTCACCGCCTACGACCGCTACGCGTGCGACGCGTTCGATGCCGACGCCATCGACTACCTGCTCA
>Ga0068855_100008715_pt1 | contig 12261 bp, 14 predicted proteins | sample KBSCornC52_FD_66592 | JGI IMG/M metagenome (GOLD analysis project Ga0068855, IMG submission 66592) | Corn rhizosphere microbial communities from Kellogg Biological Station, Michigan, USA - KBS Corn C5-2 | ecosystem: Host-associated > Plants > Roots > Rhizosphere > Soil ...
AAAAAAAAAAAAAAAAAACGGATAAGGTTACAAAAACTAATGTTAAATTAAAGTTCGTTATAATTAAAAAATTTAAGCTGTCTACTAAAAATAATTGCCATTTTAATGCCCATAATGGAACTGTTTCAAATTGTTCTAACGCTTGCCCAAGCCACATGTTTTATTTATTTGGTGCTTTATACTTTTCAATATAATAGTCATAAATTAAATTTTCAACTAAAATACAACCAGGATTCAAAATAAGGAAAAAAGAGAAATATAAGCATGTTCCAAGTTGACAAATTTCATAATACGGTGTTGAAACTGGATTACCGCCTGACCAACCGAGCAAAATACAAGTACAAATAAATAACCAAAAAACATGTTGATATAGTGGTCGGAATGTTCCACTACGTATAATAGGTTTGCTGATTAACGGCACAACAAACAATAAAGCTAATGCTAAAACCAATAATAAAACTCCTCCCAATTTGTTTGGAATAGATCGTAATATTGCGTAAAAAGGAAGGAAATACCATTCAGGAACTATATGTGTTGGGGTTACTTCCGGGTTCGCAGCAATATAATTATCAGAATGCGACAAAATGTTTGGCATATAAAAAACGAAAATTAAATAAAAAAAAAGTGCGACAACAATCCCATAAATATCTTTTACCGTATAGTAGGGATGAAAAGGAATGTTATCTACAGTTTCAATTCCGAGTGGATTATTTGAACCATATTCGTGTAACAATAATAAATGTAAACCCGATAATGCTAACAAAACAAAAGGCAATAGAAAATGCAGACCATATATACGTGTTAATGTGGCCTGGTCAATGTTTATTCCACCCCAAATGTATAATAATAAATTTTGGCCAATTAATGGTAATGTTGACGCCAAACTTGAAATGACTGTTGCAGCCCAATAAGACATCTGACCCCAAGGTAACACGTATCCAAAAAATGCCGTTGCAATCATTAATACAAACATTACCATTCCACTATACCAAACTTTCTCGCGTGGATACATATACGAACCAAAATAAAGCCCGCGTCCCATATGAATATAAACAACAAAAAAAAACAACGATGCTCCATTTGAATGTAAATACCTAAAAAACCACCCATAATTTACCTCTCTCATTATAAACTCGACACTTTCAAAAGCTACCTCTGTTGACGGTATATACCATAACGCTAACATAAGCCCCGTTATTATCTGTATAATTAATGCAAATAATGCCAAAGAGCCAAAACTCCACATATAATTTAAATTTACTGGCGTTGGGTACAAAACTCCTTTATAATAAATAAAATCCAATAGAAAATGTTTTCGTATACTGCGCATCTATTTTTGTTATATGTTATATTGTTTTTTTCCCCAACCCAAAAATTAATTGCTTCTTAATTGGAAATCTAAAATTGAGCATACTAAATTTATATATCTGGGGTATATATGTAAAGCAAAAAGCTCGATAATTAAATTCTATAAAGTTTGGTATTGGTTTAAACCCAACGCTTTGTATTCTCGAATTGTTTAATTTAAATAAATATTCGTTACGTAACCTATGCTTTTTTAAACCAATAATCTCATATGGCTTGACAATATACATGGTTGACCTAGTTATTTTCTTATTGACAGTTACCAACCCTTTTTTCAATAATAAAATTCCGGCATTGGGCCATTTGACTAAATTTAATCGGTATAAAAGCATATATATTTTATTTTCTAATGAAATAATTTTATTATCAAATTCAATTTTTTTTTTCTTTCTTTTCAATGTTTGGCTCAATTTCCATTGTCCTTTTTGTGTAAGATTCCCATAAAAAAATCTAAGTCTACGACTATAAAGGTATAATTTTTTTTTAAAATTAGTATTTCGACGCCTTTTATATACCGGTTTTTCATCTAATCTAAAAAAAATAAAAATTCTCTTAAACCCAAAACGTCGTTTTATCGAAAAATCATATCGTTTAAATGATTTGAAAGATTTTAGTTTTAAATAAGGACCTTTTTTTTTCATTTTTATTTTGTTTCGAACACCAACTAAAAATTTATTTGAACGTTTTATTTTTTCGCTATACGTTGTCCATCTTGTATTTTTTTTAATCTCATTTATTGGTCCTATATATTCATTGTTTTTAAATCGATTTAATAACCATTTCGATTTCGACAAGCTGGCACGTCGCAGACTGTCATTTAATAAATATAAAAAATGCAATTTGCTCAACTTAAAATTATATAAATTTTTATTTGCTAATTTTCTCATTTATGGAGCTTTACCTGTATTAATTAATTTTTTAGTAAATTTGTTCGTACTCGAGGACAGGATATCGATGTCAATTTTTTTCAAGTTTTTTAAATGTCGTTGTATTTGTAAATTCCCGTGACTGTCCATATCTGTATTGAAAAAATATTTTTCACGTGGGTAAGTTGACCTAAAACTATGTTTCCAAAGATTTGTAAACATCACGTTTGAAATGTCGTTATTTATTAAAACACTGTTAATTCCAAATTTTAGTGGTTTTAGTGGTTTTCGTGTTTTTGCTCGGTATGGACTTTTAACATTTTTTGACGTATTGTTAAAAAACGTTAAATTATCAACAATTCCATATTTTCTTTGAAATTTAAAAATTGATCTTAATTTTTTCAGTGTTTTCATTTGTTTCTTGTTTTATTTTTTATGGAGCAAACGTACCAAGAGTGGGATTTGAACCCACGGTATTTCTTTAAAATACATCGGTTTTCAAGACCGCCACCTTAAACCGCTCAGTCATCTTGTTAACAAATAGTGGTGGAAACGATCGGAATCGAACCGACATTTTTGATTTGCAAGACCAACGTTCTGCCATTTAACTACGTTCCCACTTTTTAAAAAGTACAAACTTAGTAAATTTACACAATACGTATATTATATTTTGCGGAAACCGGAGCATAATGCAAAGACCACTTAACCGTTATATAAATATATGCAATAACATAAATTAAAAACCATAAATACATAAATATGTGAAATTCATGCAAATGTGTTAAATTCGTATATTGATACATTATGTTATAGGTTATATACCAAGCCATTGGATACAAAATCACACTAATTGTGCCAATAACGACTTGCGAAAAAATATATCCCAAAAAACAACGTTTCATAGTCCAATAAAGTTTTGCCATTTGAGGCGTATTTATTATATAATCATAGATGAATTCGAGTGTTGTGCTAGACACATAATAAATGGAAAATCCTATAAGTCCAAGAAGTATACTTATAATTGTTAGCACCGTTAAAACAAAAAATGCTAAAAATGTAAGATCAGCAATTCTAAAAAATTTTTTTCCAATCCATTGTATTTTTTCAACAACAAAATCTTCTATTTTCTTGCATTTGATGGTTATTTTTGTTATTGCATCTTCTAAACGATCTAAAAAAATGTCCCAACCCTTTTTTTTTTGCATTTTATTATATTTTTTCTTTTTTTTTGCTTTCTTTGAAGCACAACCAAAAAATCTGAAACAACGTTGCCATAATAGTTATTAACATTAATGCTAAGAATACAGACTCCACCTTTAATTTGATATCCTTGGACAAGATAAAAATCATAGTACTGTTTATTGTCATTAAAAAATTTTCTTCTTTCATTTTAATATTAATATTTTTGTTTTTTTCTTCCTTCTTTGAGGCTTCGACGATATACTTACTATAACACAATGCAATAAATAAATATAATTGTAAATAAAATAAAATAAAAATCATAATTTAGTTCATCTATTAAAGTAGCCACTAATTTAAATAAAACGAAAACAATTACTAACTTGACAATTAAAATAAACAGAATTGCTAGTGCTAAAAAACCTAAAGTCAAAAGAATAGTTAAAATAACCAAGGCCCTTATTAAAAATAAAAACACAATAATTTCGTTTAATATTTTAAAAATGCAATTTAATACAAAACTTTGAATAAAACTAATTATGCCTTGCCGGTCCGTTGACCCAAAAAATTTTAATTTCCTTTCTATTTTCGTCCACTTTTTGTTCTTATTAATAAAAAACATCGGCCTTATTTCCATTAAAGATTTTTTAAACTATTGAGGAAACGGGTTAAACCACCTAATTGTTTAAATAGTTTGTTTAAGTTTAAGGCAACCGCGCGCTTTTGATTGGATTTGAACCAATAACCTGTTGGTTAACAGCCAACCGCTCTACCATTGAGCTACAAAAGCCAAACCGGCACTAAAGGGTTACTCCCACATTTAGCAGTATATTCTTTTAGCAAACCATTAAGTTTGTTATGCCGTTACTACGCTTAAATTCAAATTGTTTTAGGTAGTTTAGATTTGAGTTTAATATTATAATAAATTGGCCTGGGTGGAAGACAGGACTTGAACCTGTAATTTTCAATTCCACAAAATGACGCCTTACCATTAAGCTACAACCACCCATTTACTTACATACTACGTTTGGCAGATTATGAGTTTGAAATCATCAAAATTTAATAGGAAATTTAAACAATAATAATTTGACTAGGAATGGATTTGAACCATTGACCCCCGCTTTTTCAGAACGGTGCTCTTCCACTGAGCTACCTAATATTTTATTATATTTCCAAAAAAATAGTACTTGCCTATGGTGAGATAAAGCCTAGAAAAGGACTTGAACCTTCATTTTTAGTTTTGCAAACTAATACATTACCATTATGTTATCTAGCTAGCGCCGGGCTCGCATGGAATTGTAAATGACTTCTGTAGGATTCGAACCCACACAAACAGCTTAGAAGGCTATTGTTCTTCCATTAAACTAAGAAGCCATTTCGGTATATATATTTAAATTTAATTTAAATGCCGTAACCTTTCCAGGGTGTTGGTAAATCATAAGTCCGATTTTCCTGTGCTAGTGTAATTTTGTCATACACAACTGCTTTGATTTCTTCATCATACCGGACTTCAAAATAACCGGTTACTGGAAAATCTTTTCTTAATGGAAATCCGGAGAAGCCGTAATCAGTTAAAATTCGACGTAAATTACTATGTTTGTTAAAAAAAATGCCAAACATATCCCATACTTCTCTTTCAACCCAACTAGAGCCGCAAAAAATGGATTCAATTGAATTCAAGGTTTTGCCTGTGTCCCATGTGTAAACAATTGAAAGTCGTTTATGTTGTGAGAATGAAATCAAATTATAAACAACAGAAAAACGGTCACTAACTTTGTTATTAAAAATTTTTAAATCATTAGTTATATTATCTACACCAAACATATCTGTTAACCCTTTAAATGAAAACCAACACAAGTTTTTGTATATCTGTAAGTTAATAACAAAAATTTGGCCTTTTTTTTTGTTTTTGTTTAGCACCACCAATGTTGTTTGTATTTTTTGCGTTAATGGTTGAGCTTTTAATTGTAATTCTGAACTGTTATTTACTAGTAAAGAATCGCCTATTCTAATATAAATATCCCGATAACATTGAGTTTCATTAAAAAATCGCGAATCAGCTAATCTCATGTTGTATTATTGCTTTTGATTGGATTCGAACCAACGACTTTTCCCTTATCAAAGGAACGCTCTATCCGCTGAGCTACAAAGTTCGGTCTGTTTGTTAAGGGTGAGATTTGAACTCACGTTAGACAACCGTCTAATAGATTTACAGTCTACCGCCTTAAACCTCTCAGCCACCTTAATTACTCGAAATATAAAATGACATTTTAATTACGTTTTAAAACTGTTATAGTCGTCAAAATGTAATAAGCCAGTTTTTTAGTCGGCCAAAAATTTAAAAAATATAATTTTTTTTGTAAACTTATAATTTCTAAATGATTTGTTAACCCCATCGTCCCCTCAAAAGTCGTTCTAGCAAAAAGCGAAAAAAACTTTGTAGTTTCCAGTTCAAATTCGTTTAACGCTAAAAGATATTTACATGTTATTTTGTTTAATTTTTGTAGTGGTAAATAACTCCGAGTATATTGATTAAATCTGTTCGCAGTTGTACAATAATTTCGTTTTGTTGTATCTGTTATTGTATTTTTTGTTTTAAATAAACTTTTATTCTTATAAATTTCACTTGTTTTTTGTACAACATATTTTTTAAAACTCGCAATCCTGTCTATATTTGATTTGTCTTTTAATTCTTCTTTTAAATCTACAAAAAGTAAAACAATTATTGCAATTACTAAAATACAATATAATTTTTCCGCATCTATTCGACCTACACTCGAATGTTCAATTAATAAAAAGAATAAAATTAAAAACAACAATTCATCAATATCATTATTTTCTGGATCTAAATACTCATTAATATTCCACCCAAATCCCATGTTGTTTTATTTTTGTGTTTTTATATTTTTTCGTATAAGTACTCTTCCGTGCTGTGCATTATCCGGTAATATGAAACAATAACTGCCAGTGCTATCGAAGTTTCGGCAGCTGCAATAGTTAATAAAATTAATGCTGCTATTTGTCCAATTAAATCTTCATAAATTGTTCCAAAAAAAACAAAATTTAAACTTGTTGCCAAAAATATTAGTTCAATTGCCATTAAAACTATTATTAAATTGCGCCGCAATATAATAATTCCTACAATTCCAAAAAAAACAAATGTTAATGTTATTAAAATAAAATCATTTGAATGCAATTCGACGCCTACTTTATTATATAAATTTGCTACCATATTGAATTAACTTTTATTGTATATTCTTTAAATACCTTATCTAAATACAAACGAATGTGCGGCGTTAGCATTTCATAAACAATACCTAGCAGTAAAATAACACCACTAAACGATATCACGGCGCCTACTGATGCAACTAAATTAAAGTCCGAATATGCATCTGGATAATCTGGTATTCTTCGCGGCATTCCAGCTAATCCTAAGAAATGCATCGGAAAAAAAGTTAAATTGACACCAAAAAAAGTTAACCAGAAATGTATTTTTCCCAAAAATTCGTGTGGTTCGTTTGTTCCTATTATTTTCCAAACCCAGTAATAAAAGCCTGCAAAAATTGCAAAAACAGCGCCCATTGATAAAACATAATGAAAATGAGCTACAACATAATAAGTATCATGTAAAGCAATGTCCAGTCCAGCATTTGATAGTATAATTCCAGTTAATCCTCCTAATGTAAATAATATAATGAAACCTAATGCAAATAATGCAGAAGTATTTAATAGCAATTCACCGCCCCAAATTGTTGCTAACCAACTAAATATTTTTATGCCTGTTGGAACAGCAATGATCATCGTTGCTGCTGTAAAATACGCACGTGTGTCTATATCTAGCCCGACGGTATACATATGGTGGGCCCAAACTAAAAAGCCTAACAAACCAATTGAAACCATAGCATAAACCATCCCCAAATATCCAAAAACGTGCTTTGATGAAAACGTACTAATAACATGACTGATAATACCAAAACCAGGTAAAATTAAAATATAAACTTCTGGGTGACCGAAAAACCAAAACAAATGTTGGTACAAAACAGGATCACCGCCACCCGCAGGATCAAAAAAAGTTGTATTGAAATTTCGATCAGTTAATAACATTGTTATGGCTCCAGCTAGTACAGGTAGTGAAAGTAGTAGCAAAATTGCTGTTATAAGAACTGACCAACAAAATAATGGCATTCTTAATAATGTCAATCCAGGTGTTCGCATGTTAAAAATTGTTGTAATAAAATTAATTGCTCCAAGTAATGATGAAGCCCCGGCCAAATGTAAACTAAAAATTCCTAAGTCTACTGCAGGCCCCGAATGATATAAACTTGACGTTAATGGTGGGTACAATGTCCAACCGGCACCAACTCCTCCTTCAACAAAACTTGAGGTCAATAATAGAAAAAAAGATGGTGGAAGTAACCAAAAACTTAAATTGTTCAATCGTGGAAATGCCATATCTGGACTTCCTAACATTAACGGTACAAACCAGTTTCCAAAACCACCAATAAGTAAAGGCATAACCAAAAAAAAGATCATTATGAGTGCATGCGATGTGATAACAACATTATAAAATTGATAGTTTGCTCCCATTATTTGATTTCCTGGATACATTAACTCTAGTCTAATAAATACTGAAAATAATGTTCCGATTATGCCTGCAAATCCGGCAAAAAATATATACAAGCTACCTATATCTTTGTGGTTCGTTGAACAAAGCCAACGATTCGTGAACTCAATTGCTTGGGTCTTAAAATTGTTCATTTGCATATTTGTTATAATAGAATTGCGACATGACACCCAATAACACAAAAAAACACATATAGAAAATAACCCATTGTTAACGGTAGAAAAGTTTTCCACCCGAGATACAACAACTGATCAAAACGAAATCTTGGAAACGATGCACGAACCCACACAAATGTATACAAAACTCCCGCAAATTTTAACATAAATAATATTAGTTGTACCGAAATATTTTCGACATCAAGAAACGGAAACCCCCACCCACCCATAAATAATAAAACAAAGATCACAGACATCAGCAAAATATTTGCATATTCCGCTAGAAAAAATAATGCAAAACTCATTGCGGAATATTCGACATTAAATCCTGCAACAAGTTCGCCTTCGGCTTCAGGAAGATCAAACGGAGCTCGATTTGTTTCAGCTAAACACGAAATAAAAAATATTATTGCGGACGGAAATAGCGGTATCAAAAACCAAATTGTTTGCACCTGCGCCTGCACAATCTCACCTAAATTCAACGAATTTGTTACTAATACAACCGGTAACAACGCTAAGCTTAACGAAACTTCGTACGAAATCATTTGGGCAGCCGATCGTAATGCACCAAAAAACGCATATTTTGAATTACTAGCCCAACCAGAAAGTATTATGCCGTATACACTCAACGATGATATTCCTAATAAAAATAAAATCCCTGTGTCTAAATTTGTTAATATGCTACTGCTCGTTAATGGTATTATACCCCAACTCATTATGCTTAATGCAAAAGTCATAATTGGTGCAATTAAAAATAAAACTTTGTCGGCTTTATGTGGAATAACTGGCTCTTTAAAAAGTAATTTAACTCCATCTGCAATAGGTTGTAATAACCCAGCAAATCCTACTACATTTGGGCCGCGTCGTTTTTGCATTAATCCCATTACTTTTCTTTCTATTAATGTCATAAAAGCAACTCCTAAAAGAAGTGGTACAAAAATTGATAAAAAATTTATAATTTCGAAACTTATGAATTTTATAAACTGCATTTGGTGTATTTTGTTCGTTTTGTTTTTCTTATTTTTTCCAATACGTCTAAAACTCCGGCAGATTGAAACGGAATATCAATAAAAAATTTATTGGTATCAAAAAATCGAAAATATTTGTTTGAAATTTTTCCTTTAATTTGAATTAGACCTGGTTGTTTCTCATTACGGTGTATAAATGTCTCGTTCCAAAACAAAATCACTTCTCCTAGCGTGTCGAATATATTTAATTTGGTTTTGTTTCGATAGGTTGGCGTTTGTATTATCCACTGCCCGTTGTATACTAAAAAAGATTCATCTGTTTCTGTTGGTGCCTCAAATGGAATTTGAACGTTTGCAATTGAACGAAAATTGGATGTGAAACTCTGAACCGAATGAATGCCAAAAAAAACGTTTAAGAACGTCTTTGCTTTTTCTACTGGTTGAATCATTGAAAAAAACAGTTGCCTTTTTTTTGTCCATGTGGAATGTACATGATTTAAACCTAAATTTAGATGGTTTCTAAAACTAATGTTATCGAATGCCAAATCACTTGGTTTATTCTCCAAAACACATAATTGTTCTTCTCCAACCACTGTAAATATATTGTTGTTAAATTTAGTTTCTATAATTTCGACTACTTTTTGGTTTACAAAAACACTACAACCCATATTGTTGTTGTGCCAATGCTGGCCAACTAAGAACTTCTTAATGTCACTTATACTGCTACCTAAATGTTGGTTTTGGAAGTTATAATATATACGAGACCCCAATGAAAAAATAACATTCCCTTTTTTGGTCTGTTGTCTAAAATGGTAATTTAATTGCGGAAACCACAGCCGTAAATCTAAACCTATTAGTAAAATTTTTCGGACATCAACAAATATTTTCATTTTGTCATAGTAGTATATGAAATCGCTTTCTTTAGTTTCTTTTTTTATTTTTTGCCCAACAACCTCTCCAAAACTTTTGAGTTTATTTAATAATTTTCCCCCTATCGAAGATCCAAGTGAAAAATTAAAACCAATATCAAACTGACTTTTTCTTGCATTATAAAAAAATAACAATAAAGTGCTCCTAGCTATTTTTGTTGCTCTATTCCAAATATAAAAAAACCAGTTTAATAAATTAATTGATGTTATTGTATACATAGTATTATTAAGAAAAATATTCGGTTGTTTTAAACGAAATTTGTTATATGCAAGGTACTGAAAACGTGCCCTGTCGGTTATCCAAACATTACTGTTAGGTATCTTTTTAGGAAGGATTCGCAAAATGTTTGATTCGCGAAAATCGGCTCGTAATTGTGTTACATTGATATCAAAAACATCAAAAAATATATTATTTTGCAGTTCCCACGGCCGCCCTTTAAAAGCATAATCTTTATTTGTTAAGGCTCCAAAATGTCTGCGGTCTAAAACACCCATACTCATTTAATTTTTAGTTTCGCTAAATTGATTAAAACCATATTACAAGCACAAACTGACTTTAGGTTGACAGGGGTGGGATTTGAACCCACGGTATTTCTTTAAAATACTTCAGCTTAGCAAGCTGCCGCCTTAAACCTCTCAGCCACCCTAATCGCTCTCTATTATAAAACCCAATAAAAGGATTCGAACCTTTATTGCTGATTTCAAAGACCAGCGTTTTACCAATTAAACTATACTGAGTTTTTTCTTCTCTTTAAGGAATTGTTAACCTAAACTAAAAAACAGGCATGACGGGATTCGAACCCATACCTGAAGTTTTGGAAACTTATATTCTACCATTATACTACATGCCAGTCTGTATTCAATAGGCATCGAACCTATATCTTTCCCATTATGAGTAGGATGTTTTGCCAATTAAACTATGAATGAAATGTTCCGAGCGCCGTGCCAATTGACCTAAATTGTGTGAATGAATGCATAATGAATACACAGGGATTTGAACCCTGAACCTAACGATTAAAAGCCGTTCGCTCTACCATTGAGCTATGTATATACATTTACTGCCTATTTTATTTACTTTCGATCTTCGATCCGGGTAACTGGAATCGAACCAATATTTATTATTCCCAAAACAATTATTTTACCATTAAATTATACCCAGCACTTTCCTAAAACCAAAACTATACAAATAAAATCAAAAACGCCATCATCAATGCAAACAACGCAATCGCTTCAGCAAGTGCAAACCCTAAAATTGTGTATGAAAAAAGTTGTTTTTCTAACTCTGGGCTTCGTGCTAACGAATAAAGAAAACTTCCAAAAACCAGTCCTATACCAACCCCTGCTCCTGCAACCCCAATTGTTGCTGCTCCGGCCCCTATAGATTTAATAGCACCAAAATATACTGTATATTGCTTTTCAGTCATACTTTCCTCCTATTTTTATCTTGTCCAAGGATATCAACTTAAAGGCGGGCTAATAACGACTTTCGGGCTATCCCTCCATTTAAACACCAAAGTATTTTATAAATCTAAATGCCTAAATTTCATTTTCATGTTCATGTTATTATGTTGATGGGTAGACTCGAACTACCAACTTTGGGTCATGAATCCAATGAGTTGCCTGTTACTCTACATCAACTTTATCTTTATACTATTCGTTTCAGAAACACAAAATTCAACGCGGATAAAAAAAAAAAGAAACAAATTTTCTCTTTGCCATAATATGTTTGTATTTTTATGTATGGTTTCGCATTTTTGCACCCTTTTTGTATACAATAACCAGTAAAAGTAACCAAAAACAAAAACGGAACTTTAGTATTATTTTGCTTTTCATAAGACTTAAAATCCTTTTTACTTAGCCGTCTAAAATAATTAAACGCGTTATAAACAAACAAACAAACCATAACGCCATCCCCATTCTTTATTGTATCCCAACTTTTCAATGCCCTCACTCTGTTCACATTTCTGCTTTTACCTGTAAATCTAATATTCATTTCCAATCTTTTTATTTTAGTTTCTTTTACCTCGAAAATCAAACATATTTAATAAATACAATTTGTTTAACCTTCAACCACTTCCTTTTTATTAAACCTTTATTTATTTTACTTATAATGTATTATATAGTGTAAAAAGAAACAGATTTATTAAGCCTTTTGCCGATAAAATTAAAACAAAA
>Ga0068855_100008718_pt1 | contig 12260 bp, 11 predicted proteins | sample KBSCornC52_FD_66592 | JGI IMG/M metagenome (GOLD analysis project Ga0068855, IMG submission 66592) | Corn rhizosphere microbial communities from Kellogg Biological Station, Michigan, USA - KBS Corn C5-2 | ecosystem: Host-associated > Plants > Roots > Rhizosphere > Soil ...
CTGCCTGACACGCGGCGCGTCATATTGGCACGTAGCGTGCTTTAGGGCCGGCGGGCGGCTCCGCCCAATGCGACTGTGACTAACCTAGGTTATTCGGAGGAATGGATATGAAGAAGCTAACTAGCCTGCTCGCGGTGATCGCGCTCGGCGCGGGCATTGCGGTGGTGGGCTGCTCGAGCAGCGGTGATGACAGCGGCGCAGCAGGTAGCGGCGGCGTTGGCGGCAAGGGCGGCGCCGGCGGCGCGGGCGGCAAGGGCGGATCGTCCGCTGGCGGCTCGGCTGGCAAGGGCGGCTCGGGCGGCAAGGGCGGCATGGGCGCTGGCGGCACGGGCGCGACGGCCGGTGAGCCCGGCATGACGGCTGGCGCGGGCGGCGAGCCTGGCGCGGGCGGAGAGCCCGGCGGCACGGCTGGCGAGCCCGGCATCGTTGCTGGCGCCGGTGGCGCGATCTGATCGCGCCGTTCATTGCGGGTAGCGCCCAGGTGCGCTGCCCCGGTGAACATCACTTGCAAGTGGCAACGGCGCGGCAGGTACCTGCCGCGCCGTTGTGCTTTTTGTCGGTTCGTGACGAGCGCGCTAGGCTGCGCTGACATGAGCCATCGTCGCAGGTCCGCTTCGTCTCTTGTTTGGGTCCTGCCGCTGTGTGGCTCGCTGTTCGGCTGCGGAGCGCGCTTCGATCCGGCTCATTTCGAAGGCTCACGCGAGCCACGTCGGGCCGAACCGGAGGCGTTGTTCGAGCTCAGCGCTCGCTCGGACGAGCTCGAGCTGCTCGGCAGCGTCCACGCGAGTTGTACGCTCGAGCCCGGCTTTCGCCGCCTGCACGGCGATACGCTGAGCGACGTGGATTGCTCCACTGAGCGCTTGTTGTTCGCGCTCCGTGAATCGGCAGCAGATGCGGGCGGAGAGGCGTTGGTCGGCGTGCATTGCAGCTCGCGCGCGCTCGATGCGAGCGCGCGCGGAGCGCAGCGCCGGAGTTGCGGGGCGGAGGTTGCCCGGTTCGGTGCCGGCGCGGTCGCGAATCGGCGTCCGTTGGCGGTACCACGTTCGGTCGCGCCGAGTCGCCCAGCACCGAGCGCGAGCGAGGTGAGGCGCATCGACGAACCGGACGCTGCGCTGGCATTTCGCATCTCTCTCGAGTTCGAGCCCAAAGTTCAAAAATTCGAACGGCGCGTGCGCGCGTTCGCCGAAGTGAGCGAGCTCAGTGTCATGCCGTTCGCGGATCGGCCGCTCGGTGACCTCGAAGCGCGCTGTGACGACGGCTGTGAGGAGCGCGCCTTGCGCCGCGGTGTGCTGATCGCAGCCGGTCGGCTCGGTGCGCCCGAAGTCGTCGCGGTTCGCTGCTTCAGCTTCGGGCCGGCCAATTCCTGCGTTGGCACGCTGGCTGCGCCCGAACGAGAAGAATAGCGGCGCAGCGCTCGAATCCGTTTGCGCGCGCGGCCGGTGACAATTCGGGGCGACATGCTGGGATTCTGGCAAACTCCGGCGCCTCGGACCTCGATCATGGAAATCATGCTTTTGCGCCACGGCGAGAGTGAAGGGAACGCGGCCAGTCGCATGCAAGGGCGTCGCGACTACCCGTTGAGCCCGCTCGGACGCGAACAGGCCGCCCGCGCGGGGGCATTCCTCGCTACTCAGGAGCGGCCCTTCGCCGCGGTCTATGTTTCGCCGCTGAAGCGCGCCTTCGAAACCGCCAGCATCGTGGCGGCGCAAGGCGTGACCCCGGAGCCGCAAATCGACGTCGATCTGCCGGAGATCGGCGCGGGCTCCATCGAGGGGCTGAACGAGCTCGAGATCCGCGAACTCTATCCAGAGTTCATGGCGCGAAGCCTGACCGAAACCGGTGATTTTGCGAGCTGGGGCGGCGAAAGTTACGCGGACGTTCAGGCGCGCGTAAAACGCGTGCTCGCGCGGCTCGAGGCCCGCCATCGCGCGGCCGAGGAACGGGTGCTGTTGGTCGGCCACGGGGGCTTCCACTATCAATTGGCGAAGGCGCTATTGTGCGAGCCCGTGCCGCGGGTATGCATCTTGAAGATGGGCAATTGCACCGTTTCGCTGCTGCGCATGCGCGAGCGACGCGGGCTGTATCTGGGTGAGCTCGTGTTCCACGTGCCGGTGGAGCTGATGGGCGGCAGCTCAGGAGACGGCGCAGCGCGCCTCTTCCGGTGACCGCGGTGCAGCTCCGTTTCGTCGCTGGTACGCTCGAGCTACGCGGCACGTTGCCCGAGGGCGTTGCGCTGAGCGGGCTCGCCACCTGGGATGCGCGCAGCCGCTGCCATCGTGCCCCGGCGCTGGCCTATGCGGAGATCGTGCGCGCGTTGCACCGCGCGGGCGTCACGTATGAAGACGAAGCCCGCGGCTACGTGGAGCTCGAGCGCGGTCTGTGTGTGCACCGCGAGCCGCGCCCATTTCAAAAGGAGGCGCTCACGGCCTGGCGCGAGGCCAAAGGTCGCGGTGTGGTCGTACTCCCGACCGGGGCAGGGAAGAGCCACGTGGCAGTGCTCGCGATCGACGACAAACGGCGAAGCGCGCTGGTGGTCGCTCCGACGCTGGACCTGGTCCGGCAGTGGTACGATCTGCTGCGCACGAGCTTCGCGACCGAGGTGGGAATCGTGGGCGGCGGCTCGTACGAGCTCTTGCCGCTCACCGTGACCACGTACGACTCGGCTTGCTTGCACATGGATCATTTCGGCGCGCGCTTCGGCTTGGTGATCTTCGACGAATGTCATCACCTACCCGGGCCGAGCTACGCGCTGTCGGCCGAGCTTTGCCTCGCGCCGTACCGCTTGGGCCTCAGCGCCACGCCCGAACGGAGCGACGGCCAGGAGCAACAACTGAGTCGACTGATTGGGCCTGTCGTCTATCGCAAGGACATCGTCGAGCTGACTGGCCCCTACCTGGCCGAGTACGAGACCGTGCGCGTGGAGGTCGATCTGAGCCCCGAAGAACGCGCTGAATATGAGCTAGAACGCGGAATTTATCTGGATTTCGTGCGCAGCCAGGGCATCCGCATGGGCAGCGCCCGCGGCTGGAATGATTTCATCATGCGCTCGGCGCGTAGCGCGGCCGGTCAACGCGCGATGCGCGCGTACCGTCGCCAACGCGAGCTCTCGCTCGGCGCAAAGGCGAAGCTCGACTACATCGAGCGGCTGCTCGAAGCGCACCGCGGAGAAAAGGCACTCGTCTTCACCCAAGACAACGCGACGGCGTATGCCATCTCGAAACGCTTCCTGATCCCGATCATCACCCACCAAACCAAGGTCAAAGAGCGGAGCGAGATCCTCGAACGCTTCGCTGACGGTCGCTACCGTGCCATCGCCACGTCCAAGGTCTTGAACGAGGGCGTGGACGTGCCCGATGCGAGCGTTGCGATCGTGATCAGCGGCAGTGGTTCGGTGCGCGAGCACGTGCAGCGGCTCGGTCGCATTTTGCGGCGAAAAGGCGACAAGTTTGCGACCTTGTACGAACTCGTCTCGCGCAAAACCGGTGAAGTCTTCACCAGCGAGCGGCGCCGCGAGCACGCCGCCTACGGAGGCGGCGCGCCGTGATCGGCCCGGATCTAGTCCGCACGCGCAAGCGAAAAGGCACGCTCTGCTTGCCCGCCATGTCACCCGACGCACGCGAGCGCGCGCGCGCCTTGGCCGAGCAGGTCCTGGCCGTGATCGGCGGGTGCCTCGGTCAGACGCGTAGCGTGGTCGAAGAGGAGCTGTCTGGGCTCGAGAGTACCCCTCAAGAAAAAAAGTTGCTCTCTGCGCTGAAGAAACTGGCGCTCGACGACAGCGCGTTCGACGGCAATGCGGCGCTCGACGCGCCAGGCCTGCGGCGCGAGGTCTTTTCGCGCGCAGCCCTAGCTCGGCAGGCACTCGATCCGGGCGCGCACTTCGATCGCAACGCGGTGATTTCTGAGGTGGCGGCCGAGCTGAACCTCACGCCAGAAGCGCTCGAAAGCGGGCTTTATTCGGATTTGCGCAGCGCGGAGCGACTGCTCAAGGCGCCGAGCTACGACGCTGAAGGGTTGCTCGTGCGTCACGCTCGCGCCGAGGTGCAAGCGGTGCTCCTGTGCTCGGTGCGAGTCGTCGCGCTCGTGCGCTGCGCCAGCGCCGAGCAATACCGCGCACTATTTCACAAGCTAAAGTTTCGACAGCTCATGTTTCAATTGTCGGCCGAAGCCGGCGGAGGCTATCGCATCGAAATCGACGGGCCATACAGCCTGTTCGAGTCGGTGACCAAGTACGGACTCGAGCTCGCGCTGCTCTTACCGGCGCTCGAGTCGTGCGACAGCGTCACGCTCAACGCAGATCTTCGCTGGGGCAAGAAGCGCGAGGTGCTCAAATTCGAGCTCGAGCTCGGGCGGGCCGGTGCGTTCGAACCGACGCCGCCGCGCGACGAGATTAAAAATCTGCTCGACGCCTTCGCCGAGGTCGCGAATTGGCGCGCAGAGCCCGCCCAAGAAGTGCTCGATTTACCGGGGATTGGCCTGTGCGTTCCGGATTTGTGCTTCAGTCATCGGCAAACGGGCGAGCAGGTTCTGTGCGAGGTGCTCGGTTTCTGGAATCGCGATGCGGTTTGGCGGCGCGTCGAGCTGGTCGAAAAGGGGCTCGCTACGAAAATCGTATTCGTGGTCAGCGCCCGCTTGCGGGTAAGCGAAGAGGTGCTGGGCGACGCCGAGTCGGCCGCGCTCTACGTGTACAAAGGCTCGATCAACGCGAAGGCCCTCGAGCGGAAGCTCGACACCCTCGTACAGCCCGGGCGGCGTGCCAAGGTCAAACGCTCATGACGTGCAGTGCTGAGGCGATCAACGACACCACAGCGCCGAGCCCGGTCCAAGTGCTCGGTCTCGCCGCCGTCAGACGAGCGCGCGGCAACTAGCATGCGTTCGGTCACCCCGCGCGACCTGGCCGGCCATTGCCCGCGCTGCGCGCTGAAGCTCGAAATCTGCATCTGCAGCGTGCTGCCGCGGGTCGAGACACGCACCAAGATCGTGCTCGTGCGGCACGTGACCGAGCTGCTCTCGACCAGCAATACCGGTCGTTTCGCCGCCCTATCTTTGCCGAACTCCGAGGTGCTCGGCTACGGCGGGGGAGCAAGCTTCGATACCTCGCCGTTGAGCGAGCCCGGAACGGCGCTCCTCTATTGTAGCGGACCGCCGCGAACGCTCACGGTCGTGCCCACTCGTCTGATCGTGCTCGACGGCAGCTTTCGTCAGGCCCGGCGCATGTACAAACGGCTCCCTGCTCTTCGCCTGCTGCCTGAGCTCACGTTGCCGGCCCCGCGCGTCACGCCCACCCGCCTCCGGCAACCAACCCAACCGGATGGCATGTCGACCATCGAGGCGATCGCGGCCGCGTTGTCGCTGCTCGAAGGTCCGGAAGTTGCGTCGCCACTTTGGGAGGTGCACGCCGAGCTCGTGCGCCGCGCGGATTTCATGCGCGGTCGCAAGCGCGCGATCGTCACCGCGGGCCCGTAGTCAAAAGCCCGCGCCGAGCCCAGCGGTTGCGTCGGCGAGCAGCCGGGCCCCGCCAGCGCCGGTTCTCCTGCGAAGGCGCCTTGGCTCAACGCGAAGCGATTGGAGCCTCAGCCACGGGCTCGACTCGCGTCTGGAGCGCGTGCATCCGGTCAGCGGAGCTTGACGATCGAGCACTTTGGCAGCCGTTCAGACGCCTGTGGCGCCGGATTTGGCCCGCCGACCGCCGGTCCGGTTCCGACGCGGCCGGCCCGGGTAGCCGAAAAATTTGTGCAACAAAGGCGCGACAATCGTCGAGAGATGAGGTACGAACCGGCCCTCAAAAACGACTCCGTCCGGGTAGCTCAGTCGGTAGAGCAGTGGATTGAAAATCCACGTGTCGTCAGTTCAATTCTGACCCTGGACACCACGAGAAGAACAGCGCGAACATGCAGCGCTCAGCCGGGGATGAGAGGGCTTTCGTCAGCGAGTCGAGCTGACGAAGCCGCTGTGTCGCGCGGGCCGATCTGCCCGCTGGGTCAGAATGCCGCGCCTTCGAGTCACTGCCGCTCTGCTGCTGTTCGTCGCGAAGCTCGCGGCAGCAGAGCCCGATGGTCCTACCTTGGCGCCCAGCGCCGCGAGCACGGAGTTTTCCTTCACCTGGCGCGCGCCAGAGTCGTGCCCCTCGCAGACGGACGTCCTGGCCCGCGCGGAGCGCTTGGTCGGGCACGCCGTGACACACGCTTCCGCAGGCAGTCCCCTCGAACTCATCGCCACGGTCGAAGCGCAAGCAGGCGAGACCTGGCAGCTGGTGGTGCTGTCGGCAGCGCCGGGCGGCGAAAGCAGGCGCGTGGTGACCGCCGGCTCTTGCGACGAGCTCGGGGACGCGATGGCGCTCTGGATCGCGCTGGCCATCGACCCTGATTACGCGAAGCGCAGCGGCCCAGGCCCGGCGCACGTCAATCCCGGCGTTGATCGCGTCCCGGCCTCCCCGCCGCCGCCGTCATCCGCGCGCGCCGCGGGTCCGGCCGCACCCATTCTGGCGCCGGCGGTTCGCGCGCCTGCCGTTGAAATGCCGGTCACGCCTGTGTCCGCCCCCTGGCTCGTCAGCGCTGGCGCCGCCGGCGTGGTTTGGCTCGGGCGCCTGCCAGGCGTTGCGCCAGGCGTTGCGGTGTTCGGCTCGCTGTCTCGTGATGAGCGAGTCTTCACGCTGGAGCTTGGTCTCTTCCCCCCCGAGCGCGCGGTTCAACAATCCGTCAGTGGCGATCTCTCGCTCGCCACGTTGGCCGGCTCACTTGGCTACGCCTTCTTCGATGACTCGCTCATGCCGTATGCCGGCCTTGAGCTGGATTTGCTTCACGGAGTTGGACAACAGGTCGATCACCCCGCTTCGGCCGATGTCTGGCTGCTCGGTTTCGATGCCGGTGTGCGCTTGAGCTCCGCGGTGCATCGCTCGCTGCGCTTGTTCGTGGACGGACACGCTTCGGTGTTGGCAGAACGGGCGCGCTTTCACGTCGAACCCAATACCGAGCTTTTCCGGCCGACGCAGGTGGGCGCCCAGTTCGGTCTGGGGGCCGAATTGCGACTGCGTTGATGGCAGCTGCCTTTTTCGTGACCGGCGACCCTGGCCTGGCCCACTCATCCAAAGTGACGGTCCGAGCCCAGCTGGCGCAGCCCGAACTCGCGCGGGAGCCGGGCGAAGGGCAAGGGGCCGACCGGCATTTGGACTTCGACGCGATCTATGAACAGCACTTCGATCTGGTATGGCGCACCCTGGCCCGTTTGGGCGTCGCTTCGGCCGCGCTCGACGATGCGCTGCAGGACGTATTCCTGGTCGTTCACCGGCGGCTACCCGAATTCGAAGGCCGCTCGTCACTGCGCACTTGGATTTTCGGCATCACGCTGCGCGTCGCGAGCGACTATGTCCGCCGTGGCCGGCGTGAGGAGCACGCGAGCGCGAGCATCGGCCTCGAGTTGCGTGACGAACACGCTCCCGATCCGCTCGAACAGCGCGCGCGCAGCGAGGCAGTGGCGCTTCTGTATGCCGCGCTGGCAGCGCTCGATCCAGAAAAGCGCGCCGCATTCGTGCTCGCCGAGCTCGAGGAAATGAGCCTTTCGGAGGTAGCTTTGGCAGTGGGCGCCAACGTGAACACGGTATCGTCACGGTTGAAGGCCGCGCGCCGGCAGTTCGAAGCCGCGCTGCGCCGACTGCGCGCAAAGGGCGAGTGGAGGTCGCGAGCATGACTCGTGAGCTGAGTGACGAGACGCGTTCGCTGATTCGCGCAGCGGTTGCCGACGAACCCCGGCCCGATCGCGCGCATCGCGCCCGTTTGCGGCGAGAGTTGCGGGTGCGGGCGACGGCCGCTGCTGCGCTGACGTTCGCGGGAACGAGCGTGGCCAAGGCGGCGGGCGGCAGCTCGGTGCTTTCGACCGTGGCAAGCTTTCTCGGCTTGGGCTTTGGTGCGGGTTTAGTCTTGGCTGGTGCGGCACAGGTCGTGCTGAATCCGCGCGCAGTGCCGGCGGAGACTGACCGTTCCGTCGCGCTGGCGCAGCACGCGCGGCTGAGCCGCGCCCAGGCCGTGATCGCGCCGCCGCTAGCCGAAAGCGTGGCCAGCGCAACGCCCGAGCCGCATGAGGTCAAGCGGGTCGATGACGATGCTGCACTCGAGCCTGCGTCAAGCAAAGCGCGTGCACCCGGTGGTGCGGCGCCCGCCGGCGCGAGCGCTGCCCCGAGCTCGTCGCTGCGCGCCGAGCTCGATCTCATGGCGCAGGTACAAGGAGCGCTGCGCGACGGTCGAGCCGCGCGTGCGCTCGAGCTGATTGCCCGTTACGACCTGCAGTATCCGGGGGGCTCGCTGGCGAACGAGCGCCTAGCGGCCGAAGTGTTCGCGGCGTGCTCGATCGGCGACCCTGCGCGTGCGCGCCGCGTGGCTGCGGCTTTTCTGGCGCGCGACAACGTGTCCGCGTTGGCCGGCCGCGTGAAGAAGTCCTGCTTGTCGCCGAGCGAGGGTGTGCCGTGATTTGGGATCACGATTCTCGGCCGTGCCCACCACTCACTAGGGGAATGGAGGGCACATGATTTTAGATACACGCACGCTTCTGTCGCGCGCCTTGCTCACAGGCGTTGTTTTGTCGTTCGTCGGCGGTAAGGGTTGTTTCGGGGGTGACGTCTCGCTCGGCTCGATGGGCAATACCGCGGGCGCAAGCAACGTCGCCGGCAGTGCTAGTATGGCGAGCTCGGGCGGGAGCGACGCGCTCGGACAGGCTGGAAATGGCGCGAGCGGCTCGACGGCGATCGGCTCGCTGTGCCGAATTCCGCCGTTGAACCCCGGGTGCCTCGGGTTTTCGCTCGGCTACAACTATGACCCCGAGCAGGGCAAATGCGTGCCGTATTGCTCGAGCAACGCAAACTTCAAGTCGCTGGAAGACTGTCAGCGCACGTGCGACCCGGAGGCGCTCGACGGCGCAGCCGGTGCCGCCAGCACTGAGGTCCCGCTGAGCGTGGACGAAAGCGGTCAGGTGACGAGCTCTGCCGAGTTCGGTGTATCCGGTCCGTCCTATCGCTACAGCGACGGCGCTGGCACGGACGGGAGTAGCGCCCAGGGCGACTGTGAAATTGCCGGCCATAGCGCGGCCGAGTGCGCAAAGGTCGTGACGCCGCCGTACAGCGCTCCCGGCGTGATCGACTGGGGCGTGGGCGGTTTGCTGTGCACGTCCGGCACCGCGGAGCGGGTGCTCGACGGCGTTGGTACGCCCGGCATGCTGGATTACGCGCACATGTGGGGCGCAGGCCTTGGTTTCAACTTCTCGAGTTTGGGTCCTGCGTACGACGCTTCCGCGCGCGGCGTGATTGGCATCGCGTTCGACCTCGACGAATCGCCGTCCGCGTCGTTCGGCTTGCGTGTCGAGCTGCCCACGTCCAGCACGGTGGACGAGCCTCGAGCGTGGAAGCCGAGTGCGAGCGCCGTTCCGACTTACTCGAGCCCGGTGCAAGCGGGGCACAACGTCGTGCTGTTCCAGGATGCGGCCCCGCTGCCGTTCTACGCGAATCAATCGGCGTTCGACCCGACTCAGATCCTCGCCGTGCAGTTTCATGTGCCGGCCTCGAACGTGCCGATCGACTATGCGTTTTGTATTCGCAACTTGAGCTTGGTTCTGGGCACGCCGCCCGCCGCCGCGTCTTCGGACGGAGCGTGCCCGCCTTCACGCGGGACGGCTTCCGGGTTTGGCTACGATGCGGTTCAGCAGTGTCTGTCGCCGTACTCCAGCGTGCTCAGTTGCTCCGCGCTGGACGATCCGACGCTGACGATCCCGTCGACGCCCGCAGTCGCCAATCTGCCGTGCGTGCGCCGGCTCGCCGATGGCGCTCTGTTCGTGGCCCTGAGCTCGGGCTCCCAGCCGCTCGCTTGGCAGACCTCGCCTGCAAGTGCATGGTCGCGCGTTTCGACGCGCGAATGGGCGGACTGCACGGCCGACGAAGCCGCACTCGTCGCGGCTGCGACGGTATGCCCGATCTTGCCGATCTAGGCTTGCTGAAGCCGGGGGGCCGCGCCCGCGGCATTGCGGGAAAACATGCGGCCCCGGCCGGGGTATGATGGGCTGTGGTCGCCTTGTCGCCTGGCCTGCAGCAAAATCCGTACGCGTCCGAGGCGTACCTTCAGCAACTCTTGCATAAGGCCAAGGCGGCCGGCGCGCGTGACGTGCATTTGAAGGTAGGCCAGCCGCCTGGCGCGCGCGTGCGGGGCTCGCTGGTCTTCTTTCGTGTGGACCGTATTCGCCCGGCCGACACCGAGGCGGTGGTGCGGCATTTGATTCGCGATCCGGCCGTGCTCGCGAATTTGGACGCTCTTCGCGAGTACGACACCTCATACGAGGTGCAGGGCGTGGGTCGCTTTCGCGTGAACGTGTACCGGCAGCGCGCGACGCTGGCCGTGGTCATGCGCGTCATTCCGCACGAGGTGCCGAGCTTGGAGCAGCTGGGCGCGCCGCCAGTGTGTCGCCTGCTCGCCGAAAAAGATCGCGGGCTCGTGCTGTGCGTGGGCGCGGCGGGCAACGGCAAGACGAGCACGCTCGCCGCCATGCTCGACTACATGAATCACAACACGGCGCGCCACATCGTCACCATCGAAGATCCGATCGAATATATCTACGTGGACGACAAGTGCTCGGTCAGTCAGCGTGAAATCGGCTACGACACGCAGAGCTTTGCGAGCGCCCTGCGCGCGGCGCTGCGCCAAGATCCGGACGTGATTCAGGTCGGCGAAATCCGCGATGCCGAAACCATGGAAATCGCGCTCAAGGCGGCGGAAACGGGTCACCTCGTGCTCTCGACGCTGCACACGCCCGACGTGGCGCGCACGATGAACCGCATCATCGCTCTGAGCGAGGGGGACTCGGATGACCTGCGTGAGCGTTTGGGCGATTCGCTGCAAGGCATCGTTGCCCAGCGGCTCTTGCCGCGCGCGGACGGGCAGGGCATGGCCCTCGCTGCCGAAGTGCTCGTGTCCACCGGCTCGGTGCGCGAGACGATTCGCCGCCCGCTCGGCAACCCGCCGCTCAAAGAGCTGATGGAGCAGGGCCAAGCGATGTACGGCATGCAAACCTTCGAGACGCACATCAAGGCGCTGGTTCAGTCCGGCGTCGTGGATCGGGACGTGGGGCGGGCGGCGATGGGGTTTTAGTTGCCTCGCCGGGGTGCGGCGTGGCGCGGCCTGCCGCTCAGGATTCATCACATCGCAGGTTGCCCGCCCGCCAAGCTTGGTTTTTGGCGAGGCTTTCGCGAGCACCGGAGCGGAGCGTACTCTCGTACGTGAGCACCGGAGCGGCCTCCAAGCGCTGGCGGGGCGCCAGCGCGGAGGCCCGACGACGCGCTCCGCCTGTGAGGCGCGCGCAGTTGGCGGCGCGCATCGCCGCGCCGGACGCCATTTCGCGGCGCGGCGCACAGCGTCGTTGCGAATGCGCGTTCGCGCCATTTCGCTGGTCTGCTCGAAATCTGCCGCCGAAGGCTTTGCCGCGGCGCGGCGTAGCGCGTGACCATCAACCCAGCAGCCGAATCTGGACGCGGACGGCCGTTCCCGCTAAGACCGCGCGAGCATGTCGCACGAAACCGCCGAGCTTACGCGCATTCGCCATGATTTTACCCTGAGCGAGATCCGCGCTCTGCACGATTTGCCGCTGTTCGAGCTGATCGATCGCGCGCGCACGGTGCACCTCGCGTTTCATGCCAAAGAAAAGGTGCAGCTCTGCACGCTGCTCAGCGTGAAGACGGGCGGTTGCCCGGAAGATTGCGCGTATTGTCCGCAATCGTCGCATCACGACACGTCGGTCAAGGGCGAGGCCATGCTCAAGGTCGACGAGGTGATGACCGCGGCTCGCGCCGCCAAAGAGCACGGCGCGACCCGCTTTTGCATGGGCGCCGCCTGGCGCGAAGTGAAGGACGGACCGGCCTTCGATCGCGTGCTCGAGATGGTGCGCGGCGTGAAGGGCCTCGGTCTGGAAGCGTGCGTGACGCTCGGCATGCTGAGCGAGGGTCAAGCCGAGAAGCTCAAAGCCGCCGGGCTCGACGCGTACAACCACAACCTCGACACCTCGCGTGAGAACTACAAATCGATCATCTCGACGCGCAGCTACGACGATCGCTTGAACACGCTGAAGAACGTGCGCAAGGCCGGCATCACCGTGTGCTCGGGTGGCATCATCGGCATGGGTGAGAGCGTGGACGACCGCTGCGGCATGTTGCTCGAGCTTGCGCAGCTCGAGCCGCACCCCGAGAGCGTGCCGGTGAACGCGCTCGTGCGCGTGGAAGGGACGCCGCTCGCCGC
>Ga0068855_100008719_pt1 | contig 12260 bp, 11 predicted proteins | sample KBSCornC52_FD_66592 | JGI IMG/M metagenome (GOLD analysis project Ga0068855, IMG submission 66592) | Corn rhizosphere microbial communities from Kellogg Biological Station, Michigan, USA - KBS Corn C5-2 | ecosystem: Host-associated > Plants > Roots > Rhizosphere > Soil ...
CGGGCACGCCGGGTGGCGCCTGCACGATGCGCGGCGCCGCCGCGTCGCGCAGTCCCCAGCGCTCGAGCAGCCGCACGACGTGCGCCCCGCTCGGACCCGTCGAGCAGCCGATGGTGCGGGCCGTCTCGACCGAAGCGCGAATCGAGCGCTCGCTCGTGACGTCGGGACGCGGCGCGCCGGCCATCACCGCCAGCGCGACCTCCGACCGCGCGACGTCGACGCGGCCCGCGGCGTCGACATGACCGGATGCCGCCAGCGCATCGATGGCCGCAGCCGCGAGCACCGCGAAGTCGAACGACTCGCCTGACCGGACGCGGCGAACGGCATCGACCCCGCCGATCGAAACCAGCTCGATCGATCGACCGAATTGCGACTCGTAGTCGCGCGCCAGCTCCGCGAGCGCATGGCGCGTCGCCATGGACGAGATGCCTCGCAGGACGTGCACGCGTCAGTCGACGTAGCGCAATCCGGCCTTCTGCAGCGGCTCGCGCATGCCGTACATGTCGAGCCCCAGCGCGCCTGCCGCGAGCTTCGCACGCTTCGCCGCTTCGCCCGCTTCGCGCGCCGTCGCGACCTCGAGGGTCTTCTGCGCGGCATCGAACGGAACCACGACGACGCCGTCGTCGTCGGCGACGATCACGTCACCGGGGTTCACCAAGGCGCCCGCGCACACCACGGGAACGTTGACCGAGCCCAGCGTCGACTTGACGGTGCCCTTGGCGCAGATGGCCTTGCTCCACACGGGGAATCGCATGTGCGTGAGAACGCGCACGTCGCGCACGCCGGCATCGATGACGAGCGCATGCGCGCCACGCGCCTTGAAGCTGGTCGCGAGCAGATCGCCGAAGTAGCCGTCGGTGCAATCGGCCGTCACAGCGGCCACGACGACATCGCCCGGGCGGATCTGCTCGGCCGCGACGTGCAGCATCCAGTTGTCGCCCGGATGCATCAGCACCGTGACCGCGCTGCCGTGCGCCTGCCCGCCGGCGTAGATCGGGCGCATGTACGGCTTCATCAGCCCGAGCCGCCCCAGGGCCTCGTGCACCGTCGCCGTGCCGAGGTCGCCGAGCTTCGCCGCGATGCCGGCGTCGATGCGCCGGATGTTGCGATGAACCACCCCGAGGTGCTGCATGCTCAGTGTCCTTTCGCCTTCAGCGCCGCGTCGAGCCTTGGATATACGCGCCGTGCGTTGGCTTCGTAGATGCGGTGGCGGTCCGGCGGCGCGATCGCCGCCGCGTCGATGTAGCGCTTCGTGTCGTCGTAATGGTGCCCCGTTTCCGCATCGATGCCGCGAACCGCGCCGATCATCTCGCTCGCGAACAGGATGTTGTCCACGGGTATGACCCGGGTCAGAAGATCGATGCCGGCCTGGTGATACACGCACGTGTCGAAGAACACGTTCTTCAGCAGATGCTCGTTCAGCAGCGGCTTCTTCATCTCCTGCGCGAGGCCGCGAAAGCGTCCCCAGTGATAGGGCACCGCGCCACCGCCGTGCGGAATCACGAACCTGAGCGTCGGGAACTCGCGGAACAGCTCGGACGTGAGGCACTGCATGAACGCGGTGGTATCCGCGTTGAGATAGTGCGCGCCGGTGGTGTGGAAGCTCGGATTGCAGCTCGTGCTGACATGGATCATGGCCGGTATGTCGTACTCGACCATCTTCTCGTAGATCGGATACCAGTGGCGGTCGGAGAGTGGCGGCGAATCCCAGCGTCCGCCCGAGGGATCGGGATTGAGATTGATCGCGACGTTGCCGTACGACTCGACGCACCGCACGAGCTCGGGAATGCACGTCGCCGGATCCACGCCCGGGCTTTGCGGCAGCATGGCGGCGGGCACGAAATGGTCCGGATAAAGTCGGCTCACGCGATGACACAGCTCGTTGCAGATGCCTGCCCATGCGCTGGACACCTCGAAGTCGCCGATGTGATGCGCCATAAAGCTCGCGCGTGGGCTGAAGATCGTGAGGTCGACCCCGCGCTCGCGCATCAGGCGCAGCTGGTTGGCCTCGATCGACTCGCGCAGCTCGTCGTCGCTGATGCGCAGCTCGGATGCGGCGGGCATCTGGCGGCGATCGCCGATGGCGGCGACCTGCCGGTTGCGCCATGTCTCCAGCGCCTTGGGTGCGGTGGTGTAATGGCCGTGGATGTCGATGATCACGGCGCCCGCTCCGCCGGGGGAGGTAACGCGAGTGCGCGCCCGAGATACGGGCGATGCGATGCCGTTTGCGGGCTCCCCGGTGCGGGTGGCCCGCCGCGCAACCGCACTAGACGCCGCCCCATACGTCGCGGGCAGTGTCAACGACGAGGCGAAGCTTCGCCTCCTGCGACTCCATCGCGATCTCGTTGCCGTGGACGGTGCTCGAGAAGCCGCATTGCGGCGACAGGCACATCTGCGCGAGCGGCGCGAACTTCGCGGCCTCGTCGATGCGGCGCTTCAGGTCGTCCTTGCTTTCCAGCGATCCCACTTTGGTGCTCACCAAACCCAGGACGACGGTCTTGCCCTTCGGCACGTGACGCAGCGGCCGGAAGTCGCCCGAGCGCGCGTCGTCGTATTCGAGGAAGTAGCCGTCCACCGCGAGCTCGTTGAACAGCACCTCGGCGACCGGCTCGTAGCCGCCTTCTGCGGCCCACGCGCTCTTGAAGTTGCCGCGGCACAGGTGCACGCAGACCGTCATCCCGGCCGGGCGCTCGGCGATCGCCGCGTTGATGAGCCGCGCATAGCGCCGCGGCAGCTCGTCGGGATCATCGCCGCGCGCTCGGGCGCCTTCGCGCATCTTCTGGTCGCACAGATACGCGAGGTTGGTGTCGTCGAGCTGCACGTAGGTGCAGCCGGCGGCGGCGAGATCGCGCAGCTCGTCGCGATAGGCAGCCGCGACGTCGGCGTAGAACGCCTCGAGGTCCGGGTACGCATCGCGGCTGATCGCATTGCGCCCGCCGCGAAAGTGAAGCATGGTCGGTGACGGAATGGTCACCTTCGGCGTGCGCGACGTGATCGACTTCAGGAACTCGAAGTCAGCGCGCTGGATGGGACGCGCGTGACGCACCTTGCCGGTGACCTGCATCACCGGCGGCGCGAAGTCGATGTCGCCCTTCGCGCTGTGGAAATGCACGGCGATGCCACCGTGCGTCTCGACGCCGTCGAGCTGGGTCAGGAAATCGATGTGGAAATACGTGCGCCTGAACTCGCCGTCGGTGACGCCGCGCAGTCCGAGATCTTCCTGGAACTTGACGATGCCGCGGATCGCCTCGTCCTCGACCTTGCGCAGGGCGGCACGGTCGATGGCGCCCGACTTGAACTGGTCGCGCGCGTCGAGCAGGAATTTCGGCCTGAGGAAACTGCCGACGTGGTCGGCGCGAAACGGCGGCGTTGCGCGACGGCCGAGGCCGGCCGCCGTCGTGACTTGGCTCATGATGTCCTCCGCGTGCGTGCGGAGGATTATGCCACCCGCGTGCGCCGCATCCGCGGCGCACGCGCTTCACATCAGGCGACGAGCTCCAGTGCCTGCGGCGCACGTGCCGGCAGACCGAGGCATTCGTCGACCCGCGATCCGGGCACCGTCTCCTGATCGAGCAGCGCCTCGACCAGCAAGTCGAGACCCGGCCGATGCGCCATGAGATGCGCCTCGCAACGCTTGGCGGCATCGTCGAGCAGGTCGCGAGCCTCGCACAGCAGCTGGTCGTGCAGACTCGCCGGGATCGTGTCCTTGTCGAGCGCTGCGTAGCTGAACGCGCCGAGCGTGCTGCCGAGCCCGTACTCGCTCACCATCTTGTATGCGAGCTCCGAGGCACGCTTGAGATCGTCGGACGCGCCGCTCGACGCTTCGCCGAGCACGAGCAGCTCGGCGGCGCGGCCGCCGAGGAGCATCTCGATGCGGGCGATCATCTCCGACCGCGTGTGCAGGAACTGCTCCTCGTCCTGCGTGACCAGCGTGACGCCGAGCGCGCGACCGCGCGGCATGATCGTGACCTTCTCGACGACGCCGCAGGCCGTGAGCTTGGCGATGATCGCGTGACCCGATTCGTGCACCGCGATGCGCCGCCGCTCCTCGGCGCGCATCGCCTTGCTCATCGCTTCGACCGGCGCACCCATGCGCTTCTGCTCCAGCGCGACCTGGAAGTGCTCGAGCGTGACCGCCTTGCTGCCGTCCTGCACCGCGAGCACGGCCGCTGCGTTCACCACGTTGGCGATGGTGGCGGGCGACAGCCCGACGGCCAGCCGCGCCAGCGCGCGGAACAGCGCGTCGCGCGCAGCGGGCTGCGGCACGGCGAGGGACACGTCCTGCGCGTACAGCCGGAAAAGATGCTCGCGCTCCTCGAGGCTTGGCAGGCTCAAGTACACGGTGCGGTCGAAGCGACCGTCCCGTGTCAGGGCAGGATCGACGTTCTCCGCATGGTTGGTGGCACCGACGACGATCACGCCGTCGTTGGCCTTGAAGCCGTCGAGCTCGACGAGCAGCGCGTCGATGATGCGGTTGTTCTCGGTGTCCGCGGCGCTCGCCGCGTTCGCCGCGCGCTGGCCGATGCCGTCGATCTCGTCGATGAACACCACGCACGGCGCGAGCTCGCGCGCCTTGCGGAACAGCCGCCGCACGCGCGCGACACCGACACCGAGGAACTTGTCGGAGAAGTCGCTGCCGGCCAGTGCGATGAAATTGGCGCCGCATTCGCCCGCGAGCGCACGCGCGAGGAGCGTCTTGCCCGTGCCGGGTGGCCCTTCGAGAAGCACGCCGCGCGGCGGCTTCGCCCCGAGCGCGGTGAATGCCTTCGGCGACTTGAGATAGCTGCAGATATCGGCCAGCGCAGCCTTGGCCTCGGCCACGCCAAGCACCTCGCCGAAGCGCGTCGAGGGCGCCTTCTGCACCTTGAAGCTGCTGTTGCGATCGAAGAACGGCGTCAGGGTCATCGCCGCGGCGCCGCAGAGCAGGAGCAGCACGAGCACCTGGTAAGCCGCCTGTCCCGAGACCTTCGCGAACATGGTCGCGACCGGATTGCGCGGCGGCTGCACGCCTTCGATGGCGAAGACCTTGAGCCCGTCGGCGCCGAGGTGCTGCGCGAGCAGCGTCGCGAGCGCTTCATGCCCGGTCGGGATGTTGACGTAGTAGCGCGTATCGTCCCTGAGCGAGACGAGCGCGTAGCGCTCCCCGACGCCGATCGCGGCGACGTGTCCGGCGCGCAGGTCCGCACCCAGCGTCGACAGGTCCTGCTCGTGATCGAACCAGGCAGCCGAGTCCTCCGTCATGGACTTGGCGAGGGGCGAGCGATCCTGATTGCCCGGCGCGAGCGCGAGCGTCAGCAACACCGCGCTGGCGAGGACGACGAGCAGGACGAGCAGCTTCTTGCGCAATGACACGATGAATCTCCGCGACAGGATTTGCCTGGTCACGGACGCGCGCCTGTCGCCGCGATCCGTTTCTCGTTCCCCTAGGTTGTCCATCGGACGGCAAAGAGGCCGCTGAAGTGCCTATCGGCACGCAAGCCTCGGTGCTTTAGCGTCGAGAGTGAAAAGACTCTCGCCGTGGTCCTTGCGGACGACGGTTCCGACGCTCGAGCAACGCGGAAGTCGTTGTTGTGATGGGCAGGAAAGGCGCGGGCCGGCCTTTTCGACGGCTGCTGAGACACCGCCGACGCGCGTTTTCCGCACCCGCATGGAATTGCGCGCTGCAACAGCGAGGTTATCAGAACGCCATCGGCGTGTCAGCCAAAACCCGACACGCGACATCGGTAAAGTCTACCGAATTGGCGGCCTTTGGCCTCGACCAGTACAATGTCGCGTTCATTGGAGACGTGGCCGAGAGGTCGAAGGCACTCCCCTGCTAAGGGAGCATACGGGCCAAAACCTGTATCCAGGGTTCGAATCCCTGCGTCTCCGCCAGATGCGTCGAGCGCGCCGACCGCGAGGCGCGCGGAAAACGGCGAGGCCTCAGCCGCGTCGAGCGCGCGCCGACCGCGAGGCGCGCGGAAAAAGGGCGAGGCCCCAGCCTCGCCCTTTGTCGCTTTCGAGGGACCGCGCCGCTACGCCTGAGAGGATCCGCGGCCGCGCTGCATCGATCCGCTGCCGCCCTGCTGCTGGCCGCCACCCGTGGCCTGGCTGTGCATCTGCTGGCCGGAGTGGCCGCCGCCCTGCTCGCTTTGCAGGCATTGCATCAGAAGCTGCTGGCCCCGGTCGGCCATCTGCCGCGCGTGCTGCTGAACCTCGCGGAAATACTGCGCAACCTCCTGCCTGCCCTGCTGCTCGGCGTCCTGCGCGTACTGCTCGTAGGTCTCGCAGCCCTGGAGCGTGTGATAGAGCACGCTGATGAGGTTGTAGGTGACGTCGCTCGCGGCTTCGCCGCGTTGACCGCCCGCGCCCATCCGCGTTCCACTCGACATGCCGCTGCTGGTACCAGTCTGATTCGCCATTGCCTTCTCCTTCGCTGTGGCTCGACGACCCGCATCGGCCGGCCGCCACGCGTCATGGCGACTCGGCCCGATGCGACCATCGAGCAATCGACTCCGAAGGATGCGATGAAGTTCGCGTCGCCGGCGGCGAGCGCGCGAGGCGCGCCAAATCAGGCCGACTGCGGCGCCTTCTCGAGCTCGAACGCCTTGTGCAGCACGCGCACGGCGAGCTCGACGTACTTCTCGTCGATCACCACGGCGATCTTGATCTCCGAGGTCGAGATCATCTGGATGTTGATGTTCTCGTCGGCGAGCGCCTTGAACATCTTGGACGCGAGGCCGACGTGCGAGCGCATGCCGATGCCGACCACCGACACCTTGGCGATGCGGTTGTCGCCGATGATCTCGCGCGCCTCGAAGCTTCCAGCCGCCCGCGCGCGGCGCAGCGCGTCGACCGCCTTCTGGTACTCGTTGCGGTGCACCGTGAACGAGAAGTCCGTGTGGCCCGACGCCCCGATGTTCTGCACGATCATGTCGACGTCGATGTTGGCCTGCGCGATGGGCCCGAGGATCGCGTACGCGATGCCGGGGCGATCCTCCACGCCCATCACGGAAACCTTCGCCTCGTCGCGATTGAACGCGATCCCGGAAATGATCGCCTGTTCCATGGTGTCGTCTTCCTCGAAGGTGATGAGCGTGCCAGGCGACGTCGATTCCGGCGCCTCGAACGACGACAGCACGCGTAGCTTCACCAGGTACTTGCCCGCGAACTCCACCGAGCGGATCTGCAGGACCTTGGACCCCTGGCTCGCGAGCTCGAGCATTTCCTCGAACGTGATCGTGTCGAGCCTGCGGGCCTCGGGCACGATCCGCGGATCGGTCGTGTAGACGCCGTCGACGTCGGTGTAGATCTGGCACTCGTCGGCCTTCAGTGCCGCCGCCAGCGCGACCGCCGAGGTGTCGGAGCCGCCCCGCCCGAGCGTGGTGATGTTGCCGTGCTCGTCGATGCCCTGGAATCCGGCGACCACCACGATGGTGCCGGCCTCCAGATCCGCGCGCATGCGCGCGTCGTCGATCTGCAGGATGCGTGCCTTGGTGTGCGCGCTGTCCGTGAGGATGCGCACCTGCGCGCCGGTGTAGCTCTTGGCGCGAAGCCCGCGCTCCTGCAGCGCGATCGCGAGCAGGCCGATGGTGACCTGCTCGCCGGTCGCCGCGACGACGTCCAGCTCGCGCGGGTCGGGGGTTACCGACAGCTCCTTGGCGAGACCGAGCAGGCGGTTGGTCTCGCCCGCCATTGCGGAGGGCACCACCACCAGCCGATGTCCCTGGCGGTGGAAATGCTCGATGCGCCGGGCGACGCTGCGGATGCGCTCGACACTTCCCACGGACGTGCCGCCGTACTTCTGGACGATCAGCGCCATCGCGGCAGCTTCAGACCGCGCGGAACGCGAGCGTCGCGTTCGTGCCGCCGAAGCCGAACGAATTCGACAGCGCCGCGCGGATGGTCATCCTGCGCGCGGTGTTGGGCACGAAATCGAGGTCGCACTGCGGATCCTGCCGGAACAGGTTCGCCGTGGGCGGCGCCACCTGATCGCGCAGGGCGAGCGCGGTGAACACCGCCTCGATGCCACCCGCGGCGCCGAGCAAATGACCCGTCATGGACTTGGTCGACGAGACGGCGAGCTTGTAGGCATGCTCGCCGAACGCCCGCTTGACCGCGATGCACTCGGCGACGTCGCCGAGCGGCGTCGACGTGCCGTGGGCATTGATGTAGTCGATGTCGGACGGTGCGAGCCGCGCGTTGCGCAGCGCGTGCTGCATGCTGCGTGCCGCGCCGGCGCCGTCTTCCGGCGGCGCGGTGATGTGATGCGCATCCGCGCTCATGCCATAACCCGAGAGCTCGCAGTAGATCCTGGCGTTGCGATCGCGCGCGTGATCGTATTCCTCCAGCACCAGCACGCCGGCGCCTTCCCCGAGCACGAAGCCGTCGCGGTCGACGTCCCAGGGCCGGCTCGCCGTCGCCGGCTCCTCGTTGCGATGCGAAAGCGCGCGTGCCGCGCAGAAGCCGCCCACGCCGAGCGGCGAGACGGTCGCCTCCGATCCCCCGGCGATCATGATGTCGGCGTCGCCATACTCGATGAGTCGCGCGGCCTCGCCGAGGCTGTGATTGGCGGTCGAGCACGCGCTCACCGTGGCGAGGTTCGGGCCGCAGTAGCCGTACTGGATCGACACCAGGCCCGAGATCATGTTGATGATCGACCCGGGCACGAAGAACGGCGAGATCTTGCGCAGGCCGCCCTGCTCGTACGCGTGATCGGTCTCCTCGATCAGCGGCAGCCCGCCGATCCCGGAACCGATGCATACGCCAACCATGTTCCTGTCGCCGCCATAGCCCTCGAGGCCCGCGTCGCGAACGGCTTCCATCGTCGCCACGAGGCCGTAATGAATGAACGTGTCGTAGCGGCGCGCTTCCTTGGCCGAAAGGTACTTCGATACGTCGAAGTCCTTCACCTCGCCCGCGATGCGCGACGGAAACGCCGACGCATCGAAGCGCGTGATCGCCGTGATGCCCGACCGCCCGGCGAGGATGTTCTCCCACGCCGCCGGCACGCCGACGCCTACGGGAGAGACGATGCCGAGACCGGTGACGACGACGCGGCGACGGGACATGGACGGGCGAACGCGATCTGCGTGTGGGCGTGAGCGTCGGGAACGACAACGGTCGGGGCCTGACGAGCCCGGACCTTGGCGCGGCGCGGCGCATCGCCGCGCGCGCTCGTGGGCGCTACTTCTTCAAGTGCGAGCTGATGTAATCGACGGCCTGCTGAACCGTCGTGATCTTCTCGGCTTCCTCGTCAGGAATCTCCGTCTCGAATTCCTCCTCGAGGGCCATGACGAGCTCCACCGTGTCAAGCGAGTCGGCACCGAGGTCGTCGACGAACGACGACTCGTTCTTGATCTCGGCTTCGTTCACGCCGAGCTGCTCGGCCACGATCTTCTTGACCCGTTGTTCGACGTTTTCCATGCGTCTCCTCCCCCAAGGGGATCAAAGATCCATAACCCGCGGATTTTACCAGAGGTGCGTCGCCTGTCGGCGACGAATTGCCCTCACGCCCGTCCCTGTCGCGGCTCGCGCCGGGCGACCGACGCGCCTTCACGCCATGTACATGCCGCCATTCACGTGAAGCGTCGTACCCGTGATGTAGCCCGCGCGCGGGCTCGCGAGGAAGGCCACCGCGTGGGCGACGTCCTCCGCCGCGCCGAGCCTCCCGAGCGGTATGCGACCCAGCAACGTGGTGCGTGCGGCGTCGGGCAGCTCACGCGTCATGTCGGTGTCGATGAAGCCGGGTGCAACGCAGTTGACCGTGATGTTGCGGCTTCCGACCTCCTGCGCGAGCGACTTGGTGAAGCCGACCAGCGCCGCCTTTGCGGCCGCATAGTTGGCCTGGCCGGCGTTGCCCGAAGCGCCGACCACGGAGCCGATCTGCACGATGCGGCCGTAGCGCTGCTTCATCATGCCGCGGAGCACGCCGCGCGACAGTCGGAACGCAGGCGTCAGATTTGTCGCCAGGATCGCATCCCAGTCGTCGTTCTTCATGCGCAGGAGCAGGTTGTCGCGCGTGATGCCGGCGTTGTTCACGAGGATCGTGACCGCGCCATGGCGCGTCTCGATCGACGCGAGCGCGGCGTCGCAGGCGTCCGCGTCGGTGACGTCGAGCCGAATGCCCGCACCACCCATGGGCGCAAGCGCGGTCGTGATGCGCGCCGCACCCTCCTCCGTGGTGGCGGTGCCGATCACGCGCGCACCCTGCTCCGCGAGCGCCCTTGCGATCGCCGCGCCGATGCCGCGCGTTGCGCCGGTCACGAGCGCGATGCGTCCGGCAAGCTCTGCGCTGCTCATGATGCCTTCACGGCGGCAAGTGCTTCGTCGATGGCGGCGCTGTCGCTGAGCGAGAACGTCGTGACGTCGTCCGCGATGCGCCGCGCGAGACCCGTGAGCACCTTGCCCGGACCGCATTCGACGATGTGCGTCACGCCGTCCGCGATCATCGCGCGCACGATGCCGGTCCATTGCACGGGGCTCGCCGCCTGGCGCGCCAGCGCGCCACGGATGGCATCCGCGTCGGCGTGCGTTCGAGCGTCGACGTTGTGCAGCACCGCGACGGCGGGCGGCTGCACGTCGACCTGGGCGAGGCGTTGCGCGAGCCGCTCGGCGGCGGGCGCGAGCAGCGAGCTGTGGAATGGCGCGGACACGGGCAGCAGCATCGCCCGCTTCGCGCCGCGCGCCTTCGCGGCCGCGATGGCGCGCTCGACGGCGGCGCGATGCCCTGCAATCACGAGCTGCCCTGGCGCATTGAAATTGACCGCTTCCACGACGTCGCCCTGGGCACTCTCGGCGCATGCCGCGATCACCGCGTCGTCGTCACCGCCGATCACCGCGGCCATGGCGCCCACACCGGCGGGCACGGCGTCCTGCATCGCCTCGGCGCGAAAGCGCACCAGCGGCACCGCGTCCTCGAATTTCAGCGCACCCGCGGCGACCAACGCGGTGTATTCGCCGAGGCTGTGTCCCGCCATGACCGACGGCTGCGGTCCGCCTGCGGCACGCCACGCGCGCCACACGGCGACGCCGGCGGTGAGCATGACGGGCTGCGTGTTGCGCGTGAGGTTCAGCGCCTCCGCGGGACCGCTCTCGACGAGCGTCCACAGGTCCTCGCCGAGCACCGCCGACGCGCTGGTGAAGGTCTCCTTCACGACGGGATGCGCGGCATAGCCTTGCATCATCCCGACCTGCTGCGAGCCCTGGCCCGGAAAAACGAATGCCAGCTTCATGTCGATTGCGCCCGAAGAGGATGTCGAGGGCTCACCAGCGCACCAGCACCGAGCCCCACGTGAAGCCGCCGCCCACACCGAGCAGCAGCAGATGCTGGCCCGCGCGGATGCGGCCGTCGCGCACCGCGACGTCGATGGCGAGCGGAATCGACGCGGCCGACGTGTTCGCGTGCACATCCACTGTCGACACCACGCGCGACTCGGGGATACCGAGCTTGTGTGCGGTGGCGTTCATGATGCGCAGGTTCGCCTGGTGCGGAACGAGCCAGTCGACCTGCTCCGCGTGCATGCGATTGGCCTCGAGCGCCTCGTGCCCCACCTCCGCCAGCACGCGAACCGCGAACTTGAAAACGCCCGGTCCGTCCATGTGCAGGAACGGGCGACCGGTGACCTTGCCGTTGTGCACCTGTCCCGGCACGCACAGGATATCGCGATAGCGGCCGTCGGCGTGCAGGTGCGCCGACAGGATTCCCGGCTCGCGCGACGGCACGAGCACGACGGCGCCCGCACCATCGCCGAACAGCACGCACGTGCCGCGATCGCTCCAGTCGAGGATCCGCGAATAGATCTCCGCGCCGACGACCAGCGCATTGCGCGCCATGCCGCTCGCGAGCATGCGGTCCGCGATCGCGAGCGCGTACACGAACCCCGAGCAGACCGCCTGCACGTCGAACGCCGCGCCGCCGTGTGCCCCGAGCTTCGCCTGCAGGGTGCACGCACTGGACGGGAAGATGGCGTCGGGCGTCGTCGTGGCGAGCACGATGAGATCGACGTCCGCCGCCGCAATGCCGGCCGATTGCAATGCCTGCCGCGATGCGGCGAGCGCGAGATCGGACGTCTGCTCGTCGTCGGCCGCGATGTGGCGCTGGCGGATGCCCGTGCGCGTGCGGATCCATTCGTCGCTGCTGTCGACGCGCCGCGCGAGCGCCTCGTTCGTCATCACCGTCGCCGGAAGATACCGGCCCGTGCCCACGATGCGGCTATGCATGCGTGGCGGCCGGGCCCGGAGCCGGCGTCGGCGCGGCGACGGGGGCCGCCATGGGCATC
>Ga0068855_100008721_pt1 | contig 12256 bp, 10 predicted proteins | sample KBSCornC52_FD_66592 | JGI IMG/M metagenome (GOLD analysis project Ga0068855, IMG submission 66592) | Corn rhizosphere microbial communities from Kellogg Biological Station, Michigan, USA - KBS Corn C5-2 | ecosystem: Host-associated > Plants > Roots > Rhizosphere > Soil ...
ATCGCGTCCAGCCCCATCGAGTTCTTGTAGATCATCCCGTTCGGCATCGTGAGCGCGCTGGGCTTGCCGTCGGTGATCATCACGATCTGCCGCATGTCCTTCTTCTGCGACATGAGAATGCGGCGCGCGAGCTTGAGCCCTTCCGCGGTGTTCGTGTGATAGGGTCCCACCTGTGCGTGCGCGAGGCGGTTGAGCGGGATCTCTTCCGCCGAGTCGTGGAAGAGCACCACGCGAATCGTGTCGCCGGGGAACTGGGTGCGGATGAGGTGCGTGAGCGCGAGCGCGACCTTCTTGGCGGGGGTGAAGCGATCCTCGCCATAGAGGATCATCGAGTGCGACGTGTCGAGCATGAGCACCGTCGCGCACGACGAGCGATACTCGGCCTGGCGCACCATGAGGTCGCCGTAGTCGAGATCGATCGGCACGTCGAGATTGCCGTTCCGAATGAGCGCGTTCTGCAGTGTCGCGTTCACGTCGAGGTTGAGCGTGTCGCCGAACTCGTACGGCTTGCTCGATCCGTCGGCTTCGATGCCGGTGGCGAGGTAGGGCGTGTCGTGGCTGCCGAAGCTCGAGCGGCCGAGTGAGCCGAGGAGGCTGCGGAGGGTCTTGAAGCCGAGGAAGTCGATGCCCTTCTCGGTGAGCGAGAACTGAACGTCCTTCGATGCGGCGTGGGCGAGGCCGCCGGGGCCGGTGACCGGCTGGTGGCTCGCGGGCATCTGCGGCGTCGCGTCGACGTTGAGGTAGCCTTCCTCGACGAGCTTGGAGATGATGTCGTCGAGGAGCTTGGCGAGCTTCTCGGCGCTTTCGCCGTCGTCCTTGCCGTCGCCGCGGAGCGCGTCGAGCATCTCGGCGGTGAACTGGCCGCTTTCCATGAGCGCGTTCAGGATCGCCTCGCGCAGCGCATCCATGGAGCGGTCCTGCTCGTGCCCCATGTCGTCCCAGTAGGGGCTCTGCATCTTGCCGCCGGCGAATCCGGATTGCAGCAGAAAATCCGCCAGCTTGTCGAGCAGCGACTGGAGGTCGATGGCATCGGCCATCTCGGGGCTGAACTTGCCGTACGTGTGAAAGCGCAGCGGAGTGGACGGCAGTAGGTTGTGTTGGTCGCGCGCGCGCAGCGTGCGCGCGACGGGCGGGTGTCTGATCGGAGGATGACACTGACGCCGGAACCTTGCAACCCCTCGGGATGATCGACTCCGCACCACCGACGACGCTCACGCCGCCGCGCGGGACGCCCTCGGGCGCGATCGCCGCGCCGCGCTACCGGAACCCGTTCTCGGTGCTCATCAAGCACCGGAACTTCCGGATCTTCTGGTTCGGACAGACCGGCTCGCTCGTGGGCACCTGGATGCAGCAGGTGGCGCTCGGATGGGTGGTGCTGCAGATCTCGAACAGTCCGTTTCTGGTCGGGGTGGAAGCGGCGGCGGGATCGCTGCCCGTGCTTTTCTTCACGCTGTACGCGGGGGTGCTGGCGGACCGGCGCGACAAGCTCACGCTCGTGCGGATCACGCAGTCGCTGCTGCTCTGCGAGGCGACGCTGCTCTGGTGGTTCAACTGGACCGGGCACGTGACGATCGCGGTGCTGATCGGGATCGCGCTCTTCGGGGGCACGGCGAGCGCGTTCGACATTCCGACGCGGCAGTCGCTGATGGTGGAGCTGGTGGGGCGCGACGATGTGGTCGACGCAATTGCCTTGAATTCAAGCGGGTTCAATCTCGCGCGCATTGCGGGCCCGAGCCTCGCGGCGGTGATCATCGATCGGTTCGGGCTCGCGTGGTGCTTCGCGGTGAATGCGCTGAGCTATCTGCTGGTGCTGGTGAGCCTCTTCCGCATCAGGCTCGCGCCGAAGACCGTGGAGCCGACGGCGCTCTCGCCCACCGAGGGACTGATGGAGGGCGTGCGTTTCATGCGGAGCTCGCGCGAGGTGTCGCTGCTCATGAGCATGGTGACGGTGTACTCGATCTTCGGCATCCCGTATCTCGTCCTCATGCCGGTGATCGCGCGCGACACGCTGCACGGAACGGCGCGGACGTACGGGCTCCTGCTCGCGAGCGTCGGCCTCGGTGCGGTGACGGGAGCGTTCTCGCTCGCGATGGTCGGGCGGCGCGTGCGGCGGGGGAAGATACTCGCGGGGGCGGCGTTCTCGTTCAGCGCGCTGCTGATCGCCTTCGCGTTCTCGCGCAGCATCTGGCTCTCGACGGCCATCCTGTTCTTCACGGGGATGACGATGATCCTGAACAATGCGCTGGCGAACGGGCTGCTGCAGACGATCACGCCGGACAATCTGCGCGGACGGGTGATGTCGGCCTACGCATTCGTGTTCGTGGGGATGGCACCCGTGGGGTCGCTGCTATCGGGGAGCGTGGCCTCGGCGCTGAGCGCGCCGGCGGCGATCGGGATCGGGGGCGGCGTGCTGCTGTGCTTCGCGTCGTGGGTGTTCGGGACGAGAGGGGAGTTGACCGGGTTGTAGCACGTGGCGCGCGTGCCAACGGATCGAACGGATGACTGCCGGGTCCGTCGTGGATATTCAACCGGAGGGTTGATTGTTCACGGTGGCCGGATATATTCAGCCACATGGTTGAACATCCCAGGCTCGATCTCGTCTTCCGCGCCCTCGGGGACAGCACGCGACGCGGCATGCTCAAGCAGCTCGCGAAGCGCGAGCATACCGTGGGTGAGCTCGCCGAGCCCTACCGCATGTCGCTCGCCTCCGCATCGAAGCACGTGAAGGCGCTCGAGCGCGCTGGGCTCGTCAGGCGAACGGTGCGCGGCCGGACGCATTTCTGCCGCCTCAATCCGCAGCCGCTCGCGAAAGCGGACGAGTGGCTGCGCGAGTACGAGCGCCTCTGGGACATTCGCCTCGCGCGGCTCGAGGAGATGCTGCGCCATCCCGACAACGACGCCACAGACCGCTGAACCGGACGGATCGCGCCCGGCATCACTTCACTCATCCCACGAGAGCATCCATGCCCGCCACATCCACCGATCGCATCGAAAAACAGATCGTCCTCGATGCTCCCCGCTCGCGCGTCTGGCGCGCGCTCACCGACGTGCGCCAGTTCAATCAATGGTTCGGCGTCAACCTGGAGCATCCATTCAAGGCCGGCGAGAAGACCAGCGGGCGGATCACGATTCGCGGGTACGAGCACATCCTAATGGAAGCCTGGGTCGAGAAGATCGAGCCCGAGCACCACTTCTCCTTTCGGTGGCATCCGGGCTCCGTCGAGCCGAACATCGACTACTCGAAGGAGCCGACCACGCTGGTCGCGTTCACGCTCGAGGATGATGATGATGGCACGAAGCTGACGGTGGTCGAAACGGGCTTCGATGCGCTTCCGGAATCGCGCCGCGCCAAGGCGTTCTCCGGCAACGAGAGCGGCTGGGCAGGGCAGCTCCGCAACATCGCCAACTACCTGAAGGCGAATTCCTGATCGCTACCCGAAATGCTCGCGCGCGACCTGCACCACTATGGCGGCTGCGCGATCGATGCCGAGCCAGCCGGTGTTGAGGCAGAGATGGTAGTTCTCCTGCGCGAGCCACGACCGGTTCCAGTGGGAGCGAACGTACTGCTCCCGCTGCCTGTTGCTCTCGATCACGTACTTCTCGGCATCCTTGAGCGAGAGCGACAGGCGCGTCGCAATCCGCGCCGCGAGCTCGGCGCGCGCAGCGTAGCAGAAGACGTGCAGCGAGTCCTCGCGTCCGCCCAGCACCCACTGCGCGCCGCGGCCGACGACGACCGTCGGTCCCCCAGCCACCGCTTCCTCGATGACGTTCGCCGTCACCTCGAGAATGCGCTCCTCACTCGGCGGCAGCGTGGTCGGTCTGCGCGAGAGCACCTCGGGCGCGCCGAGTGTCAGCGCGTCCGCGAGTCGCTGGGCGAGTGTCGGCACCTTCTCCTCCCGCTCCACCACCTCGGCCACGGGTACGCCGAGCCGCTGCGCGACCGAATCGACGAGCGCGTTGTCGACGAGCTGCCAGCCCAGCAGCGCGGCCACGCGTGCGGCCAGCTCGGCACCGCCCGCGCCGACCATTCGCGAGACGGTGATCAGTGGCACGTGTGAGCGCGGTCAGCTGAGATGACAGACCCGCAGATGCTCGACCACCCGAAAGCCGAGCGCATCCCAGACGGCGTTCGCGGTCTCGTTCTCGACTGCGTTGTGTAGTCGGGCCTCGCGAAGGCCGCGCGCGCGGCACCAGCCGATGGCCGCCGTGAAGAGCGCGCGCAGCACGCCGTGTCGCCGCGCGCTCGGGACCACGTACACCGACGAGATGTAGCCGTGGCGCGAAGGAAAGAGGAGCGGCAGTCCCGCGCTTGCGACGCAGCGCAGGATGCCGACCGCGGCCCCGTCGCTCTCCGCGAGAAAAATCACCTCGTTCGAGCTGCGCAGCTGGGCGGCGAAGAGCCGGCTCGCGCGCGCGGGGGCGTCGGGACGCAGCCGCCGGTAGATCGGATTTTCCGAGTGCTCGCGAAGCAGCGCGAGGCGGAGCTCGACCACGATGGCGAGGTCCGCCATCGTGGCTTGTCGCACGGTGAGTCCGGCGTCGAGGCGAGCATCCGCCTCGAGCGACTGATGCTGGCCGCGTGCCGGATGCTCCATCACGCCATCATGCCCCCGCCGAACAGATCCTGATTCGGCCGGCGTCGCTCCGGGGGCTGGGCGCGACTGTATTGTCCCGAGTCGGAGCGCGAGATCTTCTTGCGCGCGACCAGCGCCTCCAGCACGAGCTCGGAGGCCGCGGCCACCACCGATGCGTCGCCGCTCTCTCCCAGCCCGCTCTCGTACACGACATCGAGCAGCCCCGGGATCCGCTGGAAGCCCTCGACCATCGCGCCGGAGGAGACATCGCCATCCACCTGCAGCGCGTTGCCCTGGTCGAACCACATCACCATGTCGTCCGTGTTGAGCGAGCCCGCACGCTCGTGCATCGTCGCGTCGGCCGCGCGCCGAATGAGCTCGTGCGCGATCGCGTGTCCGCCCACCAGCTCTCCCTCGTACTCGAGCTCGATCTTGCCCGTGATCGCCGGAAGCGCCGCGTAGATGTCGCTGATGCGCGGCACCACATCGCACTCGCCCGTGAGCAGCGAGCGCCGCTCGGCGTTCGAGATCGCGTTCTCGAGCGCGGAGATCGGCATGCGCTGCGAGACGCCCGACCGCTTGTCGATGCGCTTGTCCATCCGCGCCTCGAACGCGATGCGCTCGATCACCTCCGAGATGAAATCGGGCACGCGCACGGGAAGGCCGCCACGAGACTGCCACGCCTCCTGCTGCGTGATCGCCATCCCGAGCTCGACCGACTCGGGATAGTGGGTCATCACCTCGCTGCCGATACGGTCCTTGAGCGGCGTGATGATCTTGCCGCGCGCCGTGTAGTCCTCGGGATTCGCGGTGAAGCAGATCAGCACGTCCAGCGGCAGGCGAATCGGATAGCCTTTGATCTGGACATCGCCTTCCTGCATGATGTTGAACAGGCCGACCTGGATCTTTCCGGCGAGATCGGGAAGCTCGTTCAGCGCGAAGATCCCGCGGTTGGCGCGCGGAAGCATGCCGTAGTGGATCGTGAGCTCATCGGCCAGCACGTGCCCGCCACGAGCCGCGCGAATCGGATCGACGTCGCCGATGATGTCGGCGATCGTGACGTCCGGCGTCGCGAGCTTCTCGACGTAGCGCGACTCGCGATCGAGCCACGCGATCGGCGTGTCGTCGCCCATCTCCTCGATGCGCATGCGCGCGTACTTCGAGATCGGCGCGAACGGATTGTCGTTGATCTCGCTGCCGGCGATCACGGGAATCACCTCGTCGAGCAGCGTGGAGAGCGAGCGCAGGATGCGTGACTTGGCCTGACCGCGAAGTCCGAGCAGGATGAAGTTGTGACGCGAGAGCAGCGCGTTCACGATCTGGGGGACGACGGTCTCATCGTAACCCACGACGCCCGCGAAGATGGGACCGCCCTTCGCGAGGCGGGCGAGCAGATTCGCGCGCACTTCGTCCTTCACGGAACGGAGCGCGAGCGATGGGTCAGCGTACGGCGACCGCTTGAGGGCGCCGAGAGTTTCTGGGTACGACGACGGCACGGACAACTCCGATGCTACAGGGTGAAAACGGGACGAGATTCAGCCTACAGTGCTGCAGCGGTCGTCCGCTAGTCCTGCGCGGCGACCGCGGTGACCTCCACCAGATTATCGTAGAAGACGGGACCGTGGCCGAGGTCGGTCTCTCGCTGCGATGTGGTGTCGTTGGCGTTGCGTCCATCCTTCGTGAACTTCGTCCACCACACGGAGGGCGCCCACACGGTTCCCTCGCTCACCGCGTCGGACACACGCGCCACGGCGCTGAAGCTTCCGCGATCGTTGTGCACCTCGACGCGCGTGCCGTTGAGCACCGAGCGCTGCGTCGCGTCTTCCGGATGGATCATCAGCTCCGGCTCGTGCACGCTCCGCCGAAGCGTCTCGACGTTGACGAAGGACGAATTGAGAAACTGGTGCGCCGGTGACGAGATGAGCGCGAGCGGAAAGCGCGACGCCAGCTCCGGCGAGCTGCCGGCCGATTCGTAGGGCGGCGTGAACGTCGGAACCGGATCGAGCCCCATGTCCGCCAGCCGCTGCGAATAGAGCTCGCACTTGCCACTCGGCGTCGGAAACATCCCCTCGGCGAACGGGAGATAGGGCCGCGGCACGTTGAGCCTCGCGTACCCGTTCTCGAGCAGCGCCTCGAGCGTCACTCCCCGCAGCTTGTCGCTGTCGGAGTCGAGCGCCTGGCGAATGAGCTCGAGATCGTCGTCGCGCATCACGGGATGATCGATCCCCATCCGAGCGGCGAGCAGCCGGAAGATCTCGCTGTTCGGCTTGCACTCGCCGACGGGCTCGATCGACGGCCGGTTGAGCGTGACGTAATGGTGCCCGTACGAGTAATGGATGTCCCAGTGCTCGAGCTGCGTCGTGGCCGGGAGCACGATGTCGGCCCAGTCGGCCGTGTCGGTGAGGAAGTGCTCGAGCACGACGGTGAACAGCTCCTCGCGCGCGAGCCCGCGCACGACCGCGTTCCGATCAGGGGCGACCGCCGCGGGATTCGAGTTGTAGACCACGAGCGCCCGCACGGGCGGCCCGCCGACGCCCGCATCGGGAGTCGTGAGCGCTTCGCCGAGCCGGATCATGTTGATCGTGCGCACCGGCGGGGAGAGATCGGGGCGGAAGAGCTTCGCGCGATTGAACTGGAAATTCGCACTCGATGAGAGCTGCACACCGCCGCCTGCGCGTCTCCAGTGGCCGGTGACCGCGGGGAGGCACGCGATGGTGCGCACGGCCATGCCGCCGCCGCCGTGCCGCTGCAGCCCGTAGTTGATGCGCACGAACGCCGCCTTCGCGCGCCCGTACTCGCGCGCGAGCGTGACGATGCGCTCGGCGGGAATTCCCGTGATCGATGAGACGCGCGCCGGCGAGTATTCCGCCGCGCGTGCGCGAAGCTCCCCTTGTCCCAGCGTGTGCCGATCGAGGTAGTCGGTATCCTCGAGATGCTCGTCGAAGAGCACGTGCATGAGCCCGAGGGCCAGCGCCGCATCGGTGCCCGGCCGGATCGAGATCCATTCGTCGCACTGGTCGGCCGTGCGCGTGCGCAGCGGATCGATCGCGATCACACGCGCGCCACGCTCGCGCGCCTCGCGCACGAACGGCCAGAGATGCGGATTCGAGGTGAGCGTGTTCGTGCCCCACAGGAGCACGAGATCGCTCTCGGGCAGTCCCTCGGGATCGGCACCGATGCTCGCGCCGAGCGTCATGCGCATGCCGACGGTGCCGGCCATCGAGCAGATCGTGCGATCGAGCATCGACGCGCCCAGGAGATGGAAGAAGCGCTGATCCATCGTGCTGCCCTGGATGAGCCCGAGCGTACCGGAGTACGAGTACGGCAGGATCGACTGCGGACCATCCGCGGAGAGGGCGATGGCGCCGAGCCGGCTCGCGACTTCGTCGAGTGCCTCGTCCCAGCTGATGCGCTCGAAGCGCCCCTCGCCTTTTCTGCCGACGCGGCGAAGCGGATGTGTCAGGCGCTGATCGTGATACGTGCGCTCGAGATAGCGATTGACCTTGGCGCAGAGGAAGCCGCGCGTGAAGGGATGGTCCGGGTCGCCGGCGACGCGAATGGCGCGTCCGTCTCGAACGGTGACGAGCATCGCACACGTGTCAGGGCAGTCGTGCGGGCACGCACCGCGGACGATCGTGTCGGCTGAAGTCTCGTCGGACAGTGGGTCGGACATGGGCTGACTGGTGTGAGAGTCTCGCGCCGGGGAGTCGCTGTCGTGAGCGGCCGAGCGAACGGTTTTCATGATCTCACAATACGGCCGAGAAGGAAGAGCGCAAATGTCCACAGCATCGATTCACTGCGAAGGAAGCGCGAATGAGAATTCTAAAACATTACCGCTCAACGCGTTACGGCGGACCTGCCCGTTCGATGCGAGCGCTGGCGAGATCATCCGAATGCGTGCTGCATCACATCGACCGTCCGAGCGCGGACAAAGTGTGCTATCTCAATGGCGCATCGTCTCTTGACACGGTATCTTCCTGAGGCAAATTAACCGCCGCTCGCTCCTGGCATAGCACCAACGCTCGTGCTCGGACGAAGAGTCGACCACATATCGCCCTCCAAAAGGAGAGTTTCGATGAAGCGCCTAGCCGTCGTTGCTGCTGTACTCGCAATAGCTGCCTGTAAAGCCAAGGACTCTGCACCGGCTGACACCGCCGTCGTTGCAGCGCCTGCCATGAGCCCCGCGCCTGCCATGATGGACACCACGAAGCATGACAGCGCGATGACCACGACGACGACGACCACGACCACGAAGACCGATTCGACGATGAAGAAGGACACGTCGATGAAGATGGGAAAGAAGCCGTAAACCGGCCTCTTCACCTGCAGGGCAAAGGGCGCAACCGCAGTGGTTGCGCCCTTCTCGTATCCGGGCTACCGGGGTCCGCTTATTGCCTCCGCAACGCACGAGTACACGAGTGCATTGACGCGCTGAATGTCGCGCAGCGCTCACGGATAATCGACACCCCGGAGGATTTCATGAAGCGCATCGCGATTCTGGCAGCAGCCCTGGTGGCGGTTGCCGCATGTAACAAGAACAACAGAGCCAACACGACCGACACGTCGACGGCGGGAGGAGCGGTGGCTCCGGCGACGACGGATACCACCGGCTCGATGAGCAGCGGCTCGAGCACGAGCGGGTCGAGCATGAGTGGCGGGGCCAGTACGAGCGCGGCGGGGGGAACTGGGGGTGCGAGCAGCAGCACGACTGGCTCGAGCGCGAACTCGAGCACGAGCAGCGGCTCCAACATGAGCAGCTCGATGAGCGACAGCGGCGGCAAGGCGACGAAGGGCGCGCCAGCGAATCAGACCGAGTCCGGCATGACGGATTCGTCCGGCCACTCCACGCTGGGACACAGGGCGAACAAGCTCTCGCCGACCAGCGGCGCTCCCGTGACCGCGAAGGGCGACACGCTGCGGAAGGCTCGGACACATCCGCCGACCCGGTAGGACGGCAGTTCTTTTCTGATCGAAGTGCCCGGCGCGAGATCGGCCGGGCACTTCTGCATCGGGCAGCACCGCGCGTGCGAGCAGGGTTACGGGAGCGCGTTTTCGCCAGTCACTCTCGTGGCCACGCCTCTCGCATTCTCCTCCGCCGGCTGCCTTGCTCGATTCCGTTACCCGCACGCATTCCGAACCTCGCGCCGTGCGACCGTCGGCACTCGCGACTCTCGTCGTCGCGCTCGTCGCTGCCGCGCCCTACGTCACGTCGCTCCGCTACGGCTTCGTCTACGACGACGGACCGATCATCGCGGACAATCCCGCGTTGCACGTGCCGTCTGGGATGCTCACGGCGTGGCGAGCGGCGTACTGGCCGGCCGAGTGGGGGCGCGCGGGGTTGTTTCGCCCGGTGGTGCAGTTCATCTACGCGCTGCTCTGGAACGCGAGCGGCGGCTCGACGCTGCTCTTTCACTTCTACGCGGTCGTGCTCTACGCCCTGTGTGCAGTGGCCGTGCTCCGGCTGCTCGCGCGCGCGCTTCCGATGCGCGCCGCCATCATCGGCGCGCTGCTCTTCGCCGCACACCCGCTGCACGTGGAGTCCGTCGCGAACGTCGCGGGCTCCGCGGAGACGATAGCGGCGCTGGCGAGCATCGGCTGCGTGATGTGGATGCTGCGAGCGTTCGACGAGTCGGATGATGCCATCGGGTGGCGCGCGGCGATCGGCAGCGGCGTGCTGTTCGCGATCGCGGTCGGAGCGAAGGAGTCGGCGGCGACGGTGCCGGCGCTGGTCGCGCTGTGCGCGTGGGGGTGGCGCGCTCCGGGCGACGCGGCGCCGGTGCGCGCGAGGGCCGTGCTCGCGCGCGGATGGCGTGCGTGGCTCGCGTACGTCGTCGTGCTCGCGCTCGTGATCGCGGCGCGGCACGCCGTGCTCGGCGGGTTCTCTCCACCGCACAACGCGCTCGCCGTCGGTCTCGAGGGGGAGACGTTCGTGCAGCGATGGTGGACCATGACCGCCGCGTGGCCGCTGGTGGCGCATCTGCTGCTCTTACCCACGCGGCTCTCGATGCACTACGGTCCGACCACGGTGCTCCCGCACCATGGCCCCACCGCGATCGCGGTCGCGGCGATCATCACCGTCGCCGCAATTCTGGGAGCGGCGGCGAGGATTGCGATGCGCGGTGACCGGAGACCGATCGTCGCGATCGCATGGGTGGTGCTCGCGTATCTCGCCGCGTCGAACATTCTGATCCCGACGGGGCAGCTGCTCGCGGAGCGCACGCTGTTCTGCGCGTCGGCAGGTGTAGCGATGCTCGCCGGGTGGGCAGTGGCGCTGGCCGGGCGCGCATCGATCCGGGAGCAGCGCGCAGCCGCGGGGCTCGCTGCCGCACTCGTGGTCCTCGGCCTGTTAGGAACGTCCGTGCGCGTGCCGGTGTGGTCGAGTGAGGAGCGACTGTTTCGCAGCGGGATCGAGTTCGATTCCGCGGCATTCTATCCCTATCAGATGCTGGCTCGCACCGTTGGACGGCATGGCGACAACGCTCGCGGGCTCTCGATCCTGGGCGAAGCGTACGCCCGGTATCCGGAGGGAGAGAGTCTGGCGCTCGAGTACGCCCAGCATCTGCGCACGAGCGGGCGCGGCGAGGATGCGCTCACGATCCTCCGCGCAGCATCGATCGCGCATCCGGCCTCGCAGGCGGTGAGGCTCGCATTTCTCGATGCGCTGCTCGATCGCCGTGGACCGGATTCGGTGATCGCGGACATCGCGAGTCATCCGGCGCCCGACGCGGCGGGGCCGCTGCGCTACGTGCTGCTCGCGCATGCGTACGGAAAGCTCGATCGACCGGACTCGGTGACGGCCGTCTATGCGCGCGCGGTGGCGGAGGACGTGAACGATCCGGGTCTGCGCTTCGCCTACGCGACGGCGCTTCATGATTCACACCGGGACCTCGAGGCCCAGCGCGAGCTCGATCGCGCGGCCGCATCCGGGACGATGCCGTCCGTGGTGCGCTATGCACTGCAGGCGCGCATCTCGCTCGCGCGCGGGGACAGTGCGAATGCGCGCACCGCCCTCGCGCACGCGCGCACCGCTGCGCCGAACGACACCAGTCTCGCGCGCCTCGACTCCGCGCTTGCGGCGCTACGCCGCTAGCGCTCCGGGCGCCACGCGCCGGCGCCGAGTGCGTGCTCGAGCGCGCGCATGCGGGCGGCGAAGATGTCGTCGGCGATCACCGGAGTCGCGCCGCTCACGGGCACGTCCCGATCGAGCTTCACCCACGAGACGCATCCGGTGTAGCGGCGCACCTCGGGCAGCGACACCATGGATGGCAGCTTCGCGAGGCGCACCGCGACCACGTGCACGCGCGGATCATCGCGATAGCGGAAGCGCGATTCCACCGCTCCCCACGTGAGCCCATGCTCGGCATCGATGGCGCGCAGCCGATCGAGCTCCGTCACCTGCCACACCGCTTCCACGCTGGCGACGTAGCGGAGCTCGATGGTGCCGGCCGGCGGCGTGCCCGCGTGCACCGACTCGAGCAGCGGGTGGAAGCGAGGATCGAGCTCGTCGAGCTTCTCGTGAAAAAACGTCGGGTAGAGCAGGAATCGATCGTGCCGCACGTCGAAGCCGGCGCGGTGCTCGCGGATGCCGCCCTTCCGGATCATCGCGATCAGCTCCCCGCGCGCCATGGCGCTCACGAGCACGGCCCACTCCTTGAGGGCGACGCGCTCGACATCGATGGCTT
>Ga0068855_100008724_pt1 | contig 12255 bp, 8 predicted proteins | sample KBSCornC52_FD_66592 | JGI IMG/M metagenome (GOLD analysis project Ga0068855, IMG submission 66592) | Corn rhizosphere microbial communities from Kellogg Biological Station, Michigan, USA - KBS Corn C5-2 | ecosystem: Host-associated > Plants > Roots > Rhizosphere > Soil ...
ATCGACGGCGATGAGATTGCCGGACAGCGAAGGCGCCCGGCTGCGCTCGACGAGCGCGGCGACGGCGCCCGCTTCGAGCGCGCCGGCGACGAAGTCGTGGCCATCGAAGCGCTCACCTTTCAACGCGACGAACAAATCGCCGCGGAGAAGGCCGCGCGTATCGGTCGTGACGCGCGAGAACGCAACGGCGGCCCCGATGACGGAGCCATCGACCGCGCGCGCGGCGGTCGCCGTGTCCATCATCGGCCGCTCCTGCGCGCAAGCGTATCCGCGACCACAGCGCGATCGGAAAAGGCGACGCGCTCGCCGTTCGTTTCCTGATAGTCCTCATGACCCTTCCCCGCCACTACGATGACGTCACCTTCGAGCGCGTCGTGAAGCGCGTGCTCGATGGCTTGCGAGCGGTCGAGCTCCACCGTCCACGCCGCACCGGACGGTCGCAGCCCTTCCAGGATGTCGTCGGCGATCACCCGCGGATCTTCGTGCCGCGGGTTGTCGTTCGTGACGATCACCCGATCGGCGAGACGGCCGGCGACATTGCCCATCTGCGCGCGCTTGCCTTTGTCGCGGTTGCCGCCACATCCGAACACGCAGATCAGCCGGCCGCCGGAACGCACACCCGGCCGCGCGGCGGCCAGCACCTGCTCGAGCGCATCGGGTGTGTGCGCGTAGTCGACGATGACGACGGGATCGGCACCGCCGCCGAAGCGCTCCATTCGGCCCGGCGGCGGCGTGACATGCGACAGCGCGTCCAGCGCGGCATCGAGCTCGATGTCGCTCGCGAGCAGCACGCCGAGCACCCCCAGCAGGTTCTGCACGTTGAACGCGCCGGTGACCGGGACGTCGAGTCGGCCGGATCCCTGCGGCGTCTCGACGCGAATCGACATGCCCGCGTCGACGACGGCGACGTCCGTCGCGACGATGTCGGCGCGATCGGCCCCGTACGAAATGACCTTCTGCCGGTGCGCGCGTGCGCGGCCGATCAGCGTGCGCCCGAACGCATCGCCGGCATTGATGACGGCAGCGCGCAGCCCCGGCCACTGCAGCAGCTTCGCCTTGGCTTCGCCGTACGCCGCGAGCGTACCGTGATAGTCGAGATGATCGCGCGTCAGGTTCGTGAACAGCGCAACGTCGAACGCGATCGCGTTGACGCGCCCCTGGTCGAGACCGTGCGACGAGACCTCCATCGCAACGGCGTCGGCGCCGTCGCGACGCCACCGCGCAAGCAGCGCATGCAGCACGCACGCGTCGGGCGTCGTGCTCGCCGACGCCTGCAGCGCATCGACGAAGCCGTTGCCGAGCGTGCCGATGATCGCCGCGCGCCGCCCGCAGCGCGCGAGCGCCTGCGCGGTCCAGTGCGAGCACGACGTTTTGCCGTTCGTGCCGGTGACGCCGACCATCCACAGCGCGCGCGACGGATGGCCATAGACAGCCGCCGCGATGAACCCCAGCCGCGCCTTCAGATCCGCAACGGCGACGTGCGGCACGCGCCAGCCCGCATCCCAGGCGAAGCCGCGCGCCTCGAAGAGCACGGCTGCGGCGCCCCGCGCGATCGCGTCGCCGATGAACGTGCGCCCGTCGCGCACGTCTCCCGGGTAGGCGGCGAACGCGATGTCGTGCGCGGCGGCGCGGCTGTCCGACGTGATGCCGGCGAGCGGGCCCAGCCGCGCGACGAGCGCGTCGGCCTGCGCTGCGAGGAGGCGCGTCTCGTTGCTCACGTTTCGGCCTCCTTGCGATACCTCGTCGTGCCGACAGCCGCGCGTCGGCCTCCGACGATCGCGCGGCGACGGGCCCTACGGGCCTTGGCTTCGCCCGCCGTGCTCACGTCTCCTCCTCGATGCGCGTGCCGGGAGGCGGCAGCACGACGTTGTCGACCGGCGCGTCCGTGGGAACGCCGAGCATCCGCAGCGCTGCGCCCATGACGCTCGAGAACACCGGGCCGGCGACACTGCCGCCGTAGTAATCGCCGCCGCTCGGCTCGTCGATCATCACCGCGACGATCAGCCGCGGACTGGACACAGGTGCCATGCCGACGAACGACGCGACATACTTGCGCGTGTACTCGCCGCCTTCGATCTTGCGTGCGGTTCCGGTCTTGCCGGCAACGCGATAACCCGGCACCTGCGCCTGCGGCGCCGTGCCGCCGGGCAGCGTCGCGAGCTCGAGCATGTGGCGCACGTCGCGTGCGGTCTTTACCGAGACGATCGGCCGGCCGGCGACTGCGCCGTCGGTCTTGAACAACGCGACCGGTTTCAGCTCGCCGTCGTCGGCGAAGATCGTGTACGCACGTGCGAGCTGGACGAGGTTGACCGACAGCCCGTGCCCGTACGACATCGTCGCCTGCTCGATCGGCTTCCACGTCGTCGGCGGCCGCAACCGGCCCGCGACTTCGCCGGGGAATCCCGTTTTCGGCACCGTGCCGAACCCGGCTTCCGAGAACATCCGCCACAGCGTCTCCGCCGGAAGCGACAACGCGATCTTCGCCGCGCCGACGTTCGACGATTTCTGGATGACCTGTTCGACGGTCAGCGGACCTGCGCGATGGGCGTCATGGATCGTCTGCTTGCCGATCGTCAGCTCGCCGGCTTCCGTGTGGATCACCGAATCGGGACGGATCTTGCCGGCTTCGAGCGCGGCGGCGATCGTGAACGGCTTCATCGTCGAGCCCGGCTCGAACGTGTCGGTGAGCGCGCGGTTGCGCATCCTGTCGCGCGCGACCTTGTCCCGGCGGTTGGGGTTGTACGTCGGCCAATTGGCGAGTGCCAGAATCTCGCCGCTCTTCGCGTCGATGACGACGAGGCCCCCGGCCTTCGCCTTGTTGCGCTCGACCGCGGCCTGCAGCTCGCGAAACGCCAGGTACTGGAGCCGCGAATCCACCGACAGCGCGAGGTCGCGGCCGGCTTGCGGCGCATGGATCGCCGCGACGTCTTCGACGATGTCGCCGCGGCGGTTGATGATCACGCGCCGGCTTCCCGGCGTGCCGCCGAGCCAGGCCTGCTGCGCGAGCTCGATGCCTTCCTGACCGGCGTCCTTGTCGCCCGTGAAGCCGATCACCTGCGCCGTTACGTCGCCGCCGGGGTAATAACGGCGATATTCGTTCTGCTCGTTCAGGCCCTGGATGCCGAGTGCGAGTGCGCGCTCCGCGGTCTCGGGTGCGAGCTGCCGCGCGACGAACGCGAACTCGCCGTCGCCCTTCATCCGCGTCGACAACTGCTGCGGCGTCGTCTCCAGCACGCGCGCGAGATGGCGCAATTGCTCGGGCGTCGCATCGAACCTGTCGCGGAACACCCACAACGACTTGACCGGCGTCGAGATGGCGAGCGCGTCACCGAACCGGTCGACGATGCGGCCACGATGCGCCGGCACCTCGATTGCGCGCGAGAAGCGCGCCGCACCCTGGCTCTGCAGGAAATCGTTCTCCATCCACTGCAGCCACAGCGAGCGCCCGAGCAGCATGATGAACAGCAGCCCGACGGCGCCGAACACGAGCAATGCGCGCACGCCCGGCAATTCGGTCGGCGGCGCAACGTGTTTTTTCGGCGCGGCTCTCATTGCGCGCGGTCAGGATGGCCGGCTCGCCGGTCGCCCTGACACGAACCGATGCCTGGGGAGCGGATGGCGCACGGCGCTCATTTCGCCTTCTCCGCCGCTTCCACGACCTCGACGCGCGACGGCGCCGGCAGCTGCATGTGCAGCGACTCGCGCGCGACCTTCTCGACGCGAGCCGGCATCCCCCACGTCGACTGCTCGAGCGACAGCTGCCCGTACTCGACGTCGAACTGCCGCGCGCGCGCCTGCTCGCGCTCGAGCTCGACCGTCAGGCGGCGCGCGTGATGGCGTGACGTCACGAGCGACAGCGCGCACAGGATCAGCACGCACAGCAACAGGATGTTGACGCGCGTCATCGCGCCCCGCTCTCCTCCCATCCGCGCGGCCAGTCGCCCGGCAACGGATGGGACGTTCGCTCGGCGACGCGCAGCACGGCGCTTCGTGCGCGCGGATTGCGCTTCGCTTCGGCGTCCGACGGCTTCGTCGCGCGACCGACGATCGCGAGCGGCGCGGGCGGCAACGCCGCTTCGCGGATCGGCACGCGCGCCAAGCGCTCGTCGCCGCCGAACGGACGCGACGCGAACGCGAAGAAGCGCTTGACGATGCGGTCCTCGAGCGAATGAAAGCTGATCGCCGCAAGACGCCCTTGCGGCGCGAGTCGTTGCGTCAACAGCGGCAATACGACGGACACTTGCTGCAACTCCCGGTTCACCGCAATCCGAAGGGCCTGGAAGGTCCGCGCGGCCGGATCCTGACGCCAATCACCCCGCGTGCGCGCGCCGATGGCTTGCGCAACGACGTTGGCGAGCCGCCGTGTCGTGACGATCGGCTCGATTTCGCGAGCCTTCGCAATTGCTCTTGCAACCGATTGAGCAAACCGTTCCTCACCATAGTCGCGGATGACCTCCGTCAATTCGCCAACGGTTGCGCGCGCAATGAATGCCGCCGCGCCTTCGCCGCGGGACGGGTCCATCCGCATGTCGAGAGGCCCGTCGTGGCGATACGAAAATCCGCGCGCCGGATCGTCGAGCTGTGGCGACGAAACGCCGAGGTCGAGCAGCACGCCGTCGACTTGCGCGACGCCAAGCGCGTCGAGCACCCCGGGCAACTCGGAAAACCATGCGTGCCGGAACCGGAATCGCGCGTCGGTGATCGACTCCGCATCCGCGTGCGCAGCGGGATCGCGGTCGATCGCGATGAGCGTGCCGCGTGGACCAAGCGCTGCGAGGATGGCGCGCGAATGACCCCCGCGACCGAACGTTGCGTCGACGTAGACGCCGTCGTCGCGAATCGCGAGCGCCGCGAGCGATTCGGTGAGGAGCACGGGAACATGGCCGCCATCGCTTGCGCTCGACATCCGGCTACAGGCTCAGCCCCTGCAGGCCTGGCGGCAAGCCCCCGGGGAACGTGATCGTCTGCGCGATCTGCGCCTGCCACTTCACCTCATCCCACAACTCGAGCTTCTGCCCCTGGCCGACGAGCACGACGCGCTTGTCCAGACCAGCGTAGCGACGCAATGCCGGCGGCACGAGGATCCGACCCGCTGCATCGAGCTCGACGTCGTCGGCATGGCCGACCAGCAGCCGCTGTACGCTGCGAATGCGATCGTCGAATGACGACAGGCCCATCAGCTCGGCCTGGATCGGCTCCCACGTCGCCTGTGGATAGATGAGAAGGCAGCCACCGTGGTCGGCGGTGATCACGAGCTGGCCGCCGCCGCCCGCGGCCAGACCGTCGCGATGCCGGGCCGGGATTGCGACGCGACCTTTCGCGTCCAGCAAAAGCTCGGAAACGCCGCGAAAAACGGGCCGGCCTTCGCCGCCGTTGATCATCGCGCCGCTCCCATCCCCATTGCCGCCGCCTACCGCCACGCCACCCCTCCGCCGCCCGGTAAGTGAGTACTCAGCTACAGGATCGTCGTCGAATCCCCGCTGCCCCACTTTGCCCCACTTTTTACCACTTCGGCGAACTATACGTGCGATCCGTTCGGCGGGTCAACGTATTTGCGATTGCGGAACAATGACTTAAGCTTAAAATGCAACAGGCCGAAATGACTTGATAATGATCGGGTTATGACGCTTTATGAAAGCAGATTCCCACTTGTGCCGCAAAATCGGTCATCGATCGTACGATCGTTCGACACCATCTGTCGGCCAAACTGTTGCTTTCATGCCACCGACATAAACACCGCGCGTCCCCGCGCACTGGCCCGCCCACGCAACCGCCGGTAGACTGGGTCTTCGACATCGCGCACCGACCGGCGGACGCCGGTCCGCGCCGATTCAAAAAACCTGCAGGAGGTGGGATGCAACGTCTTACTGGCATCATGCTGGTCGCGACCGTTTGCACGGCGATGCTCGCCGGCTGCGCGCTGCGCGACGCACGCACGGACTACGCGTACTCCGGCGCTTCCGACGGATTGTGGGGCGACACGGCTTTCGAGTTGATCGATTGGAATTTTCCGACTTCGCAGAACCAGCCTCCGATCGAGGCGCCCAAGCGCATCAGGCTCGAACGCACGGCGATAGGCGTCCCGTGGGCGACGCGCAATCCATTGCCGCTTGCGGACAACCTGGCGCCGTACGACACGCCGCCGACACCGGCGGCCAAGACGGCGGATGAAGGCAAGGGCGCCCCGACTGCGACGGCCGGCGCTGTTGCTGCTGGCACTCCCGCTGTCGATAGCGAGCGCCGCGGCGTTCGCTGACGATCCACCCGCTCCAACCGTCCAACCCGACGCTTCCGACGCTTCCGCGAATCCCGCGGAAGCGCTGCGCTATCGCGTCGTCATCGAAGCGCCGAAGCCGCTGTCCGACACGCTCGCGGCGAGCGTCGACCTGATCCGCTGGCAAACCTATGATCAGATGACGGCGAGCCTGTTCGAGGCGCTGCTGCGCCAGGCGAGTCAGCAGGCGAAAGAAGCGGCGGCAACGGAAGGCTTCTTCTCGGCGGACGTCGATATCGGCGTCGATCGTGCGGCCACGCCGTTCAACGTGACGCTGCGCGTGAAGACGGGCGCGCAAGCGCAGGTCAGGACGGCGAGCATCGCGGTCGACGGCATCGCCGCGACCGATGCCGCCGGTGCGGCGGCGCGCGCGATCGTCCAGCAACAATGGTCGCTGCCACCTGGCACGCCATTTCGGCAACCCGACTGGATCGCGGCGAAACAGCGCGCGGTCGATACGCTCGCCGGCAACGCATTCGCCGCGGCGAGGCTCGGGTTCAGCGAAGCGCTCGTCGATCCGGACGCCGACACCGTCGCCCTCGACGTGCGCATCGACAGCGGACCTGCATTCCATGTGGGCGAGCTCGAAATCGAAGGGCTGTCGCGCTATCCCGCCGACCTCGTGCGCCATTACCGGACGCAGCGGCCGGGCGACCGCTATTCGATTGCCGCCATCGACCAGTTCGTCCGGCGTCTCAACGGCACCGGCTACTTCGCGAGCGTTCACGCCGCGATCGATGCCGATCCCGCACGCGCCGACGACGCGCCGGTGCGCGTGTCCGTCATCGAGGCGCCGCCGAAGAAGCTCGAAGCAGGGCTCGGGTATTCGACCGACACGTCGTTTCGCGCGAACGTCAGCTACCGCGACGTCGATGTCGGCAACCAGGCGTTGCAGATGTACGTCGACGCCCGCCTCGAGTCCAAGCTGCAGAATGCGTCGCTGCGCTTCGTCAAGCCGCCGTCGGCGAGCGGCTGGTCGCCGTCCGCGTTTGCAAAGATCGAGCGCACCGACATCAGCGGCCTCGTCACGCAGGCGGGAGTGGCAGGCGTGCGGATGACCTCGCTCGACGAGCGCAACCAATGGCAATACGGCATCGCGTATTACACCGACCAGCAGCAACCGACGGGACTGCCGCCGTCGGACTCGCGCGCGCTCTACGCCGACGTCGAGCGCGCATGGCGCCGCGTCGACGATCTCGCAGCGCCGACTCGCGGCTGGATCGCACTCGCGCAGGCCGGCGCCGGCATTCCCGGCGCATCGACGCGCGCCTTCGAGCGCGTGATCCTGCGCTATGCGTACTGGCGGCCGCTCGATCGGCAATGGTCGTTCGCGACGCGCGCGGAAGCGGGTGCGGTGCTGGCCGCGAGCCGCGGCGACATTCCGTCGGCGCTGCTGTTCCGCACGGGCGGCGATACGACGGTACGCGGCTACGCGTTCGAGAGCCTGGGCCTGAAGCAGGGCGACGCCGTGCTGCCGACGCGCTACTACTACGCGACCAGCGTCGAGGTCACGCGTTGGATCGGCGAGGCCTGGGGCATCGCGGCGTTCGTCGACGCAGGCAATGCGTTCGACGATACGTCGCAGGCGCGGCCCGCCGTCGGTTACGGCATCGGCGCGCGGGTGCGCACGCCGATCGGTCCGTTCCGTCTCGATCTCGCGTACGGCGAGCAATCGCGACAGGTCCGGTTGCACTTCTCGGTCGGCATCGCGTTCTGATCCGATGAGCGATCGCCGCGAATCGTTGGCGAGCCCGTCGGCGACCGATGCCGCGGCGGATGCGTCGCAGCGACCCGTCGCGAAGCGTCGACGACGGCGTGCGCTTGCGATCACGCTCGCTGTCGTCGCGCTGCTGGCGGTCGCGATCGCGGCGCTCGTCGGCTATGCGCTGAGCGAACGCGGCCTGCCGTACATCGTCGCGCGCATCGTCGCGCAATCGGGAGGTCGCATCACCGTCGACGAGCCGACAGGGTCGGTCGCCGGCACGATGCGCTTTCGCCGCATCACGTGGCACGGCACCGATGCAACCGTCACGGCGGACGATGTCGTCGTCGACTGGAGTCCCGGCGCGCTTTGGTCGCGACGGCTGTCGATACGCGGCCTCGGCGCGCGTCACGTCGACATCGCGCTGAAACCGTCGACGGGCCCGACGGCGCCGCCGACCGATCTGCGACTGCCGCTCGCCGTGGACATCGAGCAACTCGCCATCGCGGCGCTCGAGTGGCGCGCAGGCCCGCGCGCCGGACGGATATCGGGCCTCGAGTTCGGCTACGCCGGCGACGCGCAATCGCACCGGATCCGCCAGCTGCGGCTCGTGTCCGACTTCGGCAAGCTCGAAGGCGATCTGTCGGTCGGTGCGCAGGAGCCGCTGGCGATTGCAGGAACTGCGACGATCACCGGCGACGGTCTGCTGGCAGGTGCGCAGGCGACGACGACGTTGACCGGAACCGTTGCGCGGATCGGCATCGCCGGCAACGGGACGCTGCGCGAGGCCGCGCTGTCGCTGCAGGCGATAGCGACGCCCTTCGCCGAGGCACCGTTCGCGTCGGCGACCGCCGACTTGACCGGTGTCGACGCCACGAAGCTCGATCCGGCAATGCCGCATACGCGTGCCCGCGTCCATCTCGACGCACAGCCGCGCGGCGCCGGCATCGCCGGATCGTTCTCGCTCGACAACGACGACGCCGGACCCATCGACGCCGAGCGGCTGCCGATCGCGCGGATGTCGTCGCGCTTCGTCTACGCCGACGACGCGCTCGCGCTGGACGAGCTCGACGCGACGCTTGCCGGCGGCGGCGGCGCGCGGGGCAGTGGCCGCATCGACATCGGCGGCGCGCGCGCGGTGCGCGTTTCGCTCGACGTCCGGAATCTCGACCTCGTGCGCCTGCACTCGAAGCTAGTCGCGACCCGGCTGTCGGGCCAAGTGCGCGCCGATGCGACGGCCACGCGGCAGGTGCTCGAGGGCGACGTCCGCGATCGCGACATCGGCCTCGCGTTCGCCGCAGTCATCGCCGACGAGCGCGTCGAAGTATCGCGGTTTGCGGCGACGACTCCGGGCGGATCGCTCCGCGGCACCGCCCGGATGGCCTTGAACGACACGAATGCGTTCACCGTCGACGCGACGATGCAGCGACTCGATCCGTCGCGCTTCGTCGCCGTGCCGCCCGCGTCGATCGACGGCAGCGTCGGCGTGCGCGGCGTGCTGCGTCCGCGCTGGCGCGCCGACGCGAACCTCACCGTCGCCAGCGGCAGCCGGATCGACGGCGTTCCGGCATCCGGCGTCGTCAAGGGCACCGTCGCTGCGGGCACGCTTCGCGACGCGACGATCGACTTGACGCTCGCGTCGGCCACCGTGCACGCAGCAGGCGCGGCCGGCAGCGCGGGCGATCGACTGACCTACACGATCGACGCACCGCGGATTGCCGACATCGAAGCGCTCGTGCCCGCGGGCATTCCGCGTCCGCTCGCGGGCGAGGCGCACGCGAGCGGCGTGCTCGCACTGTCGCCGGGAACGCTGGGCGGCAGCGTCGACTTGCGCGCGCGGACGCTGCGGGCCGGCGAATACAGCGTGCAGACGTTGCACGGACAAGCATCGATCGCACCGCCCGCCGCGGGCTCGCGAACGGCGCTCGGCGACCGCGCGTTGGCGCTCGACGTCACGGCAACGCAATTGGCGCTGCCCGCGCGCACGCTCGAAACCGCGCACGCGACGGTAACAGGGCCGCTGTCGCGGCATCACGCGACGCTCGAGGTCAAGGCCCAGGACATCGACGTCGCGCTCGCGCTCGACGGCGCGCTGGCCAACGTCGACCAGCCGGCGCTGCGGGCGTGGAACGGCACGCTGGCGTCGTTCGCGAATCGTGGCGCCGTTCCGGTCCGGCTGCGTGCGCCCGCGACGCTCGCGGTGCGCGAACGCTATTTCCGGATCGCCGACGCGCACATCGACACTGCCGGCGGCACTGCCGACATCGGCGAGCTCGCGTGGAACGACGGACGCATCACGACGCGCGGCGCGTTTTCCGGCATCGCGATAGCCAACGCCGCCAAGCTCGCAGGCATCGCGCTGCCGCTCGAAACGACATTGGTGGCCGGCGGCGAGTTCGCGATCGCCGCCGCACCGAGGCTGAACGGCACGTTCTCGATCCGTCGCGAAAGCGGCGATGTGCTGGCCGACGTCGGGACCGACGGCACGTCGCAGCGGCGCGGACTGGGCATCACTGCATTGACCGTCGCTGGCCGTTTCGACAACGACGCGCTCGACGCGACGGCGTCGTTCGCCTCCGACCGCGCGGGAACGGCGAATGCAACCGTCGCGATCGGCGCGAGCGGCGCGTCGTCCGGCCGCATCGATCCGGCTGCACCGTTGCGGCTCGTGCTGCGCGCCGAGCTCGCATCGCTCGCCGTGTTCCAGCCATGGTTCGGCACCAGCGCGGCGCTCGGCGGGCGAGCGCACGTGGACGTCGCAGCCAGCGGCACCGTCGGCAACCCGCTGTGGTCGGGTGCAGTGACCGGCGAGGATTTGCGCATCGACGCGCCGCAATACGGCATCAACGCGACGAACGGGCGCCTGCGCGCACACCTGACGACCGACGGCATCGCGCTCGATGACGTGCACTTTACCGGCGGCGACGGCTCGTTCACCGCAACAGGACTGATTGCATTGCCCGGCGAGCGCGGCGCCGCGCCGACGCGCGTGACCTGGAAGGCGCAGCGATTCCGCGCGACGAACCGTCCCGACCTGCGCGTCGTGCTCGACGGCGACGGGACGATGGCGCTGCAGGACAAGCGAATTGCGCTGTCCGGCAACGTCACCGTCGTCGAGGGTCACGTCGAATACGATCCCACGCCGACGGGCGAGCTCGCATCCGACATCGTCATCAAGGGGCGCACGCCGCCGTCGCGCAGCGATTCGGAGCGCCGCAGCGTGCCGCTCGCGCTCGACCTCGACGTGGACCTCGGCCGCGCACTGACGTTCTCCGGCGAAGGCATCGACACCGGGCTCGCCGGCCGCGTGCGGATCACGACGTCGCCGACGGGTGCGCTGATCGGCCGCGGGACGATCCGCGCCGTCAACGGCACGTACATCGCATTCGGCCAGAAGCTGACGATCGACCGCGGCAGGCTCATCTTCGACGGACCGCTGGAAAACCCGGCGCTCGACGTCGTCGCGTTGCGCAAGAACCTCGCCGTCGAAGCCGGCGTCGAGCTCACCGGCACGGTCAAGGTGCCACAGGTGCGCGTGACGTCGAATCCGCCCGTGCCGGAAAACGAGGCGCTCGCGTGGCTCATCACCGGACAGGGCCTCGGCAACTCGTCGCGCGTCGATTACGCCGCGCTTTCGGCTGCGTCCGCGGCGCTGCTCGGCCGCAATGGCAAGCCGATCACCGCGCAGATCGCGCAACGCATCGGCATCGACGACATCTCGCTCAAGAGCAATGCGGCGACGAGCGGCGCGGAAGGGTCGGCGGCATCGCAGGTGGTCGTGTTCGGCAAGCGGATCAGCGACCGGCTGTCGCTCGGCTACGAGCAGGGCCTCTCGCTCGCGACGAGCGCCGTGCGACTCGAATATGCGCTGTCGCGCCAGGTCACGCTGCGCGCCGAAGCCGGCCAGGTGAGCGGCGTCGGCATCGTGTATCGGAGAAATTTCCGGTAGCCGAGCGTCGCGGCGCCGCTTGCGCGATGCCCCGCGAGGCGCTTCACCTCGTGACGAAATAGACGATGTTTGCCAGCAGCTCGTACGTCGCGAAATAACTTTGCTGCAGGCCGCCGACCCGGGGAATGAAATCGTCGAACGACGGCGAATCGTCGCCCGGTATGCCGATCGGCGCGGCGACGACCGCGATGCCCGCTGCCTCGAACTCGCGTCGCGAGCGGGGGAAGTCGAAGCTGTGTCCGACGAGGATCACGCGCGCGATGCCGTTCGCCTTGAGGATCGCCGCGGAATTCACCGCATTCTCATGCGTGTTGCGCGACCGTCCTTCCG
>Ga0068855_100008727_pt1 | contig 12253 bp, 6 predicted proteins | sample KBSCornC52_FD_66592 | JGI IMG/M metagenome (GOLD analysis project Ga0068855, IMG submission 66592) | Corn rhizosphere microbial communities from Kellogg Biological Station, Michigan, USA - KBS Corn C5-2 | ecosystem: Host-associated > Plants > Roots > Rhizosphere > Soil ...
ATTTTACCGGTGCTGTTCAATGTTACGTTTACGGTATGACCAGTTTTGGACACATTCATTACAACACCATTATCAGCAGCAGCCGGCAGATCGAATTGCTGTGTGATATTTGCGGGCGCCGTGATCTTTACTTTATAGTTCAGTCCTTTTTGAGGTGCGATTGAAAATTTACCCATTCCGAAATGATAACTTTCAAATGAGGTGATCTTATTACCACGGCTATCCCATACTTCGCCTTTTATATCGGCCGCTTTACCGTTTTCATTTAATGCTTTGAACGCTACATTGGTTGTAATGCCCTGCACAAAAGTTCCTCCTTCTGGCATAAATTGCAGATCGATCTTATTCAGCACAATAGGTATGCTGCGCGAAATAGCTTCTGTATAGGAATCGTAATGAATGGTGATATTCAATAGCCCATCGCTTGTTTTTAATGTGGACGGAAGAACGAACTTCACCTGTGATTTTCCTTCATTATCTGTTTTGAATGTATTGGTTTGAACCACTTCGCCGCCAAGAGATACGGTAAACTTAGCAGGATAATTCCTTATGGGCTGGTCGCTGAGATTACGAATGGAAAAAGCTGCTTTTACTTCATCCCCTGCTCCGTAACCCTTCTCAGGAAATTCGAGTTTCATCAACAAGCGTGGTGCAATCACTTTCAACAGGGTTATTTCTTTTGTAAAAAAAGTACTGTCCTTTTCATTACGCATCCAGGCAGTGTATGCACGCACCTTGTACACGCCTCCGGCGGCCTGTTCATCAAAATCAAATGAACCTTCGGCATAACCATTTTCTACCGGGTAATTCAGCTTCTGCAATACGTTGCCGGCCGGATTGATAATTTCAACATATACCACATTACTTTGCCGCGAAGGCGTTTGGTCCTTTGCTTTTACCACATATAATTTGAAAAACATCGTTTCACCGGGCTTGAAAAAAACATGGCTGGTTTGCATGTATACTTTTTCTTTGGCGCCGGTATAATCACTGGTTTGCGCCATTGCCGATAAAAACGACATACATACCAGAGCCGGCAACACTATGCCGATAAATATTGATTTTCTCATGGTGTTAGAATTGAATTGAAATGTTACAACCAAAAACTTTTGTTGAGGGAAGATTGAAAAAGTCGAGCCCGGTGCTGTTTGGCTGATCATACAGTAACTGGTTAGGGTCAGCGCCTTTATAGGCAGTCCACAGAATTATATTGTTTGCATCTACAGAAAATACCAGTTGCTGAATGTGTTTTCTAAAGCGTTGCCTATAACTCAGGCTTATATTATTGAGCCGCAGGCAATCGCCTTTTTGAATGTATTCTTCTCCTATACCGCTTTGGCCGTATCTTGTCCAACGGTTCTTTTCAACCGGCATCGACACATCATAAAAACTAACCGGAATGGTATTCTTCTGTTTATCCTGCAGCATACCATTAAAAACATAACCGGTTATATTTCTCAGGGCTGCTGTAGTTGCTGATCTTCCATAATAATCCAATACTGCTTGTGTACCGTTCCATACCTGTCCGCCTTTTTTCCATTCCCAGTCGATATTGAGGTACAGTTTTTTCCAGTTGATGTTATTATTCATTTTCATCACAAAATCCGGAATAGGATTTCCTATTACAGCGGGTGTTGTATTTACCAATGGAAAACCATCATTACCGATGAGGACGTTATTATTGGCGTCGCGCAGATAACTGGTGCCAACTATGCTTCCCAACGGTGCACCTTTTACAATCGCTTTATGGATGTTACTAAAACCTGCCACAGGTGTAAAGTCGTACCCGTCGGCAACGTTTGTTACTTTACTGCGGGTAGCAAAAAAAGAAATGGTATTACCGGTTATAAGATTGTGTGCAGACGTATTGAAGGTAGCTCCCAGTTCAACACCGCTATTACGATGATCGGCGATGTTCCTGAGCAGCAGTTTACCACCTTCAAAAACCGGGAAAACATCGTTAAAGGTATTCCGGTTAAAAAATTCACCATAAAGGGTGAGCCGGTTTTGATATGTCAGCTCCATTCTGCCCGTCCATTCTCTATGATGAATAGCCGCCAGATTATCGAAACCATTAACTTCTGTTACCGGAAAATACTGAAATGCCTGCGCTGTTGTGTATTGCAATAAGCTGCTTTGCGAAAACGATTGGTTAACCGGTAATTCATTATTGAAATTGCTAAAGGAAGCATCCAGTTTGGCAGTCAGGTATTCTGAAGGCAGAATCCTGTTGAACTTTATAAACCCTGAAACAGAAGGAAGAAAATAATCAGCTGATTTTGCAGTATTGGAAACATACAATTTATTGGTGAGATTAACACCTGTTTCAAAATTATTATCACGGTAACCGCCGCTATAGGTCAATGACGCATTGTGTGCCGATCGCTGGTAACGCCAGCTTGTGTTGTTGCTGTAATCAATGCCCGAGCGGTCATTGGCATAACTGTAACCGGCGTTGATAACTCCGGTTATTTGATAAGATGTAAAGACGATATTATACGAAGCATCGGTCTGTAGAAAATAGTTGACATCGTTTTTTATTCTGTTTACATATATTCCATTCGGGAAAAAGGCTGTTTCGGGTTTGTATCCTTCATTATTATTCTGGTATAATTTTTCAACTGATTGTACGATCTTAAAACGCAGCGGCTTCGGCTTACGTTCCAAAACAAGACTGCCGGTTCTATGTGTTTGAAAAAAGCGATTGCCATTATCATGCAGCAGGAAAAAAGGATTATCTGCTTCATTACTATAGCTGCGTTGCCCTGCAATTGCTTCACTGTTCTGGCTATTATTGAAACTAACCGGAGTTAAGATGGCATTCTGGTAAACCCTGTTTAAAAATCCATTTCTGTTTGAATTGGAAAATTGATCCTGCAGAAAAGTATAGCCGCCAGTAATCGTCAGCCATTTTACAAGCGTTTCGAGGGAGGCTGAAAAATTTTTGGAGTTGTTTTTATTGGATTGGATAAATGTGTTTTCTCTTGTTTGCCCAACCTTTACCGAAGCATTTAAAACCTGCGAGCCCGAAACAAGGTACCGGCCCTGCACGCGCAATGACTGCGATAGCTGCGAAGCCGTTCTGAAGATATTATTGTCATAGGCTTTGGCTGGTATACCATTGCCTGTGCCTGAAGGTGTGAGTTTTCCATTTCGGTCCCAGGCATAATTGCTGCCATCAAACTCAAGTGTATTAATGGCAGGTCCATAGCTGAATACTTCTCCGGTTTCGGGGCCACGCCAAACCAGTGCGCCGTTCTGTGAACGGCCCTGTACATATTCATTTTGCAGGGCCGACAATTGGTTGATCCGTTTTATTTCAACAGATGTGCTGAAATTACCGCTGAGGTATAATGTTTTTTCATGAGCGGGTTCAATGTTTAAAAAGCCATGTTGAATACTGATCCTGCGGATGCGATTTCCACCATAATAGCGTGTTAAATTTAAAGGAGAGCGGCTGATACTATTCATAGTATCCGGCAGGAAGATATTGTTTATGTGAAGACTATCCTCATTGATCAGTGCCAGATAATCTTTAGATAATACGGGGGTTACTTCCTGCGTCCATGCGAATGCAGGTAAAAGTAAAAACGCCAGCAGTCGTTTCACGTACAGTTATTTTATGGTAAAATATTTTTGTTTCTACCATGATGGATGCAGTGGAGAATAGGATTACATAAATAAATTTTAAAATAGTCCGAAAGAAAGACTAAGACTAATTATAAATCTTTCTGACTTTCGGACTTTCGGACTGCTTTACCAGATCTTTATCGGGCATTCTACTTTTTCAAGACTTTCGGCGAGTCTTTTCCATAAGCCGGTATAGGACAGTGACAATTCAAAACCTCCCCTGAACTGTGAAGCAGCCGTCAAACCGCTGATATTAACATCATAACTAAGTCCGACCCCCAGATTATGCGTGTATAATTTAATGATGGGAATAAACGCATCTTTCCAGCGATATGCAGCGCCAATAGCAATTGACAAGGCAGCTTCCTCACCGCTTTCATCAAAACTATGGGTATATAACCCGCCGCCCTGCAGCATTCTGCTTCCACCCTGTATAAAGTAGTCGGCATATAGAACCAGTTTATCGAGGTCGTTAACATAGGCAGAGAGACCTCCGTTTATTACCCATTTTCTGTTCAGACGTACATCATAATCTTTTGTAAACGCGATCCTGGGTTCAGTAATATGAAATATACCCGCGCCTGCATACATGTTTATATTATCGGTAACAGAAGTTTTAAAACTAATGCCGGCCGATGCATCCATATACGTAAAACCAGTAGCGCCGAATTGCTGGCGCGTTGGATTTGCTGCACTGTATGTACCACTTACAAACTGATCGTCGAACTGCAGTTTACTCGGGTCAAAGCGTTCATTGACCGGTCCGCCCATAAACGCAACGGATAAAAAAGAACTTTTTTCTTCATCCAGTAATTTATGATAACTGATCACCGGCAAGACCTGTGTTCGCTGCAGTTTTGAATCGCCGGCAATATCGCTGGTAGCCTGAATACCGGCTGTTACGAAATCACCGGTATTTAAACCCCGTAATACTTTGCATTCACCGCTTATGATCATAGTACGATATGGAGCTGTTACACTCTGCCATTGATTTCTGTAACCTGCGGTAATTCTATAATTGCCGTTAAAGATGCCTGCAAGCGCCGGGTTGCGTAATAAAGGAAATTCATAGAATTGAGAAAAATGAAGATCCTGCTGCGCCTGTAAATTATATGCACTGAATAATAGCGGCAGCCAAAAAAGGGTGGATAGATATCGTTTCATAACAAGCTTATTTCAACAGGGTGGTATTTCCTTTGTAGGTATTGATCCGGTTATTTTCGCAAATCACTTCAGCTATATACACGTAAACTTCTGCGGCGCCGGTAACACCTTTGATTTTTCCATCCCATCCAAATGCGGGATCATTGGGCGGGAAGTTTTTTCTTTCGAATACGAGTTCGCCCCAGCGGGAGAAGATCCTGAACGAGCGAACCATAGCAATGCCTTTTCCGCGTACCAACAGAACATCGTTGAGTCCGTCGCCATCGGGTGTAAATGCATTTGGAATAAATACCTGCGAGCCTTCGCAGAAGGTTCTGATATGAACAGAATCTATGGCCACGCAACCGAATTTATCTTTTACCTCGGCACGATAGGTCATGTTCTTTTTAATGGTTGCAACAGGTGATGAACAATCGGTGCAACTTAAATCGTCGGGTGGCGACCATTGCCATGATCTTATAGAATCACTTTTTATGGTGGGTGAAAAAGTATGTGTGCTTCCTGTTGACTGTACCACATCGGGCCCAAGGTCTATAGCGGGATTTGGATGAACTGTTACATGAATAAAACCCGTATCGGTAAAACATGTATGTCCATCAAAACCTACTACCTGGTAAGTAGTGGTAACACGCGGTGCTGCAATGGGATTGGGTATGCTGCTTTTGCTTAAGCCTGCAGCAGGCGACCATACATACGACACGGCAGAACCTGTAGCCTGCAAGTTGACCGACTGCCCTTCGCAAATTGCCTGATCGGGTGAGACCGATATTTTTATCGGTTGAAAAACAGTAATGCTCATGGTGTCTTTTGCAACGCATCCGCTTTGTGTGCTGGTAACGGTAACAACATAATCAATGGGATGTGGAGGCTTGGCCACAGGTGAGGCGCTCAAAGAATCAGATAAAAAATCGGATGGAGACCACGAATAAGTAAATCCGTTAACAGCGGCGGCGCCAATAGCAAGCGGATGACCCGGGCAAACTATTGTATCAGGACCTGCGTTGGCAATAGGCAAGATGGGATAGATAGAAGCCTGCAATGTATCGCTGCAACCAAAACCATTAAAGGGAATTACCACCACATTTACATTATGAATAACGGGCGCGGGTGTTAATACCAGTTTTTCGCCTGAGCCCAGCAGTGTGCGGAAATTATCATCCCACCATTGATATTGCTGAAAACCGGGCGGGCCTGTAAAGCTGGCCGTATTTATTTTACATTCATAATCGGCGCCGGCACTAACATTACAATCACCTACATCAACATAGGCATATCCCCAGTGGCCGCCGAGCGTACAATCGGCCGTAGTAAATTCAAGTTGCAGGGTTTTACCACCATAACCACTCAGATTAATAAATGCCGATGACCAGGCCTTATATTTTACAGAAGGATCAATGGAGGAGTTCTCAAATCCGGGCAGTGCAGCTGTAGCAATATATTCATTGGAAGCGCAAGGCAGATAAGTATTGGACTGCACATCGAGCATGCGGGCAACAAACCGGGGTTGCTGATTGGGCTGATGACCAGGGTCCTGAAATACAACGGCATAGCGGTATGTAATGGATGGATGTGTTGCGTTGGAAGGAACCGTAAACCGGTATGTTATCCGTTCGGCCTGGGCGCCATTTACGTCATTGCCGAGCTTTAGTGCATAACCACTTCCATCAGGGGGATTGATGGGAAATAGTCCGTAAGGATCAAGGGCCGATGTGGCAGCGCGCACAACCAGTGTATGCCTGTTATTAATTGGTGACGAAGGAACAACAGTAATTACGTTTGTATTACCTGAAATATAAGTACTTCCTGTATCGCATTGCCAGTTGGCAAAGGTGCCGTATTCGAAGCCGATATTAGGAGGGCATTCGCCGGAACCACCGGTTTGGCAATAAACAGATTGTACCAGAATAAGCGCTACAGCAGTGTAGATTAGTTTCATAGGCTAACGAGTTAGCTGGAATACCAATCTGTTATGCCGGGTAGAGCGGGTTAAATGGAAATGATTCGTTTATATTGTACGGTTATAATATAAAATTATTGCATGTTTGGTATTCCCCGTTAAGGTTACAGTATTAATGTTTCATGCTATTACAAATACTGTGCAATAATTTCTGCGTGAAAAGAAATGAGTTGATCAAGTTATGCACATCATGGAAGTCTTTTAATAGACAAAGATGTTCCTGTCATTTATTTCGATTTTTTTATATGGATCATCGAGAAACGACTTTATAATAGTATCAGCTTCCTTGCCGCCGAACGCCATATGCGACCGTTTGGTAAACAACAGCCTTTGGCTATTGGGTAGATAATGATGAATAAGATCAATGTACAATGGCCTGCAGGCAGGGTCCAATGCACCATCTGCGAGTAAAGCAGGTTTGCCGGAATAGAAAGGTTGTTTGGTTACCGGTTTTACAGGTGGCACCCGCCAGCAATCGCACATGGCTTTGTATACATCATTAATATGGTATCCTTCCATCCACGGATATGCAACCGGTAACTGATGCATGATAGCTTCATTATTGTATGCCGCCTGATCGGCGCAATAAACAGATAGCCGCATGCCGGAGGGAGCATTGCCTCTGAACACGCCATCCAGTATTTCCTTTATGTATGCTTCGTGATGCCCTTTGATCAGTTCGGTAATGATATAAGGAACATCTTTGATTTTCGAATAATTTAAAAGGGTGTTTTCAATTACATCCAGTAATTCGTTGCGGGAGTATTTGATATGAAGCGTATCTTTTTTACCTGGTTCTGTATATGATATGTAAAATGATTTGCCACCAATGGATGTAAAGTATGTCTGGAATTTTTGCTTCAGATTACCATATAGCTCTTTGTTGGCTGAATCTTTTTCGCAATAGTCAAACAGTATATTGAGCGCTTCGTTAAAATTAGCCGGTTCGTCTTCATCAATAGGAATAAAAGTGGGAAGAGGAGAATCGAGCACGAGACACCGAACGCGTGCCGTGTCTCTTCTCAAAACTTGCATCATTAATCCGCCGCTGTAGGAACCGCCCAGCAGGTTTACAGAATCGATTTGCAGAGCAACGAGCAGATCATGAATGTCTTCAACGGTTTCATCGGTATTGTATCCTTTGAGGTCGATACCATTTGCTTCCAGGCTTTTCTTATAGCGCTTTACACCTTCAATTACCATACTGTCTTTCGACAGATTTTTGCGATATGATTCCTGTATAGCTTCCGTGAGCTCAGCACTCCATAGTGATGGTAATGCATAGCGCGTACCGCGCTGTTCAAAAGCGATGCAATCCCTGTTTTCGATAATAATATGTTTTGTAACACCTGAAGTCCAACCCAAAGAACTGCTGCCAGGGCCGCCGCTAGTAAAAAGTACGGGGTCTTTCCTTTTATCGGGATTATTGCTTTTAACTACTATAAAGGGCAGTTTGATAGTTTTACCATTGTTCTTCTTTCTGTTTTCGGGAACGATCAGATACCCGCAGCGGGTTTTAAAGTTGCTGTCTATTTTAATAGCACATTGGCAGGGTTCTATCAATGGAATAGCAGTGCCTTTTTTCTGCGCATAGGAAGCAGGCAAAAAAACGATACAGATTATGATAAATAACAGTCCGGTCTTTTTCATCCTTTGTTTTGGAACAAAGCTATTAAGGGAAGAAGAATAAAGATTAGTAAAAATCGGACAAATTGTAAATGTGAAAATTAGCAAATTTGAAAATGTGAAAACGAAGCCGGCTGGGGGTTTTTATTTGCCAATTTGCACATTTGCTAATTTGCTAATTGGTGTTCCGGTAAATTTTACTGCTTCCTTATAAAAATGGCTCATATCATAATAACCAAAGTTTGCAGGTTCAAATGCTTTTTTGTTGGCCGTCCATGCCGTTAATGAAGTTCTTGATCTTACGATAGAAAAGTATTCTTTCGGACTGATACCAATAACGCGGTTAAAATAACGGTTTATGGTTTTGGAAGTAGTGAACCGGCGGGCCGCTAATTCACTCACATTAAATTGCATATTGCCCTGTTCGTACCAGGCAATGGTATCTTTTACAAATTGGAGATAGTGATCTGTTTTCCTTTTTCTTTTCAGACTCAGCAGAAAGAAATCCTGCAGCAATTGCATCCTGTTTTCGAACCGGTTTATCTTTTTAACCTGTGCAATAAGAGATGCCGGAATGATGTGATGTAAATCAATTACCTTGTTGACCATGTTGGACTGACTGATATCGAGAATGGATTCCAGACCACCGGGAAAGAATTTAACGGTAAAAATATAATCAGAAGGTAGATTGCGCCGCTCAACGATGCCATTTCGTACAACCATAATATCCTTTGCGGGTGGTATAACGTATTTATTATTTTCTGTTATAAGATGGTACGGCGAACCAAGGTTAATCCAGAAAGTAGGCGTAAAACTGGCAAACATTTTTACCGAAAAGCAATTATCACCGGTATAGGAACGGGTAGCATCGGAAGATGATTCAGAAAAAAATTCGATATACGACCCCAGTTCTTCGCAGGGAGCGCTGAACCGGTACAATTGGCGGATGTTATCGAAAATTTCGACCATGATTAATTCGAAAATGTGCTAATTTGAAAATGTGCTAATTTGAAAATGGAAGTTATTGAATTTCGGAATGAATAACAGATCTTCAGAAGCCTTCATTTTCAAATTATTAAATTTTCAAATTTTCAAATCACCTTATCGCTTTAACGGTTATTTTAGCCTGAATTTTAACCCGGTTCATTATGGATACCCGCAGAGAATTTCTTAAAAAAGCATCCCTTCTTACCGGCGGCGCAGGTCTTATGCAGCTGCTTCCCGCGTCTATTGCCAAAGCACTGGCTATTGATCCTGATGCAGGCAGTACCTGGCTTGATGCGGAGCACATTGTGTTTTTGATGCAGGAAAACCGCTCATTCGATCATGCGTATGGAACCTTGCAGGGGGTGCGGGGTTATAATGATCCGCGGGCCATCAGGCTTCCCAATAAAAACCTGGTATGGCTTCAAACCAATAAGAACAATGAAACGTATGCACCATTCCGTCTTAATATAAAAGATACCAAAGCTACCTGGATGAGCTCTCTGCCCCACGCATGGGACAACCAGGTTGATGCACGGAATAACGGGCGCTACGATAAATGGCTTGATGCCAAACGCTCGGGCAATAAGGACTATGCCGATATGCCGCTGACATTAGGCTTTTATTCAAGGAAAGATATTCCTTTTTATTATGCGCTGGCCGATGCCTTCACTGTTTGCGATCAGCATTTTTGTTCTTCCCTTACCGGAACCACGCCTAATCGTCTTTACTTCTGGTCGGGCACCATCAGGGAAAAACAGGATGAAAATGCACAGGCCAATGTGTGGAATGAAGATGCAGATTATAACACGATGGTGAGCTGGCCTACTTTTCCCGAGCGGCTCGAAGAAAATGGCATCTCGTGGAAAGTGTATCAAAACGAATTAAGCGTGGGTGTTGGATTCGAGGGAGAAGAAGATGGTTGGCTGGCCAATTTTGGCGACAACCCGCTGGAATATTTTACCCAGTATAATGTTAAGTTTCATCCGCCCTATATGGCGAATCTTCCGCGGGCCGCAGCATCGATAGCAGATGAAATAAAAAAGCACGAACAGCAGCTGCAGGCAGTGGCAGTAAATTCTGCTGAAGCTGATAAAACAAAAGAAAGAATTGCAGAGCTGAAGAAATATCTTGCCATCATTGAAGCAGATCAAAAAAAATACACTCCTGAAAATTTTGACCGGCTTTCTGCCAAAGAAAAGATCATACACCAAAAAGCATTCGACACAAATAAAAAAGACCCGTTCTATCATCAGCTGTCTCCTTTAACGTATAAGGACGGCGACACCGAGCGACACATGAATGCGCCCAAAGGCGATGTACTTCACCAGTTTCGTGAAGATGTAAAAAGTGGTAATCTGCCTGCTGTATCATGGGTTGTTGCACCTGAAAACTTTTCAGATCATCCATCCTCAGCGTGGTATGGTGTATGGTATATAAGCGAGGTGCTGGATATTCTTACCCAAAACCCGGAGGTATGGAAAAAAACGATCTTTATTTTAACGTATGATGAAAACGATGGCTATTTCGATCATGTGCCGCCGTTTACAGCGCCGCATCCGCATAAAACAGGTACCGGCTTAACATCGCCCGGCATTAAAACCGGCGCTGAATATGTAGCCAACGCGCAGCAGCAATCTATGGCTGACCGGGCAAGGGAGAACTCCATCGGACTTGGCTATCGTGTGCCAATGGTTATTGCTTCGCCCTGGAGCCGCGGCGGTTGGGTGAACTCTCAGGTATTTGATCATACATCGTCCCTGCAATTGCTTGAAAAATTCTTATCGCATAAAACAGGAAAGAAAATAGCAGAACCAAATATCACTCCATGGAGGCGGACCGTTTGCGGTGATCTTAGTTCTGTATTCAGACCTTATAATGGTGAAAAAATAACATTGCCTGAATTTCTGGAAAGGGATGAGTTCATTGAAGGTATCCACAAAGCGCAATTCAAAAAACTGCCATCCGGTTATAAAAAATTAACAGCCAATGAAATTGCCGCCATCAATAAAGATCCGTGGGGTGCTCCTTTTATGCCCAAGCAGGAAAAAGGCACGCGCAGTTCCTGTGCCCTACCCTACGAATTATATGCCGATGGTAAGCTGAGCCTTGATAAGAAAACTTTTGAAATACTACTCGGCGCAGGAAACAAAGTATTTGGCGATGCTTCGGCAGGCGCACCTTTTAATGTATATGCACCCGGCATTTACCAGCAACAGGCAGTACAAACATGGGCTTATGCAGTTGAAAAAGGACATCTGCTGTCGGACACGTGGCAACTGGATGATTTTGAAAATAACCAGTATCATTTGTGTGTTTACGGGCCTAACGGTTTTTTCAGGGAATTTTTAGGAACGTCTCATGACCCTGAGGTGGAAATAACCTGTGAATATGAACCGGCCGAGGGAAAACCTACACAATTTTCCGGAAATCTTATTCTATGGTTTATCAGCACCGGCAAACGGTCATACACATTTGAAATGATCGACAATGCCTACAAAATGCCTTCCCGAACCGTTACTATAGCCGGGGCGCCGAACAATGCAAAACAAGCCGTTATCATATACCTCGCAAAAAGCTTTGGGTGGTACGACTTTTCAATAAAACTAAAGGGCAGTAATCCATTTGAAAAAAGATATGCCGGCCGTGTAGAAACCGGCAAAGCCGGAAAAACTGATCCTTTTATGGGGCGGGTGGTTTAGGCCGGGCGGTATACGTTTGCCACAATACCGGTTTTGAATGCTGTTGTGCTGATGAGCGTAAGATTAATTGGTTTTGATAATCCGGCAAAGATCGGCATTCCTTTACCCAGCGCTACGGGATGTATGGGCAAATGATATTCATCAACAACACCGGCCTGGATCAGACTTTGTGCAAAGCCTGATCCAGGCC
>Ga0068855_100008728_pt1 | contig 12253 bp, 6 predicted proteins | sample KBSCornC52_FD_66592 | JGI IMG/M metagenome (GOLD analysis project Ga0068855, IMG submission 66592) | Corn rhizosphere microbial communities from Kellogg Biological Station, Michigan, USA - KBS Corn C5-2 | ecosystem: Host-associated > Plants > Roots > Rhizosphere > Soil ...
CATCGTAATCGAAGAAGGCGCAGCCGGGGCCCATCGTTTCCGGCAGATATTTGGCTCCAAAGGCGCCGCTGTTGTGATGGAACGCGATGCCGGATTCGGCGGTGACATCCGTGAGAGAGAAGCCCGGGGAACCTTGCGGATTCGACGCGGCGAAAAGGGGCGCAGCGCCCGCTGCAAGAAATTCGCGACGGCTCAAACGACGCCTCACGCGACGCTCACAAGACCGGTGCGGATCGCATGCACCACCAGTTCGGCGGTGTTGTGAATCCCCAGCGCCTGCATGATGTTCGCGCGATGCACGGCAACCGTGTTGGCGCTCAGGCCGAGCACCACGGCGATCTCTTTATTCGATTTACCGTGAACGATGAGCTGCAATACCTCGAGCTCGCGAGTGGAGAGTTCCGGCCGCGGCTCATCGGGCGCGGGCAGCCGCCCGACACGCGGGTCGAGCACCTGCTCGCCGGCCGCCACTTTGCGCACGGCCGAGACCAGCTCGAGATCCATCGCGTTTTTCAGAAGATAGCCGCGGGCGCCCGCATCGAGGCAGGTGCGTACATAGTTCGGCTCGGCGTGCATGCTCAGGATGAGCACCTTTGCGGAGGGAGTCGCGTCGAGAATGCGACGCGTGGCCACCGCGCCATTCATGCTGGGCAGGGCGAAATCCATGACGATGACGTCCGGCCGCAGTTTGAACGCGGCGTCCACAGCATCCTGGCCATCGCTCGCTTCACCGAGGACGCGGATATCCGGTTCGTCTTCAAGCATGCGGCGAAATCCGCGCCGCACGAGCGCGTGGTCATCCACCAGGAGAATCGTCAGCTCAGCCCGTGGCATGCGCCTCCTCGCGGACGACCGGCGCCGTTATGCGGACCAGCGCGCCTCCTTCGCGTCCAGGCAGGAATTCGATTTTGCCGCTCAGCATCTCCGCGCGTTCCCGCATAGAGATCAGCCCCATGCCGCGCCCGTGCTGCGGGCCGAAGCCGACGCCATGATCTTCCACTTCGAGGGTGACGCGATCCGGTTCGAACGCGAGGCGCACGGCCACGCTCTTCGCGCCCGAATGCCGGGCGACGTTCGTAAGCGCTTCCTGTGTGACGCGATAAAGATGGATGCTGACGTCGCGGTCCAGCTCGCGGCTCGCGCCGGTTTTTTCGTAGCGAATGGCGATTCCGTTCTGGCGTTCGAACGCGGGCAGGTAGACGTCGAGCGCGCTTTCGAGACCTGCTTCATCGAGCACCACCGGATGCAGCGCATGCGAGAGCGCGCGCACTTTCTCCAGTGTGGATTGCACGATTTCGCGCACCTCCTGCAGCTCGCCGGAAATCTCCGGAGCGTGGCGCGCGGCCCGCTGCAGCATGGCCCCGAGCGCGGTAAGGATCTGCCCGAAATCGTCGTGCAGCTCGCGCGAGATGGAGGCGAATGCGCTCTCCTGCATCGAGATCAGCTGCTGCGCGAGTTCGCTGCGGCGTTCCGAGAGATCCGCCACCTGCTGGAACAGCAGACGGTTCGAGTGCGCAATGTAAAGGCCGGTGAGCGCGATGAACACGAGCATCGCGGCGAGGAATATATAAACGTTGCGCTCCACTCCGGCGTACAACTGCTGGGTGCGGGCGGCGGCTTCGGTTTCATTCGCGTTATTGCGAACCAGCAGGCGCGCCACCGCGGTGCTGAGCGCTTCCTGCCGCGCCTGGAGCGATTCGCGAACGCGGACCCGGGCTTCATTTTCCTGTCCGTTTGCCGCCATGGCGAAAACACGATCCACTGCGTCCCAGAACTGGCGAAAGGAATCGGCGAGATAACGGCGCTGCCCCGGAGTGCTGGAGCCGAGCGAATATTTTTCCTCGCGAGCGAGCGCGTCTTCCAGGTCGCCGCGCAGCCGCTGGAATTGGGGCTCATAAGCAGTTAAGGGATACGGCTCGCCGGGATCGAGCATGTCCCGCATCGCAAGCGCGACGCTGTCCAGGCCGTTCTGGATCCGCAGCAGCAGCAGCGAATCGGCGCGGTTCCGGTCGATGATTTCGGTCTGGATGCGGCGCAGGCTGCGGAGCTGCATGACTGTGTAGCCCGAATACACGCCAACCGCCAGCAGAGTGAGGACGAGGCCCGCGATCAGGCGCGGAGTGGGGGAGCGGCGGTTCAAAGTCCGGGTATACCTGTCGGGCGGAGCGCTTTCAATAGTGCTTTTCTATTATTGTCACTGGCAACCGGAACCGATATTCTGCCAAATTGCCTTGAAGCATTTACCTGAGCGCGCAAAACGCCGGCCCGAGTGGCCAGCTTTGCGCTTGCTACTTGAGCGCGCAAAACGCTGGTCCGAGTGGCCGGCTTTGCGCTTGCTATCCCTCGCACTCCTTGCAACTGCGGCTTACGTTGCGGCGCTCCCTTCTGCCACGATTGTCTACGTCGCCGGCGTATTGCTGCACGTAGGGCTGGGTGTTGCGGCGTCGGTGTGGCTGGCGGTCGTCATCGCCAGGTCGAAACAGCGGCTGCAATACCTGCCGTTCGCCGTTTCGGCTGCGCTCGGAATTTACCTGATTTTTGGCGGCGCGACCCGCCATCATTTCCCGATCCTGTGGGCGCACGTCGCGCTGGCCGTCATCGGGATCATGATGCTGTTTCCGAGGCTGCGCACCGCGACCGTCGTTCTGCTGATCGCGGCGGTGACACTCCGCTTTGGCCGGCCGGATGACCGCATCCGCAACCCGCGCGCCGTCCCGCTTTCGATGGAGCAGGAAGGCGCCGGGCCATCCTCCCCCTTCTGGCCTTCCTCAGCGAAAACCAATACCGGCAAACTGATCCCTTCAGATTTCTTCATGGACTCGAAGCTCTGCGGCGAGTGCCACAAAGACATCTATGAGCAGTGGAAGGGATCCATGCATCACTTCGCGTCGTTCAACAACCGGTTCTACCGGGCGACGATTCTGCACATGCAGGAGCTGAGCGGAACCAAAGGCAGCAAATGGTGCGCCGGCTGCCATGATCATGCGGTCTTCTTCAACGGCAAGTTCGACAAGCCGATCAAGGACCAGCTCGAAACCGCCGAGGCGCAGAACGGCCTTGGCTGCGTTTCGTGTCACTCGATCGTTCATGTTGAGGGCACCATGGGCAACAGCGGATTCACCATGATGTATCCACCGCTGCACAGGCTGGCTTCGAGCGACAATCCGATCTTGCGGAAGATGGGCGACTTCATTACCTATCTGAATCCCGAGCCGCACCGCCGCACCTTCATGAAGCCCTTCATGCGGCAGCAGACCGCGGAATACTGTTCGGCGTGCCATAAGGTGCATCTCGATAAGCCCGTAAACCATTACCGCTGGCTGCGCGGCTTCAACGAATATGACAACTGGCAGGCGAGCGGCGTCTCCGGCCAGGGCGCGCGGTCTTTTTACTATCCGCCGAAGTCGCAGGATTGCGCGGATTGCCACATGGAGAAGGTGCGATCGAGTGACCCGGGCAATCGCGGCGGGTTGATTCATTCGCATCGCTTCGCCACCGCCAACACCGCGGTTCCCTACGTCAATAACGACGCCGAGCAGCTTGCCGCAGCGGAAAAATTTTTGAAATCGGGCATCATGACCGTGGATCTGTTCGCAGCTTCTCCGGTCGAGGAATCGAAAGGAGAAACGGAGATGCGGCGGCGAGGCGCGGAAGCGGCTCCGTCGCTTGCATCTACCTTCGCAGTAGGCGAAGAGGCCGAGCAGGCGGGAACCGTCACGGTTCGCGAAGTCGGGAAGATCGCAGCCCCGCTCGATGCTCCCGGCGTGGCTTTCGCGCCTGGGTCGACGGTGCGCGTCGATGCGGTTGTCCGGACCAAAAAACTGGGCCATTTTTTCCCCGGCGGTACGGTGGATGGCTACGACACGTGGCTGGAATTCCAGGCGCGGGATGCGAACGGGAAGATTATCGGCTGGAGCGGCTGGGTGGAGGATAACGGCGCGGGTCCGGTCGAGCCCAGCGCGCATTTCTATAAGTCCTACCAGTTGGATGCCGCGGGAAACCCGATCAACAAACGCAACGCCTGGCAGACGCGCGGCGTTCTCTACGTCCACCTGATTCCGCCCGGCGCCGACGATACGGTTCACTTCCGGCTCTCGATTCCGCGCGACGCCGTGGGGCCGATTCGGCTCGAGGCGAAGCTGAATTACCGGAAGTTCATGAACTATTTCACGAAATTCGCGTATGCCGCGCGCGCCGTAAGCGGCGACGCGGACGAGAATCATGACAGCCGGCAGTACGCCTTCGATGGAGGCCCGATACCCAACATTCCGATTGTTACGCTGGCGACGGCCACGGCGCAGATCAAACTCGGCGAGCCGCGCTGGCAGCCGGTGGTGCGTAAACAGGATCGCGAGCGCTGGAACGATTGGGGCATTGGACTGCTTCTGCAGGGCGATATCAAAGGGGCGGAGTACGCGTTCCAGCGTGTGACCGAAGCCGACCCGTCATATCCCGATGGCTGGCTCAACGTTGGCCGGGCGCTGATTCAGGAAGGCGAGACGGATGCGGCGCGTCCCTGGGTGCAGAAAGCTCTCGACCTGAAGCCGGGCCTCGCGCGCGGCGAATTTTTCCTTTCGCAGATCCAGAAGGCCGCGGGCGATTACGATGGCGCGCTGCGCAATCTGACGGCATGCAGCGCGCAATATCCGCGCGACCGGGTGGTTCTGAATCAGATCGGGCGCATCGAATTTCTCGAGCGCAATTATCCTGAAGCGGTGCGGGCCTTTCAGGATGTGCTCGAGATCGATCCGGAAGATGTGCAGGCCCACTATAACCTGATGCTGTGCTATCGCGGGCTGGGGAAACCGGACCTGGCGGGCCGGGAGCAGGTCTTGTTCCAGCGGTTCAAGGCGGACGAATCGTCCCAATTCGTCACGGCGAAGCCGCGGCTGCTGAGTCCGGAAGACAACAATGAAAGACAACAGATTCACGATCATCCTACTGATTTCAGCGGCTTTTCTTCTTCCGGGCGCCGCGTGGTTGGCACGCGCTAGCCAGACGCCTGCGCAATCGGTCCGCTTTACGGACGTGACCGCGGCGGCGGGCATTCACTTCACGCACAACGCGGGGCACACGGGCAAGAAATGGCTGCCTGAAACCATGGGATCGGGCGTTGCGATGTTCGATGCCGATGGAAACGGCAGTCTGGACATTCTCTTCCTGAACGGCAAGGACTTCGCGGGGCGAGGGCGGCGCACTCTTTCGGCGCTGTACAAGAACAATGGCGCGGGCGGATTCACCGATATCACGCGCGGCAGCGGGCTGGATATCGAGATGCACGCGATGGGCGTTGCGGTGGGCGATTACGACAACGACGGCCGCGACGATCTCTACATCACGGCGCTCGACGGCGACCACCTTTTTCATAACGAAGGCGGCGGCCATTTTCGCGACGTGACGCGCGAGAGCGGAATCGCGAATGCCCGCTGGGGTGCGAGCGCGGCCTGGCTCGATTATGATCGCGACGGCAAGCTGGATCTGTTCGTCGCGAATTACGTGCAGTGGACTGCCGCGGGCGATCTGTGGTGCTCGCTCGATGGAACGTCGAAATCGTACTGCACGCCGGAATCCTATAAAGGCAACTCGGTTCGCCTCTATCACAATCTGGGCGGCGGCAAATTCGAAGACGCCACGGAAAAAGCCGGCCTTGGCGACGCATCGAGCAAATCGCTGGGCATCGCGGTTCTCGATTACAACAATGATGGCTGGCCGGATGTATTCGTTTCGAACGACACGCAGCCGAACAAGCTCTATCGCAATCTGGCCAACGGAAAGTTCAAGGACGAGGGGCTCGGAGCGGGCGTCGCCTTCGGCGAAGACGGAACCGCGCGCGGCGCGATGGGCGTGGATGCCGCGGATTATGACCGCTCCGGCCGTCCACATCTCATCGTCGGCAATTTTTCGAATCAGATGCTCGGCCTTTATCACAACGATGGCAACGGGCTCTTTGTGGATGAAGCGCCGCGTTCGCCCGTGGGCCGCTCGAGTCTGCTGAATCTGACTTTCGGCCTGTTCTTCTTTGATTACGATCTCGACGGCTTGCCGGACATCTTCGCCGCGAACGGTCACATCGAAGAGGAGATTTCGCGCGTCCAGCCGAAGATCCAATACGCCGAACTGCCGCTGCTCTTTCACAATGCGGGGTCGGGCAAATTCCTTCCGGTCGCGGCGTTCTCGAAGCCTCTCGTCGCCCGCGGCGCTGCGTACGGCGATTACGACGGCGATGGCGATCTCGACATCGTGATCAACAACAACAACGGGCCGGCCGTTCTGTACAGGAACGATGGCGGCAATCATAATCATTGGCTGCAGGTCCGGCTTGCAGGCACGAAAAGCAATCGCGACGGGATCGATGCCGTGGTACGAGTGACCAGTGCGCAGGGAAAGCAGTGGCAGATGGTCCACAGCGGATCGAGCTACTGTTCCGCGAGCGATCTTGCGCTCACCTTCGGCCTCGGGAATGACTCTACCGCGAATTCCGTAGAAGTCGATTGGCCCAGCGGCAAACACCAGAAGCTGCAGAACGTGAAATCGAATCAGCGGCTGGTCATCCGCGAAGAGTGAATCCGGCGATCAGGCTTTCCGGAATCGAGCAGGCCGGGCTGATTCGGGAAGGCAAGATTTCATCCGAGGAGCTGGTTCGCGCGCATCTGGAGCAGATCGGGCGCGTGAATCCGCGGCTGAACGCCGTGGTGGAAGTGCTGGAAGAAGAGGCGCTCCGGACGGCGAAGCTGGTGGATGCGAAGCGCGCTCGCGGGGCGCGCCTCAGGCTCTTCGAAGGCGTGCCGTTTTCCGTAAAGGATTCCATCGAAGTCGCCGGAACCATCTGCTCCGCCGGAACTCTCGGCCGCCGCAAGGCCGCGCGCTCACAACAGGACGCGACGGTAGTCGGCCGTCTCCGCGCAGCCGGCGCCATTCCCATTGCCCGCACTAACCTGCCTGACCTGCTCTTCGCCTTCGAATCCGACAACCTGATCTTCGGGCGAACCAACAACCCATACGATCTCTCCCGCACGGCGGGAGGCTCCAGCGGCGGCGAAGCGGCGCTGATCGCGGCCTGCGGTTCTCCCTTCGGGTTGGGTAGCGATGCGGCGGGAAGCGTACGCGTACCCGCCCATTTCTGCGGTATCGCAAGCCTGAAGCCTACGTCGGGCCGCCTGCCGCGAACCGGGCATGTCCCACCGGCCGCCGGCTGGATCGAGATGCTGTGGCAGATCGGCCCGATGGCGCGGCGGGTGGAAGATCTCGATGCCATGATGCGCGTACTCTCGGGGCCCGATGGTGAGGACCGAACCGTGGTCCCAACGGCTTATCGCAATCCCGCGGAAATCGATGTCGACAGGCTCCACATCCTCAGGTGGGAAGAGATCGACGACCCGCTGCTATCGCACCGCCGCGCGTATGAGATCGAGATGAAGATTCTCGGCGCCGATGGCGGCGACAGTCTGCGCGAATACCTGCGTGGTATTGGCAGCGCCGAAACGCACCCGCTGCTCGAACGCTGGCTGAGCAAACTCGAGCCGTACCGTACCGACGCCCGCGGCTTCGCGCGGTACTGGGAAGAACTGGACGGTTTCCGCAATCGCATGTTCGCCCTGCTGCGAAACCACGACGCAATTCTCTCTCCGGTGTGCGAGCATGCGGCGCTTCCGCATGGCGAATCCGTGCGGGACAATATCTTCCCCGGCTTTGGGTACACAATGGTCCACAACCTGACCGGCTGGCCGGCGGCGGTGGTGCGGCAAGGCGCTTCCCCGGAGGGCCTGCCGCTGGGTGTTCAGGTTGCGGCTGCTCCGTGGCGGGAAGACATCGTGCTGGCGCTGGCGCGGCGCATTGAAGGCGAGAGCGAGGGCTGGATCGCGCCTGAGTTGGCGGATTGAGACGGACAGTCACAAGCGTGATAACTCGATTTCTGTTTGTACAAAGGTATGCCGGTTAGCTTGCATTAGACTTACTCGCCCCGCTATACGGAACACAGGAATCTTACTCTCTATCCATTACGGTCCAGCCAATCGGCGTTGCCATTTGAACAAATCAAGTTGGCTCACGCGCAACGTAGGGTTGCATCGGGATTCCGTTTGAATTATATTTACAAGCACTTGCTTTGCGCTTTGCTTCAAACGTTGCGTTTTAAAGGGTAGATACAGATATAACCTCAGCTACGTTGCGAATGGCCGTTTATCTCAGACGGGTTAGTTGCGCCCGATTGCGGCTATGATGCCGCCTTCGGGGATCCGTCTGTCTTCAGTTACAACGCGACCGTGGAGCCGGCTGCGGCAGAGCAATGAAAGGAGATCTGAGGATGCGAAGAGTATCTATGAGGATATTTCTCGCGCTGGCTATGCTCGCTCCAGGAGCGTATGCGCAGAACATCACCGGCTCCATGTCTGGACGCATTGTCGACCAGCAGGGGGCATCCGTACCCAACGCCACCGTTACCGTAACCGAGCCTGCGAAAAAACTCACAGTAGCCGCTAAAACCAACGACACCGGTGATTTCTATGTCGCCGGACTACTGCCGGGCAATTACACTCTCGAAGTGGAAGCCGCCGGCTTCAAGAAACTCTCGAGGCCCGGAATCGAGTTGAATGCGCAGGATAAACTCGCCCTGGGTAACTTGCCGCTCGAGGTAGGCGCGGTAAGTGAGTCGGTCGAAGTTTCCGCTCAGGCGGCGCTTCTGCAGACCGAGAGCGTAGAGCGCTCCCAGGCGATCGTCGGCAAGCAGATCGAAAACATCGAGGTGAATGGACGCAATCCCATCGATATGGCGAAGCTTGTTCCCGGCGTAGTTTCGACGGCCAACGTGGCCGCGGGCGGCGTAGGCGGCTTGAGCGGCCTCCAGATCAATGGAAACCGCGGTACTGAAAATCAATTGACGATCAACGGCATCAGCGATATCGATACGGGCGCGAATGGCAGCCAGAACGTCACCATCAGCCAGGATTCGATTGCGGAATTCAAGATTCTTACTGGTACTTATCAGGCCGAGTACGGGCGCAACGCCGGGGGCCAGATCTCGATCGTATCGAAAAGTGGAACCGACCAGTTTCACGGCAGCGGCTACTTTTACCACCGGCATGAAGATATGAACGCCAATACCTTCATCAATAACGTGCGTGGTTTGCCGCGGCCCCTGTTCCGGTATAACGATCCCGGCTACACCATTGGCGGACCGGTAATCATTCCCAAACTCTTCAATGGCCGCAACAAGTTGTTCTTCTTCTGGAGCCAGGAGTGGCAGAATCAGCTTACGGCCAATAGTGTCCGCAACGTGATGGTGCCGACCGCGGCGGAACGCAACGGCGACTTCTCCCGGACACTGGACAAGAATGGGAAGCCCCTTGCTTCTCTCAAAGACCCGCTCGGCGGCGTCTTTCCGGGACTGGTAGTGCCGCAGAGCAGAATCACTCCCGTGGGCCAGGCTATCCTGAATTTCTTCCCGCTGCCGAATACCAGCCAGACCGGCTATAACTACTCTTCACAAAAATCGGGTACTACTCCCAGACGCGAAGATCTTCTCCGCCTCGATTACAACCTGACGAGCAATCTTCGCGTCTTCGGCCACTGGATCCAAAACAAAACTCAAATTCTGAATCCGTACGGTTCATTCGTTCTTGGGCCGAACCTGCCCATTACCAGCATCCTGGATAACCGCCCTGGAAAGAGTCTTGCGGCCGGAGCCACCTGGGTGCTGAGTCCGACGATGACGAACGAGTTCAACTGGGGCTATACCAGAAACACGATCGATATCACCGAGATTGGTGATAAGTTGCGGAGAAAGACTACGGGGATTAACCTGCCGCTGCTCTATACGAGCGCCTTGCAGGATGACTACATTCCCAATCTTCGCTTCAATGGCACCAACTTCGGCTCCAATGATCCGAATCTGGTCAGCAATGACGCTCCATTCCACAACTACAATACGACGATTGATATATCGAACAATCTGACCAAAGTCTGGGGCTCTCACACGGTCAAGGCCGGAATCTTTCTTCAGCGGAGCCGGAAAGATCAGACATCATTCAACGACAACAACGGCAGTTACAATTTCGGTGACAACCCGTCGAATCCGTACGATACCGGCTGGAGCTATGCGAACGCGCTCCTCGGCATCTATAACACAATGGACCAGGCGAGTTCGTACATCAATGGCATGTATCGGTACTGGAACATCGAAGAATTCATCCAGGATACGTGGAAAGTCACTCCTCGCCTGACCTTCGACTACGGTCTCCGTGGCCAGTGGTACCAGCCGCAGTATGACTCATCTCTTCAGGCTTCCACTTTTGTGCTGAACGACTGGGATGCGAAGAAGGCGCCCCGTTTGTACCTTCCGGGACTGGTGAACGGCAGCCGGGTGGCCTATGACTCGGTGACGGGCCAAACGCTTCCTGCTTATGCCGTCGGTTTGGAGATACCCGGCAGTGGAGATCCGTTCAACGGTATCTGCCAGGCCGCGAAATGCATTGGAAAGTATCTGCAGAGGAACCGGGGCGAGCAGTGGGGTCCGCGGTTCGGTATTGCCTGGGACGTTACCGGCCAGCAGAACATCGTGATTCGTACCGGTGGCGGGATCTATTACGACCGCTTCCAGGGTAATCGCGTGTTCGATTTCGTCCGCAACCCGCCGGAATCGGTACAGCCGACGCTCAACCAGGGCTTCGTGGCCGATATCAACCCCAGCCAGATTCTCCTTGGGCCGCCGAACCTCTTCATGGCCGATCCGATTGCAAAAATTCCCACGGTCTACAACTATCAGTTCAGCGTTCAGACCCGTCTGCCGTGGAGCATGATGCTCGATACCGCGTACGTCGGCAGTCTCTCTCGCCATCTGCAGGATAATCGCAACCTGAACTATATTCCGTTCGGCGCAACCTTCCAGCCGCAGAACCAGGATCCGACAAGGGTGGCCACCAGTCCGACCGCATTGTTCGGAAACAATGCGCTGGACCGGAACTTCCTCCGGCCGATCTATGGCTATGGCGATATCAGTTTGTACGAAAGCCAGGCGACCGGCAATTACAACTCGCTGCAGGTTCAATTGCAGCGCCGCGCGGCCAACGGCCTGTTCTTCGGCATTGCTTACACCTACAGCAAAGCGTTGACAACGGCTCAGAGCGATACCTCGTTTGTCCGGCCCGATCAGTTCGAGCGTCTGGCCAACTATGGTCCTGCCAGCTTCGATCGGCGCCATACGTTCGTCGCCAATTATGTATACACCACGCCGCAGTTCAAATTCGGCAACGCTTTCACCCATATCTTCACGAACGGGTGGCAGATTTCGGGCGTGACGCAGATCATTAGCGGTTACCCGTTCACGCCGGCCGTCAGCATCGCGAGCGCGAATAATCAGAACATCACCGGGTCGTACACGGAAGGTACCCGCATCGGCATGGTCAATGGGTGCAATCCGTATACGGGCTCCGGCGATCCGTTTAATTACCTGAACGCTTCCTGCTTCTTCGCTCCATCGCCCGGCAGCATCGGTCTCGAATCCGGCAACAACCAGCTCTATGGGCCTGGCGTGGTCGATTTCGATATGTCCCTGCAAAAGGAGTTCGCGGTGAAGGAGCGGCTGCGCTTCCAGTTCCGCGTAGACGCGTTCAACGTGTTCAATCATCCGACCTTCTACAACACGCCCAACAATACGTTGAACTTCAACGCTTATCCGACTTCGGGTGGAGTCGTGACCGGGCTGCCGTCAATAACCTCTACGGCGCTGGGACGAAACGCCAACGGAAACTTCAACGTGACCGGGTTCGGCACCGAGCAGGTACCCAATCCCGGGTTCGTAGGGTACGCACGTATCCTTCAACTCGTCGTTCGCGTTCAGTTCTGACGCGACGATCATCTTGCTTCAGCCGCCGCTCGTGGAACTCTGCGGGCGGCGGTTTTGTTTTGGCCTGATAAACTTTTCCGGGGGTGGTCAGGCATGAATCGCAGATTGTTCCTCATCGCGGGTGGCGCTCTCGCCGCCGAAACGCTCGATGCTCAAAAATCGGCCACCCCCCTCACTGCCGGCCAGGTGATTGAGCGCATCAAGGCCAATGTCGGCGTGCCCTGGCGCAGCCAGACGGTGGACACGATCAAGGCCGGAAGCTCCGATACGCCCGTCCATGGCATTGCCACCACCATGATGTGCACCCTCGATGTCCTCGAGCGCGCTTCCGCGGCGGGCAAAAACATGGTGATCACCCATGAGCCCACCTTTTACTCGCACGAAGACAAGACGGACACGCTCGTGAACGACCCC
>Ga0068855_100008729_pt1 | contig 12253 bp, 12 predicted proteins | sample KBSCornC52_FD_66592 | JGI IMG/M metagenome (GOLD analysis project Ga0068855, IMG submission 66592) | Corn rhizosphere microbial communities from Kellogg Biological Station, Michigan, USA - KBS Corn C5-2 | ecosystem: Host-associated > Plants > Roots > Rhizosphere > Soil ...
AACGAAATCGTCATCTTGAAACGGGGCCCCTGCCCCGAAGTCTTCACGGGGATCCCGCTTCGCGGGACCCCGTCCCTATCATCAAGCGGACCCCGTCCCTATCATCAAGCGGACCCCGTCCCTATCATCAAGCGGGGAGGGCGAGCCGCACCTGCGTCCCGTTCCCGAGCTCGCTCGTGATTTCGACGCGCCCGCCGTGGCGGGTCGCAATGCTCTTGACCACGGCGAGGCCGAGCCCCACATGTTGTGTCGAGCCGCTGCGGGTCGGATCCACCCGGTAGAAACGCTCGAACACCCGGGGCAAGTGGTCCGCGGCGATTCCGCATCCAGTGTCGGAGACCGTCACAATGAGATCGCCCGCGGCGAACCCGGCGCCGATCGTAATTGTCCCCCCTGCAGGCGTATGAGCAATGGCATTCGACACGAGGTTGCCGACGGCCTGTTGGAACAGTGTGCGGTTGACTCGAGCCGAGAGGCCTTCGCCGGCGGAGACTCGCATCACGATCCCCGCATCCATCGCCGCCGCGCCGTAGAATGCCTCGACTGTAGCGAGCTCGCGAGCGATGTCGATGACCTCACGCTCAATCAGCCCAGTGGTCGTGTCGAAGCGCGCAAGAAGGAGCAGTGTTTCAATCACGCGTGAAAGGCGTGTGCACTCCTCGAGGCAGGACCCCAGGATGTCCCGATAGGCTTCCCCGGACCGCGCCTTTCCCAGTGCAACCTCGATCTCGCCACGCAGATTATTGAGGGGCGTACGAAGCTCGTGCGCCACGTCGTCAGAGAATTGTGAGATGTGCCGGAAGGAGGCTTCCAGGCGGTCCAGCATTTCATTGAAAGTATCCGCGAGCACGCCCAGCTCCGCAGACAGGCCCTCGGTCTCGATGCGCTCGTCGAGCGTCGTCGAGCGGATGCGCGCGGCCGTCTGGCCTATTCGCTCGATCGGACGCATGCCGGTGCGCGCAATGAAATAGCCAGCCGCCGAGCAACCGATCAGCGACAGTCCGAATACCAGCCACACCTGTTCGCGATAGTGCGCGAGCAGCAGCTCATCGTGGTCCCGGTCCATCGCGACCTGGATGAACTGCGGTGCTGCGGCTGCGCTCGAACCTGCCACCCGAACGATGAGTGTCAGGAATGGCTTGCCCAGGTGAGAGATGACCTCGTGTCTGTCTTCTCCGAGTGCGGGAAGGGCGGCGAGCTCCCCGCGCGTCGGTGGCGGGAGCTGCTGGGCCATCCCGGGCGTCTCCGTCAGCGTCGTGGCGGCGGCGTCGAGCACCCGAAGCAGGATCTGTGGCTGCTGCCGTGGGGCCCAGGGTGGCCGCTGCGCAGTCTGGGGCAACACCCAGCCCGAGGGAGCGGAGGCCAGCAACAGCCGGGCGTTGTTCAAGTTGTCTGCAAGGTCGCGCAGGTCTTCATCGTACATGCCCCTGGCGAGCGTCCAGTAGAGGATCCCGGCGGCCGCAGTGATCATGGCGAAGCTGAAAACCGCGTACCAGAGCGTCATCCGCAGCGCGATCGAGGGTCCGCGTCGCGCACCCGCAGCCTCAGGCTCCTCCATATCAACCTCGGTCCTCGAGAACGTAGCCGACACCTCGAACGGTGTGAATGAGCTTTTGTGGGAACGGATCGTCAACTTTCGAGCGCAGCCGGCGCATGTGGACCTCGACGACGTTCGAATCGCTCTCGAAGTTGATGTCCCATACCTGCTCGGCAATCAGGGTTCGCGATAACGCCTCGCCCCCGCGACGCAGCAACAGCGACAGTAACTGAAACTCCTTCGGAGTGAGGTCGAGGACACGCCCCGAGCGCAGCGCGCGGTGGCGTATCACATCGAGCTCGAGGTCGGCGACCTTGAGGATGGTCGACTCTCGTATGGGACCGCGGCGCAGCAGGGTCCGCAATCGCGCCAGGAGCTCCGAGAAGGCGAAGGGCTTTACCAGATAGTCATCCGCCCCGAGCTCGAGCCCCTTCACCCGGTCGTGCACGGCATCGCGCGCGGTCAGGAAGAGTACCGGGGTCGCCACACCACGGCGCCGGATCTCGGCGATGACGGTCCACCCGTCCTGCCCCGGAAGCATCACATCGAGAACGATCACATCATAGGACCCGGTGCTGGCAAGATGAGAGCCCTCGGTACCGCTGGCAGCGACATCCACGATAAAGCCGTGCTCCGCCAGCCCCCGTTTCAGATAGGAGACGGTCTTCTGTTCATCTTCGACGATCAAGACGCGCATGGTGACGGGGTTGGACGTGAGTGCTCACCGCCGGGGTGGGAAGAATCTCCCGGCCTGGGTTCGCAAGCAACCATTGAGGGATCGCGACCCGGAAGTCACCCTCGGGTAGAGCTGACCCGATACCTCCTCGCCCGGGCTTGAGTCGTGAGCAAGCCATCACTGATCCTCGTGCCCGGCCTGCTGTGCGATTCCACTGTCTGGCTTCCCCAGGCGACGGCCCTGCGCGATCTCGCCGAGATCCAGATCGCAGAGATGCTCGAATGCGACACGCTGGGGGCGATGGCCGAAGCGATCCTGAAAACGGCCCCCGTCAGCTTCGCTCTCGCCGGGCACTCGATGGGCGGGCGCATAGCCCTGGAGATCCTGCGCCGCGCGCCGCAGCGCGTCGAGCGGCTCGCGTTGCTGGACACCGGGTATCAGCCGTTGCCCAAAGGAGAGGCGGGCGAGCGCGAGGCCACCGGCCGGCACCGGATGGTCGCGCTTGCGCGTGAGATGGGCATGCGCGCTATGGGCCTCAACTGGGCGCGGGGGATGGTGCACCCGAGCCGCTTGTCCGACAGGGCGCTGATGGCGGGCATCCTCGATATGATCGACCGGCGGACCGCGCAATTCTACGCCGCGCAGATCCGGGCGATGCTCAACAGGCCGGACGCCACCCCGGTACTGCCGGCGATTCACTGTCCGACGCTGGTGCTGTGCGGGCGCGAGGACACCTGGTCGCCCCTGGAGCGTCACCGGCGCCTGGCCGCGCTGATTCCGGCCAGCACGTTGACTATCATTGAGGACTGCGGGCACATGTCGACCCTGGAGCAGCCGGAGGCGGTCAACGCCGCCCTGCGCTGGTGGCTGACCCAATGACCGCAAGAGGCGCGGCGCCACGGCGGCGCCGAGTACTACGAGGCATTCATGACAGAGATCAGCACGCGCGGCATCGCGATCATCGGCTTCGGTGAGGCCGGCTCCATTCTCGGCGCGGAGCTGGCGGCCAAGGGCCAGGAAGTCGCTACCTACGACATTCTGCTCGATTCCCCGGCCTCGCGCGGGGGCGTGGAGGCCAAGGCTCTCGCGGCGGGGGTGCGCATTGCGGACACGCATTCGTCCGCCGTTCAACCCGCGACCCTGGTGATCTCCGCCGTGACAGCAAGCTCGGCGGCGGAGGTTGCAGCGCAGGCCGCTGCCCACCTGCGTGCCGGCCAGGTCTTTCTGGATATCAACTCCGTGTCGCCGGCGACCAAGCGCCGCAGCGCGCAGCTGATCGAGGCGGCAGGAGCGGATTACGTGGAGGCCGCCGTGATGGCTCCGGTGCCACCGCAAGGGCTGAAGGTGCCGATGCTGCTGGGAGGCGCACGGGCCGTGGAGTTGGCCCGGGCACTGTCGGGGCTGGGAATGAATACGACGGCCATCGCCGAGCGGATCGGGGTTGCCTCGGCGGTCAAGATGTGCCGCAGCATCATGATCAAGGGCCTGGAAGCCCTCACAGTCGAGTGCCTTCTCGCTGCGCGACGCTTCGGCGCGGAAGAGCAGGTGTTGGCCTCGCTCAACGGCACCTACCCGGACATGGGGTGGCTCGAAGCTCTGCCGGACTACCTGGTGAGCCGCGTGGCCGAGCATGGCAGGCGCCGCGCAGCGGAGATGCGCGAGGTGGCACAGACACTCACCGACGTACACCTGGAGCCAACCATGGCGCTGGCGACCGCGGTGCGCCAGGACTGGCTGATCGATGCCATGGCAGCCAGGGGTATCGGGTATCCTCGCCAGGAACCCTTTTCATGGCGGGCACTGGCCGATGCGCTATAGAGAACAATGATGAGCAAGTACCAGGCGAAACTCAAACTCGATCAGATCGTCGCCCTCGACGTCCACACTCACGCGAGCATCTCGACACGCGCACCCCGCGATCCGTGCTCGGTCATTTTCGATGAGGCGATGTCGAAGTACTTCAAGTCCATGGTGCCGCCGACCATCGCCGAAGTGGCGCAGTACTATCGCGAGCGCAAGCTCGCGGCCATCATCTTCCCGGTCGACAGCGAAGCGGAGATGGGTCACTGGCGCATCGCCAACGAGGAAGTGGCTGAAACGGCCGCCGAGCACGCCGACGTGCTGATTCCGTTCGCGAGCATCGATCCGGCCAAAGGCAAGATGGGTGCCCGCGAGGCGCGCCGCCTGGTGCAGGACTACGGCGTGCGCGGCTTCAAGTTTCACCCCTCCATGCAGGGCTTCTATCCCAACGATCGCAAGGCCTACGTGTTGTATGAGGCGATCCAGGAGGCGCGCGTGCCGGCGCTGTTCCACACGGGCCAGACTGGAGCGGGGGCGGGGGCTCGCGCCGGCCTCGGGGTGCGCCTCAAATACTCCAACCCGATCTATCTGGATGACGTGGCGGTGGACTTCCCCGACATGCCCATCATCATGGCGCACCCCTCCTTCCCCTGGCAGGACGAGGCGCTCGCGGTCGCCACGCACAAGCCCAACGTGTACATCGACCTTTCGGGCTGGTCGCCGAAATACTTTCCCGCCAACCTGGTGCAGTATTCCAACACGCTGCTCAAGGATCGGGTGCTGTTCGGCTCGGACTATCCGGCGATCACCCCGGATCGCTGGCTCACGGACTTCGAGAAGCTGCCGATCAAGCCCGAGGTGCGGCCGATGATTCTCAAGGGCAACGCCATCAAGCTGCTGCAACTGGGCTGACACACATGACTTCCATGACGGCGATCGGCATCCGGGCTCCGGGTCCACCGGAGGTGTTACAACCGATCGAGCGGCCGATCCCCGATATCGGACCGGACGATGTGTTGATTCGCGTGGCCGCCGCGGGTGTCAACCGCCCGGATGTCATGCAGCGCAAAGGTCTCTATCCGCCGCCTGCCGGTGCCTCGGACATTCCCGGCCTGGAAGTCGCCGGTGAGGTCGTAAAAGTCGGGGCCAATGTACGTGATCCTGCCCCGGGAGCACGCGTGTGCGCCCTCGTCACCGGTGGTGGTTACGCGCAGTTCGTCGCGGCTCCGGCGGTGCAGTGTCTGCCCGTGCCAGACAACGTCACGGTCGAGGAAGCGGCTGCCATTCCGGAGACCTTCTTCACCGTGTTCCTGAATGTGTTCCAACGTGTCGGGTTGCGTTCCGGAGAGACGCTGCTGATCCACGGTGGCTCCAGCGGTATCGGCACCACGGCCATCATGCTTGCAAAAGCCTTCGACGCGCGCGTGATCGTGACGGCGGGCACCGCCGAGAAGTGCGCGGCGTGTGTTGCCTTGGGCGCCGACCAGGCCATCAACTACAAAGCCGAGGACTTCGTCGCGGCTACGCAGGCGGCGACCCAGGGCAGGGGAGCGGACGTCATCCTGGACATGGTCGGGGGTGAGTATCTGCCGCGCAACATTGCCGCCGCCGCGCTCGAGGGCCGCATTGCGATCATCGCTCACCTGGGCGGGTCGCGGGCGGAGCTCGACATCCGGGCCGTCATGATCAAGCGCCTGACCTTGAGCGGATCCACGCTCCGGGCGCAGCCGGTGGCGAACAAGGGACGCATCGCCGCTGCGTTGCGGTCGCAGGTGTGGCCGCTGTTTGCCTCCAAACGGCTGCGGCCGCTGATTCACGCCCGTTTCCCGCTCGCGGAGGCCGCCCGGGCGCACGCCCTGATGGAGTCCGGCGAGCACGTGGGCAAGATCATCCTGCTGTCGTGAAAAATACTTGCGCCCCGGCAACGGCGAGGTCGCGCGCGAGGGTCGTTTTCACGTAACCTTCTACTCGCTCATGAGTCATTCGCTCGCATACGGGTTGATCGAGTTGCCCTGGTGGGGGTACGTGAGCGTGACCTTCCTCACCATCCAGGGCCTGTTTCTGGCCATTACGCTCTATCTGCATCGCGATCAGGCGCACGGGGGCCTGATCCTGCACCCGATCCTCCGGCATGCTTTCCGCTTCTGGTTGTGGTTCGGCTCGGGCGCGGTGACGAAGGAGTGGGTCGCGGTCCATCGGCGCCACCACGCCTACGCCGATTTGCCCGGCGATCCTCACAGCCCCGTCATCTTCGGGTTGAAGCGCGTGGTGTGGGAGGGCTACGAGTTGTACGTGGCCGCCGCTCGCGATCCGGTCATTCTCGAGCACTACGGACGGGGCACACCGGATGACTGGCTGGAGCGGCACCTCTATACCCGGCATTGCAGTCTCGGCGTGGTGTTGTTCTCCCTGACCATGCTCATTCTGTTCGGCGTTCCCGCGATTGCCATGGTCGCGATCCATCTGGTTTCCCAGCCTTTTTTTGCCGGCGGAGTCGTCAACGGGTTGGGACATGCCGTCGGTTACCGCAGCTACGAGATGCCCAGCACGGCGACCAACCTGGTCCCGTGGGGACTGTTGCTTGGCGGTGAGGAGCTGCACAACAACCACCACGCGTTCCCCCGTTCGGCGCGTTTCGCCGTACAGCGGTGGGAGGTGGATATCGGGTGGCTTTTCATCTGCGTCTTCCGTGCACTGGGCCTGGCGAGAATCCGTTGGGTCGCGCCGCGGGCCACCCTGGATCAGAAACGCCGGACCGAGCTCGACGCCGATACCGTCCAGGCGCTGTTCACCAACAGAATGCATGTTCTGCGCGACTATGCGCGGCGTGTCGTATTGCCCGTGTGCAGGGATCTCGCTCGTGGTGAGCCGCGGGGGTCGTTGCCACGCAGCGCAGCGAAGCTTCTCATCAGGCACCCCGCGTTGCTGGCGGACGAGGCCCGGCGGGTCCTGGGCGACTTGCTCGCCCGCTACGAGGTGCTGCGGCGTGTCGTCGAGTTCCGCGACAGCCTGCAGCAGATGTGGAACGGCGCCGCCGGCAGTCACTCCGTCGCTCAGCTGAGGGAATGGTCCGTACGGGCCGAGGCGAGCGGTATCCGTGCGCTGAGGGAATTCGCGGCCGCGTTGCCGAGCCGCTGGGGCGCCCGGGCCGCCTAGGTCACCGCAGCGGCAGGGCCGTCGCCCGCGTGACCGTTCGCATTGCAAAGCTGGACTGAACCCTCGCCACGCTCGGCAGGCGCGTCAGGTGCTGGCTGTGGACGCGCTCGAAATCCGCCAGGTCCGCCACCACCAGGCGCAGAAAGTAATCGTGCTCCCCGGTCATGAGGTAGCACTCCATCACCTCCGGAATCCTCCTCACCTCGCTCTCGAAGGCCTCCAGGCCCGACTGGGACTGGCGGTCGAGGGTGATGTTGACGAACACGTTCACCGGATAGCCCGCCTTCTGCTGGTCGATCAGGGCCGTATAGCCCTGGATCAGCCCGGATTCCTCCAGCGCCCGCACCCGGCGCAGACAGGCCGATTCGGACAAGCTCACCTTCTCGGCGAGGCGGGCATTGGAGATGCGCGCGTCCGCCTGCAGCAGGGTGACGATGGCGCGATCGTAGCGGTCCAGGTCCATTGGCGAAGGAATCTGCCGTATATAGATAGAATAGAGATGGATTCTGCCACAAATATCCCTCTCGAAGCCAGTAATCGCAAGCGGGTGCCGGCGCTCGGAACTTAAGCTTTTCGGCAGTCATCGGTTGTCGGAGCCCGCCATGCGCATCGGTGTCCCCCGGGAGATCAAGGTCCACGAATACAGGGTTGGTCTGGTGCCCGCCGGAGTGCGGGAGCTGACGGCTGCGGGCCACGAAGTGATCATCCAGACAGGCGCTGGAGCCGGAGTCGGGATAGACGATGCGCAGTACCGGGCCGCCGGCGCGAGCATTGCGCCGGACGCCGCCGCCGTTTTTGCCCGTGGCGAGCTCATCGTCAAGGTGAAGGAGCCGCAACCCTCCGAGTGCGCCCTGCTGCGCCCCGGACAGACCCTGTTCACCTATCTGCACCTGGCAGCCGACCCGGTGCAGGCCCAGGGCCTGATGAAGTCCGGCGCGACGGCCATCGCCTACGAGACGGTGACCGGTCGGAACGGCTCTCTACCCTTGCTGACGCCCATGAGCGAAGTCGCCGGGCGCATGTCCATCCAGGTGGGGGCGGCCTCCCTGCAGAAAGCCCAAGGCGGCTCCGGCGTGCTGCTGGGCGGGGTTCCCGGCGTCCCTCCGGCAAAGGTGGTGATCCTGGGCGGGGGTGTCGCGGGAACGCATGCGGCAGAGATCGCTGTGGGCATGCGCTCGGATGTCACCGTTGTAGATCGATCTGTCGAGCGATTGCGTGAGTTGTCGTCTCTGTTTGGCTCGTCCCTGAAGACCGCCTATTCGACTGGGGAAACCATCGAGCGCCTCGTACAGGAGGCCGACCTCGTCATCGGGGCGGTGTTGATCGCTGGAGCGGCGGCACCGAAGCTCGTGACTCGAGCGATGTTGAAGAAAATGAAGGCGGGCTCGGTCATCGTGGACATCGCCATCGACCAGGGCGGATGTTTTGAGACGAGCCGGCCGACCACTCACGCGGACCCGACATTCGTGGTGGACGGCGTTTTGCACTATTGCGTGGCCAACATGCCGGGCGCTGTTCCCCGCACCTCCACCTTCGCGCTCACCAACGCGACGTTGCCTTACGTGCGGGCGCTGGCCGACCTGGGTTGGCAGGCTGCATTCAAGCAGGATTCGGGTCTGGCGGCGGGCCTGAACGTACATGCCGGCACGATTACCCACACCGCGGTCGCAAAGTCGCTAGGGATGCCCTCGCGGCCCACGCTGGCACTGGTCCGATAGCCCGCATACGGCTAGGCTACCGTACCCCGCGTCGCACAGTCAGCGGGCGCCGAACCATTCCAATTCCAGGAGGCTGCGAATGAAGACCGCCCTACCGGCCGCGCTGGCCGTGCTCGCCGGCACCGCACTGCTTGCCGGCACTGCAACGGCTGCACCGGTCACTTACAAGATCGATCCCGCGCATACCTATCCGAGCTTCGAGGCCGATCACATGGGCGGACTTTCCGTGTGGCGCGGTAAGTTCGACAGCAGCTCGGGCACCGTCACCCTCGACAAGGCAAAGGGCACGGGCACGGTGGATATTACGGTCGACACTTCCTCGATCGACTTCGGCCATGCGAAGTTGAATGAGCACGCCAAGTCCGCCGATATGTTCGACGTCGCCAAGTTCCCGACGGCGACCTACAAGGGCACGCTGGCGAATTTCAAGGACGGCGCGCCGACGGAAGTGAAGGGCGAGCTGACCCTGCACGGGGTCACCAAGCCCGTCACGCTCAAGATCGACAAATTCCTCTGCAAGCCCAATCCGATGACCAAGAAAGAGGTTTGCGGAGCCGATGCCCACGCCCAGCTCAACCGCGGGGACTTTGGTATCAACTTCGGCCAGAACTTCGGCTTCAACCTGGAGACCCGGCTGGCCATCCAGGTCGAGGCCAGTCCCGAGGGCTGAAGGAGTTGCCAGATCAGCCAAGGGGGGCCGGATGGCCCCCCTTCTGCAATCCACAGCGCATAACGACATTGCCAGGAAGTCTGGCGCCGGAAGCCCATGCACGGTGCCGGCCGGGAGCCTTTGTGTAGACTCCCGCCATTGTTTGCCGCAGGCCGCCGCCGGCGACCCCGGGCGGCCAGCGCGTTTTGCCGAGATGCCCTGCGATGTCAGACCCCCTGGATTCCGATACCCGCCTCCTGGAGGCGATGGTGGCCGCCGCCCTGCAGGCGGGCCGCGCGATCGATGAGATCTATCGTCGCGGCTTCGACGTCGCGCACAAGCCCGACGCCAGCCCGGTAACGGACGCTGATCATGCGGCTGAAGCCATCATCCTCGAGCACCTGCAGCGCGCCGCGCGCGGTGTGCCGATCGTGGCAGAAGAGGAGGTCGCGGCGGGCAGGACTCCCACCGTCGGAATGGAGTTCTTTCTGGTGGACCCGCTCGATGGCACCCGGGAGTTCGTGCAAAGACGCGGAGACTTCACCGTGAATGTCGCCCTGGTGCGCTCCGGGTTGCCCGTCCTTGGTGTGGTTTACGCGCCGGCCAATTCGCAGTTGTTTGCAGGCAATGTAACGGCGGGGAGCGCCTTCAGAAGCGAGCAGGCGCCCACAGCCGGCACACGCGCGTCCAGGGTCCCGATAAGGGTGCGGCCGGCGCCCCAGGCGGGACTGACAGTAGTGGCTTCACGCTCGCACACCACACCGCAGACCGACACCTATCTGTCTCACTACACCGTTGCCGAGCGTGTGGCGGTCGGCTCGTCATTGAAGTTCTGCCTCCTGGCGGCGGGCTCCGCCGACTTGTATCCGCGCCTCGGGCCCACCATGGAGTGGGATACGGCCGCTGGGCACGCAGTGCTCGCAGCGGCGGGAGGGCGTGTTCTCGCTCCAGGCGGCGCGGCTCTACGCTACGGCAAGGCGGGATTTCGTAATCCGTCATTCATCGCCAGCGGCACGCTCGAGCCGCTGCCCCTGGCTGCCTCAAACCTCTCATGAGCGCTGTCATTCGTTCCCCCTCGTCCCAAGCTCTCTCGTTGCATCTGCAGCGCCTGGAGGCCGAGTCCATCGGCATCATGCGCGAGGTGGCCGCCGAGTTCCGCAATCCGGTGATGTTGTATTCCATCGGCAAGGACTCCGGGGTCATGCTGCACCTGGCGATGAAGGCGTTCTATCCTTCCAAGCCGCCCTTTCCGTTGCTGCACGTCGATACCCTCTGGAAGTTTCGCGACATGATCCGCCACCGCGACCGCATCGCGGAGCAGTATGGCGTGAAGCTCCTGGTGTATACCAACGCGGAGGGTGTGGCGCGCGGCATCAATCCCATCGCCTCCGGCTCGCAGCTGCATACCCAGGTGATGAAGACCGACGCACTGAAGCAAGCGCTGGACAAGTGGGGCTTCGATGCCGCTTTCGGCGGTGCGCGCCGCGACGAGGAGAAGAGCCGCGCCAAGGAGCGCATCTTCTCGTTCCGCTCCGCCGGTCACGTCTGGGATCCGCGCAACCAGCGCCCGGAGCTGTGGAACCTGTACAACACCCGGATTTCCAAGGGCGAAACCATCCGCGTATTCCCACTCTCGAACTGGACCGAGCTGGATATCTGGCAGTACACGCGGGCGCAGAACATTCCTGTCGTACCGCTGTACTTCGCCGCCCCCCGGCCGGTCGTCAAGCGCGATGGACTGCTGATCATGCGCGATGACGAGCGCATGCCGCTGCTGCCGGGGGAGGTCGAGGAGACGCGCATGGTGCGCTTTCGCTCTCTGGGCTGCTACCCGTTGTCGGCGGCGATCGAAAGTAACGCCACCTCACTGGATGACATCGTGGATGAGATGCTCGCGGCACGCACTTCCGAGCGCTCCGGGCGGCTGATCGACTCCGATGAGGCCGCCTCGATGGAAAAGAAGAAGCGCGAGGGCTACTTCTGATGATTGGCTACGCGCCTCGGCAAGTGACCGTCAGCTCCGCGGATGAGGGCCCGGTGCAACCCGGCCCTACGCAGTCGCTGCTGCGTTTCCTGACCTGCGGTTCCGTCGATGATGGCAAGTCCACCCTCATCGGGCGGCTGCTGTACGACACCAAGCTCATTCTCGAGGATCAGCTGGTCGCGCTCGAGCGGGACAGTCGCAAGCACGGCACGACCGGCGACGACATCGACTTCGCGCTGCTGGTGGACGGCCTGGAAGCCGAGCGCGAGCAGGGCATCACCATCGATGTCGCCTATCGGTTCTTCTCCACGCCGCGGCGCGCCTTCATCGTCGCGGACACACCGGGGCACGAGCAGTACACGCGCAACATGGCGACGGGAGCTTCCAACTCCGAGGCCGCGGTGATTCTCATCGACGCGCGCAAGGGCGTGCTCACCCAGACGCGCCGCCACAGCTATATCTGCTCACTGCTGGGGATCCGCCATGTGATCGTGGCGGTGAACAAGATCGACCTGGCGGACTACTCCGGCGAGCGCTTCCATCACATCGTGGCCGACTATCTGGCGTTCGCCCAGGCGCTCGAATTCACCTCCATCACGCCGATTCCGCTGTCGGCGCGCTTCGGTGACAACGTCACACGCCGCTCGGAGAAGATGCGCTGGTACGACGGCCCGACGCTGCTGGAGCACCTGGAAGGCCTGAGTGTCGAGCAGGACCTGGACGGCAAGCCGTT
>Ga0068855_100008730_pt1 | contig 12253 bp, 14 predicted proteins | sample KBSCornC52_FD_66592 | JGI IMG/M metagenome (GOLD analysis project Ga0068855, IMG submission 66592) | Corn rhizosphere microbial communities from Kellogg Biological Station, Michigan, USA - KBS Corn C5-2 | ecosystem: Host-associated > Plants > Roots > Rhizosphere > Soil ...
CAGCTACGGAATACCGCAATACCTACCAGCATAGCCACCAGGTATGGTATGATCTTAATACAGGTATCAAAGCCGCCTTTTGCGCCATCAATAAATGCTTCAAATACATTTATCTTCTTAAGCATTCCGCCTAAAATGAATACGACAGGAATGGCAAACAGCAGCAGGTTACTGGTGATTTTCGAAAAGATGCTGATCTGTTCTTTAGTAAGATGAGTAGTAAAGAACCACACCATTGCGGTAATGAATAAGCTAACACCACCAAGCCAGGCGATAATCACTTTATCAAATAAATTAATTCTCTGCTTAATAGCCACCGCGATCATACCAATTACGGCCGATACATAAGTGGCTATAATACAAGGAATAAAAACGTCTGTAGGGTCTTTTGCATGCAATATGGCGCGTTGTGCAATAATAGCAACAGGCAGTAACTGCATACCGGATGTAAGCAGCACCAGGAACATGATCTGCGCATTGCTGGCTGTTTCTTTATCCTCATTGATTTCCTGCATGCTGTCCATCGCTTTTAAGCCAAGAGGAGTAGCCGCATTTAACAAACCAAGCAGGTTTGCCGAGAAGCTCATCAGGATATTCCCTAAAGCAGGATGATCTTTTGGTATCTCCGGAAATATGCGACGAAAAAATGGACCTACAATACGTGAAAGAAAGTTAATAGCACCTGCTTTTTCCCCAATTTTCATGATACCCAGCCAGAAAGTCATGGCACCGATCAGCGGCAGCGCAATATCCATTACAGCCGTTTGTGATGAACTGAATAAGCTGTCAACAATTGATTTAAAGGCTTCTGTATCGCCCAGAAAGATCAATTTTACGAGGGCAAGGATAAATGCAATAACAAAAAAGAAGATCCAGATATAGTTAAGGGCCATAGAGCTTGTTCAGATGTTGAAGGTAGTAGTTTTTTGTAAAAATTTTAAGATTTCATTGCTATATTTAGTCACAGATATCGCCGCCATGAAGCAAGTATCCAAAAATATATTAACGGCAATCTACCAATTCATCAAATCTCTTAACAATCCCGACAATCGTCCGATTGATTGGAACACCAGGCCTGCACCCGGTAAATGGTCAAAAAAAGAGATCATGGGACACTTATGCGATAGTGCTATGATCAACCTGCAACGCTTCATCAGATGTACTTATGAAGAAAATTTCAAACTGGTTTATGAGCAGGACGACTGGGTAAAGGCCCAGCACTATCAGGAAATGACTCAGGATGAAGTGTTACAATTATGGAAGATTTTGAACCTGCAGATCATCCATGTATTGGATAATTACCCGGCTGATAGGATGCAGGCGAAGTGCGACAGCGGCAAATATGAGGTGAAGATGCATACCGTGGAATGGCTGGCAAATGATTATTTGGAACATTTGCAGCATCATCTAAATCAAATAAAGGTACATGAGCCAGTCAATTGATACCTTAAAAATTCAACCTGCTGGTTATTCGGGTACGCCGCTGGCAAAAAAACTAGGGATAAAAGGTGATTTTCATATTGATCTGATCAATGCGCCTGAATATTATTTATGCCTTTTTACCGATCTTCCTGCTAATTTATATTTCGAAAATGATAAAGATTCTAAGGTTGATCTGATACACTTTTTTATCAAAAGCCAGGAAGAATACAAATCCATACTGCCTCAACTAAAAACCCGCATCAAACCTAATGGATCCATCTGGGTATCCTGGCCCAAAAAAGCATCCAAAGTACCTACGGATATTACTGAAGATATCATCCGCAATTTCGCTTTACAGATCGGCCTGGTCGATATAAAAGTTTGTGCGGTTGATGAAATATGGTCCGGTTTAAAGTTGGTTATACCTGTGAAAGATCGTTAGTTAGTTGAAATGGTTATAAAAGTTGTAGAGGTTGTAGTAGTTACTTAGCGATTACTTTTTCAACCTTTATAACATTTACAACGTCTACAACCTCCCCCGACAAAACCTATTGACACAGAACCCGTAAAAGCGGTTATTAAAAGTATTTTTTATTAACCCAACTTTAAAGTTTATTTATCAAAAGTCAGATTTGTTCCTGTTAAGTAACATTACTGCCTAAAAATGATAAATTTGCAACCTTTAATTATTATAACATGCCTACTATTCAACTTTCGCGTGTACACGGTGATTTCGGCTTCGAGGCTACAGATGAGAATGGCCACACTATTAAAATGGACAGCAGCCCGGAAAGCGGCGGTCTTAACTATGGCGTTCGCCCAATGCAAAGTCTTTTAATGTCTTTAGGCGGATGTTCTGCTATTGATGTGATCAGCATATTGAAGAAACAACGCCAGGATGTGGTCGATTATAAAATGACCATCAGCGGTGAGCGTGAAAAGGGGAAGGAACCTTCGCTTTGGCAAACTATCCACGTTAAATTTCAACTGTATGGTGATATTGACAAGGATAAAGCAGCGCGTGCAGTCGACCTGTCTATCAACAAATACTGCTCAGTTGCAGCAACGTTGATGAAGGCTGGTGCAAAAATAACCACATCAGTGGTTGTTCACCCTGCTATATAATAACAATACATTCTTCTATTACATTCACAAAACATCATGTCTAAAAAATTAGATCCGGTTACCCAGGCCATTCGTATTCAATCTCAGAAAACCCAGCAACAGGAGCATTCTACTCCTTTATATCTTACCAGTAGCTTTACTTTTGACGAGGCTGAGGCGATGCGGGCTGCATTTGCTGATGAAACTGATGACAACATTTACAGCCGTTTCAGCAATCCTAACGTTGATGAGTTTATAGCCAAAATGTGTGCCCTTGAAGGTGCAGATGCGGGCTTTGCGACATCAACCGGGATGAGTGCGATATTCTCGTCAATGTTTGCTTTATTGAGCAAGGGCGATCACCTGATCTGTTGCAGGTCGGTTTTTGGCAGCACGTTTACCATGGTAACCAAATACCTTTCGAGATTTGGTATCGAAAGTACATTGGTGCCGGCTAATGATAATGCAGCATGGGAAGCAGCGGTTCAACCTAATACCAAAATGGTTTACCTGGAAACACCTACCAATCCACAGTTGGAAGTCCTTAATTTGGAATGGATAGGTCAGTTTTCTAAAAAACATGGACTTATACTGAATGTAGATAACTGTTTTGCCACGCCATTATTACAGCGCCCGATCGATTTTGGTGCTGATATCATAGTTCATTCAGCTACAAAATGGATTGATGGACAGGGCAGGGTATTAGGCGGTGTGATTCTTGGTCGTGCTGATTTGATAAAAGATATTTACCTGTTCTGCCGTAATACAGGCCCATCTATGTCGCCGTTTAATGCCTGGGTATTGAGCAAAAGCCTGGAGACTTTGGATGTGCGTATGCAGCGTCATTGCGACAATGCATTGAAAATAGCTGAAACCTTACAAAGTGATCCCAATGTATCATGGGTGAAATATCCTTTCCTGAAAGGGCATCCTCAATATGATATTGCTAAAAAACAGATGAAACTAGGAGGAGGTGTATTGTGTTTCGAAATAAAAGGTGGTTTGGAGGCAGGCCGTAAATTCCTGGATGCGCTCGAAATGCTTTCGGTAACTGCAAACTTAGGAGATACACGCAGTATCGCATCTCATCCTGCAAGTACAACCCATTCAAGATTAACAGATGCCGAAAGATTATCTGTTGGCATTACCCCAGGCTTGATCCGCATCTCCGTCGGATTAGAAAAAGTTGAAGATACCATAGCCGATATTACCCAGGCTTTACAGAAAAGCTCATTATAAAATAAGTCCAATACCGGTCTGCCAATCAAAACCGGTATTGGATTCATTATTCCTCAATTCTGTACACTTTCTGTAGATATTGTACGGTTTATAACTCATTTACCTTCACATTCAAAAAGTCAATATCAGTAAATTGCGCTTGCACCTATGTTCCTACTTTTTTACAATTGGAATATAGTATAAACTTCTGTTTTGTAGTGTGTTATAAAATATATTTTTTAAACCGAATCCTATTTTGCTTTCCGTTTGTGCAACAGATACGTGACTAAATGCCCGATGGCATCGATATTGACTTCCAGTACCAAATGTTTTACCAAAAACATTACAACCTTAATTCTAATCTTATGAAGTTCAACTTAAAAAAGACCGCCCTGCTATTTACAGGAATTGTAGCAAGCAGTCAACTATTCGCACAAAAAGCTCCTGATACAACCAAAACCGTACAAAGCACTACTAACTACGTTCAACCGTTTTCACCTGAAAATGCATTTCGTACCTGGTCTATCGGAGTAAACGTTGGTGTTTTGACACCATACAATATTATCCAGGACAAACGGAGTATGGATTTTACATCTCCTAATGGCCAACTGGGTTATAGCGCTTATATTAAAAAGCAAATATTGCCGTCTTTTGGCCTGCAGGCCAATTTCACGGCTGGTAAACTTTCCGGTGATCATGCTCAACCTAATGCTGTAGGCTATGCACCTTATAATGGTTATAGTACCAAATTAAACTATGCTATCGATTTGAGCGGTAATTTTACATTAGCCAACATCAACTGGAGGCATAAACAAGGATTTATACAGCCTTACCTTACACTTGGCGGTGGTATAATGGGATACAAGCCAACAGTGACTATACGGGGTGGCGGCGGAGGTGCTGTAACCGCCGATCAGATACACGAATTCTATATTCCCGCCGGAGCAGGTTTAAAATTCAATTTGTCTCCAGGAATCAACCTGGATTTGGGCTATCAAATCAACTTTGTTAATTCTGATAATATTGATGGATACAATCATGGTTCAGGAAATGATAGGTTCTCCTACGCTCATGTTGGGTTAGAATTTGCTTTAGGGTCAAGGTCTAAGCCACAACTGGCCTCACATAATCCTGTTAATTCTATGCGGACAGAATATCTGACAGAAGAAGCTATGCTGAAGAATTCAATTCAGGCACAACAAGCTCAATTGGATGCTGAAAAAGCTAAAAATGATAAACTGCGTGCCGATCTTGACGTAACTAACGCCAACCTGGCCAAATTTACCGTGGATAGCGATGGCGATGGTGTGCCTGATTTCTTCGACAAATGTCCTAACACACCTACCGGAACAAAAGTAGATGGTTCAGGTTGCCCGCTCCCTGCACCTAAAGATGTAAAGGTGTATGTAACCGAAGAGGACAGAAAGATTGTAAGAGAGGCAATCAAGAACCTTGAGTTTGATTTTGGAAAAGCAACTATTCGTGAGCATTCTTATCCAAGCCTGGATAGGGTAGCTAAACTTTTGGTTGATAAAAACTTCAGCCTGAAACTAGCCGGCCATACAGATAATGTAGGTTCTGCAGATGCTAATATGAAACTGTCAAAAGACAGAGCTGAATCAATTAAGAGCTATTTGGTAAGCAAGGGCGCAAATGCATCCCGTATTGAAGCTACCGGATATGGTAAAACCCAACCTATTGCAAGTAATAAAACTGCAAAAGGGCGTCAACAAAACCGCCGCGTTGAGTTTACTTTGTTCTAATAAGAAAAGTCAAAAGTAAAATAAGAAAGCCGCTCAGAAATGGGCGGCTTTTTATGTTTTATGGCACATCGAAGAAATCTGCCAAAGGGCCGAAATAAGAATCGTTCCACCCTTCCGTGAAACTATCGTAATCCGCATCGGGGATATTGGTATGTCTTAATTCTACCGAAGTTCCCTTTTTATCAGGATGAAGTTTTATTGTAACAATAGATGCTTCCGGCTGACCGTCAAAATACCATTGTTGTACTATTTTCTTTCCTTCCTCAAATTCCAGGTTTTTACCTACTATACTACCGTCCCACATAGAAAATTCTGATCCTGGTTCTGTGCTCATTACAGCTTCTTCTCCGGTCCACAACTCAATCGTCAGTGGATTGGTTAAGGCCATATAAATTTCTCCAGGCGTAGCAGGTAATAAATAGTATTTTTTGAAATCTTTCACGGGTGCAATTTAGCAGAATTAACTGACCGCACCTATAGGTAAAACCGTTCTTCCATACACTTCATTTAACACATTAGCTATGCCGGTGTAAATGGCAGATAATCCGCATATTATGCCTTCATATCCGGCAAATGTTTTAATAGAGGCATTCCCTGTTGAATCGCCGACTGCTAATAGAATGAACAATATAGTTAACGATCCAAATACAAACTGCAGCGCTTTGTTAAGCTTAAGTGTTCCGAAGAACAGGCAAAATGTAAACAAGCCCCATATGCCAAGATAGGCAGACATAGCTCCATCAGATGGTTTGTCAATCCAGCCTACTTTGGCCATCACAATAAGTCCCACCAGCGAAAGCCAAAAAAATCCGTAAGACGTAAAGGCAGTCAATCCAAAGGTGTTATTCTTTTTAGCTTCAATAATACCGGCTATAACTTGAGCAAGTCCGCCATAGAAAAGACCCATAGCCAGTATCATGGAGTTTAGCTCAAAGAAACCGGCGTTGTGGAAGTTTAATAAAACGGTAGTCATACCAAAGGCGCAAAGACCAAGAGGAGCGGGATTAGCAGTAGCATCCTTTAAGGAAACAGGTGTTGTTGGGATCATGGTAATTTAGGTTTACAGTTAGTTTAGAATGCAAGATAATAAAAATGATTACACTGATTGCTAAGAAGACTTCACAGATTTATTTTAAACATGTTGATTACATCAAATAGATGTAGCTTTTTGACTTTTAGCCTTTAGCTTTGTGCTTTTACCTTTGAACATGCAAAAACTAGTATTAATTCGCCACGGAGAGAGCGTCTGGAACCAGGAAAATAGATTTACAGGCTGGACCGACGTCGATCTTTCTGAAAATGGCTATCAACAAGCTAAACATGCCGGGCAATTATTAAGGAAGTACGATTATACTTTTGATGCAGGTTTCTGTTCTGTTTTAAAGCGATCTATCAAAACCCTTGATATCGTTTTGGAAGAGATGGACCTGCTTTGGATCCCTGTACAGAAGTCGTGGCGATTGAATGAACGTTTCTATGGTGCTTTACAAGGATTGAACAAAGACGAGATAACTGCAAAATACGGGGAAGAACAAGTGCACAAATGGCGTCGTGATCCGCATGAACTGCCACCTGCAATTACTAAAGAAGATGACCGTTATCCGGGCAAAGACCCCCGCTATAAGAATTTAACCGAACGAGAACTGCCCTTAACCGAAAACCTGAGTGAAACCATGGATAGGGTGTTACCCTTCTGGCACGAGAATATTATTGCTGCTATTCGTATGAATCAAAAAGTGATTGTATCAGCGCACGGTAATAGTCTGCGGGCACTGATACAGTATATTGATCATTTATCGGATGAAGAAGTGACCAAATTGGATCTGCCTACCGGTGTGCCTTTAGTTTATGAATTGGATGACCAATTGAACAGGATAAGGCATTATTATTTGGAGTAGTTTCGATCAGGTTAATCCAAAAAGTCGATAATAAAATATGTATCTTTAATTAAAAGCATACCTTATCAACATGACTTACTATCTAAAATTTGGACGTTACTTTTTTCTAATATTAACTCAATTTATTATTTCAATTGTATGGATAATCAAAGACTACATAAAAGATTATCACATATGGCCATGGTTTTGGCCGACGATTGCATTGATTTTTGGGTTTTACCTGGTTAAGTTTTTATATAAAAAACTATTTAATAAACCAGCCCTGGTAATTAACGAATTATATATTTTAGATAATGTCAATAATGTCAAATACTATTGGGATGATATTAATGAGGTTATAGAGACGGATGATTTCCTCTATATTTACTTATATGATCCTAAGAAATATTTGAGTAAGATAAATAACCCTGTAAGAAGAATTGGGCCAGTTATATCCTTGTATTTTTTTAAAAAAAGAACTCCCTATCAAATTGGTTTGCACACAATAAAAATCAACGACAGAAAAGAGTTTTTAGAGTTACTAAATAATTACAGCATAGCATCACAGGACGCCGCCAACTCGATAATCAAATTGAAAAGGCCCTTTACAAATATTCGGTAATATTAATCTTCCTTATCATACAATACCGCCGCTTTGTCAGCGGAAGTCTTGATACCCTTGATCATGGCTGAGCTAAATCCATTATGCTCCATTTCGTTCAATCCGGCAATGGTACAACCTTTTGGCGAAGTTACCTTATCAATTTCCTGTTCGGGGTGTGATGATAATTGCAAAAGCAGGTCAGCCGCGCCCTTGGCAGTTTGAGCGGCCATCCTGAGCGCATCATGAGCATGGAAGCCGATTTCAGTACCACCTTGTGATGCCGCGCGTATAGAACGCAGGAAAAAGGCAATACCGCATGCACAAAGTGCTGTAGCCGACGTCATCAATTCCTCGTTGATCTGGATAGTTACCCCAACTGTATCAAAAAGCGACTTAACCAGCTCCATGTTTTCATTGGAAGCATTTTCCGTGGAGATACAGGTCATAGATTGACCAATCGCAATAGCTGTATTTGGCATAGCCCTCACCACCTGCACCAGCGTACCGGCTTGCACATAAATATCGTGGCAGCTAACACCTGACACCACGGAAATCAATAAATGTCTTTGTTTTTTTAGCGAAGGGCGTATCTCATACATCAATTTATTCAATTGTTGCGGCAAAACTGCGATAACAACCGCGTCCGATCTTTTTACCGCATCAGAATTGTTATCGGTTGTCTGAAAGCCTTCTTTTGACAGCAGCGCTAAAGCACCTAAGTTTCTGCGTGTAACGATGATCTGCTCGGGCTTGTAAATTCCTGCTTTCACTAATCCGCGGGCTAATGATAACCCGATGTTTCCGCCGCCTAATATCGCTATGGTTTGTATCTCGCTCATTTCTTATTTACTTAAACGTGTGCCGAATGAATTTTCGTGTTTTAATTGCCCCAAATCGTCAGATTTGCCGATAATAACCGCCTTTACCCCGCAATTGATGGCTGTAAATGCATTATCCAGTTTGGGTAGCATACCACTATGAATGATCTGCTGTTCCTTTAGCTTTTCATACCGCTCCGGATCGATTTCCCTGATCAGGGATTCCTCATCATCGATGTCCTGTAGCACCCCTTTTTTCTCGAAGCAATATACTAAAGTAGTTTCATATAGTTCGGATAAAGCTACTGCAAGTGCCGATGCAATGGTATCCGCATTGGTATTAAGCAATTGCCCCTCACCATCATGGGTGATTGCGCAAAATACAGGAGTAAAGCCAGCATCCATCAATTTCTCCAAGCTTTCCGGATTGATAGATTCATCATCTATATCACCAACAAAACCGTAATCAATAGTTTTGACCGGGCGTTTTTTTGTTCTGATGAAATTACCATCCGCACCTGTAAGACCGATGGCATTGGTGCCAAATCTTTGCAATTGTGCTACGATGTTTTTGTTAATCAGTCCGCCATAAACCATCGTCACCACACGAAGTGTTTCAATATCAGTTATTCTGCGGCCATCTACCAGTTTTGCTTCTATGCCGAGTGTCTCGGATAATTGTGTAGCTACCTTGCCACCACCGTGGACTAATATTTTATAACCCTCAATCGCGGTGAAATCTTTCAGAAAATGATAAAGGTTTTCTGAATTGTCGATCACGTTGCCGCCGATCTTGATGATATATAGTTTCTTTTTATCCATAGATATTATTTCGCACAAATATGGCGCCGCATACATTGTGTTTCAATCAATAAAGGCGCAAAAATAGCAATTAGGCAGTAAAAATAAGATGAGTTTAAAAACATCCCTGTATTAAATTAAGTTAGCACTACATAAGGACGACTTTTTTATCCTTATTTTGCGCTTAATCTCCTTATTATATCTACTTATGGATCAAACTAAATCGGCCAGTATGCCCCGTATTGTTATTATTGGTGGCGGTTTTGCCGGCATCAACCTGGCAAAAAAGTTAAAGAATAAACCTGTAGAAATATTGATGCTGGATAAGCACAATTACCATACTTTTCAGCCATTACTTTACCAGGTAGCGATGGGAGCGATTGAGGCTGATTCGATCGGGTTCCCGGTGCGGAGAATATTTACCAATCAAAAGAATTTTGCCTTTAACCTGGCTGAAGTAAAGACGATCAACCCGGAGAGAAACACGATTACTGCTGATATAGGTGAAATACCGTACGATTACCTGGTGATAGCTACAGGTGCCAATACGAACTTTTTCGGCAACCAACAGATTGAGCATTATGCTATGCCGATGAAAAACATCAGCGAAGCATTAAATATCCGCAGTTATATGCTGCAAAACCTGGAGAAGGCAGTTATTACAACAGATCCAAAAGAAAAGGATGCCCTAATGACGTTTGTGGTAGTAGGAGGCGGTCCAACAGGAGTCGAGCTTTCCGGAGCTTTAGCCGAGATGCGTAATAAAATATTATGCAAAGATTATCCTTCACTGTGCGAGGAAGATATGAGAGTACACCTGGTAGAGGGCAAGCCCGTAGTGTTGGGTGCAATGTCGTCGGATGCATCTGCAGCAGCTAAAGCCGGATTGGTAAAAATGGGTGTAATCATTCATAATGGCGTACATGTGAATAGTTTTGACGGAACTACTTTAACGATTGATGATGGCACCAGTATAGATACCCGGAATGTGTTTTGGGCGGCAGGTGTAAAAGGCGAAATGCCCGATGGGTTAGCTAACGCAACTATCGCAAGCGGAAGAAGGTTATTGGTCGATGAAGTCAATAGGGTACAAGGTTATCATAACATATTTGCGATAGGGGATGTATCGGCCATGCTCACGCCAGAAACACCAAATGGAATACCCGGCATGGCACAAGGCGCTATTCAAACCGGTCAGCACTTAGCTAAAAACCTGATGCACATTATTAACGGCGAAGCAACCGAGCCATTCAAATATTGGGATAAAGGCTCGTTGGCTACGGTAGGGCAGAATAAAGCTGTTGCCGACATAGGAAAGTTCCATTTTCATGGGTTCTTTGCATGGTTGCTATGGATGTTTGTGCACCTGATGTCGCTGATGGGATTTTCCAACAAGCTGAGTGTACTGGTTAGCTGGGCATCCAAATACTTTGTAAGGAATACCGATAACAGGCTGATCGTAAGGTTTTTTAATATGGAAACCCGTAGTTTGGATACTTCCAAATAATAGAATCAAGAAACAAGAGTCAAGAATCAAGACAAAAGAATTAGGAGCTAGGATAAATTTCAATCTACCTTGGCTCTTGATTCTTGCTTCTTGAATCTAAATCGCTCATGTAGGCGGCAATTTCACGTTCGTTGGTATCTGAGCTTTTGCCGAGTGAGCTGATGATGTTTTCACGTTCTAATTCTGAACGGTTCTGGCTTAATTTCTTTTTGGCTTGCAGGTCGGTTACTTCGATTTTAAACGCAACAATACCATTCATCATCCGCGATCTGTATTCATCAGGCAGACTTTGCCATTGTTGATAGTAGCCGGGTTCAAATGTATTAATAGTGTTCTTTAGTAATTCAGCCTTTTGCTCGACATTATCCAGCACTGTGGCTGTTCCATAAGCATGCACTGCAACGTAGTTCCATGTCGGCACATTGGTATCCTTTTCATAATTGGAAGGCGAAATATAAGCATGCGGCTCTGTAAAGATCACCAATGAAGTTTTATCAAAAATATGTTTTGACTGTGGATTGGCCTTTGCAAAATGAGACCAGAGAAATAGTTTATCATCCTTTTCTTTCACGACGAAGGGCAGATGAGTAGCCTCAGGCTGATCGTTTACTGTGGTAACGATTGTAGCAAAGCTGTATCGGTGCATAAATGCCACAATCTCCTGTCTATCGGTAAATGAGTTGAAAGAGGGAGTGTACATGGAGTTAGTGATTATTTAACAAACTTAATCAACTCAATCTAACTTAGTCGACATTAAACTATAACGATTCCAACATTTGTTTTAACACCGCCTGTGCCGCCCAAACACGATTACCAGCTTCATGAATGACAATAGAGTTTTGTCCGTCCAGAATCTCGTCAGACAATTCCAAATTACGACGAACCGGCAAACAATGCATCACTTTAGCATTGTTGGTGTTTTTCAGGCTATCGTTAGTCAGCATCCAATTATCATAACCACCAAATACTTTACCATAAGGTTCGTAAGCTGACCAGTTTTTTACGTAGATAAAATCAGCATCAGTTAAAGCTTCTTGCTGGTTATGGGTAATGGTTGCACCCTGTGTAAAGTCAGAATTTAATTCATAACCTGCCGGATGCGCTATAGTGAAATCAACATCGGCCTTGCACATCCATTC
>Ga0068855_100008731_pt1 | contig 12251 bp, 9 predicted proteins | sample KBSCornC52_FD_66592 | JGI IMG/M metagenome (GOLD analysis project Ga0068855, IMG submission 66592) | Corn rhizosphere microbial communities from Kellogg Biological Station, Michigan, USA - KBS Corn C5-2 | ecosystem: Host-associated > Plants > Roots > Rhizosphere > Soil ...
CGGGCCGGTTGGTGGCGGCGATGACGACGATGTTCGAATTGGTGTGTAGCCCGTCCATCAGCGTGAGAAGCTGGGCGACAAGGCGCTTCTCCGCCTCGCCGTGGACCTCGCCGCGCTTGGGGGCGATCGAATCGATCTCGTCGATGAAGATGATCGAGGGGCTCTCCTTGCCTGCCTCCTCGAACACCTCGCGCAGGGCCTTCTCGCTCTCGCCATAGGCCGAGCCCATGATCTCGGGCCCGTTGATGGTGAAGAAGGCCGCGTCGCTCTCGTTGGCGACGGCGCGGGCGAGGCGGGTCTTGCCGGTTCCCGGCGGGCCATGCAGCAGCACGCCCTTGGGCGGATCGACGCCGAGGCGGGTGAACAGCTCGGGGTAGCGCAGCGGCAGCTCGACCATCTCGCGCAGCTGGCGGATCGTGTCGCCCATGCCGCCGACATCGTCGTAGTTGACGTCGGCGCGATTGGTGCGGGGCTCCTCGAACTCGGCGCGCAGTTCCACCTCGGTGTTCTCGTCGATGTGGACGATGCCCTTGGGGCTGGTGGAGACCACCGACAGGCGGATCTGAGTCAGCGCATAGGCCGGGGCGTTGAACATCCGGGCGATCTGCGGCGGCATGTCGCGCACCTGCTGCTGCCCGGCCGTGGCGACGAGATCGCCAGCCAGCAGCGGCCGCTGGAAGAAGTTGCGCTTGAGCGCCTGGGCGGGGCCCTGGAGGCGCATGTCCTTCTGGGCCGGCGCGAAGACCACGCGCTGTGCGGGCCGGCTTTCCGCGCGGCGGATCGTGACGTGATCGCCCGAGCCGACATCGGCATTGGCGCGCTGCAGGCCATCGAGGCGAACGACCTGCAGGCCCTCGTCCTCGGGATAGGCGAGGACGGCGCGGGCGGCGGTGATCCGCTTGCCCTCGATCTCGATGACGTCGCCTTCGGTCACGCCGAGCTCGGCCATGGCGGACTTGGGCAGGCGGGCGATGCCGTGGCCGCTCTCCTCCTGCCGCGCGGCGGCCACCTGCAACCGGGCCGTCCGCTCCGCCGCGCCGGCGGCTGCTGCCTCTGCCATGATCCGTGATCCCCTTTCCTGCGGGCCCCCGTGGGAATTGCGTGACCCGCCTCACGCATCAGCTAGGTATCGCCCAGCCGATTGCAAAGGGGCCGGTCGGGGAACGAGCGCGGGCTAGGATTGATCCGGCCCGGGGAGATGATCTGGGCCAGACCAAAAAAAGGGCCCGGTCGTTGCCGACCGGGCCTTGGAAGTTTTGGGAGAGGATGCCTGAAAGGCCTGTCCTATATGCAGGCGACTCGGTTTTTGTGCAAGTGCGAAATGCATAAATCGAGTTGCAAAATTTGCATGTGATGCCGCGAATAGCGCAACAGGGACGGAATTCCGGGGTTTGTAGTCGACGCCCGTCTACTCGGCAGTAAATTTGAGCCATCCACCGGTTGTGCTCCGTTGCGTTGCAACAGAGCGCGATCGGTGATCAGTGCGCCAGCAGCAGGGCCGGGCCGGCGGGCTCTTCGAGGAAGAACCGCGTCACCCCGCCGAACAGGAACTCGCGCAGGCGGCTGTGGCGGAAGGCGCCCATCACCAGCAGCTGCGGGCGCAGCCGGGCCAGTTCGCGGGCGATCGTCTCCTCGACCGCGCCGGCGCGCTCGACCACCTGCAGCTCGGCCTTGATGCCGTGGCGGGAAAGGTAGGCCAGGGCGTCGGTCGCCGGGAAGTCCTTCGCAGCGTCCTTGACCGTGACCACCGTCACCTCGGCTCCCTCCAGCAGCGGCACGGCGGCGCGCAGGGCATTGGCCGCCTCGGCACTGCCGTCCCAGGCGACGGCGACGCGGCCGAGCGGGAAGCACAGCGTTTCGCGGGCGTTCACTGCGAGGACCGGGCAACGCACGGCGAGCGGCAGGTCGCTCGCCAGCGCCTCACGCCGGGCGACCACGACCACGTCGGCGAGACGTGCGGCATCGCCGAGCGCATCGAGCGGATCGCTTTCGGCCCGCACCACGTCGCAGCACACGTCGCCGCGGGCAAGCGCCGAGTCGATCTTGTGCGCGAACTCATCGTCGTCAGCCAAGGCTTCCTTGAGCGCGTCGGTCGCGACGAAGCCGCCGCCGAGGCCGTCGACCGCGACATAGCGGCTGACCGGGGTATCGACGAGGAGGGTGACGTGCCCGCCGGTGGCGCGGGCCAGCGAAAGGGCAGTATCGATCCGGGCCTGTCCGGCAGGCCCGACTTCGGCATGTACCAGTATGGAGCGCATCGGCCTTACTCCCAAAGGTGGAGTCATGTCTTCAAGCCGTTTGCCCAGTTTAACCATGATCTAAATCAAATGCATCTTAAATCAGGGGCCTAGGCGGTAAGAGCGGCGACCCGTCCGCCCGACCAAAGTGGTCGACATGATCGTGACCGACCTTGCCGTGGTCCGCCGCCCGGACCACGCCTCGCCGTTCCGGCTCCTCGAGTGCGCTCCGGGGGTGACGCGCGAGGAAGTGCGCGCGAAGACGACCGCGCATTACCTGGACTGACCGGACGCCCCTTGCCGGGCGCCCGGGCTTGCGCATAGTCTCCGCAAAACAGGAGACAGCCCATGACCGATCTCGCCGCGATTCCCCTCACCCGCATCGACGGGAAGCCCGACAGCCTCGCCGCGCACGAGGGCAAGGTCCTGCTGGTGGTCAACGTCGCCAGCAAGTGCGGCCTGACCCCGCAGTACGAGGGATTGGAGAAGCTCTACAAGGACAAGCAGGGCGAGGGCTTCGAGGTGCTCGGCTTCCCGGCCAACGACTTCGGCGCGCAGGAGCCCGGCACCCACGATGAGATCACCGAGTTCTGCAAGGTGAACTACGGCGTGACCTTCCCGCTCTTCGCCAAGGCCGATGTGTCCGGGCCCGCCAAGCAGCCGCTCTACGCCGCGCTGACGGCGGCCCGTCCGGAGAAGGTCGGTCCCGCCGAAGCGTTTCGCGAACGACTCAAGGGTTACGGCATGACGCCGAACGAGGACCCGGAAGTGCTGTGGAACTTCGAGAAGTTCCTGATCGGCCGGAACGGTCAGGTCGCCGGCCGGTTCGCCCCCGGCGTCGCGCCCGATGATCCGCAGCTGGTCTCCGCGATCGAGGCCGAACTGGCGAAGTAGGTTTTCGCGCGAGGAATGGAACAACCGGGCGGCCGCGCCCGTTTGATCTGATTGGGGGCGGCAAGGGAGCCGGCCTGCGAGCAGAGGAGCTACCGTGGCCGCAAGTGGAGCCTTCCGCGATCGATATCTTGACCTGCTCGCCTCGGTCTACCTCTACAACGAACACCGCGGTTACACCTCGCTCGACCGAGTGATCGCCGCGGTGCGCCGCTGCTGCCCGGACGAGCCGCACTTTCTCGCCGAGGTCGTCCGCCACCGCGCGGACGAGCACAAGCACTACCACATGTTTCGCCGCTGGTTCGAACGCCAGGGGCGCATGCCGCTCGCCATGGACCGGCGCGTGGGCCACATCGACCGGTTCATCTTCCGCACCTTCGGCTGCACCATCGACGAGCTCGACACCGAGGAGGTGGCCACCACGCCCGAGGCCTTCGAGCAGTTGTGCCGGGTGATCATGCTGACCGAGCAGCGCGGCTATCGGCAGGTGGAGATCCTGCTACGCAACGCCTGGATCCGCTCCGACCCGGTAATGCGGCGCATCTTCGAGATCGTCCATCGCGACGAGCCCGGGCATTTCCTGCCCTACCAGCACTGGCTCGAACGCCAGGGCCGCGCCACCGCGCGCTGGCGGGAGAAATGGACCGACTTCTGGATCCACCGCGCCCTGCTGCTGGGGCATATCCCCGCGCTGTTCCTCGACCCCGCGCTGCCCAGGCTGGAGCGCTGGCCGCACGAGGGGGATGAACAGTACACCGAGCCCGCCCCCTCGATGGGGGAGGGATACCGCAGCTTGGTCGCGTAGCGGCTTAGCGAAGGTTGGGTGGGGGTGACGGGCCGGCGCCTGCGCGCGCACCCCCGTCAGCTGCGACTAGACCGCAAGCTGCCAAGTCTTACCATCCTTCCCCCACCAAGGGGGGAGAAGATAGCTCAGGCCGTCGCCTTCTCCGCTTCCAGCGCGGCCTTGAGCGCGCCGGTCAAGTCCGTCCGCTCCCACGGGAACAGGTCGCCTTCCGCCTTGCGGCCGAAGTGGCCATAGGCGGCGGTCACGCCGTAGATCGGCTTGTTAAGGCCCAGGCCAAGGCGAATGCCCTTGGGCGTGAGCCCGCCGAGCTTGTCTTCGGCCACCCGGGCGATCGCCGCCTCCAGCTTGGCGTCGTCCACCGTGCCGGTGTCATGCGTGTTGACGTAGAGCGAGAGCGGGCGCGCGACGCCGATGGCATAAGCCAACTGGATCGTGCAGCGCGTGGCGAGGCCGGCGGCGACCACATTCTTGGCTATGTACCGCGCGACATAGGCGGCCGACCGGTCGACCTTTGTCGGGTCCTTGCCGGAGAAGGCGCCGCCGCCATGCGGAGCCGCGCCGCCGTAGGTATCGACGATGATCTTGCGGCCGGTCAGGCCGGCGTCGCCGTCAGGACCGCCTATCTCGAACGAGCCGGTCGGGTTGATGTGCCAGGCCGTCTTGTCGGTGATCAGGCCCTTGGGGAGGACCTCGCCCACGGCCTTCTTCACATAGGCGTGGAGCTCGGCCTCCTTCTCGCCCTGGTCATAGCCCGGCTTGTGCTGGGTTGAGACGACGATGGCGGTGGCTTCGACCGGCTTGCCGTTCACGTAGTGCAGCGTGACCTGGCTCTTGGCGTCGGGCTCGAGGAACGGCGCCGCGCCGCTCTTGCGGTCGGCCGCCAGGCGCTCAAGGATTTTGTGGCTGTAGTCCAGCGTCGCCGGCATGAGGTCGGGCGTCTCGTCGCAGGCATAGCCGAACATGATGCCCTGGTCGCCCGCGCCCTCGTCCTTGTTGCCGCTCTCGTCCACGCCCTGGGCGATATGGGCGGACTGGCCGTGGAGGTGATTGGCGAAGTCGAAGGTCTGCCAGTGGAAGCCAGCCTGCTCGTAGCCGATACGCTTCACGACATTGCGCACGACCTGCTCGATCTCTTCCTTCGCGCCGGGGGCCCACTGCCCATCGACGTAGACGCCCTTGCAGCGGATCTCGCCGGCGAGGACCACGCGCTGGGTAGTCGTCAGCGTCTCGCAGGCGATGCGGGCTTCGGAGTCCTTCGACAGGAACAGGTCGACGATGGCGTCGCTGATCTGGTCGGCAACTTTGTCCGGATGGCCTTCGGAGACGCTTTCGGAGGTGAACAGGTATTCGCTGCGCATGAACTGGGCTTCCGATATAAAGAAATCTTTATGTCGGCCTCTCTAGCTCCGGCGGAGACGCAGTGCAAGCAGGGCTGCGACGGCCAGCAGCGCGGCCCAGCCCAGCGGCAGGGCATTGCCGAGGCGGGCGAAGAGGGTGGGTGCATGCGCGGGCGGGACCAGCCCGTCGACCCGCCCGGCCACGGGGCGCGGCAGGGAATGGCGGACCAGCCCGTCGGCGTCGATCACCGCGCTGATCCCGTTGGTGGTGGAACGCAGGACCGGCAGGCCCTCCTCGATCGCGCGCAGGCGCGCCTGAGCGAGGTGCTGCGGCGGGCCCCAGGCGCCGAACCAGCCGTCGTTGCTCGGGTTGAACACATAGTCCGGGCGGTGAGCAGGATCGACCACCTGGCCGGAGAAAACGATCTCGTAGCAGACCTGCACGCCCGCCCGCCCCCAAGCGCCGAGGTCGAGCGTGCGCGGACCCGGCCCCGGCCAGAAGTCCAGCGCGCCGGGGACGAGGCGCGAGAGGCCCAATGGCGTCAGCAGTTCGCGCATCGGGAGATATTCGCCGTAAGGGACGAGATGGGCCTTGGCATAGCCGCCGCGGATCGCGCCGGTCGCGTCTACCGCCGTCACGACGTTACGGGCAGCGACCACGTCCTCGCCGCGGATCTCGAGATCGACCGCGCCGGTCAGCAGCAGCGAGCCCGGCCCGATCACCGCGCCGATCCGCCGGCGCGAGAGCACCGGGCTGCCGGCGAAAGTCGTGCGCTCGTAGACCCAGGCGGGATAGCCGTCGCGCAGGTAGTCGGGCACGCCGCTCTCGGGCCAGAGCACCAGCCGTGGGCTGGCGGCAGGTTCGGCGCGCGACAGGCGGGCGGTCGTGGCGAACTGGTTCTCGAAGTTGGCCGGGTCCTCCAGCACCTCCTGCCGCACACCCGGCTGGACCAGGGTGAAGCGCAAGGTGCCCGTGGCAGCCGGGCCAGCCACCTGCGGCACGAGCATCAGCATGGCCGGCAGCATCAGCAAAACGCCAATGGCCGGACGCGCGATCCGCGCCTGCCACGCGAGCCACCAACACCCACCGATCAGCGTCACCAGCCCTGAGAGCGCATAGGTGCCCAGCCACGGCAGGGCCTGCGCGAGGCCCGCGCGGGCGTATCCGCCGAGCGTCACCGCCGCCAGCGGGTTCCAGGCGAAGCCGGTGAAGACCCAGCTGCGCAGCCACTCGCTGACGATCCACGCTGCCGCAAAGGCGAGCACCAACGCCGCGGGCCTCCCCCGCCCAAACCACGCTGCACCGGCGGCGATGGCCGGAAACAGCGCGAGATAGAGCGAGAGCAGGAAGACCGCGATCCAGCCGAGCCAGGCAGGCATGTTCGCCTGATAGGTGAAGGCCGTGGCGATCCAGTTGTCGCCCACGCAGAAGTGCCCGATGCCCCACAGGCAGCCCGCCAGCGCCGCGCTCCAGGGCCCGCGCGAACGGGCGACCAGCGCCAGCAATACGGCGAGCCCGGCCAGGGTCAGCGGCCAGAGCATCAGGGGGCGGAACCCGCAGGCGGCGAGCGCGCCCGCCGCGATCGCCAAGGCAGCCGGAGCCAGCAAGCGCCGGGTCCGGGAAGGCGGAGCAGTCAGGGGGGCTCGCATCGGGCCGGGTGATGGCGGCTGCACCGCCGGGACGCAAGCCCGGCGTTGCGCAAGGCGTCAGCCTTCGTCGCTCACCACGGCAGCGGCCTTGGGCTTGCGGCCGCGCCGCTTGGGAGCCGGAGCTTCCTCGCCAGCGACGGGGTCGGCCGCGATGTCGGCCACGCTCTCACGCGCTGCGCCGAAGGCGGGCGGGAGGACCGAGGGGTCGAACCCCGCCGGAGCCACGTCACCGGCCGCATCATCGTCGGCGGGCGCACGGCGCGGTTCGCGCCGGGGCCGCAGGCCGCGGCTGGGCCGGGGTTCGCGGACGAAGGGGTTCTCCGCCGGCTCGTAGATGTTGCCCGGCTGGTCCTCGGAGGCTTCGACCGGCTCTGGGGCCTGTTCGGTCTCGAAGGTGTCGCCGCCACGCGGCTCACGGTCGCGGCGGGGGCGATCTTCGCGCTGGCGTTCGTCGCGGCGGTCATCGCGGTCACGCGGACGTTCGTCGCGGTCGCGCGGACGCTCGTCGCGGGGGCGATCGTTCCGGGGGCGATCCTCGCGGTTGTCACGCTCCGGACGTTCGGCCCGCTCCGACCGGCCATAGCCCTGGTCGTAACCCTGATAATCGGCGCCGGCGCCCTCGCCGGTGTCCTCGCCCTCTTCGCCCTGGTCCTGCCAACGGTCGTCGCGGCGCGCGCGCTGCTCTTCCTGGCGGGTGCGGGTGTCGGCGATGACGCGGAAATAGTGATCGGCGAACTGGAGGTAGTATTCCTCGGTCACCCGGTCGCCATTGAGGTGGGCGTCGTGCGCGAGCTTGCGGTACTTTTCCAGCAGCTGCGGCGCATTGCCGCGCGCGCGGCTGTCGATCCGGTTGAGCTGCTGGCCGTTGCCCTGCGGACGGTTATTGCCGCGGCCGCGCCGACGGTTATTGCCACGATTGTTGTTCAAGGGTGACCATTCCTTCACCGGATCGCCGCTGGCCCCCAAATGTCTGCCGGCCGGCGATTCGCTTGCGCTAAGTGCACCGCGCGGCCGGCTATGGCCCTGCGCGGCGTCCTGACATCTGCGACTTTTGCGGCCGATTCGACCGCCCCTTAGCAAATGCTGGAGCTTGGACCGGCAGGAGAGGAAATTCCGTCTATCCGCTGGTCTGAGGCCGATTTAGGCACTCGTGCGCGGCTTGCCAAGGAATTTCTCGCCGCGACGCAGTATTATCGCGCCACGAGTTCGAGGACCCTGTCTCGCCCGCCAAGGTCGCGGTGGACCCGGACGGAGAAACCGGCTGCCTCGGCGAGGGCACCGACTGCCTGTGCCTGAGTGGCGCCGATCTCGACCAGCGCCGCGCCACCGGGGGCCAGCAAGCCAGGCAGGGCGGGGACGAGCGTGCGATAGTCGTTGAGACCCTCGGCCCCGGCGAACAGCGCTCCGGCGGGCTCGTGCTCCCGGACCGAGGGGGCGAGGTTTGCGCTGGTCTCGACATATGGCGGATTGGCGAGAATGAGGTCAAAGCCGGCTAGACCGGCGCTCCAGCCGGCGCCGTTCCAGTCGCGTTGAAGGAACGCGCTGCAGCCGGCGAGGCCCAGTGCGGCGGCATTGCCGGCGGCTACGGCCAGGGCGGTGGGAGACCGGTCGATCCCCACCCCTCGCGCGTCCGCCAGACCGTCCAGCGTGGCGAGCAGGAGCGCGCCCGAGCCCGTCCCGCAATCGAGCACGCGCCCTGCATCGGGCCGAACCGCCAGTGCCGCATCGACCAGCACCTCGCTGTCGCCGCGCGGGATCAGCACCGCGGGTGTGACGCGGAAGGGGAGCCCGCGGAATTCTTGGCTTTCGACGATGTAGGCGACCGGCTCATGCAGCGCACGCCGCTCGACCAGCGCGGCGAAGTGCTCTGGAACGGGGTCGCGCATGTGGCGCAGCAGGAGGTCGGACCGGCTGGCGCCCAACGCATGGGCCATCAGCACCTCGGCATCGAGCCGCGCGGTGTCGCTCGTGCCGGACAGGCGCTCGGCCGCAGCCCGGATGGCCTCACCTACCAGCATTTCAACTGATCCGTTCGAGTGCCGCGTGTCTCGACTTCGCTCGACACGAACGGAGGGTGGGGAGTGCCTCAGCCATCCATTGCCGCCAGGCGCTTGGCCTGGTCCTCGGCAATCAGCGCGTCGATCAGTTCGCCGAGGCCCGTGCCTTCGAGCACTTCGGGCAGGCGGTGGAGGGTCAAGTTGATGCGGTGGTCGGTGACCCGGCCTTGCGGGAAATTGTAGGTGCGGATGCGTTCGGAGCGGTCGCCTGAGCCGACCATGGCCTTGCGGGCTTCGGCTTCCTCGCCCTGCGCGGCGTCGCGCTGTGCCTCGAACAGGCGGGCCCGCAGCACCTGCATGGCCTTTTCCTTGTTCTTGTGCTGGCTGCGCGCGTCCTGGCAGGTGACGACGGTGCCGGTCGGCAGGTGGGTGATGCGCACGGCGGAATCGGTGGTGTTGACGTGCTGGCCGCCCGCGCCGCTCGCCCGGTAGACGTCGATCTTGAGGTCCTTGTCCTCGATCGCGACGTCCACCTCGTCGGGCTCGGGGAGCACCGCCACCGTCGCCGCCGAGGTATGGATGCGCCCGCCGCTTTCGGTGACGGGCACGCGCTGGACGCGGTGCACCCCGCTCTCGAACTTGAGCCGGGCGAAGACCCCCTGCCCCGAGACGTTGGCGACGACTTCCTTGAACCCGCCGATCTCATTTGCATTGGCGCTGATCATCTCGACCCGCCAGCCCTGCTCGGCGGCGAAGCGTTCGTACATCCGGTAGAGATCGGCGGCGAACAGCGCGGCCTCATCACCCCCGGTACCGGCGCGGATTTCGAGCATGGCGGGCCGCGCATCGGCGGTGTCGCGCGGAAGCATGGCGATCGAAAGCGCCCGCTCGGCCTCGGGCAGGGCGACCTTGAGGCGGGCGATCTCCTCGTCGGCCAGCTCGCGCATCTCGGGATCGTCGAGCGCCTGGAGCGAGGCCAGTTCGCCGCGCATCTCCCGCACCTCGGCCGCGGCCCTGGCGACGGGCTCCAGCTCGGCATAGTCGCGGCTGACGGCGATGAATTCCTTGCCCTCCAGCGTGCCCGAAGCAAGCCGTGCCTCGAGTTCGGCGAAGCGGCTGGCGATCTGGGCGAGCCGGGTGTCGGAGACGCTCACGGCTGTTCGTGAATCAGGTTTTCGACGGCGGTCGCCACTTCTCCGCCGTCGCCGCGGATTCGCCGCGTGGGACCTTCATGCCCCACGGCGTACGAAACCAGCGTGTGGGCCGACATCTTCGCGGCCTTGTCGAACCGCTTGCGCGGCGAGCCGGTGGAGACCAGTTCCGTGACAAAGCGCGCGTCCCGCAGCTTGCGCACGAGCGCGATGGCATCGCCGAGGCGGCTGTCGTCCTCGACGACGACGACTGCATCGAGCGCGGCCTCGCCCTTTTCGCCCACCAGCATGGCCAGCCGCTCGATCCCCGCGGCCCAGCCGACCGCCGGGGTATGCGGGCCGCCGAGGGCTTCGATCAGCCCGTCGTAGCGGCCGCCGCCGAGGACGGTTCCCTGGGCGCCGAGGCGATCGGTGATGAATTCGAAGGCGGTGTGGCGGTAGTAGTCGAGGCCGCGGACGAGGGAGGGGGCGCGGGTGAAGTCTACTCCGGCGGCGTTCAGGCCCTCGGTGACCTTGCCGAAGAAGTCCTGCGCCTCGCCCGACAGATAGTCGTCGATGCGCGGCGCCGTGGCGGTGAAGACCTTGTCGCGCGGGTCCTTGGAATCGAGGATACGCAGCGGGTTCTTGGCCAGGCGCTCCTGCGAATCTTCCGACAGATCAGCGCGGTGGTCTTCGAAGTAGTCGACCAGGGCGAGGCGCCAGGCCTCGCGACTGGGCGCATCGCCGAGAGTGTTGAGGTGGAGAGTGACGCCGTCCGCAACGCCGAGTTCCTTCAGGAGTTGGTCGGCCATGACCAGCAGTTCGACGTCGGCCTGCGGTTCGGCCGCGCCGATGACTTCGGCGTCGATCTGGTGGAACTGGCGGTAGCGGCCTTTTTGCGGGCGTTCGTAGCGGAACAGGGGGCCGTGCGTGGCGAGCTTGACCGGGGCGTATTGCTGCCAGCCGTTGGTGAGATAGGCGCGGGCGAGGCCGGCGGTGAATTCGGGGCGGAGGGTGAGGGACTCCCCGCCGCGGTCGTCGAAGGAGTACATTTCCTTGGAGACGACATCGGTGGTTTCGCCCAGCGAACGGGAGAAAACTGCAGTCTTTTCAAAGACCGGCATCTCGGCGCGGCGGAAGCGGTAGAGGCGGCGGACGCGTTCGAAGGTCTCGACGACGAAGCCGAAGGCCTCGGCCTCGGCCCCGAAGATGTCCTGGGTGCCGCGGATCGCCTGGGGGGTTTCCACCCCGGATTTGCTGGACTTGGTCTCGCTCATGGCCGCGCGCTTAGCCGTTTCCGCCCCTCGGGAAAAGCGCCGGTGCAACGGCACTGCAACGGCCTTGCAACGGACTGCACCTTGCGCGAACGTGGCGCACATGATCCCGACGCCGGTGGCCGCCGCTCTCCTTGCCTTGACCGCCGCCGCTCCGGCGCAGGTCCCGACCCGTTCCGAGCCGATCGCCGCCCCCCTGCCCCCGCCCCTGCCTGCCGCGCGCGACGTGCCGTTCCCGGGCACCTTCACGCTCGACGTTGATGCGAGCGACGTGGCGCGGGGGTTGTTCCGGGTGACCGAGACGGTGCCGGTGCCCGAGGGGGCGAGCGAGCTGACCCTGTTGCTGCCGCAATGGCTGCCGGGCAACCACGGGCCGCGCGGGACGCTGGCCGAGCTGGTCGACCTGCGCTTCACCGCGGGCGGCAAGGTGCTGGCCTGGCGGCGCGATCCGGTCGAGGTCTTCGCTTTTCACGTGACCGTGCCGCCGGACGTGCGGGCGGTGACGGCGAGCTTCATCCACACCGCGCCGCACCAGTCGAGCGAGGGGCGGGTGACGGTGAGCGATGCGCTGCTCAACCTGCAGTGGGACAAGATGAGCCTCTACCCGGCCGGGCACTATGTGCGGCGGATCATGGTGAGGCCGAGCCTGAAGGTGCCGACCGGGTGGCAGGTGTTCACCGCGCTCGATGGGCAAGCGGGGGGCGGGGGCACGCTGCACTGGGCGGAGACGGACTACGAGACGCTGGTCGATTCGCCGGTCATGGCCGGGGCAAATGCGCGGAGCTGGGACCTGGGCAATGGCGCCACGCTGGCCGCCGTGGCCGACGAGGCCAAGTTGCTGGCCCTCCAGTCGCGCGGGCTCAAGGCCTACCGCGCGCTGGCGAGCGAGGCGGCCAGCCTGTTCGGCAGCCGGCACTACGACCGCTATAC